>VYME01000246.1_pt1 | contig 22151 bp, 11 predicted proteins | sample 5115281 | NCBI WGS metagenome assembly VYME01 (sample SAMN12291780, study PRJNA351875) | freshwater metagenome | isolation source: freshwater lake | place: USA: Michigan, Wintergreen Lake | collected 2013-08-08
CCGGCAGCAGCCGCGGCGGCCTTCGTCGAGGACGTGGCGTCGGCCGTCGCGGGCACCACCGGCGAGGCCGTGCTCGGTGCCGTGGCGATCACGGATGGTTCCGGCGTCGGTGCCGCTGGCGTCGCGGGGTCGAGCAGCAGCCAGGCAACCATGGCCACGGCCAGTACCGCGATGGCGGTGACGACGACGCGGGTCCTCGCTTCCATGGCGGCAGCCTAACCGACACCGCCCGCCGAGTTCCCGGGGCTGCCGATCGACCGGCAGACGGATCGACCGCGCGTCGCGAGCGGCTGCTGGGCCGAGCTCCGTGGACGCCCTCAGCGCCCCGGGCGGAACGGATCGACGCGCCGCAGCTCCTCCCAGCGCACCTGGTTTACGTTCGGGTCGCCTTCCGGCCGGTAGTTCGGATCGTTGGTCAGCAGGATCGTGTCGTCCGGATTGCGGTAGGCGCGGTCGTAGTGGTTGGTGACCGTGTGCGTGTTGCCGTCGCCGTCGCGGAACTTCTGCGTCTCGGTCAGCGCCTGCACGTTCGCCTCGTGCATGCGGTCGCTGGCGGCCTGCTGGCTGCGCCACGTCGCCAGCTCGTCGTCGCGCAGCTGCGCGTTCGCCGCCGCGCGTTGGGCCAGGCGGCGCTGCATCTCCGCGGTCTCGATGCGGAGCTGCTGCGTGCGCGCCTTGGCGAGCTCGAGCTTGATGTCGGACACGCCGAGCGACCAGCGCGGCGTCGCACGCACGCTGTCGGCGACGACCACCAGCAGCGGCAGGCGCGCGTCGAGTTCGCCGAGTGGTGCGCGGAACGAACGCACGGCGCAGACGATCCACACGCCGTTGTCGGACGCCATGCCTTCGATGCGCGACGAGCTGTGCATGCCGACCAGCGAGCACTCGAACTCCTCTTCCCACGTGCGACCCCCTTCGCGGTAGCGCACGCGCGAACGTTCGCTGGCGAGCCAGGGCTTCGACTCCGACTGCACGCCGCCGGTGCCGGCTCCCTTCAGCATGCGGCTGTTCGCCTCGAACGCCTCGATCGTCGGCGCACACAACTCGCGGAACGTGGCCTCGCGCGCCGCATCGCGGCCGGCGTCGACCAGCTGCACGTCGCTGGCGCCGGGGCGCAGGAACGGCACCAGCAGCTCGACGGCGACCGCGCCGGGGCCGTTCGGCGGGCGCCGCGTCGCCTGGCCGTCGCGTGTCCACGCCTGCTGCTCGGTCGACTGGTTGCCGAACTGCGACTGCGCGCCCTGGTAGGTGAAGGCGTGGTCGGCCGCGAACGTGATCGCCTCGCCTTCCTGGCCGCGCAGCTCGCCGACGAAGTTGACGAAGCTGTCCGGGAACGCGCGCCACTCCGGCGCCGCCTGCAGGTCCCAGCCGCGCGGCAGGCGCAGCGTGTGCGAAACCATGTTGCCGGCCCCGGCGTCGCGCACCTGGCGCGGCTCGAGCACGACCGTGCGGTAGCTCTTCGGCAGCTCGCGGCGTTCGCCGCGCGGCTTCGCGTCGCTGCTCTGCTCGTCGATGGGGGCCGGGCCGGGAATCGCGTCTTCCTCGCGTGGGCGGCGGTCGTCGCTGCGCTTGCGTTTGCCGAGCGGATTGCGGTCCCCGCTCGGGTCCCGCTCGTCGCCCTGCACGCGATCGTCGACGACCGTCTCGCCGGCCTCGGGCCGCAGTTCGAGCGTCGTCACCTCGCCGTCGGCGCCGCCGACGCGCCCGGTCAGCACGCCGTTCTGCAGCGTGCCGGTGAACTCCTGGCGCGGTCCCTGCTCGGTGCGGCCCAGTGCGACCAGCTTGATCGTCACCTGCTCGCTGGTCAGCTGGAGCTCGTCGCCGCGCTGCGAGCCGCGGAAGCTGGCGCGGTACTCGACCGGCGTGGTGCCGTTCTCGACCGGGTAGCGCAGATCGGCTGCGACCTCGGCGGTGAGGCGATCGCCGCTGCCGCGGAACTCGACGCGGATCGGGTAGCGCAGCTCCTTGCCGTCGGGGCCACGTTCGCTCGCGGTCCCCGACCAACGACCCTGCAGCTCCGTCGCTGCCTTGGCGCCCGGCTTGCCCACGGGCCTGGCGTCGTCGCCTTTGCTGCGCGCCGTGAACTTCGTCCAGCCGTCGCCGTCGCTGCCGATGCGGCCGCTCAGCACGCCGTCGACCAGCTTGCCGTCGATCGTCTGCGGCTCGGACGGGATGCGTTCGCCGGTCTCCACGACCTTCACCTCGATCGCTTCGCTCTGCATGCGCAGGTCCGGGGCGCGGAACGTGCCGCGGTAGGTGGCGACGATGGACACGGTCACCTTGCCCTGGCCGGTGTCGACCGGAACGGTGGCGCGCACCTCGAGCCGCAGCGCGTCGTCGGCGCCGGTGAACTGCAGGCTCACGTCGTAGTCGAGGCTCTGCCCGCCCTCGAGCTGCTCCTGCGCCTTGCCGAGCCAGTCGCCGGTGAGGCGGGTCGGCACGGCCGGGCGCTTCTGGTCGAGGTTCTTCGGGATCAGCTGCGCCGGCAGGGCGCCGAGCGAGACGAGCAGGAAGGCGAGGCTGGACGCGCGGAGGTTCATCGCTCCTGCATGCGCGGGGGCGGCGAAGTGGGGGCCAAGAAGTTCGCGGTCCGCGGTTCCTGGTTGGCGCAATCCGGCAGGGCCCCGCAGCTCCGTTGCCGCGCCACGCGGCCCGCTTGGGTCAGTTGCCGACCCGCAGTTCGAGCCCCTGCGAGCCGAAGAACGCGCCCTGCGCCGGATCGAACAGCACGGCCTGCACGTTGGCCTGGAATCCGACCAGCGCCGCGCTGCCCGGCAGATCGAACGGGATCGACAGCCGGTGCGAGTGCACGTCACCCAGCGCGGTGGGGCCCGGCGGCACGATGTGCAGCGACCAGACGAACTGCGGCATGGCGTGGATCGTCAGCGGCTTGCTCGGCCCGGCCAGCGTCGGGGTCGGCACCGTCAGCGCACTGGCGGTGGTGTCGAAGAAGAACGCGACCAGCTGGCCGCTGCTGAGCCCGGCGACCTCGAGGTCGAACTGGGCGCCGGGCACCGGCCTGCCACCGACCAGGTCGACCAGGATCTCGCGCCCCGTCGGGCCCTGCGGGGCGAGCTCGGCCGTGCCGTAGTCGCGCACGTAGGGGCCGACGCTGGTGGTCGGCACGTTCTTCAGCACGGCGACGCCGCCGCCCGCCGGCCACGGGTCGGTGGCCGACGCGGCGAGTTGCGCCACGCCGGCGACGAACACGTCGTCGCGGCCGTCGCGATCGAAGTCGGCGACCTGGGTCGCCTTCGGCGCCGCCAGGAAGTGCGGGTAGGCGCCGCTCCAGAAGCGATACAGCAGCGGGAAGAAGACGTTCGTCGTGTGCACCAGCCGCGGCGAGGCCGGGGTGAGCGGACCGAGCCAGGCGACGTAGTCGGCGGTCTTCGCCGACGGGTTCTCCTGCGGGTCGGCGCCGTACGCGACGAGGCCGCCGAGGTCGAGCTGGCCGTCGCCGTCGGCATCGAGGACCTGCAGGCCCTGCAGGTCCAGCGCCAGGTTCGCGGCGTGCGGCGGCTGCTGCAGCCACTGCAACGCCGGATCGGGGGCCACCCAGGTCACCGCGGGCGAGGTCGAGGTCGGCGGGACCACCAGCGAGCGACCGGGCAGGAACTGCAGCCAGGGCTGGGCACCACCGAGCGGCAGGCAGGCCGAGGAATTGCCGGCGACGGCGAAGTCGACCAGCACATCCGCATCGAGCCGGCCGACGGCGAGCGACGTCACCCGCCCGGGGAACGACAACGCGGTCTGCACCAGGTTCGCCGGCACCAGCTGCGGCGCCTGGCCGTTCGCACCGACGAGGCCGAAGCGGAAGCTGAAGATCGAGCTCGCGCCGACCAGGCTGACCGGCGTGCACTGTTCCTGCGCGAGCACGTGCAGCGTGCCCGGACTGCCGACGACGCCAGGACCCGACGCACTGCTCCACTCGAGATCGAGTGCATCCGCGGGCCCGAGGTCGATCTGCTGCGGCACCGGTTCGAAGTCGCCGGGCAGCGGCACGATCGTGCTGCCCGTTTGCGTGTGCCGGCACCAGAACACGAACAGGCCGAACGACGTGTGCGTCACGCCGCCGACGCCGACCACCCCCACGTTCGTCAGGCCGAACGCGCCGACCGCGATGTCGACGCCGCCGTTGCCGTCGAAGTCGCCGGTGGCGAGGCACGAGTAGATCGGATGCAGCGTGGCGATGCCGAAGCCGTTCGCCGGATCGGCGAAGTCGTAGAGCGTGTAGGCGCCGTTGCTGTCGAGGTCGGGGAAGCCAGCGCCGTAGGCCGACTGCCCGCGGTTCGGGAACACGAGCAGCTTGCCCGTCGACGTCAATGCGACGAGGTCGTCGAAGCGGCCGTCGGCGTCGAGGCTCAGCTTGTCGATCTGCACGATGGCCGCCGGATCCTGGGTCGCTGGCACGGCGATCGGCGTGCCGGTCAGGAACAGTGGTCCCGGCACCGGCCCCGTCCATTGTCCGGTCACTGGGGACTGCACGCGCAGCAGGTCGCCGTCGGCATCCTGGGCGAACAGGTCGAAGACGGTGGTCGCCTGGTTGCGCACCGTGGCTTCGTGCAGCAGCACGTCGCCGGTCGAGCGCCGCGTGAAGTCGCCGACCAGGATCTGCAGTGCCGGCTTGTCGGCCGGCGACGGGCGGAACTCGCCGTTCTGCCAGAGACTCTGCGCCGCGAGCGATGCCGACACGGCGGCGGTCGCGACGGCGGACACGACGGAGCGGGTGACGACGGATCGCATGGCAGCACGGTCGGCGACGGTGGGGACCGGGCCCTCGGGCGAACGGCGGCCGAGGGCACGAACGAGCGCCGGGATCTGCTCGCTTCGCCGAGCGATGGTCGCACGGCGATCGATCCGCGTCCATCGGCGGCGAGCGCGGCGGGCGCCGGATCGCCGCCTCGCGAACGCATCCGCCGGGAACGGATCGGTCCCGTGTTGTTCCCGAAGCACCTTCCGGGGGCGGATCCGTGCGGTCAACGCAGTGTGGCGTCGACCGTCGGGCCGAGTTCGAACTGGCCGAGGCACGGCCCGACGCCGCTGACGAGCTGCGCCGATTGGAACGCGAGCGTGATGCCGACGAGGCGCGTGTCGATCGGCACGCCGACGACGAGCTGCCCGCCGACGACCAGCAGTTCGTCGGCGCCGATCGTGCAGGCCGTGCAGCCGGGTACCTGGTACGCGACCGGTGCGCCGACGAGGAAGAGCGGCACCCCGGTGATGCCGATCGCCTGCAGCGTGAACGAGCGGCCGAGCTCGGTGTGCCCCGAGGCTTGCAGGCCCATGCCACAGCCGGTGGCGCGCGTGGCGAACCCACCCTGGGTGCGGACGCCGCGGTAGCGCTGGCCGAGGACCTGCCAGTCGGGATCCAGGTCCCGTGTCCACACCGCCGCGTACTCGCCGAGTCCGGCCCCCGGCACTGCGACGACGAACGGCGCGCCGTCGTCGTACGCCGAGTTCGCAGCCAGCACGGTGTCGTGGCGCACCAGCTGGCCCGAGGTGAGCGCGAAGGTGCTCAGGCGCAGATCGAGATCGCCAGGGCCGGCGACGTCGTTCATCGCCACCACGAACCGCGCGCCGTCGCTCGCCACCGACGGCGCGCGCCGGTCGACGTTGCCGCCTTCGAGTTCCGTCGCCGGCACCAGCGGGGTCCCGGTGCGGTCGATGGCATGCCCGACGATGCGGCGGCGACCGGTCATGAGGTCCAGCTCCGACGCGACCGCGAGATAGCTCGCCGCGGCCCCCGGCCACGGCACCGCCGCCGGCGACACGTCCCAGTCGCCGCCGTTCGGGGTGGCGCCGCCGAGCTGCACCGCCAGCGCGGGTTGGGTGCGCCAGAACCCGTTGCGGCTGACGAACACGTGCTGCAATCGGCCCTGCAGCTGGCCGGGCACTTCGTTGCGGCACACCACCGACCAGCCGGACTGCGGATCGCTGGTGGGGCTGCACGACTTGCTGACGGCGGGCCGCCGTTCGTATCCTGGATCGAGCGAAAAGGCCTGCGTCGGGAAGATCGCCATCGAGTCCGTGATCAGGTTCGTCGCCAGATAACCGTCGCCGACCAGCGTCTGCTCGGCGGAGTAGGCGAGCAGGAAGCGCTGCACGCCGCTCTCGCCGGCATCGCCACCGATGTCCGGAGTGCGCAGGTCGGTGCCGCTGTTCGGGAACGGCTGCAGTGCGGGCCCGAACGTCGGGCTGGCCCCGCCGTCCCACTTGCGGAAGGCGATGGTCCACGGGCTGCTGCCGGACGCGCTGCGTTCGGCGACGACGCAGCCGATGTCGAAGCTCTCGAGCGTCGCCAGGCGCGGTCGTCCCCACCACAGCGTCGACGAATCGACGACCCGCGTGGTCTGCAGCGCCAGCTGCGAATCGGTCACCAGCAGGTAGACGTCGTGGTCGGTGGCGCTGAAGAAGCGTTCGTAGACCACGTAGCACTGCTGCAGGCTGTGGTCGTAGGCGATGTCGGTGGCGGCGATCTGCGCCTGGGCGGGGGCGGCGACGGGCACCTCCGGGCCGAGCAGCGGATCGACCACCAGCGGCAGGGCGGCCGCAGCGACGAACGTGGCCGGCACGGTGATGCGCAGCGAGTCGCCGGTCCAGGTGGTCACCAGCGCCGCCGTTCGGCCGGCGGCATCGATCGCCGTGGCCGCGCCGTAGCGCATGCCGCCGTGCGGGCCGACGAAGCGATGGGCCGTGCCGTCGAACTCGTGGGTGAGTGCGGTCCGCACGCCGAGCTCCAGCACCAGTTCGCCGCGTGCGGGCAGCGTGGCCAGCACGAAGCTCTGCTCGACGCCGTGCGGATGGAGATCGTGCCGTTCGACCAGGCTGCCATGGTCGATGCCGACCCGCTGGCCCGAGTGCTGCGGAGCGTTCGTGGCGAGCGGCAGGTCCCGGCCACCGCAGGTCGCGCGCTGCAGCGAGAACGACGTTGGCGCCGACGGTACGTCGCTGCCGAGGAACGGCACGAAGGTGACCCCGAGCCGGCTGAAGCCCGCCTTCCAGCCGGCGGCGCTGGCCCAGAGCGAGCCGTCGCCCGGCTGGTCGACCAGCACGCGGTCGAGCGACCAGGGCGGCAGCGTTCGGTGCGAACGGTCGGTGGTTTCGGCTTGGGCCGCCAGCGGCACCGCCAGCAGCATGGGCAAGGAGAGAAGGAGCGTGAGTTCGTGGAGTCGCAGCATCGAAGGAATCGGCGCCATCTGGCGCGTCTGCCAAGCGAAGGGAGCGCGGCTGCCCGGCTGTCACAGGGCCACGGCGAATTCCGTCGCCTGCCCTGCCGGTGTCGGCACGAGGGTCCTGGATCAACCCGCCGCGAACGGACGCCCAACCGCAGCCGCTCGCCGCGGCCTCGGCTCACGTTCTTCCCGGCACAGCACCGGCAGCCGAATCGGCAACGGCAACCTGCCACATCGCCACGGCGAGCCGGATGACCTGGGCAGCCGCATGCCCAAAGCCATGAATCGCAACCTCACTCTGCTCGTGCTCGCCAGCGCTGCCGGAATGCTCCCCGCCCAGACCTGGACGGAACTCGGGGACGCCGGCCAGACGCTCGATTTCGCCCAGACCGTCGACACCGCAGGCTCGGTCACGACCATCACGGGTCAGTGCAACGCGGACGCCGACCTCTACCTGATCGACGTTCCGTATCCCGCGTCGTTCTCCGTCAGCGCCGTCGCCAGCTTCGACTCCCAGTTGTGGCTCTTCGACGCCAAGGGTTTCCCGATCGTCTCGAACGACGACACGGCTGTCGGAGTCGTGAACCCGGTTCTCGGTGCGGGCTGCTTGAAGGTGCCGGGGCGCTACTACCTGGCGATCGCGCCGTACAACTACGACCCGCGGTCGCTCGCTGGCTTGCAGTGGGCCGGCTCGGTCCTCACGGCAGCGCAGCCGACCGGTGCCGGCCGTCGCGAACCGCTGTCGACGTGGTCCGGGCCGTCGTTCCTCGCCGGCACCTACACCATCACGCTGAACGGGGCCCAGGCCGCGCCGCGCCACGCCGTGCTGCCGAGCACGCACCACTTCGGTGAGAGCCAGACGCAATCCGCTGGCTCCGGCTCGAACGCGTGGTTCGACAACGACGGTGGCCGCTTCCAGATCCTGTACGAGGCGAGCAACTTCACCGCCGTCGGCTTCTCCGGCCAGATCGACCTGAAGCGCATCATGTTCCGCGGCGAGGACGGCCAGCACCACCCGGGTGGCATGTACTTCCCGAGCATGAGCGTGCGGGTCGCCAGGACCTCGCTGACGGCGGCCACGCTGAGCAGCACCTTCGCGACCAACTTCGCAGCGCCGGCGACGACCCCGCTCTACACCACGATGCCGGACCCGGTCGTCGTGAATCCATCGCTCGGGACCTTCCCCAACAACTACAACATGGTGCTCGACCTGCGCGAGGCCGGCGGTCCGCCCACGCTGATCCACGACCTCAACGGTCCCCAGCCGAACCTGCTGGTCGAGATCGTCTACTTCAACCCGACCCAGTACCCGGACCCCAGTGTCGGCCTGATGCGCATGCAGGACACCGCGGGCGGCAGCGCCCTGGTGCGCGGCCGCGGCCTGGTGTCGCTCGACGACAGCAGTGCGACCGGCACCCTGACCGACAGCCCGCTGGTGATGGGCATCGACTTCCTGGCCAACAGTGGCCAGCGCATGCCGCAGCCGGCGCGCACCGAGTGGTACGGCGCCGCATGCGGTGGTTCGCCGTCGGCGTTCTACGAAGCCTTCCTGAACGGGCAGGCGTTCGACCTCACGGGGCTCGTGCTGACGCCGAACGACGCGGCGGCGCCGACGACCTACAGTGTGAGTCGGCTCGACCTCGCACCGGACGTGAGCAAGGTCGGCCCGCAGCCCGACAGCGTCGCCGACGACGCGACGGTGGCGCACGCGCTCGGCTTCACGCTGCCGATGCCGAACGGCAACGCCACCGCCATCCGCGCCTGCACCAACGGCTTCGTCTGGCTCGACGGCTTCAACGCCGACAACGACATGACGCCGTCGATCGGGGACCTGCTCGCCAACGCCTCGCCGAGCGGTCGCCTCGCACCGTTCTGGACCGACCTGCACTGTGGCCGCAACGCGACCACGCACGCCAACTCGGGCCTGCACGTCGTCACCGACACCACGGGCGGCCCCGGCAACGCGGTCTGCTACGTGACCTGGCTCAACGTCGGCAACTACCAGACGACGACCGCGGGAGCGCTCCTGCACACCTTCCAGGTGGTGCTGCGCCAGGCCACCGGCCAGATCGAGTACCGCTACGGCACCATGCCGCGCACTTGCTCGATCTCGTCGATCTCGACGGGCTTCGCCGCGATCACCGGCTTCGCGCCGAATCGCGGTGTCGAGCCCTACCTGTCCGATCCGCAGCCGCGCGACCTGTCGCTCGAAGTGCCGTTCTCGACGCACGTCGAAGGCGTGCTCGGCAACATGGGCCTCGACTCGGTGTCGACGCCGGTCGCCGATTCCCCGACCTACGGCGGCCGCATGTTCCCGGGCCAGACCGTCAAGTGGAACGTCAACAGCGTGCCGCCGGGTTCGCTGCTCGGCGTGCAGCTGCTCGACATCGAAGCGTCGCGCCCGGGTGCCACCCTGCCGACGATCATCGCACCGGGGTGCGTGCTCGGCACGTCGCCGTTCGCGGTCCTGCACGAGGTCCACGTGCTGCCCGGGGCGTCGGTGATCGGCGCCGCCGGCGTGACGGTGCCGGCGAACGACAACCTGATCGGCGCCAAGGTCTACGCGCAGTACGTCGTGCTCGGCGGATTGTTCGGCGCGCCGGACCTGATCACGGTCGCGAGCAACGGGCTCGTGCACACGATCGGTCGCCGTTGAGCCGGCGGCGCCCGGCGGATGCTCGTGGCCACGCCCCGCAGGGCATGCATGCGGTCGCGGCTCGCTGCGCGCCCAGCACTGCCGGGGGCGATGGACGTGTTGTCGTCCCGATGCAGGATCCTCGTCGGGTGCCGCACTGCCGCCAGGCTGGCCCGACGAGGTCGTGATCAGAAGTGACCGACCGTGACTTGCACCCCGTTGGTGCTGACGGTCGCGGGGCCTGGGCCGATCAAGCCAGGGCCGGCCAGCACCAGCTGCGCGCGATACTGCAGTCCCGCCAGCGCCGGCATCGGCGGCACCTGGATCGTGCTCTGCAGTGGCCCGCTGACGACCAGGGCGTCGACGGCATCGGGGTGGAGCAGGAGCTCGCAACCTGCAGGCGCATCGGCGAACAGCTGGAGCAGCGGCTGCTGCTGCGGCACGTGGCCCAGCAGTCTGGCCACCAGCGTTCCGTTCGGCATGCCATCGCAGCGCAGGGTCCAGCGGCCACCGGACCAAGGCTTCGTCGACGTCAGCGGCCACGGGGCGCACGCCGCGCCGTAGGCCTGGGCATCGGCAAGGCACGACGTGGTGAGCTCGCCGAAGAACGGCGACGGGTTCGCTGGCACGCCGCGGAAGTAGCCGGTGACCACCAGGGAACCGGAGCGGAGCCAGGTCGGCTCGAGGAAGATGCCGGAGCCGGTCGCCGTGTAGTCGGTCACTGCGGACCATGCCTGGCCGTTCCATCGCGCCAGGGACTTCACCGGCACGCCGCCTGCCGCTGCGAAGAGGCCACCGACCACCAGGTCGCCACCCGGCAAGGTCGTCATGCCCCCGGCACCCACGAAGAAGCCGCCGGCCGGATCGAGGCCGGTGCCCAGCGGTTGCCAGCTGGTGCCGTCCCAACGAGCCACGTGGGCCATGGGCACGCCGCCGATCGCCGTGAAGGACCCACCGGCGAACAGTTGCCCCGCGTCATCGGTCGCGAACGCCGCGGCCGAGGCGCCACCAAAGGAGCCGGTCAGGTCGCCGCCCAACTGGGTCCAAGTGCCGCCGGTCCAGCGGGCGATCAGCCCGCGGTTGGTGGGCCAACCCAGGCTCAATCCAAGCACGGCATCGCCGTTCGGCATCCACTCGAGCGCGGTGGCACGACCAAGCGGGCCCAAGGGGCCCCAAGCCGCCGGCATCGGCACGGCCTGCCAACTGGTGCCGTCCCAGCGCGCGAGCGGCATGATGGCAAGAGGTGTCGGCGACTGCAGGCTCCCGCCGCACCAGACGTCACCGTTCGGGGCGGAGCGAAGCAAGCTGATCGTGCCCGCCGGCGGCGAGCCCAAGGGGGACCACGTGCTGCCGTTCCAGCGCAGCACCGCGGAGGTGCTGGTGCTGCCGGTCGGTACGAGGCCAGCAACGAGCACGGCGCCATCGTCGGTCGTCGTCATGGCCGTCACGGAGCCGACCAACGGCAGCGGGCCGAAGGCCGACCAGACGCCGCCACTGCGGCGGGCGACTCGGTCGCAGGCAACGCCGGGACCGATCGACAGAAAGGACCCTGCCACCACGAGGTCGCCGTTCGGCAACTCGGCGGCGGTCACGGTATCGCCATTGATGCCGCTGCCGGTCGCGGACCAGGTGCTGCCGTTCCACGCCGCGATGTTGGCCACCGGTACGCCACCGGCCATCTGGAACTCGCCGGCGACCAAGGTGCCGCCGTTGGGCAAAGCGAGCATGGCGTTGCCTCTGGCATTGCCGTTGCTGACTTTGAAGAGTCCGGAGCCGAGCGGACCCCAGTTCGCGCCGTCCCAGCTGGCGACTGCGACGGCGGGATTGCCGCCTGCCGTCGTGAATTCGCCAGCGGCGAGCAAGTTCCCATTCGGTTGGAACAGCAGCGCCTCGACGCGGGCTTGGGCCCCTGGCGTGGTGCCATAGCCGAATCCGACGCCGACCGGCTGCCAGCTGACGCCGTCCCAACGCGCCATACCGGCCGCCGGGACGCCGCTGACCACAGCGAACTGACCGCCGATGTAGACGTCCCCGTTGGGGCCGACCGCGATGCAGTGGATCGAACCCGCAGCGGATCCTCCGAGCTGCGTCCAGGTGCCGGACTGCCACAGCCACGCCTGGTTGCTGGTGGCGGCGACTACGTCACCGGCGGGCGTCGTGGCCAGGGCCGTGACCGAATTGGGCAGGCCGTTGCCCAGCGGCGACCAGGATTGGCCATCCCAGCGGGCGACGAACTGCGCGCCAATGCCACCCGCGGTCGTGAATGCACCGCCGGCGACGAGGTCGTCGTTCGGCAGTGTCACCATGGCGCTCACGGTGCCGCTCGTGCCCGTTCCGACCGACGCCCAGCCGCTGCCCTGCCAGCGGGCGATGCGGTTGCAGGGCTGTCCACCAGCCGCCGTGATGGCGCCTGCCGCGTAGAGGACGCCGTTCGAAGTGGCCGTCACCGCTTGCACGGCGCCGACGAGGTCCGACCCCAGACTGATCCACGTGGCCGACGCCGGCTCGAAGGCACAGACGCCCTGGACCCCGACCTGCCCGGCGGCCCACACAGGACCGCCCACGACCACGTGCGGCGGCTGAGGCCCTGGCCCGTCCGGGTCCCAGGCGCACATCGCCTCGATCGAGCCCTGCACCCCGGGCGTGCCCATTCCGGGTAGCCAACTCAGGGTGCACTGGGCGCGCGAAGCGCAAGGCAGCAGCAGGCCCGCCAACAACAGCGAACAGGGCAGCAGAGAGCCGCCGTCGACGCACGAGAGTCCCTTCATTGTGATTTCTCCTCGCTCCATTCGAGAGATGGGCGAGACGGAGTGCAAGGCGACGCCAAATGAAGATCGGGCGACTGTGTGAGTCGATCCGTCATGCGGCTTGACCTCGGTCGCCGCCCACGCTGCTCGCGATCACCACCGCCAGCATCGAAGTCGCGAAGGTCGTCGAGGTCATCGACGACATCGCCTGATCCCCGAAGACGACGCCGGCAGCCGGGCCAGTGCCGCGTGCGCGCGGGACGTTCGCGCTCAGCGACCGACGACTGCCGTCGCCGCATTCGACATGACGCCCTGCAGCGGATTGCCCGCCGCGGGATCGGGCACGAACGCCTGCTGGTGGAAGCGCGCACCGACCAGCGCCAATTGGTTCGGGATGGCGAACTGCAGCGTCGCCGTTTGGTTGGCGCCGCCCAGCAGCAGCAGGTGGTCGGGTGCCACGAACGCCGTGCAGCCGGGCATGCCGTACGGGCCGAGCGCGATCGGCAGTGGCAGCATGCCCGTCGAGGTCGTGCTGAGCCCCGTGATGACGACGGCAAGGTGGGCGGGCAGATCGAACAGCGTCACGACCAGTTCGGCGCCGATGCGTGGGATGTCGCGCGGCACCAGTCGCGCCGGCGGCAGGCTGCCGCTGCACCCGGGCGCGAACGACACGTAGCTCGACGGCGGGCCGAGGCGCGCGCTGACGTTGCGGATCTCCATGCAGGAGGTCCCGGACGGAATCGGCAGCGTTTGCCCCAAGGCATGCAGTTTGGCCAGCGTGCCGTCGCTGCGCCGGGCGAAGCGACCGCTCACGCCGACGTAGGTGACGCCGAACGGCAGCCCCGGAACGGCGTAGCCGCCGAGCGGATCGCCCCACATCAGGATCTCACCGTCGCTGCAGCGAGCGAAGCACACCGTCCCGATGGTGGCGATCTCGACGCATTCGCGGGTCGCCACCTGCCACGGCACCGAACACTGGCCCTTGCTGTTGTTTCCCCACACCAGCACGGCGCCGTCACTGCGCATGGCCATCGAGTTGCTGCCGCCGGCAGCGATCGCCACGTAGGTCCGGTTCGGCGGCAACGGTGGGACGAAGCACTGGCCCTCGAAGTTGTCACCCCACGCGACGACCTGACCGTCGGAGCGGCGCGCGACCGCGTGGTACCACCCGGTCGCGATCTCGACGTAGGTGACGCCGGGCGGCAACGGCGGCACGGCCAGCGTTGGCGTGAAGGAGCCCCAGGCGACGACCTGCCCGTCGCTGCGGCGGGCCAGGTTGCCCTCGACCTCGACGTAGCTGACGCCGGTTGGCAATGGCGGGATGTCGAGGTCCCCTGACATCGCGCTGCCGAACGCGATCGCGGTGCCGTCGCTGCGCAGCGCCACCTCGTGCGACCCACCATCGGCGATCTGCACGTAGTCGATGCCCGGCGGCGCCGACGGGGCACCACACTGGAAGTTCGTGTTGTCGCCCCAGGCGATCACACGGCCATCGCTGCGCAAGGCGACGCTGTGCTGGCCCAGCAAGTAACTGACGATCCGCCCGCCACCGGCGGCGATGTCCACGTACGACATGCCGGGTGGCAACGCCGGCACATCGCACTGGCCATTGTCGTTGTCACCAAACGCGACGACGACCCCGTCGTCGCGTCGCGCCAGCGTGTGCTGCTCTGCGCAGGCAACCTGCTCGTAGCGCACGCCCGCGGGCAGCGGCGGCACGTTGCACTGTCCCCAGTAGTTGTTGCCCCAGGTCACGACTTCGCCATCGCTGCGCACCGCGGCGGCGTGGGAGTGGCCGGCGGAGATCGAGGTGTAGGTCAGGCCCGTCGGCAGCGCTGGCACCGGACCGGGAGCCTGTTGCCCCCAACTGACGAGCGTGCCGTCGCTGCGCCGCGCGAGGCCGTGGCCGTATTGGAACGCTGGACCGACGGCGACCTCGACGTAGACGACGCCTGCCGGCAGCGGTGGCACGCTCAGTTGCCCGAACTGATTGCTGCCCCAGGCGACGATCTGGCCGTCGCTGCGCAGTGCCGCCGTGAACGATTGCCCCAACGCGACCTCGGTGTACACGACTCCGTTGGGCAGCGCCGGCACACTGGAGGAGCCGTCGGAGAGCACGATCGCGCCATCGGAGCGCAGCAACGCGAAGGCGCTGTAGGCCATCGAGGAACCCGTGTATTGCAGGCCAGGCGGCAGTGGCGGCAATGGCGGCACCGGCGGCAATGGCGACGATGGCGGCAACTGCGTCACGGCCCCGTAGTTGCGCCCCCACAGCTGCACGGAGCCATCGGCCTTGTGCACGAGGGACAGGCCATAGCCCGCGGTGACCCCGACGTTGTCGGTTCGGTCGTTCCGGCGACTGTCGAACCAGCCGTCCGGACTGAACAACACGGACTGCGCCAACAGCGGAGCCGAGGCGGACCAGCAGAGAACCACGCTTGCGAGGCCGATGCGAACCATGCGTCTCCTACCTGGGTTGCTTGCCGTGGCCGGGTCGCGCCGAACGCGAACGCACCATGGCAAGGAGCCATACCCATCGGTCCGCCGTCCCCGCGAACTGAGGGGCCGCTGCGGATGCGAGGACCTGCGCGGCGCACGATCGGCGTGTTCGTGACGGCGTTCCCGATCGTGCTCGACAGCACGCGCGTCGACGATGCGAACGAGATGGACCTCGTCGCGCGGATCGCTCGTCGCGATCGACGACGACGTCCGCCATCGGCGTCACGCGCTGCAGCCGTGCGCCTGTTGCACTCGCAGCGTCGACGCGCCCACGACCGAAGGCCAGCAGGCCAGCAGGCCAGCAGCCGCCGGACGGCTCCGGCGATGCGCATCGACACCGCAGCATGGCGCCGCCAGCACGAGCCAGCGACACTGCGACGTCACCGCGCTCGCTGCGACCAGGCCCCACGATGAATCCATCCTTCGCCAACAAGATCGATCCCGAGACGGGCTTGCCCTATCTCGCCGTCAAGAAGCGCGGCCGCGACCTGCTGCTCGAGCCGTTGACCAACAAGGGCACCGGCTTCCCGTTCGAAGAACGCACGGCACTCGGCCTGCACGGGCTGCTGCCGCCGAAGATCGCCGGCCTCGACGAACAGCTGGCGCGCGCCTACGAGAACCACCGTTCGGCCAAGACGCCGCTCGACCGCTACGTGCACCTGGCGTCGCTGCAGGATCGCAACGAAGTGCTGTTCTTCCGCCTGCTGCACGAACGCATCGACGAGATGATGCCGATCGTCTACACGCCGGTGGTCGGCGAAGCGTGCCAGCGCTTCTCGCACATCTACCGGCAGTCGCGCGGCCTCTACCTCGGCATCGACCAACGCGGCCGCGTCGCCGAGGTCTTGCGCAACTTCCCGATGCGCGCCCCGTCGGTGATCGTCGTCACCGACGGCGAACGCATCCTCGGCCTCGGCGACCAGGGCATCGGCGGCATGGGCATCCCGATCGGCAAGCTGTGCCTCTACACGCTGTGCGCCGGACTGCCGCCGGACACCACGCTGCCGATCATGCTCGACGTCGGCACCGACAATGCGGAGCTGCTGGCCGACCCGCTCTACTTGGGCCTGCGGCAACCGCGCGTGCGCGGCGAGCAATACCAGGCGTTCGTCGACGAGTTCGTCGCTGCGGTGAAGACCGTGTTCCCCGGTGCCGTGCTGCAGTGGGAGGACTTCCTGAAGGAGAACGCGATGCACCAGCTGCTGCGCTTCCGCACGCAGCTGTGCTCGTTCAACGACGACATCCAGGGCACCGCGGCGGTGACCGTCGCGGGGCTGATGGCGAGCCTGCGCATCGCCGGCGGCAAGCTGCAGGACCAGCGGCTGCTGCTCGGCGGGGCGGGGGCGAGTGCGCAGGGCATCGCGCAGCTGTTCGTCGCCGCACTGGTCGACGCCGGCCTTCCGCGGGCGGCGGCGCAAGAACGGGTGGCCATGGTCGACCGCGGTGGGCTGGTGGTGAAGGGCCGACCGAAGCTCGAAGACTTCAAGGCCGAGTTCGCGCGCGGCGACGGCGAGATCGCCGACTGGCAGGTCGCCGACCGCGCCCGCATCTCGCTGGAAGAAGCGATCCTGAACCTGCGGCCGACGATGCTGGTCGGCACCTCGGCGACGGCGGGCTTCTTCTCCGAACGCGTGGTCAAGGCGATGGCCGCCGTCTGCGCGCGGCCGGTGATCTTCCCGCTGTCGAACCCGACGTCGAAGGCCGAGTGCACGCCGGCCGACGCGCTGGCCTGGACCGACGGCCGCGCCATCGTCGCCACCGGCAGCCCGTTCGCGCCGGTCGAACATCGCGGCCGCCGCTTCCGCATCGGCCAGTGCAACAACAGCTACATCTTCCCCGGCGTCGGCCTCGGCGCCTGGGTCGGCAAGCTGCGCTACATCAGCGACGAGATGTTCCTCGACGCCGCGCGCACGCTCGCCGGCTGCGTCGCTGGCGACGACCTCGCCGAGGGCTCGCTGTTCCCGCAGCTCGGCCGCATCCGCGACATCTCGCACGCGATCGCCTGCGCGGTGATCCGGCGCGGCATCCAGCAGGGGCACGCGGATCCGGCGCTGGCCGATGGCCTCGACGAACGGGTGGCGCAGGCGATGTGGTTCCCGCAGTACTTGCCGTTCCGCCCCGAGCCGTGAACGGCGCCATCGCCTAGCATCTGCCGCGATCAGGAGGTCCACGATGGCGAGAAGCACCCGGTTCGCACTGTTGCTGGCGATCGCCTATGGCGCGGTCGCAGCCACCTACATCGTGGTGTCGTCGCGCATCGCCGCGAACCTCGCCGTCGACGTCGACGACATGCAGCGCATCGAGACGCTGAAAGGCGTGATCTACGTGCTGGTGACGACGCTGGCGGTGTTCGCCGGCGGCCTGTTCGCGCTGCGTCGCATCGAACGCGACTCCGCCGAGCTGCTGCGCCGCGAACGCGCACTGGTCGCGAGCCAGGGCCGCGTGTTCGCCGGCGTGATGGCGGCTTCGGTCGCGCACGACGCCAACAACGTGCTGACCGCGGTGCTCGGCGACCTCGACCAGCTCGAACAAGAAGGCGTCGCGCCCGGCTCCGAGGCCTTGCCGCAGCTGCGCGCCAGCGTCGGCCGGCTGGTGGCGCTCAATCGCCGCCTGCTGTCGGCGCAGCGGCAGGAGGCGCCGCGCGACGTGCAGCTCGCCGACCTGGCGCGGCTCGTGCGCGACGGTGTGGCGTCGGTGCGTGCGCACAAGAGCCTCGCGCACAGTCGCGTCGTCTGCCGCGGCGCCGAGTCGCTGCCGTTCGCGACGCAGCCGCTGCTGGTGCACCAGATCGTCAGCAACCTGCTGGTCAACGCCGGCGAAGCGAAGGGCGGCCGCGGGTTGATCGAGGTCGTCGTCGACGAACGCGGCGACAAGGTCGTCATCGAAGTGCACGACGACGGTCCGGGCGTGCCGCCGGAACGCCGCGCGGGATTGTTCGATGCGCTGACGTCGACCAAGCCGCAAGGCTCGGGGCTAGGCCTGTTCTCGGTGCGCGCGTGCGTGCAAGGTCTCGGTGGCTCGGTGACGGTCGGCGCGTCACCGCTCGGTGGTGCGTGCTTCCGCGTCGAGCTGCCGCAGCAGCAGGTTGCGGTGGCGGTGTGAACGGAGCGGGCGAAACGAGCGGGAACGAGGTGTCGGGCGCGCATCGGGTCATCGTGGGCGTCGCCGCAGCCGCGCTGCTGTCCGCCGTCGGCTGCGGCCCAGAGCCGCATACGCTGGCCGAGCAGCAGGTGTCGCCGGCGAAGCTCGTCGTCCTGCCGCCGACGGCGCGTGGGCTCGATCCTGTGTTCGCGGTCGGCCATCGGCTCGACGTCGTGCTGGTGCGTGCGCCGCACGACGAACTGCTGCGCTGGTTCCGCGCCGGCGGCGCCACCGTCGACGACGACGTGCTCGGTGCGCAGGTGGTGGTCGGCACCGGCAACGCGCTGCTGCTGCGCCTCGCCGGCCAGCGCTGGACCTGCGTGTTCGAACGCGGCGCCCACGGCAGCTGGCCGCAGCGGGCGAGTGCTGCGCTGCACGCCCAGGTTCTGCTCGTGCACGGTGGCAACGACGGCGGGCCGCTCGGCTACGTGCTGCACGACGACGGGGTCGAGGTCGAGCGCCTGACCCCGACCGCGCCCGCGACGTTCTCGTCGGTTCGTCGGCCCGCGCCGGCGGATCTGGGCGACGGCGAGACGATCGTCGACGCGATGCTGCGGGCGCACGATGCGTTCGTGCCGTTGCTCGACTGGGCGTCGTGCTGCGTGCCGAGCGATCGCTTTGGCGCGCAGTCGCGCTGCCGGATCGTGGTGCCGACGCGGTCCGTCGACGGCGGCACCGGTGCTAGGCCGCGAGCATTCGAGGTCGTGCGCAGCAGCTGGATCGCGTGGTGAGCGAACGTCGCGTCGGCGCGGCCCGCCCTTGCCGCTCGCCGTGTGCACCCGTGTAGTGACGCGCCCATGGACTCGGTCTCGCAGTTCGTCCTCGGTGCGGCGCTCGCCGGCGCCGTGCTCGGCCAGCGCACGAAGGCGTGGCGCAGCCTGCTGTGGGGCGGGGTCGTGGCGACGCTGCCGGACCTCGACGTGCTGTTCGACCACGGCGACGCGATCGCGAACATGACGTTCCATCGCGCCGAGAGCCATGCGCTGCTCTACCTGACGCTGGCGACGCCGCTGCTGGCGTGGGCGATCGCACGACTGCACCGCGAACGGCAGCTGCTCGCGCGCTGGTGCGTCGCAGTGTGGCTGGCGCTCTGCACGCATCCACTGCTCGACGCGATGACGATCTACGGCACGCAGCTGCTGCTGCCGTTCACCGATCATCCGTTCGCCGTCGGCAGCCTGTTCGTCGTCGATCCGCTCTACACGCTGCCGCTGCTGCTCGGCAACGTCGTGCTGCTGGTGACGCGCGGTGCGCCGCGTGGGCACCGTGCGAACTGGGCCGGCCTCGTGCTCAGCACCGCCTACGCCGCGTGGAGCGTGCTGGCGCAGGGAATGGCCGAACGCGCCGCCGAACGGGCCCTCGCCGCGCAGGGCGTCGTCGGCGCACGCGTCGTGGTGACGCCGGCCCCGCTGCAGACGCTGCTGTGGCGCGTGCTGGCGGTCACCGACACGCAGGCCTACGAGGGCTTCTGGTCGGTGTGCGATGGCGACGTGCCGGTCGTGTTCACCCAGATCGCGCGCGGCAGCGAGTGGTTCCCGCGGCTGCGCGGCCAGTGGGCGTTCGATCGCCTGCAGTGGTTCAGCGGTGACTGCACCAAGGTCGAACGCGACGCCGAGGCGCTGCGCCTCGTCGACCTGCGCATGGGCCAGGAGCCGCACTACATCTTCCGCTTCGTCGTCGCCAAGGTCGTCGCCGACGGCGAGGTCGTGCCGGTGGTGCGCACCGAACGCGATGGCTCGCGCATCGACGTCGGTCGCGGCTTGCGCTGGTTGTGGGCGCGCACGTTCGATCCGTCGGTGCCGCCGCCGCGGTGAGCCGGGCGCAGCGCCTGCCCCGCCGTGCTGCGTTTCTCCCTGCGTACCCGCGCACCCGCGCCGAGCGTCGTTATCCTCCCGGCCCCAACCCCACGGATGCCGCGCATGCCGAGACTCGCGTTCGTTTCCTCCTTCTTCGTGTTCGCCGCTGCTTTGACGCTCGCGGCGCAGGATCCGGGTGCCGCACCCGCCGCCAAGGCCGGGCCGGTGTTCGTCGACGGCCAGGCCCAGGTCGTCGAAGCGTTCGGCAAGCGCGCCGACTGGATCAAGGAGTGGCTGTTCGTCGAGGCCGACTTCGACAGCGACGGCGACGGCAAGATGGACCGCCTGCACGTCGACGTGTGGCGCCCGCCGCAGACCGCGACCGAAGGCCTGAAGGTGCCGGTCGTCTACGAGTCGAGCCCGTACTTCAGCGGCACCGGCCCGATGGACCTCGGCTACTACTGGTCGGTCGAACAGGAACTCGGCGCCGAGCCGCAGAAGCGCAAGGACATGGCGCCGATCGCGTGGATCGGCAAGGCCAAGATGATCTCGGCCAGCGAGACGGGGGACTGGGTGCCGCGCGGCTTCGCGGTCGTGCACTCCTGCTCGCCCGGCACCGGCATGTCGCAGGGCTGCGCCACCGTCGGCGGCGAGAACGAGCGCCAAGCGCCGCGCTGCGTCATCGAGTGGCTGTGCGGCAGCCGCAAGGGCTACAAGACGATCGACGGCAACGAAGAGGTGAAGGCCGACTGGTGCACCGGCAAGGTCGGCATGCTCGGCACGTCGTACAACGGCACGCTGCCGATCGCGTGTGCCACCACCGGCGTCGAAGGCCTGAAGGCGATCATCCCGAGCGCGCCCGCGGTGTCGTGGTACGGCTACTACCGCAGCAACGGACTCGTGCGCAATCCGGGCGGCTACCCCGGCGAAGACCTCGACGTGCTCTACGATTTCATCGCCAGCGGCGAGCCGCTGCGGCGCAGCTGGTGCACCGAGCACGTGCGCGACGCGATCCTGACCAAGAACGCCGACCGCAAGAGCGGCGACTACTCCGAGTTCTGGGCCGCACGCGACTACATGAACCAGCTCGCCGACTACAAGGCGGCGACGCTGTGCGTGCACGGCCTCGGCGACTGGAACGTGATGCCGGCGCAGAGCGTCGACCTCTACGTCGCCCTGAAGCAGAAGGGCGTGCCGGCGATGCTGTTCCTGCACCAAGGCGGCCACATGCCGGCGGCGCCGCGCGAGCTGCAGAATCGCTGGTTCACGCACTTCCTCTACGGCGTCGAGAACGGCGTCGAGCAGGAGGCGAAGGCGTGGGTCGTGCGCGAAGGCCAGCGGCCGAACAACGCGACCAAGTACGCGGACTATCCGCACCCCGAGACGAAGATGGTGGCGGTGTTCCCGCAGGGCGGCGGCAACGGGCTCGGCGTGCTCGGCACGGCGCCGAAGCCAGACGCCGGCAAGGAGATGCTGGTCGACGATCCGAAGCAGCTGGCCAAGCAGCTGGCGAAGGCGGAGCAGAGCGAGAACCGCCTGCTCTACGCGCTGCCGAAGCTGACGGCGCCGCTGCACCTGTCGGGCAAGGTGCGCGTCACGCTGCGCCTCGCCGCCGATCGCCCGGCGTGCAACCTGTCGGTCTACCTGGTGTCGCTGCCGTGGACCGATGCGAAGCGTGCGACCGACGACCTGGTGACGCGCGGCTGGGCCGATCCACAGAACCACAAGTCGCAGCAGGGCGAACCGCTGGTGCCGGGCACGTTCGTCGACGTGACCTTCGAGCTGCAGCCCGACGACCAGATCCTGGCCGCCGGCGAACAGCTGGCGCTGATGGTGTTCGCCACCGACCGCGAGTTCACGCTGCTGCCCCCGGGCGGCACCAAGATGACGGTCGACCTCGCCGGCACGAAGTTCGAGCTGCCGATCGTCGGCGGCGCCGAGGCGCTGGCGAAGGCGACGGCGCCTGCTCCGGCGACCGAGCCCGCCCAGGCTCCAGCGACCGGCGGCGACGGCCGCTGACGGAAGCGCAAGCCGTGTGCGCTGCGGCGGTCGCTCCCTGCGGCGCGACCTGCACTCCCCATCCGGCGCCGCACCGGTCGCAGCGTTGACACGGCTCTGCGCCCTTCGTTCGATGCATCGATGGCGGATCGTGCAGCGGACC
>VYME01000249.1_pt1 | contig 22097 bp, 28 predicted proteins | sample 5115281 | NCBI WGS metagenome assembly VYME01 (sample SAMN12291780, study PRJNA351875) | freshwater metagenome | isolation source: freshwater lake | place: USA: Michigan, Wintergreen Lake | collected 2013-08-08
CGACGACCGGCGCCGGCGCGGGGGCTTGCGTCGTCGGCTGGCTTCGGCCGAAAACGCCCGCTACCCTCGGATCGTCGCAGGCCGCCAAGAGCGGAGCGACGACAAGAATTGCGAAAATGGCGATCAGGCGGGAGCGCAAAGGTCTATGTCCTCGAACGACGAGCCGCCGGAGACTAACGACACCGCGCCCGCGAATCCAGGCGCGATAAAGCCCGGGCTCTATCTGGTCGCCACGCCGCTCGGCAATTTGGGCGACATCTCCGCCCGCCAAAGGGCCGTGCTGGCGGCCGCGACCACGATCGCGGCGGAGGATACGCGCGTCGCGCGCCGCTTGCTGTCGGCGATGGGCTTGATCGCGCCGCGCCTCGTGCGTTGCGACGAGCGCGAAAGCGCGCCGGCCGCCGATAAACTGATCGCGCGGGTGCGCGGCGGCGAGATCGTCGCCTTCGTGTCCGACGCTGGCATGCCCGGGATCGCCGATCCGGGCGCGGCGCTGGTGCGCGCGGCGCGCGATGCCGGTGTTCCGTTCACCGTAATCCCCGGCCCGTCGGCATTGACCGCGGCGCTGGCGTTGTCGGGCCTGCCCGCCGAGCCCGCCCTGTTCCTTGGCTTCCTGCCGCCCAAACAAGGCCCGCGCGCGCGACGCTTGCGCGAATTCAAAGACGTGCCCGCCACGCTGGTCGCATTCGAAGCGCCGCATCGTTTGATCGAAACCTTGCGCGCGATGGCCGAAGTGCTGGGCCCGCGCGAAGCGTGCGTCGCGCGCGAATTGACCAAGCGGCACGAAGAAGTCCGGCACGGCGCGCTCGCCGGACTCGCCGCGCATTACGAGGCCGCCGGCGTGCTGGGCGAGTGCGTGATCGTCGTCGCCCCGGCGGCGGAAAGCGCCGCGCCCGAGATCGACGCCGAAGCGCTCGACACGAAGCTGCGCGGCGCGTTGGCGACGCTGGGCGTGCGCGACGCGGCCGACCGCGTCGCAGCGGAGACCGGCCTCAAACGGCGCGAGGTCTATTCGCGCGCGCTGGAACTGGGCGGCAAGAAGCGGTGAAATCCACGCGCCATCTTCGCCATCAGAAGCGCGGCGCCTGGGCCGAGATTTTGGCTTCGTGGCGCTTGCGGTTGGCGGGCTGGCGCATCGTCGGGCGCGATTTGCGGCTGGGTGCCGCGCAGGTCGACATCGTCGCCGCGCGCGGGCGCATACTCGCTTTCGTCGAGGTAAAATTGCGCGCGGATTTGGAGGAAGCGGCCGAATCGCTGCACCCGGCCCAGCGCCAACGCATTGTCCGGGCGGCGGAAATCTTTGTCGCCAAGCGGCCCGAATTCGCCGCATTCGAGACAAGATTCGACGCCATTCTGGTAGCGCCGGGTCGCTGGCCCAAACATCTGCAAGATGCTTGGCGCGACTCGATTTCGGGTTCTACATAGAGAGATTCCGGGGAACGAAGGGATCGCACGACATGCGGAGTTTCCTGTCCAAAGCGAAAATCGCCGTGGCGCTGACGGGCTTGGTGCTGTTGCCGGGCTGCGTGGGCGTCGTCGCGGGTGCCGCCGCCACCGGCGGCGTCGCCGCCGCGCAAGAACGCGGCTTCGTCGGCACGGCCAACGACAACGGCATCGCGCTGGAAATCAACCATTATTGGTTCCAGCGATCGACCAGCATGTTCGCGGCGCTGTCGACGCAGATCTACGAAGGCCGGGTGCTGATCACCGGCGCGGTTACCGATCCCAATATGCGCGCCGAAGCGGTCCAGCTCGCGTGGAAGGCGAAGAACGTGCGCGAAATCCTGAACGAGATCGAAGTCACCAACGAAGGCGGGCTCAAAGCCTACGCCAAGGACACGTGGGCGGCGGCCGAGCTGCGCTCGCGCCTGCTGTTCGCGCGCGGCGTGAACTCGATCAACTATTCGGTCGAGGTCGTCAACGGCACGGTCTATTTGCTGGGCGTTTCGGCCGACCAGGCGGAGCAAGACCGCGTCCTGGCGATCGCGCGCAACCTCGCCAATATCCGCCGCGTCGTCAGCCACGTCATCAACCGGGACGATCCGCGCCGCTTCCGCCCGCCGCCGGGCGAAGAAGGGGCGAAGAGCGCGAGCGCTTCTTGATCCCGACCTACCCGCCCGCCGGCCGCGTGCCGGAGGCCGAGCGTCAATTGCGCGAAGCCGCGCAAGCGGGTGAAGCCGATATCGCGCTGGCCGAAACCGCGTTGGCCCTGTCGCTCGCCGCGCGCCCGGCGCTCGACCTTGCCCCCTATCGCGCGCATCTTTCGGAAATCGCGACGAGCGTCGCGGCGGAAGCGCAGGGCAAGCCCGATACGATCGCCACGCGCGTGGCGGCGTTGCACGACGCGCTGATCCAGCGCTTGGGCTATCGCGGCGACCGCGACACCTACGACGATCTGCGCAACGCCGATCTCGCCCATGTGATCGACCGCCGGCGCGGCCTGCCCGTGTCGCTCGCCGTTCTGTGGATCGACGCGGCGCGCGCCCAAGGCTGGACGGCCTGGGGTTTGTCGTTCCCCAGCCATTTCCTGGTGCGGATCGACGGACCCGACGGCCGCGCGATCGTCGATCCGTTCAATTTCGGCCAGGCACTCGACACGAAGGCGCTGCGCGCGCTGCTCAAGCGGCTTCAAGGGCCGGACGCCGAATTGCAGGCCTACCATTACGCGGCCGTTTCCGACCGCACGGTGCTGTTGCGCCTGCAGAACAACATCAAGCTGCGGCTGATGAAGGGCGAGGATTTCCGCGGCGCGCTGGCGGTATTGGAGCGCATGTTGATGCTGTCGCCCGGCGACCCCGCCTTGTGGCACGAAACGGGCCTCGTGCACGGGGGGCTCGACAATCTCCGGGCCGCCGTGATGTGTTTGGAGCAAGCGGCGACGCTGATCGAGGCCCCACAGGCCCGTGCGCGGATCGCCATGGAGATCCAGGCGCTCAAAAGCCGCCTGAACTAGCTCGGGAGTTCCTGTCTATGGCCGGCTTGGTCGTGGCGGTCCAGATGGACCCCATCGAGAACATCAATATCGACGGCGATTCGACCTTCGCGATGATGCTGGAGGCGCAGAAGCGCGGCCACACGCTGTACCACTACTTGACGCAACATTTGTCGATGCGCGGCAAGGACCGGATCACCGCCAAGGCGCATCCCGTGCGGGTGCGCGCCGAAAAGGGCAACCACTACGAATTCGGCGCGCTGGAAACGGTCGATCTCGCCAAGACCGACGTCGTGCTGATGCGCCAGGACCCGCCCTTCGACATGTCGTACATCACGGCGACGCATATCCTGGAGCATATCCACCCCAGGACGCTGGTGGTGAACGACCCGGCCGAAGTGCGCAACGCGCCCGAAAAGCTGTTCGTCACGCATTTCCCGGGCTTGATGCCGCCCACGCTGATCACGGCCGATCGCGCCGAGATCGACGAATTCCGCAACGAGTTTAAAGACATCATCATCAAGCCGCTTTACGGCAATGGCGGCGCGGGCGTGTTCCGCATCAAGCCCGACGACGAGAATCTCGGCTCGCTCTACGAGATGTTCACCCAGCGCAGCCGCGAGCCGATGATCGTGCAACGCTACGAGCCCGCCGTGCGGGCGGGCGACAAGCGCATCATCCTGGTCGACGGCAAACCCGCCGGCGCCATTCTGCGCGTGCCCGCGCAGGGCGAATCGCGCGCCAATATGCATGTCGGCGGCAAGGCGATCAAAACCGCGCTGACCAAGCGCGAGATCGAGATCTGCGAAGCGATCGGGCCCGAACTCGCCAAACGCGGCCAGATTTTCGTCGGGATCGACGTGATCGGCGACTGGCTGACCGAGATCAACGTGACCTCGCCCACCGGCATCCACGAGGTCCGTCGCTTCGACGGCACCGACATCGCCGTGCTGATCTGGGACGCGATCGAGAAGCGGCGTTAACGCGTCATCGCTTTTCCTTGCCGTGGAAGACCCGAAGAATGTGCAGGGTCTTCGTATCGGCAATGCGATAGATCAGAACATAGTCACCAGCGACGATTTCGCGCGTATGTTCGACCGGACCCGGACGCCCCCGCCCCGGAAACACACGCAAGCCCTCGCCCGCGAGGATCAGAGCTCCCCGCATCCGCGTTGCCGCATGGTGCGATTTGGGATTCAGAAAAGCGTGAAGTCGTTCGAGATCGCCGATCGCATCGTCCATCCAGACGATGTTCATGCGCGGCGGCGCGCCTTTGGCCGATGCAACGGCTTGGCCGTGTCGAGCGAGGCGAGCCACGCCATCACATCTTCATGCGGCACGCCGCTGGTGCCCGATTTCGACTGTACCAGAGCGCTTTCGACCAAGCGGCGGCGTTCTTCCCCCGTCAGCGGCGGCAATCGCGCCAAAAGCGCGGCGTCGCTCGATCCGGCAGCACGCCGAGAGGCGACAGGCAGCTTTTTAGGCTTGGCGGGCATTTCGGAAGATTAGCCCAATCGCGGGCCCCGGTCACGCGTCGCAGCGCGCCCAGCGGCCGATATCGAGGTGGAAATGGTCGCGGTGCGCGGCGTCCGTGTTGGGCGTGAGCACCAGATTGAAATGGCGGCACGCCCCTTGCGCGACCTCGCGCAGGAACGCGCCGCGCGGGCCCCGCTCGCGCCAATGGTCCCTGACCGAAATGCGTATGTTCCCGGCGAGCTCGAACCCGCCGATATCGAAGGCGCGTCCCATGCCGTGCTCGGAGAGGCGGTCGTTGCGCCCGGTCTGCGCGCGGCAGACATAGGCTCCGTAATGGACGATCTGCGCGACCGGGCGGTTGAAATGGCGCCGTGCCGCAGGCTGCACGACGTCGCGTTCGAACGCGGCCAGCGCCTGGGCCAGCGGACAGGTCATCAGCGCGGGCCGGTTCAGCGGAATCGTCGCTTGCTCCAGCATCACCGGCTCGTCGACGAAACAGCCTTGGGCGTTGCGCGGCATGGCTTGGCGCGGCTCGAATTTCGCGCCGAGCTGGATCAAGGCGTCGTAGCAATTCTGGGGGGCGGCGACCGGCGGCGGCAATTCGACGGGCGGCGGCGCCGCCGCGCGCGGCGCGCACGCGACCGACAGGGCGCCGAGGCCCAGCACGACCAGAAGCCGGAGAAGGAAACGCATATTGATTCGGATCCGCGAATCGACCCGCGCGGTGCGGGCCGAATATACGCGCGGTCAGGCGTTTCGTGAATCGCGCGCGATGGACGCGGCGAGCAGACGGAACTCCGCGGCGCGCGCCGTGCCCTTGCGCCACACGAGCCCCAACTCGCGCGACGGATCGCCGTCGACCGGCACGGCAACCAGATCGGTACCCCGCAGAATGCCGGCGTCGAGCGCCAGGTCGGGCAACAGCGTGACGCCCAAGCCGTTGGCGACCATCTGCACCAGCGTGAACAGCGACGTGGCGGCGAAGGCGTCGCGCGGGCGCGCGGATTTGATCCCGCAGGCCGATAGCGCATGGTCGGTCAGGCAATGTCCGTCTTCGAGCAGCAGCAGCGGTTCGCCGCGCGCCATCGCGGGCGAGACGCGTTTGGCCTTGGCCATCGGATGGGCCTTGGGCACGACCAAGCGAAACACATCCGCCCCGATCGATGCGCTGTCGACCGGCCCCGTATCGTAGGGCAACGCCAGCAAAGCGCAATCGATGGCCCCTTCGCGCAAACGCTCGATCAAGCGCTCGGTCTGATCTTCGACCAGAAAAAGCTTCAGCTTGGGATACGCCTTGCGCAGGCGCGGCAGAACGCGCGGCAGCAAGAACGGCGAAACGGTCGGGATCACGCCCAAACGCAACTCGCCGGTCAGCGGCTCGCGCGCGGCGCGCGCCTCGCGCGCCAATTCCTCGGCGTCCGCCAGCAGCGATTTGGCGCGCTCCAGCACGCGCTCGCCCAAGGGCGTGAACACCACGCCGCGCTTGCCGCGATCCACCAGCGGTGCGCCCAAGATCGCTTCCAATTCCTGGATCGAGGCGGAGAGGGTCGATTGCGTGACGCCCGCCGCTTCCGCGGCGCGTCCGAAATTCCCTTTCTCGGCCAAGGCCGCGTAGTGGCGCAGTTGCTTCAGCGTGGGCAGATGGATCATCGGTTTCCTCGATGGATATCAACGAAAATACTCGTTGGATCGATTTGTTGCAACGCGGCATTTTCCGCCCGGCTCGTTCGCTACCCCAACCCTCAAGGACACACACAAATGCTGACCATTGGCGACAAGTTCCCCGCGTTCGATCTGCAGTCGGTCGTTTCGATCGACCCGGCGAAGGCGTTCACCCGCATCAACAACGACACCGACAAGGGCAAGTGGAAGGTCGTTTTCTTCTGGCCGAAGGACTTCACCTTCGTCTGCCCGACGGAAATCGCGGCGTTCGGCAAGCTCGCCGGCGACTTCAAGGACCGCGACGCGGTCGTCTACGGCGTCTCGACGGACAGCGAGTTCGTCCACCTCGCCTGGCGCCAGAACCACGCCGATCTGAAGGCGCTGCCGATCCCGATGCTCGCCGACATCAAGCGCGAATTGTCGACGGCGCTGGGCGTGCTCGACAAGAACGAGGGCGTGGCCCTGCGCGCGACCTTCATCGTCGATCCGGAAGGCCTGATCCGCTTCGTGTCGGTCAACGACCTGTCGGTCGGCCGCAACCCGGCCGAAGTGCTGCGCGTTCTCGACGCGCTGCAGACCGACGAGCTGTGCCCCTGCAACTGGAAGAAGGGCGACGAGGTTCTGAAGGTCGCCTAACCACCATCCCAACGGGAAGGACCAAGACGATGTCGCTCGAAAGCCTCAAGAACGCGCTGCCCGAATACGCGCGCGATCTGAAGCTGAACCTCTCGTCGCTCGCGACCGATACCGGTCTCGACGACAAGACCCGGGCACTCGTGTTCGTCGCCTCGGCCCTGGCTTCGCGCCAGGGCCAGGTGCGCGACGCGGTGCTGGGCGAGTTCGGCAACGTGCTCACGGCCGAGGAGTTGCAGGCCGCCAAGATCGCCAACGCGATCATGGGCATGAACAACATCTACTACCGCTTCACCCATCTCGTTTCGGCGCAGGATTACGGCACGCTGCCGGCCAAGCTGCGCATGAACGCGATGGCGAAGCCGGGCGTGGAGAAGATCCCGTTCGAGCTGATGTCGATCGCCGTGTCGGCGATCAACGGCTGCGGCATGTGCATGGACAGCCACGAGAAGATTCTGCGCCAGCACGGCGTGGAAGCGGTGGCGATCCAGACGGCGGTGCGTATCGCCGCGACGCTGCATGCGGTGGCCGCCACGCTCGACGCGGAAACCGCGGGCGACCAGGCGCAAGCCGTCGCCGCCTAATCCCGGAACCCCCCGACGGGAGAAGGAGGAAGGGCTCCGCCGCTAGGCGGGGCCCTTTTTCATGGGCCGTATTGAACAACCAACGGTGTGATCGTATTAAGGGAACTCGGGTGCCGGGGAGTTTTCGTGGTCGCACGCATTTCCACCGTCGCGTTTCAAGGCATCGAGACCGTGCCGGTGGACGTGCAAGTGCAGATCGCAAGCGGAGCGCCCGCTTTCGCCGTGGTCGGCCTGCCCGATAACGCGATCAAGGAAAGCAAGGAACGCGTGCGCGCGGCCTTGTCCGCCATCGGCCTCGCTTTGCCGGGCAAGCGCATCACCGTCAATCTCGCCCCCGCGGATCTCGCCAAGGAAGGGGCGCATTTCGATCTGCCGATCGCACTGGGCTTGCTCGGCGCCATGGGCGTGTTGCCGCCGGAATCGGTCGAAAGATTCGTGGCGCTGGGCGAACTGACGCTCGACGCGCGCATTCTGCCCGTGCCCGGCGTGCTGCTGGCGGCGATTTCGGCCAACGGCGAAGGCAAGGGCCTGATCTGCCCCGAAGCGGCGGGCGGCGAAGCGGCCTGGGCGGGCGACGAGCGGCGCTTCGAGATTGTCGCCGCCGCCACGCTGATGTCGCTGGTCAACCATCTGCTCGGCCGGCAGATGCTGGCCCAGCCGCGCCAGACCAGCATCCGATCCGCCGCCGCTGGGCCCGACCTCAAAGACGTGAAAGGGCAGGAGACGGCCAAGCGCGCGTTGGAGATCGCGGCGGCGGGCGGCCATAACCTTTTGATGATCGGGCCGCCGGGGGCGGGCAAATCGCTGCTGGCGAAATGCCTGCCCGGTCTATTGCCGCCGCTCACACCCGAAGAAGCGCTCGAAACCAGCATGATCCAATCGGTCGCCGGTTTGCTGGCCGAGGGCCGGATCGAACGAAGCCGGCCGTTCCGCGATCCGCACCACACCGCCACGCAAGCCGCGTTGATCGGCGGGGGCACGCGCGCCAAGCCGGGCGAGGTCAGCCTCGCGCATCTGGGCGTGTTGTTTTTGGACGAATTGCCGGAGTTCCAGCGCCCCGCTTTGGAAGCCTTGCGCCAGCCGCTCGAGTCGGGCCGCGCGGTCGTGGCGCGCGCCAACGCGCATGTCGCCTACCCCGCGCGCATCCAATTGATCGCGGCGATGAACCCGTGCCGCTGCGGGCATTTGGACGATGCCGCCCAAGCCTGCGGGCGCGCGCCCAAATGCGCGGTCGAGTATCAGGCCAAGATTTCGGGGCCGTTGTTCGACCGTATCTATCTGCATGTCGACGTGCCCGCCGTGCGGCCCGGCGATTTGTCGCTGCCGCCTGCCGCCGAAGGCAGCCGCGAGGTCGCCGCGCGCGTGGCTGCGGCGCGCGAAACGCAGCGCTTGCGCTTCGCCGACATGCCGGAAGACGCACGCCCGCGCACCAATGCCGAGCTGGACGGCCGGGCGCTGGAAGACCTCGCCGCCCCCGAGCCGGCGGGGCGCAAATTGCTCGACGACGCGGCCGCGAGGCTCAGTCTCTCGGCGCGCGGCTATCACCGCGTGATGCGCGTCGCCCGCACCATCGCCGATCTGGCGGGGGCGGCCACGCCCGCGCGCGCCCATATCGCCGAAGCGCTCGCCTATCGCCGTTTGAGTCTGGCGCGCTAACGGCTAACATCGTTTCTCGACCCCGTGTGAGGGAACCGATTTTGCGCCCCGCCGCCAACCCGATCTGTTCGACCGAGGACGCGCCGCCGCGTCCCGCGAAAACGCGCGGCGAGGAATTGCGCGGCCAGTTGGCGGACGAGATCGTCCAGGGCCGTTTGGCGCCGGGCACGCCGCTGGAGGAAATGGAGATCGCGCGGCGCTTCAACGTGTCGCGCACGCCGGTGCGCGAGGCGCTGCGCGAACTCGCCGCGTCGGGCCTGATCGAATTGCGCGCCCATCAAAGCGCGCTGGTCGCCTTGCCGTCGATCGAGCGCTTGCGCGGCATGTTCGACGTGCTGGCCGAGCTGGAGGCGCTGTGCGCCGGGCTGTCGGCCGTGCATATGAGCCCGCGCGAGCGCGCGGCGCTCGAAACCACCCATCGCGATTTGGGCGAGGCGGTGCGCGGCGGCGACCCGAAGCGCTATCACCATCTGAACGAAGAATTCCACGCGGCGATCTACGCCGGCAGCCACAACGAATATCTGGTCGAGATCACGCTGGCGACGCGCACGCGGATTTCGCCGTTCAGCCGGGCGCAGTTCGGCTCGCTCGGCCGCATGGCGCGCTCGCACGAGGAGCACGACCGCGTGGTGAAAGCCATCCTGCGCGGCGATCAGCGGAATGCGGCCGCCGAGATGCGGAGCCACATCACGACGGTCGAAACCGCCGCCAAGCGCTTCGCCGGGCATTTCTGAGCGGGCGCCTGGTCCGGCACTTGCTTAGCATCCGATCATGCGGATCGCGGTCATCGGCAGCGGCATTGCGGGCTCTTTGCTCGCCAAGAATCTCGACGGCGTTTCAGGCCTGACGGTCGATCTTTACGAGCGCGCCGCACCCGGCGAGCACGACGGCGCAGGGACCGGCCTCAATCTCGGCCCCAACGGTTTCAAGGCGCTGCGCCTGCACGATCCCGAAACCCACGCCCGCCTAAGGGCCGCGTCGTTCGAATGGCGCACATGGATCGTCGAGCTGGTCGACGGTACGAAGCTGCTCGATCTCGATCTTCTCGACCTCGCCGACGAAACCGGCGCGCGGCTGCGCTGGTCGGAGCTTTACGCGCTGATGCGCGAACCCGTGCTGGCACGCACGCGCTACGGCCATGAATTCGCGGCGCTGGAGGAAGATTCCGCGAAACGTCTGGTGCCGGTGTTCGCAACGCCGTCGGGCGAGACGATCCGTAATGGCGGCTACGATCTTCTGGTCGCGGGCGACGGGCGGTTCAGCAAACTGCGCGAACTCACCTGCGGGCCGATCCGATCGCAACAAATGGGGATCGGCATTTGGCGTTTGCTGACGTCCGACGTAGGCAGCCCGTTCGACGATTACCGGCAATGGTTCCACGGCAATAACCGCTTGCTCGCCTATCGCGTGCCCGGCGGCCATGTCTATGCCTGCGGTGTGTTCGCGCTCGGCGGTGAAAACATCGAGGCGCATCACAAGACCGAAGAATTCCGGTGCGCGTGCTTCCTGCCGAAGGACAAACCGCCCTGCCCGCCGGTCGCGTGGATCTTGGATCGCGCGCGCAACGAGGAGAGCGATCTGCATTGGGCGCGGCTGCAAGTCTCGCCGCTATTGCGGGGCGATCCCTCGGGCCGCGTCCTGCTGCTGGGCGATGCCGCGCAAGCGATGGTCCCCACGCTCGGCCAGGGCGCCACACAAGCGATCGAGGACGGCGTTATCGCCGCATCGATCATCCGCAATGGCGGCGGGGTCAAGGAGATCGCGGCGGCGCGCGATGCGCGGGTCGCGTTCGTGCGGGATTTCTCGCTGGAGGCGACCGATACGATGCTGGGCGTCGACCCGGTCGCGGGCACGAAGGCGAAGTCGGGCCCTGCCTTCCGCGCGAAACTGGAGAAGCTCTATCGCGACGTGCCGGGGCCTTAACGCCGCGCCTTACTCAGCCCGGGGCAGCATCCGGCCAAGCTTGCGCCCGCCGACGACGTGGAAATGCAGATGCGGCACTTCCTGATTGCCGTCCGCGCCGGCATTGCTGATGACGCGATAGCCCGAATCCGAAACGCCCATCTGGCGCGCGACGTCGCCGATCGCCGTCATCAGCGCGGCTTGTTCGGCGGCCGACGCCTTCGCGGTGAAATCCGCCATCGAGACGTAAGCGCCCTTCGGGATCACCAGCACATGGACCGGGGCGCCGGGATTGATGTCGTGAAAGGCGAGAACGTGGTCGTTCTCCATCACCTTCTTGCAAGGAATTTCGCCGCGCAGGATCCGCGCGAATATATTGTTTGGATCGTAGGTCATTTGTCCTCGTCGTCGAAGCGGCGCGCGGCTTTCTCGGCGATGCCCGACATGCCTTCGCGGCGGCACAGCTCGTCCCATACTTCCTTGGGGTCGATCCGCGCGTCCGCCCACAGGACCAGCAGATGGTACATCAGGTCCGCACTTTCGTCGATCAGGCGCTCGCGCTTGTTGCGGATCGCCTCGATGACGACTTCCACCGCTTCCTCGCCGACCTTCTGGGCGATTTTCTTCGTGCCCTTCTGGAACAGCTTGGCGGTGTGCGACGTGTCGGGATTGGCGCCGCGCCGGGACTCGATGGTCCGGAATAGGCGGTCCAGAATGATATCGGCGGAGGGAGGCGGGGCCGTTTCGTTCATTATTCTCAGAATTTGAGCCCAATCGCCCGCGCGATCAAGTGCGAACCGGCAACCCGGCCTTGGCCAAGTGCTGCTTCACCTCGCCGACCGTGAACTTGCCGAAATGGAAGACCGACGCGGCGAGCAACGCCGCCGCATGGCCTTCGCGCACGCCGGCGACGAAATGGTCGAGCGTGCCCACGCCGCCCGACGCGATGACCGGCACGGTGACGGCATCGGCGATGGCGCGCGTCAGCGGCAGGTCGTAGCCGACCTTCGTCCCGTCGCGATCCATCGAGGTGAGCAGAATTTCCCCCGCCCCGTATTCGGCCATGCGCCGCGCCCACTCGACCGCGTCGAGGCCCGTGGCGCTGCGCCCGCCATGGGTGAAGACCTCGAACTTGCCGGGCGAGACCTGCTTGGCGTCGATCGCTACGGTCACGCATTGGCTGCCGAATTTCTCGGCCGCTTCGCGCACGAAATCGGGCCGCGTCACCGCCGCCGTGTTGATCGAAGCTTTATCGGCGCCGGCCAGCAAAAGCTTGCGGATATCGTCGACGGTACGCACGCCGCCACCGACGGTCAGCGGCATGAAGCAGCGCGCGGCGGTGCGGGCCACGACGTCGTAGATCGTCTCGCGGTTTTCGTGGCTGGCGGTGATGTCGAGAAAGCATAGCTCGTCGGCACCCGCCGCATCGTAGGCGGCGGCGGCTTCGACCGGATCGCCAGCGTCGATCAGATCGACGAAATTGACGCCCTTCACCACGCGGCCGGCCTTGACGTCGAGGCAGGGAATGATGCGGATTTTGAGCATCACGCGGCTTCCAGCAAATCGATCGCGGCGCGCAGATCGATCCGGCCGTCGTAAAGCGCGCGGCCCGAGATCACGCCGGCTATGCCGTCTTTCGCGTGGCGCTTCAGCACGGCGAGATCGTCGAGCGACGACACGCCGCCCGAGGCGATGACCGGGATCGACACGGCTTTCGCCATCGCCACCGTCGCATCGACATTCGGGCCCTGCAACGCGCCGTCGCGATCGATATCGGTGTAGACGATCGCGGCCACGCCGGAGTCTTCGAATTTGCGCGCGAGATCGACGGCCTTCATGTCCGAGGTCTCGGCCCAGCCTTGCACGGCGACATGGCCGCCGCGCGCGTCGATGCCGACGACGATCTTGTCGGGGAAGGTCTTGCAGGCGCGTTTGACGAAATCCGGGTCCTTCAACGCGATGGTACCGAGGATCACGCGCGTGACGCCGGCATCGAGCCAGGACGCGATCGCCGCGTCGTCGCGGATGCCGCCGCCGAGTTGGACGGGCACATGCGCGTTTTTCAAGATCGCGCGCACGGCGTCGGCGTTGACCGATTTGCCGGCGAAGGCGCCGTCGAGATCGACGACATGGATCCAGCGCGCCCCGGCCTTGACGAATTGCGCGGCCTGATCGCCCGGGCTGTCGTTGAACACGATTGCCTGCGCCATGTCGCCCTTGTAGAGGCGCACGCATTTGCCGCCCTTCAAATCGATCGCGGGGAACAGGATCACGGGCGCCACTCGAGGAAATTGGAAACGAGCGCGAGGCCGATGGCCTGGCTTTTTTCGGGATGGAATTGCGTGCCGGCGATATTGCCTTTCGCCACGGCGGCAACGATGGTGCCGCCGTAATCCGCCGTCGCGATCACGTTCGCCTTGTCGGCGGGCGTGAAATGATACGAGTTGGCGAAATAGACGTGGCAGCCCTTCGGCCAACCCTTCAGCAAAGGATGGTCGGCGAAGTCGAGCGCGTTCCAGCCGAGCTGTGGCAGTTTCAGCGCGGGGTCGCTGGGCTCCATGCGGCGGACTTCGCCGCCAAGCCAGCCGAGTCCTTCATGCACGCCGTGTTCGTAGCCGGTCGCGGCAAGCAATTGCATGCCCACGCAAATGCCGAGGAACGGCGCACCGCGTTTGACGACCGCGTCGTTCAGCGCTTCGACCATGCCGGGCACGGCGCGCAAGCCCGCGGCGCAATCGCCGAACGCGCCTTGGCCCGGCAATACGATGCGGTCGGCCTTGCGCACCACATCGGCGTCGGACGTGACGACGATCTCGGCGCGGCCCTTCGCCTCATGCTCGAACGCTTTGGCGGCCGAGCGCAGATTGCCCGACCCGTAATCGACGACGGCGATTTTCATAGCGCCGCCGGATGGCGGCGGAACCAATCGAGTTCCGCTTCGTCCAAATCGCGGCCCGTGGCGAGGCCGCGTTCGACCCAGCCGCGCCGGTAAAGATCGTCGCGCCGCCAATCGTTTGCTTCGAAACCGACGATCAGCGCGAAGCTGATCCCGAGCAGCGCATCGGTGAACGGATCGAGATGCAGCACGTCTGCGGCCACGACGAGACCGGCATAGGCGACGACGATGCCGAACGCGGCCCACCATAGGCGATGATACAGCGCCCAAAGCGGCAGGAATACGAAAGCGGCCCAGGAGAAGCCGTCCTTGACGAACACCGCGCCGCGATCCACGTCGCGCGCGAAAGGCCGCAGATGCGCCGTATAGCGCTTCAGGCGCCGCATCACACGTTCTGGCCGTCGGCCGAGCCACCGCCGAGCACGCCCTTGGTCGACGGGATCGCGTCGGCCTTGCGCGGATCGATGGCGATCGACGCGCGCAAGCTGCGCGCCAGCGCCTTGAAGCTGCTCTCGACGATATGGTGGTTGTTCTCGCCGTAGAGATTTTCGACATGGAGCGTGAGCCCCGCGTTTTGCGCGAACGCCTGGAACCATTCCTTGAACAGTTCCGTGTCCATGTCGCCCAATTTCGGGCGGGTGAAGTTCACCTTCCAGATCAGATAGGGGCGGTTCGACGCGTCGAGCGCCACGCGCGTCAACGTCTCGTCCATCGGGATCGTCGCTTCGCCGTAGCGCACGATGCCCTTGCGGTCGCCCAGCGCCTTCGACACGGCTTCGCCCAGCGCGATGCCGACATCTTCGGTCGTGTGGTGGAAATCGATATGCAGATCGCCCTTGGCGCGCAGATGGATGTCGATCAGCGAATGCCGCGACAATTGCTCCATCATGTGATCGAGGAAACCGATCCCGGTGTCGACGTCGTAGACGCCCGTGCCATCCAGGTTGACGGTCGCTTCGATCTGCGTCTCCTTGGTCGCGCGCTTGACCGTGGCGCGGCGCGCGACGGGCAGAACGACGACGGCGGATTTGGCTTCGGCCATTTCTCTCTCTTAAGTGCCGGAAAACGCCCGAGTTATACGGGATATGAAGGGGATTGGGCCACACATAAGCGCGCGTACGGGCTATCGTCTTGAAGCGCGTTAACCTTTTGCCTAGATGAGTTGCCATGGACAATCCGAAAAACGAGCTTTGGCACGGCACGACGATTTTGTGCGTCCGCCGCGCAGGCGCCGTCGTCGTCGCCGGCGACGGCCAGGTCAGCCTGGGCCCGACCGTCATCAAGTCGAACGCGCGCAAAGTGCGCCGCATCGGGCCGGACGGTTCGGTGATCGGCGGCTTCGCCGGCGCCACCGCCGACGCGTTCACGCTGTTCGAGCGGCTCGAGGCGAAGCTCGAAAAACATCCCGGTCAGCTCGTGCGCGCTTGCGTCGAACTCGCCAAGGATTGGCGCACGGATCGGTATTTGCGCCGCTTGGAAGCGATGATGGCGGTCGCCGACAAGTCGACCGCCTTGGTGCTGACGGGGACCGGCGACGTGCTGGAACCCGAAGACGGGCTGATCGGCATCGGCTCGGGCGGCAATTACGCGTTGTCCGCCGCGCGCGCGCTGGCCGCCGCGACCGATCTTTCCGCGCGCGAAATCGCCGAGCGTTCGATGAAGGTCGCCGCCGATATCTGCGTCTACACCAACACGAATTTGACGATCGAAGAGATTAAATGAGCGCCCCTGCATTCACCCCCCGCGAGATCGTTTCCGAACTCGACCGCTTCATCGTCGGCCAGCACGCCGCCAAGCGCGCCGTCGCCGTCGCCCTGCGCAATCGTTGGCGCCGCCTGCAATTGCCCGAGGAATTGCGCGAGGAAGTTCTGCCCAAGAACATCCTGATGATCGGGCCGACCGGCTGCGGCAAGACCGAAATCGCGCGCCGCTTGGCGAAGCTCGCCCAAGCGCCCTTCATCAAGGTCGAAGCGACGAAATTCACCGAAGTCGGCTATGTCGGCCGCGACGTCGAGCAGATCGTGCGCGATTTGCTGGAAACCGCGATTCAGATGACGCGCGAGCGCTTGCGCAAGGAAGTCGAGGCCAAGGCCGAATTGGCGGCGGAAGAGCGCGTGCTCGAAGCCTTGGTCGGCGCCAACGCGTCGGCCGACACCAAGCAGAAGTTCCGCAAGATGCTGCGCGAGGGCCAGCTCTCCGACAAGGAGATCGAGCTGCAAGTCGCCGACAACGCGGCTTTCCAGTTGCCGATGATGGAGATTCCCGGCGCCCCGCCGGGCAGCCAAATGGGCATCGGCAATCTGCAGGAAATGCTCGGCAAGGCTTTCGGCCAGCGTACCAAGCCGCGCCGGATGAAGGTTGCTGAATCTTACGGCGTTCTGTTGCAAGAGGAGGCCGACAAACTGCTGGATCAGGAGCGCGTGGTGAAGGAAGCCAAGCTCGCGGTCGAACAGAACGGCATCGCCTTCATCGACGAGATCGACAAGATCGCGGGCCGCGACGGCGTGCGCGGGGCCGACGTTTCCCGCGAAGGCGTGCAGCGCGATCTGCTGCCGCTGATCGAGGGCACGACCGTCAACACGAAGCACGGACCGGTGAAGACCGACCATATCCTGTTCGTCGCATCGGGTGCCTTCCACGTATCGAAGCCGTCCGACCTGCTGCCCGAATTGCAGGGCCGGTTGCCGATCCGCGTCGAGCTGAAGGGTTTGGAGAAGGACGATTTCGTCCAGATCCTGAAGGAGCCGGAGAACTCGCTCATCAAGCAATATGTGGCGCTGCTCGGCACCGAAAAGGTGACGTTGCAATTCGACGATTCGGCGATCGACGCGATCGCGGATCTGGCGGCGGAAGTGAATCGCGGCGTGGAGAATATCGGTGCACGCCGCCTGCACACGATTCTCGAACGCTTGCTTGAGGAAATTTCCTTCACCGCCACCGACAAGGGCGGCGAGACGATCGCGATCGACGACGCCTATGTCCGCGACAAGGTCGCGGGCCTCGCCAAGAACGCCGATCTGTCGAAGTTCATTTTGTAGAGAGATGCACCGTCCCGGGCCGGCCGCGCGCAGGCAGGCTCGATCCCGGGACGAGGCGGGGCGCTCAATGGGTTTCCGAACGCCCGATCCTGCGGATTACTGCGCGGGTTTCTTGCCGTCCCCTTCGATCGCGTCGTAGGCGAGGCCGCCGGCCGCACCGACGATGCCGCCGATCACGGCACCGGCCCCCATATCAAGGCCGCCGGACATGGCGCCGATCGCCGTGCCCACGCCGGCGCCGATCGCCGCACCGGTGACGGCGCGCTCCTGGGTCTTGTTCATCGTGCAAGCGGACAAGAGAAGCGCCGCGGCAAAGACCAGCGCGGCCGCAGCCGGCCGCGGCATAGAGGAGAGTTGGGGTGACATCGGGATTCTCCGTTCTTGTCGTTCCATGCGAACGATTAAGCCGGAGGAATCGGGCCGAAATAAGGAAAAAAGAAGCTAAAACAACGGGTTATGTGCGGGATGTTCGCGGCCTTTTCGCCACAACCTGCGCGTTTTTTAGGCGGTCCAGCAAATTTGCGGCGTCCGCGTCCGACAAAGCGTCGATTTTGTCGGCCAGGAGATTCGCCAGCTCCGTCCGCACGGGGTCGAGGCCGCGCGTATCGACCACGACGCGCGGATGGGAGAGCCGCGCGAGGCGGTGCATCTCCTCGTAATCGTCCCAGATCAGATGGAAGTATTCGCAGATCTGAACGAGCAGCGCGGGGCTTGGCCGGCCGCGATGCCCGTGTTCGAGGGCGGAGAGAAAGGCTTGGCTAATATCGAGATCGCCGGCCATGCGCTTCATCGTGATGCCGCGTTCCCGGCGCAACGCACGGACCTTGGCGCCGAAGGGCGTCATCGCTTGCGCCGCAGCAGCACATAGAAAGCGCCGCCGCCGCCATGGCCGCGTGCCGCGCCGACGATACGCAGGATGCGGGCGGCGTAAGGGCCCGCCATCAGCCATTCGGGCATCATGCGTTTGAGCACCCCGTCGCCGCCCTTACCCTTGCCGGTGACGACCAGCAACACGCGCGAAGCTTGGTTGACATGCCGGCCGACGAAACGATCCAGCGTCGTATGCGCTTGGGCTTGCGTCATGCCGTGCAGATCGATCGAGGCGTCGATTTCCAGCAAACCGCGCGTGAGTTTGCGTTCGGTCGACCCGTCGAGACCCGGCGCTTGCGGCTTTGGCGCAGCCGCGGGTTTGGGCGACGGCGGCAGATCGCGCGGCGATTTGGCCGTGTAGAGGATCGGTTTCTCGACGACGGGTGCAACGGCGGGTACGGGCTTCGGCACGGCCCGCGCGCGACGCTTGCCCTTCAAGGGCTTCACGTCGCGCATGCTGGCTTCGAACAGATGCGCGTCGGGGACGATCGCCTTGCGCATCCGTTCCAGCCTAATGCCGCAGGCCGAGTTCGCGCTGCGCGTCCTTGCGCACGATCAAATCGCCCCGATCCAGCGTGCGCACATCGGTCTTGCCGCAGAACGCCATGGTGATGTCGAGTTCCTTGCGGATGATCTCGAGCGCCTTGGTGACACCCGCCTCGCCCATCGCCCCCAGGCCGTAAAGGAACGCGCGGCCGATATAGGTGCCCTTGGCGCCGATGGCGATCGCCTTCAGAACGTCCTGGCCCGAGCGAATACCGCCATCCATATGGATTTCGATCTTGTCGCCCACCGCATCGACGATCGGCGCCAGCGCGGCGATCGAGGAAATGGCGCCGTCGAGCTGACGGCCGCCATGGTTCGACACGATCAGCGCGTCGGCACCGGAGGCGGCGGCGAGTTTGGCGTCTTCGATATCCTGGATGCCCTTCAAGATCAGCTTGCCGCCCCAACGTTCCTTGACCCAGGCGACGTCGTTCCAGTTCAGCGTCGGATCGAATTGCTGCGCGGTCCAAGACGACAGCGACGACACGTCGTCCACGCCGGTCACGTGGCCGACGATATTGCCGAAAAAGCGGCGCTTGGTGCCGAGCATGCCCAGGCACCAGCGCGGCTTGAAGGCGAGATTGATGATGTTGGCGAGCGTCGGTTTGGGCGGCGCCGACAGGCCGTTCTTCAAATCCTTGTGGCGCTGCCCGAGGATTTGCAGATCGAGCGTGAGCACCAGCGCCGAGCATCTCGCCGCCTTGGCGCGGTCGATCAAACGCTCCATGAATTTGCGGTCGCGCAGCATGTAGAGCTGGAACCAGAACGGCCGGTCGGTGTTCTGGGCGATATCCTCGATCGAGCAGATGCTCATCGTCGACAGCGTGAACGGCACGCCGAACTTCGCCGCGGCGCGCGCCGCCAGAATTTCGCCGTCGGCATGCTGCATGCCGGTCAGGCCCGTGGGTGCGATCGCCACCGGCATCGACACGTCCTGGCCGATCATCTGCGTTTTCAGGCTGCGCCCGTCCATATTCACCGCGACGCGCTGGCGCAGGCGGATCTTGGCGAAATCCGACGTGTTTTCGCGGTAGGTCTGCTCGGTCCAGGAGCCCGAATCCGCGTAATCGTAGAACATGCGCGGGACGCGACGCTCGGCGAGGCGCCGCAGGTCTTCGATGGTGGTGATGACGGGCATTTCGGTTCCCCTTTTCCGGGCGGAGAATGCCCAGCGCGCTACGCCGTTGCAACCCAATCGGCGAACGCGGCCACGCGCGCGTCCTTCACCGCCACCTTTGGATGGACGATCCAATAGGCGAAGCCCGACGGTAGTTCCAGATCGAACAGCTTCACGATCCGCCCCAAGGCGAGATCGTCGGCGAGCGGCACCGAACGGCCGATCCCCACGCCGTGGCCCAAGCGCACGGCTTGGAAAATGGCGCTACTGTCCATGAACCCGGGACCGCGCTGGGCCAGCGCGCGCGGCAAGCCCAGCAGATCGAGCCAAGGCTCCCAAACGAGGCGCGGCTCGCTGCGGCCCACGCTCGAATCGTGGATCAGCGTCGCCCGCGCCAAATCGGCCGGACGGCGCAGACCGGGTTTGCCCTGCACGAGCGACGGCGCCGCGGCCAAGAACAACGTTTCGCGCGACAACAGCCGCGACGCCAAGCCCGCGGGGGCCGTCTTCGCGTAACGGACCGCAAGATCCACGCCATCGCGTGCGAAATCGACGAAGCCGATTTCCGAGCGCACGTTCACGTCGATCTCGGGATAGAGCCGTCGGAAGGCCGGCAAACGCGGCACCAGCCAATGGGTCGCGAAGCCGGGAAGAACGGACACGACGATCCGCCCCGCGCGCGGGCGCGCGCCCAGCCCGCGTGTGGCTTCCGCCAAGCGATCGAAGCCGTCGCACAATCCCGGCAAATAGGCGCTGCCCGCGTCGGTCAACGCCACACCGCGCGCATGGCGGCGGAACAGCGCCACCCCCAGCACGGCCTCGAGCTGCGCCACTTGCTGGCTGATCGCGGCGGGTGTCACCGCCAATTCCCGCGCCGCCGCCTTGAACCCGCCCAAACGTGCGGCGGCTTCGAAGGCACGCAACGCGCCAAGGGGTGGCAAGCGGCGAGACATAGCTGAACTTAGCCTCGGCTTCGAATTACCCGGTTGCGGGCGGAACGGATCGGCTTATACCAAGCGGTATGACCATCCTCTACGACAATCAAACCTCGGGCAACGCCTATAAGGCGCGGTTGATCCTGCACAAGCGGGACTTGCCCTACACCCGCATCGAGATGGACACCGATTCCGGCGCCACGCGCATGCCCGAATTCCTGAAACTCAATCCCGACGGGCGAATTCCGCTGCTGGTGCTCGACGACGGCACGAAGCTGCCGGAATCCAACGCGATCCTCGCCTTCCTCGCCAAAGGCACGGATTTGCTGCCCGAGAACGCCCCCGATTTCGCGCAAGTTCTGCGCTGGCTGTTCTGGGAGCAATATAGCCACGAACCGAATATCGCGACGGTGCGTTACTGGATCACGCACAAGGTCGAGATGACGCCCTATCGCAAGCTGGCGATCGAGGACAAACGCGCGCGCGGCGTCGCGGCGCTGGGCGTGATGGAAGCGCATCTGGCGGCGAACGATTTCTTCGCCGCCGGGCGCTTCACGATCGCCGACATCGCCCTCTACGCCTATACGCATGTCGCGGAAGAAGGCGGCGGGTTCGATCTCGCACCCTATCCGGCGATCCGCGCGTGGCTGGCGCGCATCGCCGCGCAGCCGCGCCATATTCCGATCACGGCTTAGTTGGTGCGGATACGCCGTTCGGCGACCGCTTGCGGCAGCAAAAGCCAATAGCGGCCGGGCGAGCGCATTTTGCCGGCACGTTCGGCGGCATCCGCCCCCGCCCCCCAGAACACGTCGCCGCGCACGGCGCCGCGAATGGCGCCGCCAGTGTCCTGCGCCATCATCGTCCGGCGGATGCGCTTGCCGGGCATCAACGGATCTTCGGCGTCGAGCCACAGCGGCATTCCCATCGCGATCAGAGACCGGTCGACGGCGAGCGAACGGCCGGGCGTGAGCGCCACGCCTTCGGCGCCCAACGGCCCGTCGCCGTCGAACACGCGGAAGAACACATAAGACGGGTTCGTTTCCATCACCGCGCGCGCGTCGGCCGGGTTGGCGCTGAGCCAGGCGCGGATCGATTGCATCGACACGGTTTCGCGCGTCAGGGCGCCGCGTTCGATCAGCGTGCGGCCGATCGCGACGTAAGGCTGGCCGTTTTGCGCGGCATAGCCCAAGCGCAATACGCGGCCATCCGGCAGCACGACGCGGCCGGAACCTTGGATTTCGAGGAAGAACGCATCGACCGGATCGTCGACCCAGACGAGCACCTCGGCGCGGTTGTCGATGGCACCCTGATTGATGCCCGCGCGCGCAGGATAGGGGCGCAGATTGCCGTTCAACACGCTGCCAGCGATGCGCTGGCCGCGCAGCTCCGGCCGGAACTCGCCTAGATCGACCATCACCAGATCGGCGGGACGCGCGCGCAACGGAATCGTGTAGGCGCCGACACGCGTCAGCGAGCCGCGCAATTCCGGCTCGTAATAGCCGGTGAACAACCCGTCGGGCCCGGCGGTTTCGTCCGACGCCAGGAACGGCCGGAACGCGATTTCGAGGAAACGCTTGGCAGCCGCGTTGTCGCCCACGGGAACCGCAGCGGCTTGCGCGCAAGGCGCGCGCCAATCGGCGGCAAGCCCGCCCAAGCCCGTCTCGCGATCGTCGGGCAAGCGCGCGAGCCTTGCGCAGGTCCGCGCGAACGCAGGCAGGAATTCGGCGTGGCGGTCGTCGGCCCATCCCGGCAGGTCGGCGAACGATGCCGCTGCCAGCGCCAATTTCGGCAACGGCGGTGCGGCCGGCGGCGGCGGCGCTTCGCGCGGCGCGCAAGCGGCCAGGACCGCC
>VYME01000267.1_pt1 | contig 21984 bp, 17 predicted proteins | sample 5115281 | NCBI WGS metagenome assembly VYME01 (sample SAMN12291780, study PRJNA351875) | freshwater metagenome | isolation source: freshwater lake | place: USA: Michigan, Wintergreen Lake | collected 2013-08-08
GTCCTGCTTCGCATCGAGGATCGCCGCCGGGCGCAGCAGGGCCTGCGTCGCGACGCAGGCCCTGCTGCGCCCGGCGGCGATCCTCGATGCGAAGCAGGACGACCGGATGCTCGGCCGGCTCGGCATCACGGCGACGTACGTGATGCTCGCGGCCGTTGCCCCGCCACTGATCGGACTCGGACTGCATACGGAGGTCGTGCTGGTGCGCTGGCTGGGCGCGCCGTTCGCCGATCTCGCCCCCTGGCTCGGCGTTTTCCTGATCTGGCCGTTGCTGCTGTGCACGTACCAGTCCAGCAATGCGGTCCTGACCGTCCGGCTCGCCGCGCTGAAGCCGCTCAACCGTGCCAACGGGCTGCAGGTCGTCGCGATGTTGCTGCTGGCCGTCGCCCTGACCGGCGTGTTCGCGGAGAAGGCGTTCGTCCTCTCCATCGTGGTCTGCGAGGTGCTGTTCCTGCCGTATCGGATCTCGGTCTATTGCCGCCACACGGCGTCCAGCGTCGGTGAGTACTGGTCCGCGATCGGACGAGTTCTCTGGCCGGCGGTGCCCTGTGCCGCGTTGGTGGCCGCCATCCGATGGATGGTGCCTGGAGACCTTGCCGCGGCGTTGCTCGGGTTCTCGGCATACTGCCTCGCGCATTGGGCGGCCCTGTACGCGTTCGGTACGGCCGAGGATCGGAGCACGGTCCACCGCGCACTCGCCGCCCTGCCGCTTAGCCGATAGAATCCGCGCACTCGCGATGTGTCTCCCGACGCGTTCACGGGAGCGATGGCGTCCTGCCGACGCCCGATCGGGATCGCACCACTGCCATCGGAGACCATGATTTCGTCCTCGCCCCTGTTCCGTCGTGCCCTCTGGCATGCCAACCGCACCCCGGTGTCGCGGGTTTCCAAGGCAGTGCTGTCCGCATTGCATCGCGACGAGCTCGAGGCGCGCCGCAGCGCCGCCCGGGCACTGAAGATCCCGGCCGCCGTCGCCGCCCGGTCGGCGGATCTCGCCGAGAATGGCTATGCGATGCTCGATGGTCTTCTCGATTCGTCCCTGCTCGCGGATCTCGATGCAGCGTCCGCCGAACGAATGGCGCATGCCACCGAGCGCGAGGGCCAGCAGGCGGCCACGCACAAGTCATTCTGGGTGCGTTTCGCTCTCCAGCCCGCGGTCGTCGCGTTCGTCGCCGGCTACCTCGGTGAACTGCCACGACTGACGGACGTGTTGCTCACCTACTCCCGGCCCGCGTCGGCGGAGCTGTCGTATTCGCAGCTCTGGCATCGCGACTACGACGACACCCACACGGTGAAGATCTTCGTGTACCTGACGGACGTCCTCGAGATCGGCGACGGTCCGTTCACGTTCCTGCCCGGCCAGCACTCGGACCGCGTCGGCTTCATGCTGCGCAGTCATCAGGCGGACGACGCCTTCCTGGCGCGGACCCAGCCGTCGGCCGTGAAGGAGATGCGCGGCCCGAAGCTCACGGCGTTCGCCTGCGAAACCTCGCGTTGCGTTCACATGGGGAGTCGCGTCCAACCGGGCCACGCGCGTCTGATGTACACCGCGACCTTCGTCAGCGCACCCAGCCTGTATCCGGCCGGCGCGCCGCGTTTCCGTGCAACGCGTCCGGTGACCTCGGACGAACGCCTGCTGCTGGGTCTGTGAACCTGCGGCTGCCGAAGCGGCAGGGGGGCAACCGGCGATGACCCACGGCGCCGCGACCACCGTCTTCGTGAGCCTGGCCATGAACCAGGCGACGTTCTTCCATGCTCTCGGTGAGGCCATGGTCGCGGCGGGTCACCGTGTGGTTCACATCTGTTTCCACGAAGGCAGCCACGAGTGGCTGGCAGAGCAGGGGGTGGAGAGCCACAGCGCCTTCACGGTGGATGCCGCCCCGGTGAATCTCGCCGACTACGCGCTGCCGAGCCTCAACCTGCTGCTCAACCACGAGCGCGCGGCCTACGAGCAGGGCGACTCGGCGCCGCTGGCGGCGAAGTTCCAGCGGCATCTCGGGGCCATGTCTGCACTGCTCGAACGCATCTCCGCCGAGGGGCCCGGTCCCGTGCGTCTCGTGCAGGAGCTGGGCGGCTTCCTGTCGGTGCTCGCCGCGTTCTACGAGGCGCAGCGACGCGGCATCCCGAACTTCTTCATCGAACCTTCTTTCTTCCGCGGGCGCGTCTTCCTCACGCGCGACACGCTCGCCGCGCCGCAGGTGGCGGGCCCCTCGGGCGTGCCCGCCACGCCGGAAGTCGCGACGTATCTCGACGAGACCCTCGCACGTCAGAGCCTCGTCATCCCGATGAAGGACCGGCTGCACTACCGCAATCCGCTCGCGAAGCTCGCGGACCCGCACAACATCCGCCGCCTGGTGGAGAAGACGTACGACAAGTACGTCCTGAAGCGCCAGGAGGAGTTCCAGCACATCGGCGGCCACGTGTCGCGCCACGTGCGCATGTACCTGAACAACCGCCGGCTGCGCGGCGAGTACCAGCCACTGCCGACGGACGCCCCGTTCGTGTACTACCCGCTGCACGTGCCGGCCGATGTCGCGCTCACGCTGCGTTCGCCGGAGTATCTCGACCAGATCGCGCTCATCGACCATCTCGCTGCCGTCGTGCCGTGGCCCTGCAAGGTCGCGCTGAAGGAGCACCCCGCACTCGTGGGCGCGGTGGCGGCAGGGCGGATGAAGGCGCTGCTCGCGAGCCGCGACAACGTCGTCCTGCTGAACCCCGGGCTGAACAACTATGACGTCATGCGCGCGGCGTCGGCCATCGTCACGGTGAACTCCAAGTCCGGCGCCGAGGCACTCCTTCTCGGCAAGCCCGTGGTGGTGCTCGGTGACGCGTTCTACCGGCCCTGCGCCCTGGTGCATGCCGTCGACCGGCCGACGGATCTCCCCGCTCTGCTCGAACGACTCGTGGCCGCACCGCCGGCCATGGCCGCCGACGCCGTGCACGGTTACTTCCAGGATGTCTGGAATGCCTCCTGGCCCGGGGAGCTCTACGATGCACGCCCGGAGAACGTCGGTCGGTTCCGCGATTCCCTCATCCGGGCCATCGCATCGTGAAGGCGCCGCCGCCTCCCGACGCGCTCGTGTCCATCGTGACGCCGGCATACAACGCGAGCCGCTTCGTGCCCGCGACGATCGCCTCGGTGCAGGCGCAGACCCACGGCCACTGGGAGATGCTGATCGTCGACGATTGCTCGAAGGACGATACGGTCGCCGTCGTCGAGCAGCACGCTGCATCGGATCCGCGTGTGCGCCTCATCCGCCACGCGAAGAACGGCGGGCCTGCGCAGGCCCGTCAGACCGCCATCGACGCGGCCCGTGGCCGATACCTGGCGTTTCTCGACAGCGACGACCTCTGGCTGCCCGAGAAGCTGTCGCGGCAGTTGGCGTTCATGGCGACGACCGGCGCGGTGCTGAGCTTCACGCGCTTCCGTCGGATCGATGCCGACGGCGCGGTGCAGGGCCGTCTGATCGACGTGCCCGACCACCTGTCGTACACCGACCTGCTGAAGAACACCGCGATCGCGACATCGACCGCGATGGTGGACACGGCGGCCACCGGGCCGCTCCGCATGACGCGGACGTACTACGACGACTACGCGCTCTGGCTCGGCATCCTCCGGGCGGGTCATCCGGCCCGCGGCCTGCGCGAGGACCTCATGCGCTATCGCGTGCTGGGGCAGTCGGTGTCCCGCAACAAGCTGCGCTCGGCGCGCATGGTGTGGCGCGTCTACCGAGATGTCGAACGGCTGTCCCTGCCGCGCGCCGTGTGGAGTTTCGGGCACTACGCCGCCAACGCGCTGCGCAAGTACCGCACGTTCTGAGCGGACAGGCGCCATCTCATGGGTTCCCGCGTCCTCGTCACCGGTGCCGGCGGCTTCATCGGTTCGCGGACCGCGACCGCACTCGAGGCAGCCGGTGTGGGCGTGATTCGCGCCTTGCATCGACCGATTGGACCGACCGGGCGATGCAGTTTCGTGACCGGCCCCATCGATGATCGCACCGACTGGTCCGTCGCCCTCGACGGCGTCGACGTGGTGCTGCACGCCGCGGCGCGCGTGCATGCGATCGGCGAGGACGGAGAGGGGGCCCAGGCGGCCTACCGGATGACCAACGTGGACGCCTCCCGCCATCTCGCCGCGAGCGCGGCGCGGGCGGGCGTGAAGCGCTTCGTGTTCCTCAGTTCGGCCGGCGTGCATGGGGATGAAAGCGACGGCCGTCCGATCGACGAGCGCTCGCCGCTGCGTCCGACCACGACCTATGCCACCTCGAAGGCCGAGGCCGAACAGGCGCTTTGGGCCGTTGCTGCGGCGACGGGCATGGAAGTCGTCGCGTTGCGTCCACCGATGGTGTACGGCCCGGGCAATCCGGGCAACCTGCCGCGCCTCATGCGGCTGATCCTGCGCGGCGTTCCGTTGCCGCTCGGCGCGGTCCACAACATGCGCAGCTTCGTTGGCGTCGCGAACGTCGTCGATGCGATCGTCCGTCTCTGTCTGGCGGACCGCGTGCCCGGCGACACCTATCTCGTGTCGGACGGCGCCGCGCTGTCGACGCCTGCGCTGATCCGCTTGCTTGCACAGGGGATGGGTCGGACGGCCCGGCTCGTTTCCGTGCCGCCCGCTTGGCTCGCGCTCGGCGCCGCCCTGTTCGGCCGGCGGGACGACCTCCGCCGGCTCACCGGTTCGTTCGTACTCGATGACACGGCATTGCGCACCGACCTCGCCTGGACGCCGCCGGTCGACGCCGTCACGGGCCTGCTGGATACGGGCCGCTGGTTTGCCGGGCAGCAATGAACCGCCGTCCGAGGCCCGTCGGGGCCGTTCCGTGAACCGTCCAGTCACTACAATCCCGCCGATCGCTCCTTCCAACAGGCCGACCTTGCCGTGATGTTCCTCGTGCCGCCGCTCGCGGCGCTCGCCAGTTTTGCCGTGATCGCGTGGCTCCTGCAATCTGGGCGCGCGAACCTGGCGCTCGACCAGCCCAACGAACGTTCGCTGCATTCGCGCCCCGTCCCGCGGGTCGGCGGGCTCGGGATCGCGCTGGGCGCGGTGATCGCGCTCGTCGCCGCCGGCATGACGGCGACAGCGCTCATCGGGGCAGTGCTCGCCGGTGTGTCGTTCCTCGACGATCGTCGGGGCCTGCCGATCGGGATTCGCTTCGCCGCCCACAGCGCGGCGTCCGCGGCCTTCATGGCCTTTCATGTGCCTGGCATCCACGCGTGGCTCTGGCTCCCGCTGCTGCCGGCGCTCGTCTGGATGACGAACCTCTACAACTTCATGGACGGGTCCGACGGTCTCGCGGGCGGCATGGCCGTCTTCGGCTTCGGAGCGTTCGCCGCAGCGGCCGCGCTGGCCGGGGACGCGTCGATCTGCCTTGCCGCGCTCGGCATCGCGGCCGCGGCGCTGGCCTTCCTCGCCTTCAACCTGCCACCGGCGCGCGTGTTCATGGGCGATGCGGGCTCGATCCTCCTCGGCTTCCTTGCCGGTGCCCTCGGTCTCCTCGGCATCGCGCGTGGGCTCTGGCCGGTCTGGTTTCCCGTCCTCGTCTTCTCGCCTTTCATCGCTGACGCCTCGGTGACGCTGATACGCCGCCTGTTTCGCGGCGAGCGTATCTGGGAGGCGCATCGCAGCCACTACTACCAACGACTGGTGCAGTTGGGTTGGGGGCACCGCCGGACGGCCCTGGTCGAGTACCTGCTGATGGCGATCGTCGCGACGCTGGCGGTTGCGGGGGTGGGTCGTTCGGTTGCGGCGCAGCTGGCGGTTGTAGGCGTCGTGGTGCTCCTGCTGACCGGCTCCGGGATCCAGGTGGACCGGGCCTGGGCGCGGCATCGCATACGGACACATGCGGCTGACTGAAGCGAGCGCAGGCTGACGGTCGCACATCGGTCGGTCGCGAAGGTGAACGTGGTTTGCCGCTGCGGGACATCGGCGGAGGCTCTCATCGACAGCTCAGGACTGGCCCGGGAAAGGAAGCGCCGGGCCGAGGAATCTGCACTCGGCGGTCGACCAGATCCGACTTGCGAGCGCTCCGATTCGCTAGGCAGGTGGGGTATCATCCTTCGTCCCCCAGGGTCCCCAATTCGATGCACGTCCGACTCTTCTTCGAGGAAGCGGCGGCCGCCGCCGTGCTGGACGGCGTCGCCGCAATCGACGTGAATTCCGGTGGATTCGGGACCGTGCCGGAATGGTATCGGCAGCGTTTTTCCCCGATCTCTGTCCTCGTCAGCCATGGCCGCCCGGCAGGACAGGTTCGCGTCTTTCCATTGCTTGGAAGCGTGCTTTGCGACGCAGATCCCCTTGGTCTTACGGACTCCCCAGTGTGACGCTTGCCTCGGGCCATTGGCGCACTCTGTCCCACCGAAGTGGTTGCCCTGTCTCGGCGACGAGTGATGCTCCCCTATCTGCACCCTGTGGCCGCACATGCTGTTCACCTGACGGCGCATTGATTGGGCGCGAGGTTCTCAGGCATGCCCAGCGCGTGACCCGGGGTGCTGCGGATGCCGTCCGGTTCGCTCGCGGCAGTTTCCCGAGATCTGGTCGCCATCCAGTTGCCAGACGAACACTCATGCGGGCCTCATCGCGACCGAGACGAGCGGGCGAATCGCGTTGCGCGGTCGGCGACACCGCATTGCGGGGCGGAGCGCAGGCGCCCGTACGCGGTCCGGGATCTCCGACGGTCGCACCGCGCAGTGCCCTGGTACCGCGAGGACCCATATCAATAGGCGGGCGATGAGACCTGAAGTGCACTCTATCCGGGCGAGCACATCGCTGTCGCTCGCCGTTCTGGTCCTCAGCATCCTGGCGGTGCACGTGCTCTCGTACATTCTGTCAGGCTATCAGCCGGTGCAGCGGTCCTGGCAGGCGCTGGGCCTGCTTCTCGCCTTCTCGGTGCTGGTCGTCACGGTGCTGCTCCTGCCCGCGAGGGACGTCGCTTTGCCGACTGGGCGCCCGTGGGTGTTCAGGATTCTCGACAACGAGCGGACCTTGACGACTCTGGTCGTCGTCACGGCGATCGGTGTGGCGATTCACACCGCCTCCAAGCTCTATTTCATCTCGAGCACGCGTCTGGAGTGCATTGCTTCCCTGCATGCCATCTGGCTCGAGCGTCCAAGGACCGGCAATCCCGCGTGGGTGGAGTTCGCCAGTCGCGTCGGTCACGTGCTCAGCGGATTCGCCTTCGCCGGCTCGTTCGCCGCCGCCTTCGCGACCATGGTGCGCCAGCAGGACCGATGGCGACGGTCAATGATGAAGCTTGCGCTGCTGTTCGTGCTCGGACAAAGCTACGCCTTCATCATCATGTCGCGCAGTTCCATGCTTCTGCTGCTGATCGGCTTCACGGCAGGCGCGCTTCTTGGCGTTGCGGCGAGCGGGCATCTCCGCCGCGCTGTGGGTCGCGTGGCGATACTGGTCGGCCTGGCAGCGCTGGTGACCTTCGGCCTCGCGAACGCCCGGGCCTACTCGAACATTCACTGCCTGTCCAAGCTCCCGGCGGTCGACGCCATGACAATAGAGCAGCAAGGCTTCTACCGCATGCTGCCCATGCGACGCATCAACGATGCAAGGAGCAATCCGTTCTGGGCTGCTCAAAAGGCTGCCGATGGTGGCGACAACTCCGGCGCATCGTCCGGCAATGATCGGGTCCGAGGACTTCTCCTCGCTGCCGCCGGCTCCGTGGAACGGCTTTGTCCGAGTTGCGCTCTGGTGCAGACCTACCTGAATCACGCCATCTGGAACTTCGAGTGGTACGCGTTCGTGGGCGCCGACGCGCAGGACGGCAGCCTGCTCCTCAAGCCATTGCGTGCCTGGTACAAGCGACTGTCCGTGGATGACAACGGCCCCGAGGTCGGCGGAGAACGTGGTTTTGGGGCGGGCGGGATCACGCTGCCCGGGGCGTTTTACCATGATCTCGGGATCTCGGGCGTCCTGATCGGTGCCGTGCTTCTCGGCCTCGCGGGCCGGGCTTCCGGTGCCCTGATGCTCGGGGGGCGCCTGGCTTCGGCGGTCGGCGTCATACTCTACGTTTGCGTCGTCGGCGCGATCGGCTACATGTTCATGATGCCTGTCTGGTCCGTGATGGCATTTCCGTTTGCGACAGGGGCGCTGATCGTGACCTTCGTGTGTGCCGGTGTCGTGTCCCGTTCTCCCTAGACGTGACGAGAGCCCTTGAAAACCATGACTTCCGGCAGGACTGCAGTCGTTCTCTCACGCCCGGCAAAGGCCTCCTGGTGCATGGCGCTGTGTTGATCACACACCGGCAACCGGCCGAACGATGCGTCGCGCGTGGTGGGGGATGGTCGCGTGGGCGACGATCCGCCCGCACCACGGGACGGCGGATACCTCAGGTTCTAGGCTCGTCGTGGCGCCCGGCGCACCTTTCGAGTTTCCCGTCCAGTGGGCAAGCCCCGGGTAAGCGGATGCCTCTTCGCGTCCCGGGGGACCACCTCGGGGGCCGCCGCATCCTCAGGACCCGGGCGTCGACAAGCGATCGCGTTGGCCCTGGGGCGGTCGCCTCCTCCTAGCATGCCTTCGATACAGTGCAGCCCGTAAGCAGACCAGTCATGAGTCGCCCGGCGTGGCTCAATCCGCGATCGTTGGCAGTCTTTGCCCACGATGTGGGTGCTGCCGCGGGAGCATGGTGGATGGCCTACCTGCTCCGGTTCAACTTCGACATCCCGGCGGAGCATCTGCACCACTGCCGGAACACCCTCGGTTGGGCTGTCGTGACGCAGGCAGTGTTGTTCTGGCCGCTCGGTCTGTACCGTGGCATCTGGCGCTTCGCGAGCCTTCCCGATCTGCGACGCATCCTGGTCGCGGTGGGTGTTGCCGCGCTCGCGGTCCCGACCGTCCTCGTGCTTCTGCGTGGCGCCAATCCGGTCCCGCGGTCGGTGTTCGTGCTGTCACCGCTGCTCCTGCTGCTCATCATGGGCGGGAGTCGCATCGCGTATCGGGCATGGAAGGAACGCTACGTCATCCCGTTCCACAAGCTCCACGCGCGGCCGGTGCTCATCCTCGGCGGCGACAACGCCACGCTGTCCCTCATCAAGGATCTCGCCGGCAGCCGTGAGTGGCAGGTCGTCGGCCTCCTCGACGACAACCCGAAGCGTTTCGGCCGGGAGATCGGCGGGGTCCGCATTCTCGGTCCGCTCGATACCCTGGGCGAGCACGCGAGTCGCCTGGGCGCCGAGCACGCCATCATCGCGATGCCGGGCGCAGCCCACGGGGAACGCCGACGCGCCGTCACGCTGTGTGCGCAGGCATCCGTGAAGGCGCTCACCGTGCCGGCGTTCGACGATCTGATGTCGGGCAAGGTGACGGTGTCGCAACTGCGCAGCGTCGAGGTCGACGACCTCCTCGGCCGCGACCCCGTCCAGCTCGACGCGAGCGGACTCTCGCAGTGGATCGGCGGACGTGTGGTGATGGTCACCGGCGCGGGCGGGTCGATCGGCTCCGAGCTGTGTCGCCAGATCGCGCGGTACGCCCCCAGGGCCATCGTGCTCTACGAGACCAGCGAGTTCGCCCTCTACACGATCGAGCAGGAGTTCGTCGCCGAGCGCCCCGATGTCCCGATCGTCTGCATGCTGGGTGACGTCAAGGACCGTCTGCGCCTCGACGATGTCCTGTCGCGCTGGCGACCCGTCGTCGTCTTTCATGCGGCGGCCTACAAGCACGTGCCCATGGTCGAGACGGGCAATGCATGGGCAGGCATCCGGAACAACGTGCTGGGCACCATGTGCACGGCCCGCGCAGCGATCGCCCATGGCGTCGAGAAGTTCGTGCTGGTCTCCACCGACAAGGCCGTGAACCCGACGAGCGTGATGGGCACGAGCAAGCGCCTGGCCGAGATGGTCTGCCAGGGCCTCCAGCACTTCGACGCGACGCGCTTCGTGATGGTCCGCTTCGGGAACGTGCTGGGCAGTACCGGGAGCGTCATCCCGCGATTCCGACAGCAGATCGCCGCGGGCGGGCCGGTCACCGTGACCCACCCCGACATGACCCGCTACTTCATGTCGATCCCCGAGGCTGCGCAGCTCGTGCTGCAGGCGGGTCTGATGGGCCGCGGCGGCGAGATCTTCGTGCTCGACATGGGCGAGCCCGTGCGCATCGTCGATCTGGCCCGCGAGATGATCCGGCTGTCGGGCGTCTCGGAGGATGACGTCCGGATCGTCTTCACCGGTCTGCGGCCCGGCGAGAAGCTCTACGAGGAAGTGCTGGCCGACGGTGAGGCGACGCTGCCCACGCCGCATCCGAAGCTGCGCATCGCGCGGTCGCGCGAGGTCTCGGAGGATTTCCTCGAGGCCGTGACGGCCTGGCTGGAGGGTGCACCGGCACGCGGCGACGATGAAGTCCGCGCGGCCCTGCCGCACTGGGTGCCCGAATACCGCCCGGGCGGCCCGGAGACCGCGCCGCTGCCAGGCATCCCCGAACGCGGACCGGCGGCATGAGCGTCCTGCCGACGCGCGCGGTCACGCTCTCGGCCGTGATCATCGCGAAGAACGAGGCCGACGCCATCGGCGCCTGCCTCGAATCGCTCGCGTTCGCGGACGAACGGCTGGTGGTCGATTCCGGCAGCACCGACGACACGGTGGCCATCGCGACCCGCCTCGGCGCGCGCGTGATCCACCAGGACTGGCTGGGCTACGGCCCGCAGAAGCACTTTGCCGTGGCGGCTGCGACGAACGACTGGGTCCTCTGCATCGATGCCGACGAGCGGGTCACGCCGGCGCTGCGCGACAGCATCGCGGCGGCGCTCGCAGCGCCCACGCACAGCGCTTACCGCTTCGCGCGCTGCAACCGTTTCCTCGGGCGCTGGCTCCGGCACGGCGAGGGCTACCCCGACTGGAGCCTGCGCCTCTTCGATCGCCGCACCGCCCAGTGGTCGCGCGATCCGGTGCACGAGAAGGTCGTCGCCACCGGACCAGTGGGCACGCTAGCCGGCGATCTCCAGCACGAGTCCGCCGAGACGCTCGCGTCCTATCTCGAGAAGAACAATCGCTATACTTCGTTGCAGGCTCAGGCGATGCGGGACGCCGGCCGCAGCACCAATGCCGCGCGCCTCGTGCTCTCGCCGCTCGCGCGCTTCCTGAAGTTCTATTTCGTGCGCCTGGGTTTCCTCGACGGCGCGGCCGGGTTCGCGCACATCGCGATCGGCTGCTTCAACACCTTTCTCAAGAACGCCAAGCTCATGGAACTGCAACGAAGCCGAGGTCGCCCGTGAAAGTCCTCGTGACCGGACACGCCGGGTTCATCGGGATGCATACCGCCAGCCGCCTGCTCGCCGCAGGCCACGAGGTGGTGGGCGTCGACTGCTTCAACAGCTACTACGACGTGAAGCTGAAGCGCGATCGCGCCGCACGGCTCATCGGCCGGCCGGGGTTCACCGAATGCGAGTTCGATCTCGCCGATCCCGTGCCGCTGAACGATCTATTCGCCAGGCACCGCTTCGATCGCGTGATCCATCTCGCGGCACAGGCGGGCGTGCGGTACTCGCTGCAGAATCCGCGCGCCTACGTCGACAGCAACCTGCTCGCGTTCGTGAACATCCTCGAAGCGTGCCGCCATCAGTCGACACCGCACCTGGTCTATGCGAGCAGTTCCAGCGTCTACGGGGTCAACACGACGCTCCCGTTCTCCGAGCACGATTCCGTCGACCACCCGGTCAGCCTGTACGCCGCCACCAAGAAGGCGAACGAGCTGATGGCGCACAGCTACAGCCATCTCTTCAAGCTGCCGACGACGGGCCTGCGTTTCTTCACGGTGTACGGTCCGTGGGGCCGTCCGGACATGTCGGCCATGCTCTTCACGAAGGCGATCATGGAAGGTCGCCCGATCGATGTGTTCAACCACGGGCAGATGCAGCGCGACTTCACGTTCGTCGACGACATCGTCGAGGGCGTCGTGCGCGTGATGGATCGCATCGCGGCGCCCGACCCGGCCTTCGACCCCGCGAAACCCGACCCCGCCATCAGCATGGCGCCCTGGCGAGTCTTCAACATCGGCAATCATTCGCCAGTGCCGTTGCTCCAGTTCATCGAGACGATCGAGAGTGCGCTGGGCCGCAAGGCCGAGAAGCGGCTCCTGCCGATGCAGGCCGGCGACGTCATGGCCACCGCGGCCGATACTGCCGACCTGCACGCCGCGGTGGGCTTCGCACCGAACACCCCACTCGCGACCGGTGTCGCGCGGTTCGTCGAGTGGTATCGCAGCTACTACGGGGAAGGTGCCGGAGCCCATCGATGAGCGCCGACGCGTTCGGCACGCTGGCCTGCATTCCCCAGCGAGCGCGACCTTTCGCGCGCTTCGTGTCCGGGCGGCATCGCGCCACCGGCTTTCGATTCACCTTCGACAAGCACGACTTCGTCGGCCGGCGCATCCCGCGGCACCAGACGTGGGAGCGTGAGCTGACGGCCTGGATCGACACCTGGCTCGACGCGGTGGCGACCCCCGGCCTCTTCGTCGACATCGGCGCGAACATCGGCTGGTTCTCGCTGATGGCCTCCCGCCACCCGCGTGTCACGAAAGTCGACGCCTTCGAGCCCGACAGCGTCAATGGCTTCCTCCTCGATATGAACGTGCGCAACAACGGACTCGACGCCGCCATCACGACGGTGGGCTGCGCGCTGGGCGACGCCCGTGGCGTGGCGCGGCTGCAGCTCGCCGGCGCCGCCCGTGCCCTGCGCCGCACGCAATGCGTGGTGGTCGAACTGTCGCGGACGTTCTCAGTGCCCGCCGGTCTGGACTTCGCGGGCATGGTCGACGCGCTCCGGGAGCTCGGCATCGAGCTGGTCTTCTCCGACCACGAGAACCCCGTCCCGGGATTCGCGACGCGTTGCGCCCAGGATCGCCGGACCAACGTCGCGTTCGTCCGTCCCGCCGCATCGATGGCTGGGCATGCCGCTGTCCGCTGCTGACTCGCCGACGTCGACGCCGGTGACGGCGCTGGCGTCAGCGTCTCCGCTGCGCCGGGTCCTCTTCACGGAGAGTTCCAGGAACGTCGGTGGACAGGAGATGCAACTCCTCGCGCAGATGGGTGCGCTGGAGGCGCTCGGCATCGAGACCCGTCTCGCCTGCAACCCGGCGGGGCGCCTCGACGCCGTCGCGCGGAGTCGCGGCGTCGTGCCCGTGGCCGTACCCTTCCGCAACAGCCTGCATCCGACCAGCATCGCGCGTCTCTCGCAGCTGATGCGTGAATGGCGTCCGGACGTCGTCGTCTCGCACAGCGGTCACGATGCGAACATCGCCGCCGTGGCGGCGCGCCTCCTACGTCCCCGGCCCGCTCTGGTTCGGGCGCGCACCTATCAGCATGGCGTACCCGGCGCCTTCCCCTACAACGTGGCCTCCGATGTCACGGTGGTGCCCAGCGAGGAACTGCGGCGCCAGCTGCTCGCGAATCCGCGCATCCGACCCGCGCGCGTGCACGTGCTGTATCCCGGCATCGACTTCGACGCGCTCGATCGTCAGGCGGTCGCCCCGCTGCCGGAGTCCATCGCGACCTGGCTCGCGGCGCACCCGGGGCCGCTCGTCGTCCACGGCGCCATGCTCCGACCCGAGAAGGGCCATCTCTTCTTCCTGGACGTGCTGGCCAGCGTGCGCACCTCGTTTCCGGATGTGCGCTACATCGCGACCGGCGAGGGCGAGATGCGCGATGCACTGCTGGCCCGTATCGCCGCCCTGAACCTCGCCGACCACGTGCTGCTGCCGGGCGTCGTGACGCCGCTGGCGCCGCTCCTTGCCCGCGCTGACCTCGCCGTGCTGCCCTCGTTGTACGAGCCGCTGGGGATGTTCCAGAGCGAGGCACTCGCGCTCGGCGTCCCCGTCGTCGCGAGCCGCACGGGTGGCATCCCCGAGACGGTGAGTGACGGCGCCACCGGCTGGCTCGTGCCGCCGGAGGACCGAGATGCCTGGGTCGACGCCGTCGTCAACGCGCTCGCCGACCGATCCGAGGCGCGCAGACGCGCGGCGCTGGGGCGCGACGATGTCCGCGGGCGCTTCGCTCTCGAGGCCAACGTCGCGGCGCTGCTGCGCCTGATCGGGGCCGTGCGGGAGCATCTCGTATGACTGTCATCCTCGATGCGATCCGGCGCGGCGCCGGCAACGCGGCGCCCTGGCTCGCCACGATGCTCGGGTTGACGATTCCCGTGTCGGTGGCGGCGGACCATATCGTCATGGTCCTGTTCCTCGCCGCGTGGTTGTTGTCCGGGCGGCTCGCGCCGGTGGCCAGGGCGATCCGCGACGTGCCGGTGGCGACAGCGGCCACATTGCTGCTCGCGCTGCTGTTCGTGGGTGGCTTGTGGGGGCTCGGCACGCCGTCCGACTTCACGCACTACCTCGGCAAGAACAAGGAACTGCTGTTCGTCGCGCTCTGGCTGCCGTGCTTCGTCGAGCCCGTGTGGCGGCAGCGGGCCATTGCAGCCCTGATGCTGCTGATCGGCATCATGCTCGTCGTGTCGTACGCGAGCGCTTTCGGGGTGGTCGAACACGTGGGTCTCGACCGCGGACCGGACAATCCCACCGTCTTCAAGAACCAGATCACGCACAACTACCTGATGGCGTTCGGTGCGTTCCTCTTCGCGGCGCGGGCGATGTCGCCCGGCCTCGGCAGCGTCTGGCGCGCCGTGTTCGCCAGCGCCGCCGTGCTCGCGGCACTCAATGTGCTCACGATGGTGCAGGGCCGGACCGGCTATGTCGTCCTCGTGGTGCTCGCCGCGTATCTCGTCGCGAGCCGCCTGCGCTGGCGGGGGCGCATCGCGATGGTGGCGGCGGGCGTCCTCGCCGTCGCCGGGCTGTTCACGCTGTCGGACACCTTCCGCGAGCGGATCGATCGCACCGTCTCCGAAGCGCGCGAGTGGAGACCCGGCACCAACTCCACCACGTCGATCGGACAGCGCCTCAACTACTACTCGACCACGGTGGGCATGATCTCCAGACGCCCGCTCATCGGCGCCGGCACCGGCGGGTTCGAGGCGGCGTATACCGAGCAGGTGAAGGGCACCGGGACGCTGCCGAGCAAGAACCCGCACAACCAGTACCTGCTCATCACCGGGCAGCTCGGTGTGATCGGTCTCGTGGCGTTCGTCGGCCTGCTTGTGGTTGCCTGGCGCGGCGCCAACCGACTGCCCACCGTCCTAGAGCAGGACATGGCGCGCGGACTCGTGCTTGCCATGGCATCCGGCTGTCTCTTCAACTCGCTGCTGCTCGATCACACCGAAGGGATGCTGTTCTGCTGGCTGCTCGCCGTGTTGTACGGCGGATATCCGAGGCAGGCCTCCCGGGGCGCCCTACAGCCAGTCGGTGAGCGCGCGCCGTGAGAGGTCGATCCCGGTCAGCGCCGAGGTGATTGGCGTCGTGTCGCTGCCGGTGCGGCCCGCTGCGCGCCATCTCGGCAGTCGGGCGCCGAAAAGATCCACGCGACCCATCCCGGGGTCGTCGGGTGTCGCGCCAGGCAGCGGGACGATACAGGTGGTCGGACGGCCGAGGGCATTCGCGGCCCAGTGCGAGAAGCCGGATACCGGCGTCGCGAGGAGCAGCGGGCAGCAGGCGAGGGCGAAGAGGTCGGCGAGGGGATTCACGCGCGAACGATGGTCGTCGCCCTTGTAGTCATAGCGTGACGGGGCATCGAGCGTGAAGACGTCGAGCCCCTGCGTCAGTTCGGCGTGCAGCGCCGGGTCGCCGTTGCCCGCGAGCAGGAAGATCACGTCGGGCATCGCCTGTCGGATCGCCAGCATCGCGCTCCGGTACCACCAGAGCGGCACCGCTGGCCATTCGGTGCCGATGTCGTAGCGTGCATCGGTCACCAGGTGGTAGTCGCCCTGTCGCAGGTGCACGCCGACGACGGGCCGCTCGCCCAGCCGCGCGAAGCTCCGGCGCACGGTATCGGCGAGGTCCGGTGCGAGATGCACGCGACGCGCGGCGTCGAGATAGCGCGGCAGCAGGAGTTCGTCGGGACCGTCGAGCGATCGCAGGATGATGCGGCGGTCGCCGAGCCGGGCGAACGTGGCGGCATCGCAGTCGCGCACGCGGAGCGCGCCCAGTTTCATCCAGGGCCGGAGTCGGATGCGATGCGTGCCCTCGACGCCGAAGGAATCGAGCTCGTGCCAGTCGAGGAAGATGTCGTGGCCCCAGGTCTCGCGGATCGCGAAGGCGAGCGGCAGGACTTCGAGGCGGTTGGAGATGCCGACGAACTCGTCGATGTAGAGTGAAGGCATGAAACGGAGGAAGACGCGATCGGCCCGAGTATAGACGCCCCCGGTGCGGTATCGAATGCGCCCGGGCACGTCCGCATCCTCTGTACGCGCCGCATCGGCGACGTGCTGCTCGCCACCCCGCTCATGCGCAGCGTGCGCCGCGCGTGGCCTCGCACGAGGCTCGATGCCGTCGTGTTCGAAGGTACGCAGGGTGTGCTGGCGGGCAACCCGGATCTCGACGACGTGATCGCGATCCCCGCGCGGCAGTCCGTCACCGAGCGGCTGTCACTCATGCGCCAGCACTGGCGCGAGACCGACCTTGCCCTCGCCGTGCTGCCATCGGATCGCGTGGTGCTGAATGCGTGGGCGATGGCGCGGCGGCGCGCCGGGATGGTCGACGCCGACGGGCCGTTCTGGAAGCGCATGCTGCTGGACGCCACCGTGCCGTTCGACGACATCGACACGCACACCGTCGCCATGAACCTGCGGCTCTGCGCCGCCGTGGGCATCCCGCCGATCCACGAGGTGGTGCCCGGGTTCCTGCCCGAGGATGCCGTCACCGCCGCCGCGGCGCTGCCGTTCGATCCCGCCCGCGAGCCGTTCGCCGTGGTCCACGTATCGCCCAAGTTCGCCTACAAGCGCTGGACGACGGACGGCTGGGTCGCTCTCGTCCGCTGGCTGCGATCGCAGGGGTTGCGCGTCGTCATGACGGGCGGTCGAGATCCCGAGGAGCAGGCGGAGATTGCGGTGGTCCTCGCGCAGGTGGCCCCGCTGGTGGTGGATCTCTCGTCGCGGCTGTCGCTCGCGACCGTCGCGGCGCTGCTGAAGCGCGCGTGCGTCTACGTGGGGCCCGACACGGCGGTCACACATCTCGCGGCAGCGAGCGGCATCCCCGTGGTCGCGCTGTTCGGCCCCTCCAACCCCGTGAAGTGGGGGCCATGGCCGGTGGGCTGCACGGCGGAGACGAGCCCGTGGCAGATGCGCGGATCTCAGCGATCGGGGAACGTGACGTTGCTGCAGGGCGCCGGCGATTGCGTGCCGTGCCGCGAGGAGGGGTGCGACCGGCACGTCGCGAGCACGAGCGATTGTCTGACGGGGATGGCGGCGTCGACGGTGATCGCGGCGGTGCAGGCGGCGCTCTGACCGACGACATCGTAGGAGGGGCCCATGGCCCTGTAGGAGCGGCCCGTGGCCGCGAAAGCCGTGAGCGCAAGGAAACGCCTCAATTTGCGACGGCTTTCGGGGCCATGGGCCCCTCCTACAAAGGCTTGACCACGCCGCACACCCTTACGGCTGCCTTGGCGGCACCGGAAACACCCCGAACTGCCACTCCGAATACCGCGTCGTGCCGTCGAAGCGATGGAATCTCGGGCTCGATCCGTCGGCGGGGAGCGGATGCAACGCGGACCGGGAATGCACCGCCAGCACCGTGCCGTCCTCGGCCTGCACGATGCCCCAGGCGTCGGAGGCCGTGATCGGGTCCACGTAGAGCCGGCGCAGGTGCCGGCGCACGGTGCCGCCGCGATCGTCGCGGAGCAGGTCGGTGAGTGCCATCGGTCTGGGGTTGCCTCCGACGGGGGTCGCCGCGGCGTATCCGGCGAGGGCTGACCGGAACTGGCTGCCCACCCACAGCAGCTCGCGCTCCTTCTCGCGCCGCGCCTCGGCCTGCCACCAGCGGGACAGCGCGATCATGAGCACCGCCACCATGAATGCCATGAACATGGTCACCACGAGGATGTAGCCGCGCTGCCGCACCGCCCGGACGCTCACCATCGCCGGTACGGCACGCCGTTCAGGCCGACGGCCGGCGACAGCGAGTAGACATCGTAGACGTCGTCGCCGGCCTCGGGTGCCTCGGCTTCGGAGCCGTAGCTGCGCAGCCCCCATGTCGCTTCGGGAGGGACACCACTCGCGGCGCCGAACGGATCGCGCGGGACCTGCCGCAGGAAGTGGATCCGCCGCCCGGCCGGGTCGAGCAGGTCCGGCGTCCCCGACGCGAGGACGGCCAGCGTGCGCGGATAGCCGGAGGCGCCCGGCGCCCGGGCGATGCGCCCGTCGTCACTCGCGCGCTTGTAGTCGTCGATCGCCTGCCGGATCTGCCGCAGCGCCACGCGCAGCGACTGCTCCTTCTCGCGCTTCACGGCCGTCACGACCATCGACGCCGCCATGACGGCGATGATCGCGACGATGGCGGTCGCGACGAGCACTTCGACGAGGGTGAAGCCGTGTTCGCGGCGGACGGGGGACATGGTGGGGTGCGGGCTCCTGGACCCAGTATCGACCTTTCCGACGGGAAACTTGCGCCGCAGGCCGGGGGCGTTCAGTGCAGCGTGCGGCGCGGATCGGGCGCCGGGGCGATGGCCGACGGTACCGTCGTGTCGACGATCGACGTGCCGGGCGGCGGGATCATGCGGCCGTCCCAGGCGCGGACGAGGATCTCGAAGGCATCCGCCGGCAGCGCCTGGCTCACGTGGTGGCCCTGCACCTCGTCGCAGAGCAGCTCCTGAAGAATACGGTACTGGCTTTCGGTTTCGACGCCTTCGGCGACGACCGTCAGCTTGAGGCTGTGCGCCAGCGCGATCATGCCGCGCACGATGGCGACATCGGTCTCGCCGTTGGCGAGGGGGCGGACGAACGACATGTCGATCTTCACCTGGTCGATGGGCAGGCGTTTCAGATGGCCGATGGACGAGTGTCCCGTGCCGAAGTCGTCGATGGCCACGCGCATCTCGAGGGCCCGCAGGTTCGCGAGCATCTCCGCCACCACGACGGGCTCCTTGAGGAACAGGTTCTCGCTGATCTCGAGCACCACCCGGGACGGATCGGCGCCGGTCGCCCGGAGTGCCCCCTGAACCCGGTCGCACAGATCGCGCCGCACGAGTTGCGAGGGCGCGATGTTCACCGCGAGATGGAATCCGTCGAGGCCCCGCTCCTGCCAGGACGCGAGCTGGCGCAGCGCGGTTTCGAGCACCCATTCGCCGATGGCGTGGATGAGGTCGCTCTGCTCGGCCACCGGGATGAACTGGCTGGGCGGCACCTCGCCGCGTTCGGGGTGGTGCCAGCGGAGCAAGGCCTCGGCACCGACGATGTTCCCCGTGGCGATGGCGACCTGCGGTTGATAGTGGAGGCGCAGATCGCCGCGGCGCAGTGCGGTCCAGAGATCGCGTTCGAGCGCCATGCGTTCCATCGCGCGGTCGGAGATGTCGCTCGAGAAGAAATGCACGCCATTGCGCCCTTCCTCCTTCGCGCGATACATCGCCGAGTCGGCGCGCTTCAGCAGCCCGGAGACGTCCTCGCCGTCCTGGGGATACCGGCTCACGCCGATGCTTGCCGTGATGTACACCTCGGAACCCAGGCTGCGGTACGGCTGCGCGAGCGCGTCGAGCAGCTCGAGGCTCCGCGTCTCGACGCCCTCGCGGGATTCCTGGTTCTCGAGGACCACGACGAATTCGTCCCCGCCCCAGCGGGCCACGGTGTCCTCGGCGCGGTTCGCCTGACCGATGCGTTCGGCGACCTCGGTGAGGAGGGCATCCCCGGCAGGATGGCCGTAGGCGTCGTTCACCTTCTTGAAGCCGTCGAGGTCGATGAAGAGCACGGCGATGCCCTGCCCCGAACGGCGTGCGCGCGCCACGGCCTTGCCGATGCGGTCGAGCAGCAGCGAGCGGTTCGGCAACCCCGTGAGACTGTCGTGCGTGGCCTGCCAGAGCATCTCCGCGCTCAGGGCGCGCGTCTCGGTGATGTCCGACACGGCGAGCACCATGCCCGAGAGAAGCATGCCGTCGCGCACCGGATTCGCGGACCATCGGATGGTGTACTCGCGCTCGTTCCGGTCGCGCAGCCGGTAGTGCTGCGGCGGGCGGACGCTGCGACCCATGATCACGCACTCGTGGAGCGGCGCCGGGACTGTCCGGCCGTCCGCCTCGTCCATCGCGCGGACCACGACATCCACGTGCTGACCCCGCGCGGCGTCCAGGCTCCAGCCGGTGAGCGCCTCTGCCGCCGGATTCAGGAACTGCACGAGTCCGTCACGATCGGTGGTGATCACGCCTTCGCCCACGGCGTGCAGCGTCGCGCGCATGCGGCCGCGTTCCTCGCGCAGGGCGGCGAGCGTGGTCTCCAGGCGACGCCAGCTCCAGATCGGATACGCGAACGCGATGGCCAGCACCGCAGGCGCGGGTCCGAACCATACACCTCCCAGCGTCAGCATGGCCCCGGTCGCGACGACGGCCGCGACCATCAGCGATCCGGTGGCGAGCAGGGCGTAGCGCGGGCGGCACCACGGCAGGATGAGCAGAGGCAGCAGGGCCCACACGGCCGACAGCGCCATCCGCCCACCGGATCCGAGCGGAATCGCGAGCGTCCCGGCCGCCAGGTTCGCGAGCACGTGCGCCTGCAGCTCCACGCCCGGCATCGGCCGGCCCCGTGGCGACACGGGTGTGGCGAAGGCCTCGCCGAGCCCGTTGGCCGTGGCGCCCACCAGCACGATCCTGTCGCGGAGCAGCGCCAGGGTTTCGGGCGCCCCTTCCAGGACGCGGGCGTACGACAGGTGCCGGAAGGTCCCGGCGCCGCCGTAGAACGGGACGAGCACGCGTCGGTCGCGATGCCATCCGCCTGCGCCGTTGACGTTGTCCGGCGGGCGGCGTTCCGCCCCGGCGTGCGCCGGGAAGGCCGGATCGATGCTGCGCAGGACGGCCAGAGGGAAGGCGGCCCAGCGGACGTCCCGGGGGCCCGCTTCGAGATAGGCGCTGCGGACGACGCCGTCCGTGTCGAGCTCGACGTCGGTGTGTCCGACCGTTGCCGCCTGCGTGAGCACGTCGATCGGTCCGACCGTGGTCAGGCGGCCGTCGCTGCGGTTGTCGGGGGCGACGGGCAGCACCACGCGCCCGAGCGCCTTCATGGCGGCTGCGAGGCTGGCGTCCCCGTCGACATCCGTCCGGTCGGGTTCGGCGAAGAGGATGTCGAGTCCCACCGCCCGCACGCCCGCCGTGCGCAGGTTCTCGAGAAGGCGGGCGTGCGTGCTGCGCGGCCATGGCCAGCGTCCCAGGGTTTCGAGACTTTCCGGGTCGATGGCAATGATCACCGGGGCCTCGCCGGGCGTGCGGTGCCAGAGACTCAGCGCGGCGTCATAGACGATGTCGTCCCACCGCTCCAGCACGTTGGTCCCGCCCAGTACGAGCGCCACGAACAGCGGCACCACCGCGAGCCAGACATGGTTCGAGAGCCGGCGGGAAATGCGCAGACGGCGACCGCTCATGGCAGCACGATCCCGAACAGCATCAGCGGGTACACCCACCACGGCAGCGGCGCGAGGATCTTCATCGACACCGTGTTGGAATAGGGGCCGGGTTCGCCGTCCGCGTCGAGACCCCGGACGCGCAGGAAGTACTCGCCGGGCGCGGGCGGCGTGATCGTCGCGCGACGTGCCGTCGTGCGCTGCGTGGTGATCGGCGTCGCGAACGAGGCGTCCCGCGCGAGCTGCACCTCATACGATGTGGCGGGGACGTCCGACTCCCAGTTCGTGATGATCGCCCCCTTGCTGCGTGCCGCGGGCTGCATCCGCGGCGCGGGGACCTCGATGCGGAAATCCTGCGGTGCCGAGAAGGGGCCGGCCCCGTCGGGCTCGGTCGCGGCGGACACGCGCCAACGGTAGCTGCCCGGTGGCAGCGGGGTGTCGTGGACGGCCGACGTCGCGTTGCCGACGACGCGATCGACGATGGGTGCCGCGAACGCGGCGTCCGTGGCGATCTGCAACCGGTATGCGGCGTCCGGTGTCGAGGCCGGCCAGCCGAGTGCGGGGCGGGCTGC
>VYME01000250.1_pt1 | contig 21835 bp, 12 predicted proteins | sample 5115281 | NCBI WGS metagenome assembly VYME01 (sample SAMN12291780, study PRJNA351875) | freshwater metagenome | isolation source: freshwater lake | place: USA: Michigan, Wintergreen Lake | collected 2013-08-08
GGAACGTGGCCTGCAGCGCCGCGCGTTCGCCGTCCGGCACGCCGGCCTTGACCAGGGCGGGTGGCCTGGGCCCCTTCGCCGCTGCGTGGGTCCCCTCCTCCGCCGTCGCGACGCGGCTACGCTGGGACGACCATGCACCCCTTCTTCGAACTCGTCCGTCTGCTGCTTCTCGCCGGCGGCCTGTCGGCGGTGGCCCTCGCCCAGACGTGCGTCGTCAACTCCGGCAACGACCCGGGGAGCCCTGGTGCCGCCAACGCCTACTCGCCCCTGGCCCCGGCCAATCCTGGCACGTTCCGGCGCAGCCAGATCCTGGTCCCGGCCGTGGCCTTCGAGAACGTGCCGACGCGCATCACCGAGCTTTCCTACTTCCTCGGCAACGGTTGGCGGCAGGTGCACCTCGAAGAGCTCACGATCAAGATGGGGCACACCAGTGTCGCCACGCTGTCGGAGTTCGCGGCGGCGAACATCACCTCGCCGCTGCAGACGGTGATGGCGGTTCGCGACCACGTCTACTTCGAAGGTGGCGGCCCGGGTTGGTCCGCGGTCGGCTTGCAGACGCCGTTCCAGTACTTGCCGGGCAGCGGCAACCTGCTGATCGAGGTGGTGGCGAAGGGCGGGACCGTGCTCACCTCGGTGGTGCCGATGAGTCATTGGGTGGTCCCATACGGATCCATGGTGACGGCCCAGAGCTCGACGGCTCCATCGATCCTGAACTTCTCCGCACCGCCGCCGCGACTGCGCCTGTGCACCGACCGCGCCGAGTCGATCTTGTTCGGCCAGACGTGCCAGGGCAGCGGCAGCTCGACGCCGCTGCTCGGGACCAGCGGTCGCCCGACCCTGGGCGCATCGACGACCCTGTGGCTCAGCGACGTGCCGGCGAACGCGATCGCCGCCTGCGCCTTCGGGTTCGACAACGCGCCGCCGTTCCCGTTGCTGCTGACCAGCTTCGGCGCGCCGGGTTGCCGCCAGTACTTCCCGGTGGCGTTCGCGGAGCTGCTGCTCGCCGACACGCTCGGCATCGGCACGCGCACGGTGGCGATCCCGAACGTGCCGGCGACCGCTGGCGCGTCCGTCTACGCGCAGTACTTCGTCCTCGATCCGCCGGCGAACGCACTCGGCATCACCGCGTCGAACTACGTGCGGTTGATGGCGGGCTTCTGAGTCCTCGCCATCGGCTCAAGGCCGCCGCAGCCGTCGCGCTGCGCGTTCCGCGAGTTCCAGCGCGACCAGGGGATGCCGCGCCATCGCTTCGACCCGCAGCCGCGCCTCCGCGTCGAGCTGCGGCACGAACGCGCACGCGTCGGCGACCGCTTCGTCCTCGCAGTCCCACAGCGCTTCGCGCAGCACCGGCTGCGCCGCCGGCAAGTGCGGCATCGCCGCCAAGGCGTGCACCGCGCGCCGCCGCGCGTGGCTGTAGGTCGCGTTCGCCGCGACCTCGACCAGCAGCGGCGCCGAGCGTTCGTCGGCCAGCCTGCCGAGCGCGTCGAGTTCGCAGATCACGTCGAGGCCGCCTTCGTCGGGCCGGCGCGCGGCGACCGCCGCCTCCAGCAGCTCGCGATCGGCGGCGGTCGCGTGCTGTTGGAACACGCAGCCGGCGACGGTCGTGAAGTAGCCGCCGCGGCGGTGGTGGGCGCGTGCTTGGGCCAGTGCCTGCGTCGCCGGCAGGTGCTGCACGTACTCGGCCAGGCAGCTGCGGCGCATGCGCTCCGGCCAGCGCAATCGCGGCGCGCCGTGGGCCCCGGTGTCGTCGCGAGCGAAGTGGTCCTCGGCCAGCGGCAGCAGGCGTTCGTCACCGAGCTGGCCGAGGGTCTGTGCGGCCAGCAGCACGCGTTCGTAGACGAGGTCGTCGCGCACGACGGCGGCGAGGTGCGCGCGCGTGGACTCGCTGTCGCGGCGGCACAGTTCGCCGAGCAGGCGCTCGTGGTGCTCCGCGTGCCCAGCGCATGCCGCTGCCAGCAGTTCGTCGAGCGACGACGTCGCCAACGAGGGCAGGGCTGCGGGCAGCGGCGCTGCCAGCGCGCAGTCGGCATGCTGCAGTGCCAGGCGCCGCCAGAGCGCCCGGGCGTGCTGTGGCAACTGCACCGCCGAGGCCCAGCCCGTGGTCCACAAGCTGGCGACGATGCCGGCCAACACCGGCTCGTCGGTGCGTTCGTCGGCGACCACCGCGCGCGCTTGTGCGTGCTCGAGCCGCCACAACGCGGCGAGCACTTCGTGGCCGAGCTGCGGTTCGCGCGTCGACTGCAGACCGGCCAGCAACGGCGCGAGCGGCAGGGCCAAGGCGACGACGAGTTCGGCGTAGTAGCGGCAGCGCGCCTCGAGCTCGCGGTCGACGCGCGGGTCGTGCAGCAGGCAGTGCAGCAGATCGTGGTGGGCGTGCGCCCCGTCGCGCAGGGCCATGACGAAGCCAGCACCGCGACCGCGCTGCAGCAGGCCGAGCCGCGTCGACGCGGGCGCGATCGGGAACGGGTTCTCGAACTCGTCGGCGGGCACTGCCCGCAGCGTAGGCGGCGTTGCGTCGGAACGCGCGCTCGGCCACAGCTCGGCGCGGCGGCTGTCGCCGTGCCTCGCCTTCGGGTAAGCCAGTTCGCGTGCCGCTCTCGTTCTCGATCCACGCCACCGATGGCCCGGCGCGCGCTGGCTGCCTCACCACGGCCCACGGCGTGATCCAGACGCCGGCGTTCATGCCGGTGGGCACGCGCGCCGCGGTCACCGGGCTCACGGCGCAGGAACTGCGCGAGCTCGGCGCCGAGATGATCCTCGGCAACACCTACCACCTGGCGCTGCGGCCGGGGCCCGAAGCGATGCGGCAGCTCGGCGGGCTGCATCGGTTCATGGGCTGGGACCGCGGCATCCTCACCGACTCGGGTGGGTTCCAGATCTTCTCGCTGGCGCAAGACCGGGTGGTGAACGAGGACGGCGCGCGCTTTCGCAGCTATGTCGACGGGCGCGAGCACCTGCTGACGCCGGAGTCGTCGATCGCGGTGCAGGAAGCGCTCGGCAGCGACGTGATGATGGTGCTCGACGTGTGCCCGCCGTCGTCGGCGCCGCCGGCGGAGGTCGAGGCGGCGATGCAGCGCACGCACCGTTGGGCGCTGCGCAGTCTCGCGGCGCGGCGATCCGACGCGCAGGCGCTGTTCGCGATCGTGCAGGGCGGCTTGTCGCTGCCGTGGCGCGCGCAGTCGGCGGAGTTCCTGGCCCAGCACGCGTTCGACGGCTTCGCCATCGGCGGGGTGGCGGTCGGCGATGCGCGCAGCCAGCGCAGCGAAGTGATCGCCGCCGCGGCGGAGCGCCTGCCGCAGAAGCGGCCGCGCTATCTGATGGGGGTGGGCACGCCGCCGGAGATGCTGCTGGCGATCGCCCAGGGCGTCGACATGTTCGATTGCGTGTTGCCGACGTCGCTGGCGTTCCAGGGCACCGCGTTCACGTCGACGGGTCGCGTGCGCCTCGCGCGCATGGAGCACCGCCTCGCCGACGTGCCGTTGGACGCGGCGTGCACCTGTGCGACGTGCCGCCATCACCCGCGCAGCTACCTGCACCACCTGATGAAGTGCCGGGAGTCGCTGCTGCCGCGGCTGCTCGCGGTGCACAACCTGCATCACTACCTGGAGCTGATGCGCCGCGCGCGCGCTTCGATCGTCGCTGGCGACTACGCGACGTTCCTGCGCACGACGCTGGCCGGGATCGATCGCCACGAACACGACGCCAGCGCGCGCGTGCCGGGCCGGCGCGTGGATGCACTCGCCGGCAGCGAGCCGCCACCGCCCGCATCGCCCGCTCCGCGCTTCGAGATCGTCACCACGACATCGGGCGCGCCCTCGGTGTTCGACCGCGAGGTGGGCGAAGTGATGCACCCGGGGCTCGGTGCCGCGGCCGAGGCCGAGCAGCTCTACGTGACGCAGGCGCGGCTCGCCACGCGCCTAGCCGAGGGTGGGGCGCCCCTGGTGTTGTTCGACGTCGGCCTCGGTGCCGCCGCCAATGCGATCGCTGCCGTGCGTTGCGCGCGGGCGGCGCCGGCGGGTTCGCGCCGGCTGCAGATCTTCAGCTTCGAACGCGACCTCGGCGCGCTCGCGTTGGCCGCGTCGGTCGACGGCGCAGCACGGCTGCAATGGTCGGCCGCGGATCGCGCCGCAGCACTCGCTCTGCTCGAACACGGCGAGTACGAGGAGCCGCAGTTTCGTTGGCAACTGCTCACGGGCGACGCCCTCGCAACACTGGCGCGCGCGCCGCAGCCTGCCGACCTCGTGTTCTGGGATCCGTGGTCGCCGCGCAGCAATGGCGAACTCTGGACCGCGCGCGCGTTCGCGACGCTGCGCGCGCACTGCGCGCCGGGGGCGGAACTCTTCACCTATTCCCGCGCCACCGCGGTGCGCAGCGCGCTGCTGCTGGCCGGGTTCCAGGTCGGGGCCGGCGCCGTGGTCGGCACGAAGGAGACCACCGCGGCGGCATTGGCGCCGGCGCGGCCCGCGCAGCCGCTCGATCGGCGTTGGCTCGCCCGCTTGCAGCGCTCGTCGGCAGCGTTGCCGAGCGACGTTGCCAAGGCCGATCAGCCTGCGGCCTTGCTGCAGATCGCGGCGCACCCGCAGTTCGCGCTGGGTTGAGAGCGCCGGGCGGAAGCGAAGCCGGCTGGACGTGCCACCACCTTCGGCAGCCGCACGATCGCCCCACGCCGGGGCCCTGCCCGCCGCCAGCGCTACTGGACGAGGTCGCATCGCGGGCGGATGCTCGCGTTCGCCAGCGTCGTGGCGTTCGCATTCGCGGCCTGGCGCCTCCCCATGCGCAACCAGCAAACCGCCTCGTCCGTGCGATCGATCGCTCCCGCCTGGCTGGCAGCCAAGATGCTCCTCGGTGTCACCGCGGCCATCGGGTCGGTGTCCGATGCCTGCGCCCAATGCACCCAGCAGTGGTTGCCCGGGGGAGGGCTGCCGGGCGTCGCCGGCATCGTCTACGACACGCGGACCTGGGATCCCGATGGGCCAGGTCCCCTGGCCGAGGTCCTGGTGGTCGCAGGCGACTTCCAGATTGCCGGCAATGCACTCGCCAGGAACATCGCCAGCTACGATCCCGCCACGGGCACGTGGTTGCCGCTCGGTGCTGGGACGAACGCCGCGGTCTACGCCCTCGCGACGCTGCCGAACGGCGACCTCGTGGCGGGTGGCTCGTTCACGACGGCCGGTGGCGTCGTCGCCAACCGTGTGGCGCGCTGGAACGGCACCAGCTGGTCGGCCCTGGCAGCGGGACCCACCGGTGGCGTCTTCGCGCTCGCGACGCTGGCCAACGGGGATCTGCTGGCTGGCTGTGGCAACGGTTCGATGTCCGTCGAACGCTGGGATGGCACGAGCTGGTCGGTGTTCGTCACCGGGCCCAACGGCGTCGCCGAGTCCTTGGCCGAGATGCCGAACGGCGACCTCGTCGTCGGCGGCACGTTCACCGTGGTCGGTGGGGTGCCCGCGAGCAACGTCGCCCGCTGGAACGGCAGCAGCTGGTCGGCGCTCGGGCCCGGTCTCAACGGCTCGGTGCGCGCGCTGTCGGCGAGGCCGAATGGCGACCTGTTCGCCGGCGGATCGTTCTTCCTGCCGGGCTTCGTGTCCCCGTCCGTTGCGAAGTGGAACGGCACGGGTTGGGTGGCGATGGGCTCTGGCTTGGGCGGTGCCGTCAACGACTTCGCGACCTTGCCGAACGGCGACCTGATCGCCGTCGGTGGCCAGGTCGCGCGCTGGAATGGCGCCACCTGGTCGACGCTGGGCACTCTGCAATCCAACAGCCAGGCTCACACCGTCACCAGGTTGGCGAATGGCGACCACGTCGTCGGCGGCGAGTTCCGCGACGTCTCGGGCTTGTCCGTCCGCGGGCTCGCGACGTGGGATGGCAGCAGTTGGGCGAGAGTGTCGATGGGGAGCCCGTGGACCGATGGCCCGATCCACGCGTTCCTCGCGCTGCCGAACGGCGACGTCGTCGCGGGTGGTGGGTTCACGACGACCGGCGGGGTGACCGCCAACGGCATCGCACGCTGGAATGGCCTCGGCTGGTCCACGTTCGGCAGCGGCGTGAACGGCTCGGTCCACGCGCTCGCCCGCTTGCCGAACGGCGACCTCGTGGCCGGCGGTTCGTTCACGCTGGCCGGTGGTGTGCCAGCCGGCAACCTCGCGCGCTGGGACGGCATCGGCTGGTCGGCGCTGGGCAGCGGCGTCAGTGGATTCGTCAACTCGCTCGTGGTCCTGCCGAACGGCGACCTCGTGGCGGGCGGGGCCTTCACCTTGGCCGGAACCGTGAGCGCCAACCGCATCGCGCGTTGGGACGGGGCGAACTGGTCGGCGCTCGGCCTCGGCGTCAGCGGCACCCTGCCGGGCAGCCCGTGGCCGTTCCCGCAGGTGCTGGCTCTCGCCGCGCGGCCGGACGGAAGCCTGATCGCAGCCGGCTCCTTCACCCATGCCGGCGGGACTTTGACCAACGGGATCGCGCGCTGGAACGGCACCAGCTGGTCGTCGATCGGTGCAGCAACCAACGGTGTGGTCCACGCCCTGCTGCCGCAGCCCGACGGCAGCCTGATCGTCGGCGGGGCGTTCTCGGTGGCCGGAACGACGAACGCCATGCGCGTGGCGCGGTGGACTGGCACCAGCTGGTCCCAGGTCGGCGCCGGCATGAGCCCGAGTGTCGGTCGGGTCGTCGCGATGACGAACCTGCCGAACGGCGACCTGGTGGTCGCCGCGCAGCCAGCCGGGATCGGCCCGCCGTTGCCGAGCCCCTTGCTGCGTTGGAACGGCGCGTCGTGGTTGCCGATCGCGAACGGCTTCGACGCTGCTGCCAATGCCGTGGCCTGGTGGCAGGGAGGCGAGCTGCTCGCCGGCGGCGGCTTCGTCGCGGTCGGCGCTGTGATCTCCACCGGCTTCGCGCGCCAGTCGACCTCGTGCCTGGCGGTCGCCAGCAGCCTGGGCAGCGGTTGCCCAGGATCCGGTGGCGCCAACGACTACGCGGCAGCGAGCCTGCCGTGGATCGGCTCCACGTTCTTCGCCCGCAGCACGACGCTGCCCCAGTCGGCGATCGTGGTGGTGGTGACGGGCTTCGCGCCGGCGAACGTGCCGCTCGCGGCGGTGCTGCCACCGTCCCAGCCGGCCTGCAGCTTGCTGGTGAGTCCGGACGTGCTCTTCCCGACGCTGTCCAACGTGGGCACCGTCGACGTTGCGCTGGCCATCCCGAACAGCCTCACGCTCGTCGGTCTGCCGCTGTACCAGCAGCTGGTGTCGCTCGAGTTCGACCCGAGCTTCGTCTTCGTCGACAACACCAGCAGCAACGCCCTGGCCCTGACGATCGGTTCGTTCTAGCCAGCGGCGCCGATCCGTTTCGCTAGACGTTGCCGATCACGCCCCGGATGCCGTTGCCGAGGCCGGCGCCGAACGCATTCAGCGTCGGCTCGAACGCGCCACCCTGCGCGTGCAACAGGCCGCCGAGCAGCGACGGCGAGTTCGGCACGTTCAGCGATAGCGCCGGGTTGCCGAGGAAGGCCCCGATCAGCGTCAGGTCGGCGTGCAGCACACAGCCTGGCAGGCCCAGACCGTCCAAGGGCAGGTTCGGGTTGGTGAAGCCGAGGATCGTGAACCCGAGCGTCGCCGCCGGCGGCAGCGAGTCGAGCGCGAGTTCCCACGTGCCGCCGAGGCGCGGCCGCGAGATGCCGCGCAGCGTCGAGCCGTTGCAGCTGCCGCCGACGACGTCGTTGCGCGCCGGCGTGCCGGCCGGGATCGCGCTGGTGAACTGCAGCAGGAAGACGCTGTTGCTCAGGTTGCCGTTGATGTCCGTGCACTCGACGCTGACCTTCGTGGCGCCGCCCGGTGCGGCAACCCAGTCCCTCACTCGGGCCACACCGGGCGTGGTACCGAGCATCCCGACGATGGGGACGCCGCGCACGTCCAGGTGGGCTGGCAGCAACACGTCGTAGCGGCCGAGGCCAAGGCGCGTGATGGTGATCGGGGCAGCTGGCCCGTTGGCGCCGTTGCTGTCCGAGAGCAGGGGGTCGGGGGTGTAGCTCGGGGACAGACTGTTGTTGGCGAACAGGAAGGCGCCGGAGCCCAGGTGCGGCGGCTGCGCGGCCGCGGTTTCCGTGTAGCTCAACAGGAACTCCCTGTCGCTGGGGATGCCGTTGGCGTTGAAGGTGCGGACCTCCACCACCATGTCAGAGCCCGTGCTGCCCTGGCTGAACCACGTGGAGACCTGGGCGCGGGTGTCGTTGCGATAGCCACTGACCTGCACGTGCCCGCGCGTTGCACCGACGGTCGCGAGCCCCGGCAGCGTCACGTCATATCTGCCGACGCTGATGCGTCGCATCGTGATGGCGCCACGGTTGCCGTTCCAGCTGAATTGCGACTCCGGCGTCCAGGTGGGCAGAGTCCAGGACGCGCTGCTGGCCTGGTCCGCCCACACGTAGGCGGTGCGAGCCGTGGGGCTCCCGCCGACGCGATAGACCATCGAGAAGTCGCCGTCCGTGGCTTGGCCTGCCGCATTGCGGGTCCTGACCCACATCTGGACCTTGCCATTGCTGTCCCGGATGTAGCCCTCGACAACGGAATAGATGTTGAGGTTGCCCGAGAACGGCGCCGCGCAGACCTGCACGTTGCCGAATTCGTTCAGGTGTGCCGGCAGCAGCAACTCGACGAAGCCGGTCGACAACCGCGTGGCCGTGATCAACTCGCCGCTCGGTGTGCGCTGGTAGTTGATGCTCGGGATCGTGGAGGTCGGGGGGTTCCTGACCCACGCGAATGCGTAGTGCCCGTCCACCGGGTTCGCCTCGGCCGCGAACGAGGCGCCGCGCAGCGTCAGGGTGTACGGCCGAGCCGTGGTCGAGGTGCCGCTCCACTGGGTGAACGAGTTGAGTGCACCCGGACCATCGGGTGCGCGCTCGGTGGCGAACGGCGTGTCGTTCCACAGTTGGGCGCCGTTCTGGTCGAGTGCGTCGTTGTCGTACTCGGAGACCGCGATCAGCACCGACCCAGCGCCGGAGAACTGACCGGAGAGCGTCGACTGCGTCGAGCCCGGATCGTCGTCGCGGAAGGCGATGCCCCGGCCATCGACGCCGAACATCCACAGCTGCGTGTCGAAGCCCGTGCCGATCGAGCTGACCCGGAACGTCGCCGGGTCGTCGATGCGCACCAGGTAGATGTCGGCCGAGCGGCCCGCGGCGATGGTGCCCTGGATGCGGGTCAAGGGACCGGAGCCGAGCGGGGTCTCGCTGCTGCTCCAGGTCTGGCCGGCGCCGATGGCGGATTCGGTCCAGGTCTGGGCCGACAGGAGCGTGGGAAGCAGCAGGGTCGCGGCGAACAGGGCGCGGCGACAGCGGTGGAGATGCATGGTGCGAGGGGAGGGTTCGGGTGGTGGCCGCGGATCGCGGCGGTTCACCCGGTCGAGAAGCAATCGCGCGCAGGCGTTACCGCAATCCTAGGGAATTCCGAATCCCGGGCCGCCGCCCATGCCAAGGCCGGCTCGGGCGCCCATTCTCCGCGCGCTCACCGCGGGCTTCGGGACAAGCGCTCGAGCCGCTCGCGGGTCTTCTTCGTCTCGGCGTGGTCCTCGCCGTAGGCCTTGGTCCGGATGCGCAGCGCCTCGCGCAGCGCCACCAGGGCTTCGTCCCGCCGCCCGCACTTCTCGTGCACGGCGCTCAGCAGCAGCAGGCCGTCGGCGAGGCTCGGGTCGTCGGGGGCGAGGATCTCGCGACGGATCGCCAGCGCCTCTTCGATCCGGGCGATCGCGCCGGCCATGTCGCCGCGCTGGCCCTCGAGCCAGCCGAGATTGTGGATCGCGGTCGCGACTTCGCGGCTCTTCTCGCCCTCGACCTTCTTCAGCACCGCCAGGCCCGCTTCGAAGTGCCGCTTCGCCGCGTCGAGGTCGTTGCCGTCGGCGGCGAGGTTGCCGAGCAAGCTCGCGCAGTGGCCGATGCCGTGGTGCACGTCGCCGTACAGCTGGCGGCACTTGGCCAGCGTCGCCTCCGCCACCTTGCGGGCCTCGTCGCGGCGACCGGCGCGGTACTCGGCCATGGCGAGGCCGAACATCGCCGACGGCAGCTCCCGATTGTCGGCACCGAGGTTCTGCTCGAACAGCTCGATCGCGCGCTGGAAGTGGCTGCGGGCGAGCTCGGCATCGCCGCGCTGCATGGCCAACATCGCCAGGCTGTGCAGGCTCTGCGCCACCGGCAGGCTGCGGTCGCCGGCGAGGCGCGTGCGCATCTGCAGGGCTTGCTCGTGCAGCGCCGCCGCTTCGTCGAAGCGACCGAGGTCGCGGCGCACGCGGCCGATCAGGTCGAGGTTGCGGGCGATGTCGAGGTGCTCTTCGCCGTGGAGCTGGCGCAGCAAGGCGAGCGACTCCCGATACAGAGGCTCCGCCGCAGCGTAGTCGTCCTTGAAGTGCTGCAGTTCTGCGAGGAGGAACAGGCTCTCGGCGAGTTCCGCGGCCCCGGCACCGTGGCTGCGCCGCAGCGCGAGCGCCTGGTCGAACTGCTCGCGGGCCACGTCGAACACGCCGAGGTGCTGGTAGACGCTGCCCATCGTCGTCAGCAGCCGAGCCTGCACGAGTGGTTCCCCGGCCAGCTCCGTCGCGATGCGCCGCGAGCCGACGTCGAGCACTTCGCGCGCGGTGATGGTGCGGCCGCGATACGCGCTGCGGTCGGCGACTTCGAACAAGCCGACGAGGAAGTCGGTCGTTCGCTGCGCGGTGTTCGCCTCCGTGTCGGCCGCCTGCTGCAGCACGACGGCTTCGGCGCGCAAGCGCTCGGATCGGATCGCGAAGAACGTGGCCGCACAGAGGCCGACGCCCAGCGCCACCAGCAGCGTCGCCACCAGCGGTTCGCGGCGCATCCAGCGCAGCGTGCGCATCAGCGGCGACGGCCGCCGTGCCTGGATCGGCTCGTGCGCGAGCACGCGCGCGAGGTCGTCGGCGAACGCGGCCGCGGTCTCGTAGCGGCGGTCGCGGTCGACGTCCATCGCGGTGGCGATGGCGACGCAGAGATCCTGCGACGCATGCCGGTTGTGGCGCGACAGCAGCGGCGCATCGCCGGCGAGGATGGCGCGGTAGAGCGCTTCGCGGGTCGGCGCCGCGAACGGGTGCCGGCCGGCCAACACTTCGTACATCGTCACCGCCAGCGAGTAGACGTCGGTGCGGCGATCGAGGCGGCGACCGGCCGGCGAGATCTGCTCCGGCGACATGTAGGCCGGCGTGCCGAGTTCGTCGCCGGTCGCGGTCAGCGCGTCGGTGTCGGTCTCCTCGGCGCGCGCGAGCCCGAAGTCGAGCACGACCGGTTCGCCGTCGGCCGCCGCCATCAGGTTGCCGGGCTTGATGTCGCGGTGCAGGATGCCGGCCGAATGCGCGTGGTGCAGCGCGCGCGCGACCTTCTCGAACCAGCGAACGGTGGCGCGCACGCCGTCGTTGGTGTGGGTGCTGGTGCCGCTGGTCGCGGCGCCGGGTGCCGTGCCGGTGGTGGTGCCGGTGGTGGTGCCATCGGTCGGTGCACCGACGTTGGCGCCGAGGTGCGCCAGCAACGACGAGCCTTCGACGTAGCGCATCGCGACGAACGGGATGCCGTCGACTTCGCCCGCTTCGTAGACGGTGCAGATGCCCGGATGATGCAGCTTCGACACCGCTTCGATCTCGCGCCGGAAGCGCTGGCGCGCCTTGGCGAGGCCGAGCAGGTCGGCGCGGATGGTCTTCAGGGCGACGATGCGGCCGGTGCTGCGCTGGCGCGCGCGCCACACGACGCCCATGCCGCCGCGACCGAGTTCGTCGAGCAGCTCGAAGCCGCCGAACGCACGCGGAGCACTCGCCTCCGTCGTCGGCGCGGGATCGCGGACCAGACCGGCTGCCGCCAGCAGCTGGAACCGCTTGCCGAGCTCGTCGGCGAGCTCCGGATGCGCCGCGCGTGCGGCGTCGATCGCCGCTTGCCACTGGTCGCTCGGCGCGGCGAGGCACGCGTCGAGCAGGCGTTCCACCGGGTCCTGGGGATCGTCGTTCATGCAGGGCTTCCGTTCCGAATGCTAGACTGCCGCGGTGAGTGACGTCGGCCCCGATTCGCAGTACCTGGTCGCCGCCGTGCATCGCGGCGATGCGGCGGCACTCGATGCGCTGCTGCGCAGGCACCTGCCGGACCTGATGGTGTTCGTGCGGGCGAAGAGCGGCCCGCGGCTGCGCGCGCAGGAATCGTGCTCGGACCTGGTGCAGACGGTGTGTCGGGAGGCGCTGCAGAGCGTCGAACACTACGAATGGCGCGGCGAAGGCAGCTTCCGCCGCTGGCTGTTCACGCTGGCGATGAACAAGCTGCGCAATCGCGCCGACTACCACGCCGCCGAACGACGGGATGCTGCCCGGGTGGTCGCCGGCAGCGACGCGGTCGACGCGACTCCCGGCGGCTTCGGGCCGAGCCAGCACGCGATCGCCGGTGAAGCGAACGCGAAGTTCGAGGCCGCACTCGATCGCCTCGACGAGGACCAGCGCGAAGTGATCCTGATGGCGCGCGTGATCGGCATGAGCCACGCCGAGATCGCGGCCGAGCTCGGCATCGCCGAGGGGGCGGTGCGCACGCGGTTGAGTCGAGCGCTGGCCCGCCTGGCGACGCGCATGGCCTCGGGTTGAGGTTGGTCGCGATGTCCGTGGACTGCTGGCGTGCCTCGGGTGCGAGTCGCTGCAGTGCCAGCTTCGTGGTGGCAGGCGTACGCAGCTGGACGCTGTCTTGTGGCCATGGCACCATGCCGCGATCGAGTCGGGCTCCGATCCGCCCCAGAGGTTGGTCGGCGAAGTGAGGTTTCGGTTCAGGCCTTGCTCGATTTGGCGCGCACCTGCAAATCGATGCCAACCGACAACCATGCGCAACTCAGGCACGCGAAGTTCTCGGCGGCGCAGCACGAGATCGACGTGCGACGGGAGTTCTTGATCCAGCGCATCGAGCGACAGCTCCACCGCAACCGTTCCGTCGAGCCGCTGTTCGTGCTTCGCTGGGAGCTGCGATGACCACGTCGGCACCCGCGATCCAAAAGCAGCTGGAGGAGCTGCTACAGCAGCCCGAAGGCGAGCGGCTGGAGTGGAAGCGTTCCACCGGCGAACTGCGCGATGCGATGCAGACGATCTGCGCGTTCCTCAACGGCGCCGGCGGCACACTGCTGTTCGGCATCCGACCCGACGGTCGCCCCGAGGGCCAGCAGGTCACCGACCAGACGATCCGTGATCTCGCCGAGGCGTTCGCCCGCATCGAACCACCTTGGCATGCGCCCATCGAGCGCTTCCCGCTCGGCAACGGCCGCGAAGTCCTCGCCTTGCGCGTCGAACGCGGCCGACAACCGATCCCGTTCACCTACGACGGTCGGGCCTACCAGCGCGTCGGCAGCACGACCCGCCGCATGCCGAAGGACGAGTACGACGACCTCGTGCTCGAGCGCATGCACAGCCGACGTCGCTGGGAGAACCAACCGGCCGACGAGATCTCGTTCAAGGACATCGACCGGGACGAGCTGTTCCGCTTCCTGAAGTTCGCGCGCTCCTCAGGCCGCCTCACCGGTCCCGTCGGCCGCAGTACGATCGAGATGCTGGCGCGGCTCGGGCTCCACAAGGACGGCCACTTCCTGCGCGCCGCCGTGGTGCTGTTCGGCAAGACGTTCTTGCCCGACTACCCTCAGTGCGAGCTGCGCATGGCGCGCTTCCGCGGCACGGACAAGACGGAGTTCCTCGACGAACGCTCGCTGCGCGGCCCCGCCTTCAAGCTGCTCGACGAAGCGGAGCTGTTCTGCAGGCGGCACTTCCCGATGCCGGCACGGATCGTGCCCGGGCAGATGCGGCGGGTGGAGAAGCCGCTGATCCCGGTCGACGCGATGCGCGAGATCCTGGTCAACGCGTTCGTCCACCGCGACTACGCGATCGCGGGTGGTGCGGTGTCGCTGGCGCTGTTCGACGACCGGGTCGAAGTCTGGAGTGCCGGCACGTTCCCGCGCGGGATCACGCCGGCGATGCTGTCGCAGAACCACCTGTCCGTGCAGCGCAACCCGATCCTGGCCGAGGTGTTCTTTCGCGGCGGCTTCATCGAACGTTGGGGCCGCGGGACGAATCGGGTGATCGACGAGTGCGTGGCGCACGGCATCGCGGCGCCGACGTTCGAGGAGATCACGGGCGGGGCGGTGGTGACGTTCCGGGTGCCGTTGGGATCGACGGTGCGGGGCGCCGGCAAGGTAGAGTCGGAGGTAGAGTCGAAGGTAGAGTCGGCCCTGGACCTGTCGAGCCGGGCACTGGTCGCTCTGCTGCGCGGACCGCTCTCGAAGGCGCAAGTTGCCGCTGTGGTCGGGAAGCAACGCGTCGATGGCCAACTCCACGCGACGATGCGTGGGCTGTTGGAGTCGCGCCTCGTGCAACTGTCGATCCCTGACAAGCCCAACAGCCGTCTGCAGAAGTATCGACTGACTGCCAAGGGACGACTGCGCGCGGGCCGCGCTCGACGAGGGCCTCGGGCGTGAGCGAACCATCTGGCGACAGACAACCCCGTAACTGCCCCCGCAAGTCGAAAGGCAGGCGGCAGGAGTGGCGAGCTGACCTTCGCCTCGCACTGCGCGACCGGGCTCGGCCGACCCGTGCGTCTCGATGCTGCGTCGTCCACCGCCGAGGACGCCAGACTTTCCGGCCTAGCCCTCCTTACCCGCTCTCAGCGAAGCGAACGCGAAGTTCGAGGCCGCACTCGATCGCCTCGACGAGGACCAGCGCGAGGTCATCCTGATGGCGCGCGTGATCGGCATGAGCCACGCCGAGATCGCGGCCGAGCTCGGCATCGCCGAAGGGGCGGTGCGCACGCGGTTGAGTCGCGCGCTGGCTCGCTTGGCGACGCGCATGGCCTCGGGTTGAGCCCACGGCGCGCTCGGTTCAGGTCCGCGACGAGCGATGCGGGGATCTGCCGATCCGTTCGAACCGAAGGTGCTTCGCGTCGCCACGACTCGGCTCGGCAGCGGGGTTCTGCAAGCGGACCGGTGGCAACGCCGTCGCGCCATCGTTCGGTGTGAGGTTCACGAGCGCACTCGCACCACACAGGCGGCCGGCTGCGTCGAGCAGTTCGAGTCGCAGGTCGAGGCTCGTCGGCGACTTTCCGTTCGCAGGCGCCGGCAACGGGATCGTGATGCCACCGTGGGCGTCGCTGGTCGTGCGCAGGCTGCGACCGTCCGCGAACGTGCAGCGCACCAGCCGTTCGCCGAACGGCGCGCCATCGCCATCGAGCACGGCGGTGCGCAGCAGCACGGGAGCGGCATCCAGCACCACGACCTGATGCAGGGTGCGTCCGGCGGGACGGTGTGCTGGCAGCCGCAGCTCGGCGCAGCGGCCGGCGGAGCTCGTGCGCAGCGTCAGTTCGTGGTCGAGGGCGAGGTGGGGGAACGCGGCGCGCCCGGCGGCATCGCTGCACAGGGTCTCGTTGCCGACTGCTCCCACCAGTTCGACACGGGCGCCTTCGATCGCACGCCCGGCGGCATCGACGACGTCGACCAGCAGACCGCCGCTCGCGTGCAGCACCAGGTGCACGGTTGTCGCTGCCATGGCCGCACTGCGCGCCACGCTGCCGAGGCGGCCGCCGGCGGTGTCGACCACGAGCACGCCGACGCGATGTGGCGGCAAGGCCAGGAAGCCCTGCGCGTCGGTGCGGCCGAGCGGCAGGATGCAGGGGCGACCGCTGAGACGTTCGCTGGTGCAGAGGCCGACGGGAAGATCCGGTTGCGGCACGCGAGCACCGTCGACCACCAGCACGCCGGCTGGTGCCGTGGGACACGATGCGCGCGGTTGCTCCGGCTTTGCGGCGAGCACGGGCTCTGCGGCGACGAACGGCTCGTCGGCGAACGTCCGGTCGGTGCCAACCACGACGTCGACCCGCGCGGTGCTGGCGGTAGGCGGCTGCTGGTGCGCGGCGCACGCGGCCTCGCCAGGTGCCTCGCTCGCGTCATGGCAGCTCGCCGGTGCGACGGTCGCCGTCGTGGCGAGCCACTCGGCACCAAGCAGCAGCGCTGCGATCAGCACCGCGACCCACAGCACGATCGGCAGCGTTCGCATGACGGATGCGCGGGGCACGGGCTCAGGGGACGAGGTTGCCGGTGATCGTGCCGTTGCCGATCACGAGCGAGGTGAAGGTGCCGGTGAAGCTCTGGCCGTCGGCGGCGAACGTGCCATCCACCGCGAACGGCAGCGTGCCGGTCACCGTCGGCGTCCACTGCGCGCCGGTGAGGTCGCCGGTCCACGTCGACGTGATCGGCGGCGTCGCCGATGCGTCGACGAACTCGAACACCACCGCGGCACCGTTCTGCGTCAGCGCGCCGCCGCTGAAGAACAGCGGGCTGCCTTCGATGTCGACGACGAACGTCCAGGTGCCGGTCGCGAGTGCCAGCGCGTTGCCGCCGCCCTGGTTGCGCACCGCAGTGACGGCGAAGGTCGCGGTCTGGCCGGCTTCGGCGACGGTCGCGGTGCCGGTGATCCGGTCGTTGGCGTCGATCGTCAGCGACAGCGTGCCGTCGCTGCGCTGCAGCTGCACGTTCGGGCCGTTGATGATGCCGACGAAGTTGCCGGTCTCGCTGGCCAGGGTCGCGGTGGTGCCGACGACGGTGATCACCAGGGTCGCGAGTTCGCGTTCGCCAACCGGGATGTTGGGGTCGGTGCTGGCGGTGACGACCAGCTCGAAGTCCCAGGTGCCGGCGAAAGCGCCTTGCGGCAGGGGTTGCGGTTGGGCCTGCCCGCCGCCACCGCCACCGCCACCGGAACAGGCGGTGAAGCAGGCGAGGGCGAAGGCGGCGAGGCCGCAGGAACGGGACAGCTTGGAGAGGAGATGGCGCATGGGGGTGGGTTCACGCCGTCGAGAAGCGCGCGACCGTCGCCGTTACCGCAATCGCCGAAACTTCGCCTCGTGCGGCCCGCAGGCCGCACGAGGCCCGGATCCCCGACCGCTCCGGGCTACCGACGCGCTTCGAGCCCGACCCGGCGGCCCTGGTTCTCGTCGAGCTGCTCCGCCGCGCGCGCCATCTCGTCGAGCGCGCGGCGATACGCCCACGCCCGCGAGCGCGGGTTGTCGATTGCGGCGCCGTTCTCGAGCGCGTCCTGCAAGCCGGCGACGATCGCCGGTGCGACGCGGCCGCGACCGAAGCGCACGATGCCCTGCATCGCCACTTCGTAGATCGCCGCGCACGCTTCGACCTCGCCGCGGTTGAACAGCGGCGTGCCGCGCTCGACGGCGAGCGCGTAGAGGCTGCGCAGCTCGGTGGCGGCGTCCACCGACGCTTCGCCGACCGGCGCCGTGGTGCGGCCCGTGGTGCCCGCATCGCCACCGCCCGCCGGCTCGGTGATGACGCTGTCGATCAGGTGGATCACGCCGTTCTTGGCCTGGACGTCGGTCGCGACGAATCGCGCCCCGCCGACGGTCAGCTTGCCGTCGACGAGGCGGGCTTCGATCGGCGCGCCCATCAGCGTCGTCAGCTTCTGCTTCTGCAGCAGCTCGCACGCGGCGATGCGGCCTGGCACCACGTGCAGGCCGAGGATGCGAGCGAGCGCGCCGCGGTTCTCGGGTTCGAGCAGCTCCTGCAGCGCCGCCTTCGGCAGCTTCGCGAACGCGCTGTCGACCGGCGCGAACACGGTCCACGGGCCGTTCTCGGCACCGAGCTGGTCGGCGAGGCCCGCCGCCTTGGCGGCGGTGACCAGGGTCTGCAGCGACTCGTTGGCGACGGCCAGCGCCGCGATCGAGCGCGTCTCCGGCAGCAGCACGCGGTCGATCACGTGCACCACGCCGCCGTCGAACGCGACATCGGTGGCGACGAAGCCAGCACCGCCGACCTTCTGCGCCGCGAAGTCGATCGCGAGCTGCTGGCCCGCGAGCGTCGCCAGGCCGCGCTGGTTCAGCACCTCGGCCGAACCGAGCCGCCCTTCGACGACGTGCTGCAGCAGGATCGTGCGCAGCGTCGCCTTGCCTTCCGGACGCAGCAGCTTCTCGACCGTGCCCTTCGGCAGCGCGTCGAACGCCGCGTCGGTCGGCGCGAAGATCGTCACCGGACCCTTCGGCAGCTCGAGGCCGGCGGCGCCGACGCAGGCGAGCAGCTTGTTCAGTCCGGCCGCGCTGGCGACCGTGGCGAGGTCGCGGCCCTGACCAGCGGCTGCGGCCGGCGGCGCGTTCTTGCCGTAGGTGGCGAGCGAACGCATCTCCAGCGCGAACGTCCCGGCCTTCTTGTCGGCGAGCGTGATGCCGACCGACTCGATCTTGCCGGCGACCAGTGCCGGAGCGGAGCGCACTTCGCGGCCGAAGCTGAACAGGCGGAAACCGTCGAGCGGCAAGCGCACCTGAGTCCACTCGCCGTCCTTCGTCTCGAACTTCTGCTGGAACGCGCCGGCCATCATGCGCACGTTGCTGACGCGCACGTCGAACGTGTAGGTGCGGCCATCGCCCTTCACCTCGAGCACGAAGCCCTCGGCGCCTTCGCACGCACCTTCCTTCACCGCCGTGCGCACCTGCGAGAAGCCACCGTTGTTCTCGAGCGACAGTTCGCCGGTCCAGCGCAGGATGCCGGCTTCGGGCTGGCTGACCTTGCCGGTCGACAGGCCGCCCATGACGCCGTCGAGCACCGTGCTCCAGGCGCCGACGCCGTTCTTGAAGTCGACCTGCAGGGACTGGGCGATCGCGGGCGTCGCGAACGAAGCGATCGCGATGGCGAAGGGAGCCGCGAGGGCGGCGAGGCGGAGGCGGGTGGGCATGGTGGCGGGTGCGTTTCGGGGCAGAAGACGCGCCCAGTTCGCTTCAGGCTGCCGGCTGGATGCGTGCGCCTTGCCTGGCACCGCACTGGCCCCTGCGCGCCGGCGACGTTGCCGCGGTGCCGCGCGGCCCGTGCGTCACCGGCGCACGACGTCGATCGTCACCGCGACAGCGTCGGTGCCGACGTCGACTTCGGCCCTGCCACTGCCGCCAACGTCCGGCGAGAAGGCCTCGACTGCGTAGCGGCCTGGCGCCAGGCCTTCGACGACGAAGTTCGCGTCCGCATACCCGAACGTGCGCACGGTCGTGCACTGTCCCTTCGCCGCGCCGAGCCGTTCCACGGAACCCCGACCGCGCGGCAAGCCGGTGACCGTGGCGCGGATCGACCCGGTGCCGGGCGGCGGCACCGCGAACACGATGCCGGACACGTCGCCGTCGCCGACCTCCAGCTGCATCAGGTGCCACGTTCCCTCTGTCGGTGCGAACGACAACGAGACCTTGCCAGCGGCGATGCCGCGCGCTTCGAAGCTGCCGTCGGCGCCGAGCACGCAGTCGATCGTCTTGTCGCCGAAGGTCTGCACGGCGAGCTTGCTGCCGGCGACCTGGGCCACGCCCGTGACGCGCCCGCGCAACGTCGCGCCGGGCGCCAGCGTGGGCTGCACCTCGAGCACGGGCACGCCGGCTTGGACCTCGAACGGGCCGAACGTTCGCTTCGGGTAGTCGCGATGCGCGAGCGCGAGGCGGTTCTCGCCCGGTGGCACGCACGTCAGCTCGAACCGTCCCTCGGCGTCCGTGAACGCCACCGTCTTGTTGGGGCCATCCTGGCTCGCGGTCCCGTTGGCGCGGCGGGAGGTGTCCTCCGGGTCGCCCGATTGCACGACGACCTCGACGTCTCGAACAGGCGCCCCGGTCACAGCGTCGCGCACGACCCCTCGCAGCGTGGTGCCGGCGTCGAGGCGGATCAGGTGCTGGTCGTGCTCGGCACCGACCTGCGGCGCGCTGGCGATGCGCTGCGGTGCGTAGCCCGCCGCCGCAACCTCGACGAACAGCGGCAGGCCCGGTTGCAGCGCCCAGTGCTCGAGGCGGAACGAGCCGTCGGCGGCAGCAAAGCGCACCGGATCGACGTTCTGCAGCGGGTGCACTGCGGGATCCGCCGCGAGCGTGATGGTGAACGCGGGGATCGGCGCACCCGTGCGGCCGTCGACGACACGGCCGGCCACGCTCGCCGCCGGCTCCATGCGCACGAGCAGTTCGGTCGGGGATCCGGCCACGACCGGCAGCGAAGCGCGGCGGAACTGGGTGTGGTGGGCGTGGACTGCGCAGGGCTCCGGCGGCAGTTCGCGGATGGTGAAGCGACCTTCGCGATCGCTCGTCGCCCGGCTGCCGACCGTTCGTGGCTCGCCCTCCGTTGCCGTTGTCCGGCAGTAGACCGAGGCGCCGACGATCGGCTGGCCCTTCGGGTCGAGCACGCGGCCGGCGATGGTGCGGCCGGGGCGCAGCACCAGCACGAGCTCGCCGCGTTGTGCGGGAGCGTCGACCTCGCGGCGCGCCGCGACGAAGCCATCCTTGTCGGCGAGGAGCTCGAGGAGCTTCGCCGGCAGGTCCGGGATGCAGAGGCGTCCTTCTGCATCGGTGTAGCCGCGGTTCTCCATCGGCCGGAAGGGACCGCTCGACACGCCGACGCGTACGCCGGCGAGGGCTTCGCCGCGGTCGCCGACGACTCGCACCGTGAGGGTGAGGCCCGGACGCAGCACGATCTGCAGCGGCGCCCCGCCTGGGCTCGCAAAGGTCGTCGTCGGCTGGAATCCCGGCTTCGTCACCGTGATGCCGTGGTTCTGGTCGGGCGCCGCACCGCCGAACACGAACTGCCCCGCGGCGTCGGTCTCGGCGCCGCGCGCGAGACCCGACGCCTGCACCTTGGCGCCGGCGATCGCCTGGCCGGCCTCGTCGACGACGCGGCCGGTGAACGCCGCACCGGGCATGAGCTCGATGTCGAGTTCGTTCCGTTGCACGCCATCGACCACGTAGGCGTCGAACAGGCGTTCGCGATAGCCCGTCTTCTGCACCAGCAGCGGGTACGGCGGACCCGTCACCTGCAGTTCGTAGCGGCCGTCGGCATCGCTGAACGTGGCGACGTCGCGCCAGCCGTTGACGGTGACCTCGGCGCCGGCGATCGGCGCGCCGTGCACATCGTGCACGCGGCCGAACAGCGTGCGATCGAGGGCCAGGACCTCGACCGCCAGTTCGGCTTCGCGCTGCCCTGCGTGCACGAGTTGCGCTGTGCACCAGACCTTGGCGTCGGCAGCGGGCCCCGCGCGCACGGCGCGCACCATGCCGGTCCTCGTGCGCGCAGGGCCGCGCCAGACGAACTGGCCGGCGGCGTCGCTGCGCACTTCCAGTGCGGCTGCTGGCGTGCCGGTCGTCTCCGTTCCGTCGAACCACTGCAGCGTCAGCACGAAGTCGGCGCATGGCGCACCCGCCTTCGTCACTTTGCCGAGCACGGTCAGGCCGGCGGCCGGCGCCGCGGCCGTTCGATCCGCGAGCGCTGCTTCGGCGCCGGCAGCCGGGTCCGTTCCGGCCGCAGCTGCGACCACCGCGGTGGCCGCAGGTGCTTCGGCCACTTCGCGGCGCGCGCCCGCATCCGGCGGCGGCGGCGTGGCCGCACTGCGATCGAACCACCACAGCAGGATGCCGACGGCGACGAGCGCGGTGGTCACCAGCGCGACGTGGATCTTGGTCATGAAGAGGACTCCGAAGGTCGTGTTCGTCGCCGTGGCGCCGGTTGCGGCCAGCGCGGCGTCGGCGGCGCCTTGCGCCGGGGTGGCGAACGGGAGCAGCGCCGCTTCCCAGCCGCGGCGGTCGCCGAAGTGTTGGTCGAGGCGCGTGCGCAGCCGTTCGAGCCCGCGTTGCCATCGCGAACGCACCGTGTTGCGCGGCACGCCGAGCTGCACCGCGATCGCCTCGGGCAAGAGCCCGCGACAGAAGCGCAGCACGACCACGGTGCGGAACGGTTCTTCCAGCGTGTGCACGGCCGCCGCGACCTCGCGCATCGCCTCCGCCTGGGCTGCGATGGCGGCGGGATCGCCGTCGCCCGGCGTCGCGGCGGCGGCGGCGACCACTTCG
>VYME01000251.1_pt1 | contig 21751 bp, 17 predicted proteins | sample 5115281 | NCBI WGS metagenome assembly VYME01 (sample SAMN12291780, study PRJNA351875) | freshwater metagenome | isolation source: freshwater lake | place: USA: Michigan, Wintergreen Lake | collected 2013-08-08
CCGAGCGCCGCTTTCGTCGCGGCCGCGTCGCGAAACACGAGATCGCCGCGCGCGCTGGCGATGCCCGGCGCGCCGTCGCGCATCGTCGCGACGAGGCCGGTATAGCGCGCGAACCGCGCGGCGGCCTCGGCCGGGTCGGCGACGCATAGATGGATACGGGTCAACGCGAAGGACGTGTTGGGATGCGCGATCCAACGCCCCTGCCACAGATGTTCGGGCGTCTTGTGTTCGACGAACTGCACGCGGCCTTCCGGCATCGCGCCGGCGGCGGTACGGACGACGGCGAAGCGGGCGGTGCGCATCCCGTCGGGCGTTTCGATGTCCCGCTGCAAGGCGACGGGCGCGAGCGGGGCGAAGCCTTCGCGCGCGAGGCGCGCATGCTGCGCGTCGGGCTCGACCGTCCCGAAAGCGATCAGATGCACGCCGGTATAGCGCGCGATTCCGGCGCGCAAAACCGCGGCGTTGGGCGTATCGGCGATCGGCGCCAAGAACTCGAGGTAGCCGCGTTCCAGCATCGCGCAGTGATTGCCGGTACCCGCGGCGACCGGCGGCGCGTCGGGGCTCGTACGCGTGAACTGCTCGGAAAAGGGCGTCGGCGCGAATCCCAGCCGCACCAATTCGCCGAACGCGGCTTCGCGATCCGGCACCCAATGCGCGATATGGTCGACCGCGAGCGCGCCGGTCGCGGGCCGCTGAAAGCCGCCGAAATCCATGCTTACAACCCGATCAATCCGCCGCGATGGAACAGCCGCTTGGTCGCGATGTCGTAGCGCATCAAATCCTCGCCGACGATCGCGGGGCCTTCATAGGTCCGCCGGACGGCGTCGAGCGCCGCGTTCCGGTCGAAACGCACCGGCACGAAGTGATTCAGCATCAGACACGCCACGTCGGCTTCCTTGGCGGCGCGTCCGACATCCTCGGGCGGCGTATGATAGGACCGTACCGCCTCGATCGTCGCAGCCGAACGCAGGCCGGGAACCGGCTTCATCTCCGCGTGCAGGAAGCATTCGTGGACCAGGATGTCCGCCCCGCGCGCCGCCGCGATCAATTCCGGGCAATAGGCGGTGTCGCCGCTGAACGCGGATTTCTGGCCGTCCGCCTCGATCACGAAGCCGAACGCGTGTTTGACCGGCTGGTGCGCAACCTTCACGGCGCGGATGCGCGCGTCCGCGACGGCGATCGCATCGCCTTCGGCCAGTTCGGTCGTTTCGATCCGGAGGGCTTCCGTCGAGGCACGCTTCTCGTGCGCGATGCGTTGCGCGCGTTCCGCGGCCCATAGCGCCATCGTGCCGTCGACGAAATCGCGCGTTCCCGGCGGGCCGAAGACGCGCTGCGGCCGATCGCGGCCTTGATGCCAGCTGGAGATCACGAGCTGATAAAAATCGACCAGATGGTCGCTGTGCAGATGGGTCAAGAACAGCGCGTCGATCGCGGCGCCGCTTGTGCCCGCCTCGACCAGGCGCTGCGTGACGCCCGACCCGCAATCGATCAGGATGCGCGCGCCGCCGCCGACGGCGAGCGTCGACGGCCCGCGGCGATCGGGATCGCATTGCGGACAGCCCGTGCCCAAAAGAACGATTTCCAACGCTACTTCTCCAATTCGCGCAACGCCGCGATATCGGCGGCGACGCCATCCAAGCGGTTCTCGGCAAATGCGCGCTCCAGCCGATCGGCGATAGCGCTCGCTTCGGTCAGGCCGAACGTGCCGCCTGCCCCTTTCAGGCGGTGCGAAGCGGTTTCGGCGGCGGCATAGTCGCCCGCTTTCCAGGCGGCCTCGATCGCGTCGATTCGCGCGGGATATCGCTCGCGAAACCGCGCTTTGGCCGCCGCGACGGGATCCCCCGCGTCAGACATCGGACTTGTTCCAGATCGCGCGCAGCCTGTCGGCGAGCGCAAGCGGATCGAAAGGCTTCGCGACGACGTCGGCGGCCCCCAGCGCGTGCCAGCGTTCGATCTCCTCGGGCTGGACCTTCGCGGTCATGAACACGATCGGCAGCTTCGCGGTGGCGGGACGCGCACGCAAACTCGCGAACAACGTCGGTCCGTCCATCGCGGGCATCATCACGTCGATGACGGCGAGCTGTGGCGCGAAGCCGTCGACCCGGCGCAAGGCTTCGCCGCCCGAAGCGCATGCCATAACCTCGAATCCGCCGACCGTGCCAAGCGCCATCTCGGCGATCTCGCGGATGTCGGGATCGTCCTCGACCAGCATCACCTTGGTCAGCGGGGACTTGTTCATGCCGACTTCTCCGCTTCCGCGGACGGAAGTTCAATCGTGAAGGTCGTGCCCGTTCCCATTTCGGTTTCGAACGAAATACGGCCGCCCAGTTTGTCGACGATCGCCTTGGCGATCGACAATCCCAGCCCCGTGCCGCCGCGCGCGCGGGTATCGCCGCTATCGGCTTGAGCGAAACGCCGGAAAACCTGCGTCCGGAACGCAGGCGGAATACCGGGACCGCGATCCGAGACCGCGATGCGCCAGTGATCGCCGCCGCGTCTTGCGGCGAGTTCGACGCGCTCGCCCGCGGGCGAGAATTTGACCGCGTTGGACAGAAGATTGTGCAGCACCTGGATCAGCCGGTGCTCGTCGCCCCAGATCAGCGCGTCGTCCGGCACCTTGCCGGTGCGCGCGACATGAACGCCGCGCTTCAACGCCATCGGGCCGATCTCGCGCGCGGCGCGATCCAGCAGCGCGTCGAGCGGCACGGGCATGAGCTTCAGATCGTCGATCGGAGCCTCCAAGCGTTGGACTTGGAGCAGATCGTCGACGAGGCGCGCGAGGCGCTCGGCGTTGCGATTGGCGATATCGACCAATTGGCGCGCCTTGGGCGCCAACTCGCCGGCGGTGCCCGCATTCACCAGCGCCAGCGCGCCCGAGATCGACGTCAAGGGCGTGCGCAACTCGTGGCTGACGGTGGATACGAAATCGGCCTTCGCCCGATCGGCCGATTTTTCGGCCGTCACGTCCGACAGCACCAGCAAGCGTCCGCCGTCGGACGTGTTCGCCTCGCGGATCAGGATCGTACGTCCGTCGTTTAGCGCCAATTCGCGGCGCTGGGACGGCGCGCGGCGTTCTTCGTAGCGGCGTTCGATATGCGCTTCGATGCCGGCCGGATCTGTGAGAATGCCCACGGCGTTGGCGCGGCGCAGAACCGCGGCGAAATGCGTGCCTGGCACGAGAATATCGGCGATCTGCGGAAACATCTCATGAACCCGCGGATTGGACATCGCGAGCAACCCCGCCGCGTCGTAGTACAACAGCCCGTCGGTCATCGAGTCGAGCGCCAGCCGCCAGCGTTGCGATTCCGCCGCGCGCTTGTCGACGTCCCGCGCATTCATCCGCAAAGCGAGCACGAGGAGCCCGGCGAGCATCGCGCCCGCCGCCGCTAGCGCGATCAGCAACCGGTCGATTCGGATTTCGTGCTCTTCCTGCCGGGCGATGGCCGCCGCGCGTTCGTTCGCCACCAATTGTCGTGCCTGGGCGACGACCAGATCGGCGTTGGCGCGATACCCGCCTTGGAGGATCTGTTGGAGCGCTTCTTGCCCTCGATTCAGCCGGTCGAGCTCGCGGAATCCGCGCCACACCTCGATGCCGCGAACGATCATTTGCGCCATCGGCTCGAACGACGGATCGCCGGGTCGGGTCAATTCGCGCATGGACTGCAGCGTCACCTGCAGTCGCGCCACGGCGTCGTCGAACCGGTCCCATGCGCGCGGACCCGTATCGTTCAGGCCGTCGCGCAGGCTGAGCGCCGCGACTTGCAAGCGGACTTGCAGGTCTTCGACCGCCGCCAGACGGGCGATCCCCGCCTGCGCCGCCTGCGCCGCCGCGCGCGTCTCGCGGTGGATCTCGACGCCGATCCACAAGGCCGTCAGCCCCGGCAAGGCCAGGGCCGTCAGGGTTAATGCGGCGCTGCGATCGCCGAGCCATTTGCGCGGACTGAGCATCCCGGGCCAAGCCTAGTGCGTTTCTGGTTCCGTTGGAACCATCCGGCCGCCCGTCCCGGGTCCAAAGCACGGTAAACATTGCGCGAATCATGGTGTATACTCACGCGGCATGCGAATTCTGATTGTCGACGACGACGAGGATGTGGCCGATCTGGCCCGGGCCCAGCTCCGCCGGGCCGGCTTTGCCGCCGATACCGCGGGCGACGTCGAAGAGGCGCGTTCGGCGCTGGCGGGCGTCGCCTATGATGCGCTGGTACTCGATCTCGGCCTACCCGACGGCGACGGCCTGAATTTCCTCGCCGAGTTGCGCCGCGCCAAGCGCCAATTCCCCGTGCTGATCCTGTCGGCGCGCGGCCGCGCCGATCAGCGCGTGGCCGGATTGAAGGCGGGGGCAGACGATTACCTGGCCAAGCCGTTCGACGTCGAGGAACTGATCGCGCGCATCCAAGCGCTTTTGCGCCGTCCCGCCGCGATGGCGGGCGTCACGTTCGGTCTCGGCAATCTCGCGGTCGATGTCGAAGGCCAGGTCGCGAAGGTCGACGGCAAGGATCTGAAACTGACGCGGCGCGAGCTGGGCGTGCTTGGGGTGCTCGCCCGCCGTCCGGGCCAGATCGTCAGCCGCGCGCAGCTCGAAGACGCGCTCTACGGATTCGGCGACGAAATCGCGTCGAACGCGATCGAGGTCTATGTCTCGGCTTTGCGCAAGCGTTTGGCCGAAGCCGGCGCCGATTGCGGCATCGAAACGCAGCGCGGTCTCGGCTACAAGCTCGCGCCCAAATCGGCGAAGTGACGCCGCCGTCTCAGCGGTAGAAGTAGTTGGGCAGCAGCATCACCATTTCGGGCCAATAGGTCACCGCCAGCAGCGAGATCAGCAGCGGGATCAGGAATGGCGCGCAGGCCTTGGTCGTGCGCTCGAAGCTGATATTCGCGACGCGCGCCAGGATGTAGAGCACCATGCCGACCGGCGGCGTCAGCAGCCCGATCATCAGGTTCAGCACCATGATGATCCCGAAATGCACCGGATCGACGCCGATCTTTTCCATCAAGGGCAGCAGCACCGGCACCAGAATGGTGATCGCGGCGATCGTCTCCATGAAGCAGCCGATCACCAGCAGGAAAACATTGACCAGCAGCAGCACCGCCCAGGGCTCGCTGGTGACCGACAGGACCATCGTCGCGAATTCGTCGGTCACGCGCGTTGTCGTGATGATGTAGCCGAAGATCGACGCGCCCGCGACGATCAGCAGCACGATCGCGGTCGTCTCCACCGTCTCCATCGACACGCGCACCAAGCCGCGCCAGGTCAGCGTGCGATAGACGACCATGCCCAGGAACAGCGCGTAGGCGGTGGCCGCGATCGCCGCCTCGGTCGGGGTGAAAACGCCCGTCGTCATGCCGCCGATCAGCAGCACGGGCGTCATCAACGGCAGGAAGGCGCGCTTGAAGGTATGGCCCAGCACGGCCCAGGAGAACACCGCGTCGGCGTTGAAACCGCGCGCATGCGCGTACCATGCGACCATCCCCATCATCGTCGCGGCCATGAACAGGCCGGGCAGAAGGCCGGCGGCGAAGAGCTGTCCGATCGAGGCGTTGGCCATGACGCCGTAGATGACCAGCGGCAGCGACGGCGGAATGATCGGTCCGACGGTCGAAGACGCGCCGGTGATTCCGACGGCGAAATCGACGTCGTAGCCGTGATCGCGCATCGCGCGGATCTCGATATTGCCGAGGCCGCCCGCGTCGGCGACCGCCGTGCCCGACATGCCGGCGAAAATGACCGAGCCGACGACGTTCACGTGGCCCAGCCCGCCCTTCAGCCAACCGACCAGCGCCAGCGCGAAATCGTAGATGCGTTCGGTGATGCCCGCCGAATTCATCAGCGAGCCCGCCATGATGAAGAACGGGATCGCCAGCAGCGGGAACGAGTCGACGCCGGCCATCATGCGGTAGATGACGACCAAATGCGGCGTCGTGCCCTCCAGCATGACGTAGAGCAGCGAGGCGCCGCCCAGCGCGATCGCGACCGGCACGCCCACGCACAACAGAAAAACGAAGGAAAGGAGCAGGGCTGCGATCATTGATGGCGGCCTTCGACGCTGACGCGGGTAAGCGGGCTATCGCCTTCGCGCCAATGGCGCAGCGCGACTTGAACGGAACGCAGCGTCATAACGGCGAGTCCGATCGTGCAGGGCGCATAGACCCACGCCATCGGCACGTCGATCACGACCATGCGCTGGTTCATCATGATCTCGGTCACGAACCACGACAGATAGGTGGCGTAGGCGAAAAACCCTATACGGATCGCTTCGACCAGCGTCGATGCGGCGCGCGCGACGCCGCGCGGCATATAGACGTAAAGGAACTCGACATGGATATGGGTCACCTTGCGCACCGCCATGCCGCCGCCCACGAAGGTCACGGTCATCAACAGATAACGCGCGATTTCCTCGGTCCAGGCGAGCGAGTCGTTCAGCACATAGCGTGTGAAGAACTGCAGGAACACGACGAAGGCCAGCGCCCAGAACAGCGCGAAGGCCGCCCAATCCTCGATGCCGTATTCGCGTAGATCGACGGGAACTTCGTCCGAATTGCCGATCGTTGGATCGCCCAGATCGGGCCCTTTACTGACTTCGCTCACGTGCGCAATGCCCCCCGGCGATACGGCGATACGGCGATACGGCGATACGGCGGAAACAGAAACGGGGGCCCGTGTCGATCGGGCCCCCGCCCCTTGTCGTTTCGAAAGATCAGCTCCCGCGGCGGCCGAGCGCCTGGAGCCGGTCGTAATGGTCCTTTGTCCAGCCCGCGCCGGCCGACGCGTCGTTGTGCAACGGCTTGGCCGCTTCGATGAAGGCCGCGACATTGGGGGTGACGACCGTCTTGCCTTGCTGCTTGAACCATTCGGGCAGCTGCAACTCGGCCGTGCGGATCGCCGTCGTCGCGCGGGCGGCGGCTTCCTTCAGCACGGTTTCGAACGTCTTCTTGTCGTCGGCCGACAGGCGGGCCCAGGTCGACGGCCCGATCACCGTGACGAGCGATTCGAAGATATGGCTCGTCAGGTTGATATGGGTTTGGACTTCATAGAATTTCTTCGCCTGGATCGTCGGCAGCGGATTCTCCTGGCCGTCGACCGTCTTGTTTTGCAGTGCGAGATAGACTTCGGCGAAAGCGATCGGCGTCGCATTGGCGCCCACGGCCCTGGCGTACATCAGGTAGAGCGGCGCTTGCGGCACGCGCAGCTTCATCGCGCGCATGTCGGCGGGCGTATTGATCGCCTTGTTGGCGGTCGTGTGACGCGCGCCGTAATAGGTGAAAGCGACGATCTGGTTGCGCGTGCGCTGGTTGTAGCCGTTCGACAATTCCTGGAACAGCGACGACTCCGAATAGGCCTTCCAATGATCGAAATCGCGGAACATGTACGGCGCGTTGGAGATGGCGATCGGCGGGAACGACGCGCCGGCGAAAGCGGCGCCGGTATAGATGATGTCGATCGTCCCCAGCGGCAGCGCCTGGTTGATCTGCTGTTCGTTGCCCAGCGCGGAAGCGGGATGGACGTCGATCGCGTAGCGGTTATTGGTCCGGCGCTGGATTTCCTGCGCGGCCCACACCGCCTCGGTATGATAGGGCTCGTTCGTCTCGTAGACATGGGCCCATTTCAGGCGCTGCTGCGCGTCCGCGGCGCCCGGCCCGAACAGAAACGCCGCCAGCGCCAAAGCGCCCACGACGCGAGAAATTTTCGCGACCTGCATCTGCGTAACCCCCTGTTTTTATGCGGCCAACCATTCTCGGCGCGCCATTACCGAGGTAATGTAACCGGAAATTCGGGGGGAATGAAATGGCGAAAATCGTGCGCGTCGAGATACGCCAGGTCGATCTCATGCCGCCTGTCGTGCGCACCGACGCGATTCAAAGCTTCGTGCGCCAGGAAACGCCGATCGTCCGCATTTGGGATGCCGACGGCGCCGTCGGCACCGGCTACAGCTACACGATCGGCACCGGCGGCTCGTCGGTCGTCGCCTTGCTGCGCGATCATTTGGGTCCGTTCCTGCTCGGCAAGGACGCCGCGTTCGTCGAGCGTTTGTGGAACGGCATGCTGTTCCAGACCCACGCGACGACGGTGGGCGCGATCACCGCGCTGGCGATGGCGGCGATCGATACGGCGCTATGGGATCTGCGTTGCCGCAAGGCCGGGCGGCCTTTGCATGTCGAGGCGGGCGGCGCCAAGGACGCGATCCCGGTCTACACGACCGAGGGCGGCTGGCTGCATCACTCGACGGAATTGCTGGTCGCCGAGGCGGTCAAGGCGAAGGACGAAGGGTTCAAGGGCGCCAAGGTCAAAGTCGGCAAGCCGAGCGGCGGCGAGGATCTGGAGCGTCTGCAGGCGGTGCGCGACGCGACGGGCCGCGGCTTCGCGTTGATGGTCGACGCCAATCAGCGGTTCACCGCGGCCGAAGCGTTGCGCCGCGCGAAACTCTACGAGCGCGTCGATCTCGATTGGTTCGAGGAGCCGTTGCCCGCCGACGACATCGACGGGCATGTGCGTCTCCAGGCGGGGACCAGCCTGCCGGTCGCGGTGGGCGAATCGCTCTATTCGCCCGGCCATTTCGCCGAGTATCTCAAGCGCAACGCGTGCGGGCTGGTGCAGGTCGACGTGGCGCGCATCGGCGGGATCACGCCATGGCTGAAGGTCGCGCACATGGCCGAATGCGCGAATGTCAATGTGGCGCCGCATTTCCTGATGGAGTTGCATCTCGCTTTGTGCTGTGCGGTACCGAACTCGCTATGGCTTGAATACATTCCGCAGCTCGATCAGATCGCCGCCAGCCGGGTCAAAATCGCCGGCGGCATGGCCCAGGCGTCGAATTCCCCCGGTCTCGGCATCGAATGGGATTGGGCGGCGGTGGAGGCGCGCACGATTCTCGGGTCTTTGGCTGTGCTGGCATAGCGATTGCTGTAAAAGGCGTTCGTCGAGGTTTGCCGAATGCCGTTTCTGGAAATCGCCAATGTCTCCGCCCGTTACGGGAAAACGCCGGTCGTCGACGGGCTGACGCTGACCGCCGGGAAGGGCGAATTGCTCTCGATCCTGGGCCCCTCTGGCTGCGGGAAAACCACCACGCTGCGCATGATCGCCGGGTTCGTCACGCCCGTCGCCGGCGCGATTCGCGTGGGCGGGCGGGAAATCCAGAACGCCGCCCCCCATCGGCGCAATATCGGCTATGTCTTCCAGAACTACGCGCTGTTCCCGCATCTGACGGTCGCGGACAATGTCGGCTTCGGTCTGCGCATGCGCTTCGTGGCCAAGCCCGATCGCGCCGCCCGTGTCGCCGAGGCGCTGGAACTCGTCGGTTTGGCGCATCTCGCCGAACGATACCCGGCGCAGCTTTCGGGCGGCCAGCAGCAGCGCGTGGCCTTGGCGCGCGCGCTGGTGATCGAGCCAGACGTGCTGCTGCTCGACGAACCCTTGTCCAATCTCGACGCCGCGTTGCGCGCCGAGATGCGCAACGAGATTCGCGCGTTGCAGCGCCGCCTGTCGATCACGACGGTGTTCGTGACCCACGATCAGGCCGAAGCGCTCGCCATGTCGGACCGCATCGCCGTGATGGATCACGGCCGCCTGGTCGAAGTCGCCGATCCGCAATCCTTGTGCGATGCGCCCCGGCATCGGTTCACCGCCGAATTCCTGGGGGCCCGCACCGTCATCAAGGGCGCGCGCGCGGGCGGTTTGTTTGCGCTCCCCGAAGGTGCGCGCTGCGCCGTCGGGCCCGATATGCCCGAAGATGCCGAATTGATCGTGCTGCGCGCTGCGCGTCTGCGCGTCAGCCGTGCCTTGGGCGCGGGGCGCTTCCTCGCGCGCGGCGTCGTGCGCGACGTCGCCTATCTCGGCGATTTTCACGATCTGGCGATCGAGGCCGCCGGCGCTTCGATCCGCGTGATCCGCCCGTCGAGCGAATCGATTCCCGCCCTCGGCGAGGAATGCTTCCTCGCCGGCGACGACGACGCGATCGCCTGGATTTCCCGTTCCCCCGACCTCAACCAAGGAGTTTCCGCATGATTTCCCGCCGCCGCCTGTTGGCCGCCACCGCCGGCGCCACGCTCGCCTCGCCCGCGATCTTCGGGCTCAACGCCGTCGCGCAGATCCGCCGCGGCGACGAGCTCGTCGTCGGCATTTGGGGCGGCGCGCAGGAACGCATCACCCGCCAGCACATCGTGCGTCCGCTGGAGGAGAAGTACGGGGTCAAGATCAATTACGTGCTCGGCGGCACGCCGGAGCGCCGCGCGCGCGCCTATCAGGAACGCGGCCGCCCGTCCTTCGATCTCATCTATCTCAATATCTTCGAAAGCCGCCAGGCGGTGCGCGACGGCGTCACCCAAGCCCCGGCGATCGACCGCGTGCCCAACGCCAAGAATCTGTACGAATCCGCGAAGCTCGGCGGCTATGGCGTCGCGTTCAATCCGGTCACCGTCGTCTACGACAAGCGCAAGGGCGAAGTGACGTCGTGGAAGGATTTGTGGAAGCCGGAATGGAAGGGCCGCATCGCGTGGCCGTCCTATCCGGGCGCCCAAGGCACGGCCGCGCTGCTGATGGTCGCCAAGCTGTTCGGCGGTTCCGAACGCGCGATCGATCCGGGTTTCGCGAAAATCCGCGAACTCAAGCCCTTCGCCGCGATCCAGGGCAGCCAGGACCAGCTCTATACGATGTTCGACCAGGGTGTGGCCGATATCTCGATCGAGTTCGGCTCCTTCACGCGTTCCTACGCCGAGAGCCGCAACCCGAACATCGCCATCGCCAACCCGGTCGAAGGTCAGGTCATCGCGACCAACGTCGCCTGCCCGACGGTGGGAACCAAGAACCAGGCGCTGGTCGAAGCCTTCATCGACCTGCATCTGTCGGAAGCCTGCCAGATGCAGTACGCGCGCGACATCTACTACTCGCCGACCGTGTCGGGCTTGAACATCCCGGCCGATCTGGCGCCTAAGCTGGTGCTGGGCGCCGACGTGAACAAGCTCGTCGATTTCGACTGGGATCACGTGATCGCGCAGCAGGCGGCATGGACCTCGCGCTTCAACCGCGAAATCGCGGGCTGATTCGATCCGCACGACGTGAAAGCCGTAAGCGAAAAACTGGCCGGGATGGCGCTCGCCGTCCCGGCTACGTTGTGGTTGCTGGCCGCCTTCGCGGCGCCGATGGCGATCGTGCTGCTGCTGGCGGTACAGGAATCGCCCGATCCGTTCGCGCCGATTTCGCTGACGCCCAGCCTCGCGCAATTCGCGGCGATCCTGGGCGACGCCTACTATCTCGGAACCATCGCCAGCACGATCCTGCTGGGCCTGGGCGTGACGCTCGCCGCCGCCACGCTCGGCTATCCGCTCGCTTTGTGGCTCGCGCGCCTGCCCGCGCGATGGCGCCCTTACGCGTTCGGCATTGTGCTGATCCCGCTGCTGACCAACGTGGTCGTGCGCTCGCTCGGCATCGTGCTGCTGCTCGCCCCCGACGGGCTCGCGAACGGCTTGCTCACGCCGCTCGGCCTCGGCCGCCCGCAAGGCTGGCTGTTCACGCATTTCGCCGTCGGCCTTGCCCTTACGCAGGTCTTCCTGCCGTTCATGGTGCTGGCGCTGTACGACTCGCTCGTGCAGGCCGATAAACGCCTGGACGAAGCGGCCGCCTCGCTGGGGGCGTCGCGCATCCGGCGCTTCTTCGCGGTGACGCTGCCCTTGTCGCTGCCGGGCTTGCGCGCCGGGCTCACCATCGTCTTCCTGCTCGCCTCGACGGCTTATGTCTCCGCGACGATTCTGGGCGGCAAGAAGGTCTGGGTCGCGGGCATGATCGTGTGGCAGGAAGCGCTGACCAATCTCAACGCGCCGACCGCCGCCGCGATGGCGGCGATCATGCTCGTCTGGGGAATCGCTTTCGCGATCCTGGCCGAACGCGCGGTGCGCGCGCTGACGCCGTGGCTGCAAAAGACGGGCGCCAAGCCGCTTGGCGTCGAATTGCCGCCGGAACTCGCGCGCAAACTGGTGGCGCTGGGCGATGCGGCGGGCGGCATCGTCGCGCGCGTGCTGCTGGGTCTCGCGATCTTCCTGCTGATCTTCCCGCTGACGCTTGTGGTCGTGCAGTCGTTCAACGACGTGCCGCAGGCGAGCGTGGCGGGTTTTCGCGCCTTCACGTTCAAATGGTACGCGGCGGCGTTCGACGCCTCGACCTATCTGCGCGACGCGCGGAACTCCTTCGAACTCGCGCTGATCTCGATGCTGATCGCGCTGGCCCTCGCCTTGCCCGCGGCCTTCGCGCTGGTGCGCGCGGAGTTTCCGGGCAAAGGCGCCGTCGCCGCGTTTTGGATGCTGCCCTTGGCGCTGCCGCATGTCGCCATCGCGGTGGGCATGCTGCGCTTGCTGCAATGGTTCATTGCCATCCCGCCCTTCTGGGGCTTGGTGATGGTGCATGTGGTCGTCATTCTGCCCTTCTGCATTTCGATGCTGCGCACGTCGGTTTTGCAACTCGACCGCAGTCTGGAGGAAGCGGCGTCGTCGCTGGGTGCGACGCGCGGCCTCGTCTTCGTCACGACGATCCTGCCCAATCTTGCGCCCGGCCTGGCGGTTGCGGGCATTCTCGCCTTCTTGATTTCGTTCGGCGAGGTGACGGTGACGTCGTTCCTGACGACCGCGCGCATGCAAACGCTGCCGGTGCGCATCTACGCCGAAGCGTCGTTCAGCCTGGAGCCGACGGTCCACGCGATCTCGGCGCTGACCATCGTCGGCACGGTGGCGCTGCTCGGCCTCGTCAACCGCTTCGTGAAGCTCGACCGCGTCTGGGCGCGCTAGCGCGGCCCCTTACTTCTCCGCCATCGCGAAGATGTCGCCGTTCTCGCCTTCGCGCAGGCGTTCGACATGGTATTGCGCGAGGCTATCCTCGGGGAAGTCGGCGCAATGCTTCTCGAACGCGGCGAGGGCGTCGGGACTTTTTTCGCGCATCAGCGCATAGGCGGCGTTGTAGCTTTGCGTTTGCGCGTCGTTCGCGCGTTCGGCGCTGAGCGGTTCGTACACGTGAATGGGCTCGGTCTTGCCCTTCACGATAACGCCGCCCACTTTGCGGAACGGGATGTCGGAACAGAAATCCTTGGTCTGCTGCGTGACCAGGATGCGCGTGCCGAAATACTTGTTGAGGCCTTCGAGACGCGATGCGGTGTTGACCGCGTCGCCCAGCGCCTTGAATTCGAAACGCTCGGTCGAGCCGAAGTTCCCGACATTGGCTTCGGCGGTGTGCACGCCGATGCGCGTCACGCCGAAATCCACACCCTTCAGGCGTTCCTCGGCGCGGAAGCGTTCGGAGAACGCGTCGATGTCGAGGGCCGACATCAGCGCCATGCGCGGATGGTCGGGCTGCTCGCGCGGCGCGTTGTACATCGCGTAGATCGCGTCGCCGGTGAACTGGTTGACCGTGCCGCCGTATTTCCACAGCTCCTTGCAAGCGCCGTCGAGATAGCGATTTAGAAGATCGGCGAGGTGCTGCGGCGTGATCTTCTCCGACAGCGTGGTGAAGCCCGCGACGTCGGTGAACAACAGCGACATCGGCTTGCGGCTGGCGCTGAGTTCGAGTTTGCTCGGGTCCTTGACGATCTCCTTGAGGAGTTCGCCCGAGACGTATTTGCTGAACACGCCTTCGACGAATTTCTTCTGCTGGCGTTCCGCGCGGCCCGACCACGCGTCGTTGAGCCAAATGGCGAGGCCCAAGGCGACGATCGGCTCGGTCAGCGGAATGATGATCGATTTGCCGCCGATCCACGCTTCGACCCAATCGGCGAAGGGATAATTGCCGATGAACAGCGTCCAGCCCACGGCCCACAAAACGACGACGGCGCTGATCCCGCCCGCGAGACGCAGCCAGATCGGCACGCCGGTGTTGCCGAGGCTTGCGCCGATCAAGGCCATCACGGCGAGCGTGACGATCAGCGGCCAGAACAGCCGGTCCTCGGCCGAAACGCGGCCTTCCAGCATCTGCGCCAGGATATGCGCCTGGATGATGACCCCCGCCATGCGGTTGTCGCCGCGATCGCGCCCGACCGAGAACGGCGTCCGATAGCGGTCGGTCAGCGACAGGTCCGCGCCGACCAGCACGATCTTGTCCTTGAACCACGCATCGGGCAGCACGGCCGCGGCGTGGCTGGGGAACGAGCGGAACGCCGGCGTCTCCATATCCGGCTCGCCGCGCCAGGCGATGCGCCGCTGGTCGCGCGGAATGGTAACGCCCAAACGTTCGGCGACGCGTGCGGCGACGTTGGGCACGTTGATGCCTTCTTTCAAATCGCGCGCGGGCGGAACGAAGCGGATGATGCCGTCGCGGATATCGGGCTCGATATCGGCGAGGCCGCGCCATTCCGGCTTCACGAAGTCGTTGAGATATTCGAGCTGTTCTTCGGTCACGTAGAGCGGCGAGTCCGAATAGCTGATCGCGAAGGGGATTTTCAGCGACGCGAGCGTTTCGCGCAGCATGTCGTCCTTCTCGGGCTCCGTCTCCTGATCGAAGAGCACGTCGATCAGCAGCGCCTTGGCGCCCTTGGCCTCCAAAATGCGCAACGTCTTCGCCAGGAACTCGCGATCGACGGGCGAGCGATAGGGGAATTGCGCCAGCGATTCTTCCGTGATCGCCGCCAGCACGATGTCCGGGTGTTGCGGTTCGGGCGGCGACAGATTGGCGATGCGGAAGTCGATCGTCCAGCGTTCGGCCGTCGCCAGGAACGGGAAGAACTGGAAGACCGCGTAGGTCGAGATCGTCGCGAAGGCCGCGATCAGCAGCGACGCGACGACACGCTTCGCGTTTTCACCCAGCGCCATATTCGACTATCGGGCGGCCACGCGCGCCAGCGCGCGCACCTGATCCTCGCAGCCTTTCTCGATCATCCACGCCGCTTGCGCGACCGGGTCGGCGAGGGCGGCGGGAATACGGAACACGACGATCGCGGCCGGGTTGCCGCCGACATCGACCTGATAGGTCGTGCCGTCGGAAATGGGAATGGACGGCGGCAGGGCCAAACGATCCTGATCGATCGGCCAGCTACCCTTGGCGCGCCAGGACCGGTCCGCGGGTTCGATCTTAAGTTCCGCCGCCTCGCCGAAACGCGGGCCCCACAAAACCGGGGCGACGTTGGCGGGCAAACAGCGCGGGCCCGAACGCGCGACGTCCAGCACCCACGGCTCGGGCAGGTCGGCGCCCTCGCTGCCCGCGCGCACCACACCGAGCTGGGCCGTGCCCGCGCCGCGCTGGCTCATCAGATTCTTGAGCGCGTCGCCCATATTCGCCTGCTCGGCCTGGCCGGGGGCGGGGCTGTCGTCGTAAGGGCCTTTGAGCCTGATCGTGCGCCCGTCGGCGGCGACGAGGGTGAGACGTGCGCCCGCCGCGAGAACGAGCTTGGCTTTGCCGTCGAGCTTGGCGCCGGGGGCGAGATCGACCCCCTTGGCGTCCAACACGACCAATTCGTTGGCGCCCGCAAGCGGGGCGGCCAGGAGCAGGGCGGCGGCGAGGGCCAGGGCGGATCCGAAACGCATGGTCGTATATTAGCGCGCCTGGGCCGTCTTTGCATCCCGCGAAGCGCCGTCGCCTTGCAGGACGAAAGCGCCCCAAAAATAGGGATGCGCGGTGTTGGGATCGTCGGCCAGGCGCATTTGGGCGGCTTGCAGGGCCGGGGCGATGCCGCGTTTCAAATCGCCGCCCAGCCGGTCGAACATGCCGGTCGTCAGCGTTACGGTTTGGACGCTGGGGACTTGCCAATGCGTCACCAGCAGGCCGCGCGCGCCCGCCGCGAAGAAAGCTTCGGCGAGGCCGGACAGCGATTCCCCGCCCAAGCGGTCGCCCGACGCGGCCGTGTTGCAGGCCGACAGCACGACCAGATCGGCGTCGAGGCGCATCGCGGCGATTTCGGCGGCCTCCAAGAGACCGTCGTCGGCGGGATCGGCCGCCTCGGCCGCGGGCGGGGTCAGCGCCAAGCCGGGCTGGCCCTGGCAGCGCAACTCGCCCGGCAGCAGGCCGTGCGTGGCGAAATAAAGCACTCGGTAATCCGCGAGATTGCGCGCGCGCAGATTGCTGGCGTTGGCTTCCGCGCCCAGCAGCAGCGAGTCCGTCCCGGCGCGCAGGCTCGCCGCCACGCGGCGCACCTCGTCGGCGGTTTCGGGCAACGGCGCGAGGCCGCGGATCATTGCGTTGGGGACGGCGCCTTGGCTGCGGCACACATCGGCAAGCTTGCCCAGGCCGTCGCCCGCACCGGCGAACACCGGATTGGCGACTGCGAGCAACGGTTGCGGCGCCGAGGGCTTGGCGGCGAGGGCGCGCATGTCCAAGAAGGCGCGCACGGTGGGCGGCGAGGAGATCGCCATGCGCCGCGCGAGCCATGGCGCCCGCACGTAATCGTTGGGCGCCGAGGGGGCGGTCGTCAGCACCGCGAACGGCAGGCTGGCGAGCGGCCCCGTGCCCACGACGATCAACTGGTCCGTCTTGGCGAGCTCCGCCTCGAACGGCGCCAGCAGCGTGCGATAAAGGCGATGCGACAGCGCGAGGTCGAACGGCTTCACGCTGCGATCGGTCACCTTGAAGGCTTCGCGCAACGACGCGACGTCTTCGGCGAGCCTGTTCTCGTCGGTGTCCAGGCGGGCGGCGCGCAAACCCGACGATGTCACCAAGAAGGCGTAAGCGCCTTCGGGGCCGGACACGTAGCTGATCAGCGTTTCGCCCGGGCGCAATTCGCGGGCGAGGCGTTCGGGTTCCACCGGCTTGGCGCTGGCAAGCCGCGCGTAACCCGGCGCTTCGCGCTCCATATCCGATTCGAGCGTTGCGATCGTCGCGCGAACTTGCGTCAACTCCTCGCGCGTCTTCGCTTCGCGCCGCATGTCGCGCTGGCGGCCGGGCTCGACCGCCAATTCGATCTGCAGGCGGTCACGCCGTTGCGCGGCGTCGCCGATCAGGCGCGCGAGTTCGCCCGCGCGTCCGCCGCCTTCGGCGATGCGTTCGGTCATGCGCGTGACCGCTTGGCCGCGCGTCCCGTCGCGCAGCATCTGCACGGCGGCGAACATTTCGGCGTAAAGCCCGGCGCGTTCTTCGGCCGAAGCGCGCGCGCGCGCCTCGGCGGCGGCCAGGAAGGGCTGGATCTGTTCGAAGGTCAGCGCGCGGGCCGGCGTTTCGTTGGCGGCGATGGCGAAGGCTTGCCGGTAATTGCCGAGCGCTTCCGCGTAGCGGCCTTCGTCGGATTGCGCGCGGCCCAAATCCATCAGCGCTTGGGCGGTCGGCCAAGTCGCGCCGAAAATCCGTGTACGCTCGGCGGCGGCATTGGCGAGGAACCGTTCGGCACCGCGGAAATCGCCGCGCAAGGCGAGCACCGTGCCGAGCTGGCCCCAGGCTTGCGGGCGCCACCACGCGGGCAATCCCGGCGTCTGCTCGACGATCCGGCGCGCTTCGACCGCGTAGGTTTCGGCCGAGGCCAAGTCGCCGCTTCGCTGCGCCATGGCGGAGGCGAACATCAGCGCGTGCGCGAGTTCGGCCTGCAGGAACACGGTCGAGCCGAAGATCGACGCGGCGTCGCCCGCGGTGTCGAGCGAGGCCGGGATGCCGCCGCCCGCCTGTTCGATCAACGCCCGCCGGCGCCCGATCGCGTCGCGCGCGATGGTGAGCGCGCGGCCCCAATCGCGCCGGTTGGCGGCGTGAAGACCGAGATAGGTGAGATAGCGGGGGTATTCGCCCGGATCGGTCGCCTTCAGCACGAGCGCTTCGGCGCGGCGGAAATACTCGTCGGCTTCCTCGACGCGGCCTTGGTTCGAAATCTCGACCGCCAGCAGCGTCGTCGTCGTGCCGATGCCGGCATGCTCGGCGCCCATCGCGCGGATCTGCAGATCGAGCGCCTGGCGATAGGCTTTTTCCGCGCCGGCGTGGTTGCCCACGCTGTTCTGCACGCGCGCCAGTTCGACGAAATCCTGATAGCGCCCGGCGGCGGCGCCCGCGGCGAGCGCTTCCGCGCCCAAGCGGCGCTGCAGCTCGGCCAGCAGCGCGCGCCGGTCGTTGGCGGTGAAAGCGGCTTTGCCCAGCTCGCTCGCGAGACCCTCGGCGAAAGCGAGGGCCGCACCCGGCGTACCTTCGCCCACGGCGAGCTTGCCGTCGGCGGCGAGGGCGGCGGCGACCCACGGCCAGCCGCCGTCGTTGAGCGCGCAAGTCGCGATCAGCATGTCGCCCGCATCGGGCAGGCGCAGCGTTTCGGGCGCCGGGCAATTCGCGCGCGCGGTCAGCGAACGATAGGCGTTCGAATCGGCGAAGGCGCGCGCAGGCTCCGCGCGCCGCATCTCAATCGCCGAATGCACCGCGCCGACCGGGCGTTCGGAGGCGCCGCACAGCACGTCCCATACCGGCGTATCGGTCCGCGCGCCCGAACTGCGCGTTTGCGCGCGGCAGGTTTCGTTGGCGCTGGACAGCCCGATCGCGGGCGCCGCATCGCCGCTCGGGCCGGCGGTCTGACAGCCCGCGAGCAGAATCAGCGACAGGACGGCCAAGGAAGCGCGCAACGTCGGGAACCTTTCAGGTCTTGACCAATTCGGGCGGCAGGCGCCGGCGCGTATAGTCGCACAGCATGCGCAGCAGCGCCTTCAACATCGGGTCGGTGATGCCGAATCCTTCGAGGACTTGGGGGCTGGGCAGCATCATGCGCGCCTGCTGGTCGCGCTGCGTGGGCTCGGGGCCCTGGCCGACCTTGGAGCGCTGATCGAACGGCACGACGGCGCGCACATACTCCATCAGCGCAGTCATGATCCGCAAGATATCCGGCGGTAGCGACATCAGTTTTTGCTGCAGTTGCATCGAATTGATGACGACGCAGACCGTATCTTCGCCGGCCACGGCCGTCGCCATGCGCGGGCTGCCGTCGAGGATCGCCATTTCGCCGAACAACGTGCCGTGCGGCAGGGCGGCGACGATTACCGGCGCGGCCGCGGCTTTTTTCAGGATCAGAACCTTGCCCGATTCGATCAAGAAGGCTTCCAGGCCGCGATCGCCTTCCTTGAAGATCGGCTGGCCTTTCTTGAACGTGCGTTTATGCATGGGCCGTTCGGTCTAGAAGTCGCCCCGGCGGATTTGGAAGACGTCCGGGTTCTGGGGATCGCGAATATACGACAATTGAAGCACCGGCGCGCCTTCCGGCGGCTTGCCGTCCTGGCTGGTCACATTCGCCAGAACCAGCAATGTCCGCCGACGCTGGCTGTCGTCGCCTGCGAAAACGATGATCGAGCCGTCGCGCTGTTGCGCGTTCGTGACGACCGTATCGGCCTTGTAACCCAAGCCGGCGAAATAGGCTTGCAGCTGGCGCGCGGCGCCGAGCGCCTGTTCGGCCTTGAAATTCGCATTAATCCCGCCGCCCCAGGTCACCGTCACCTGAACCAGTTGCTTGCTGCGATAGCCGATCACATAAGCGACCACGCCCTGCCCCGTATTCGGTAGCAAGTCATTGACTTGAATTGATAAAACTGTCGTGCGTTCGACCGCGTTCTCGACCGTCTCGATCCTTTCGGCGGCGGCCGGGAAGTCGCGGCGGATCGCTTGGCGCACCTGATCGGCGGTCATGCCGAAATTGGCGCTGCGAAATCCGGTCAGTCTGAACTCTTCGGTTGCAGCTGGACCCGCCGGGCGCGCGGCAGGCGCCGGCTGTTGCTGCGACAGCGCCGGATATGCAAAAACAAGAAAAGTTGCCGCGATTATTGGCAACAACCGAAAAATTTGCCGCATCGATGATTGACCCAGTCTGCTTCGCCGATCGGAGGATGGTTGAATCCTCCTTGTGTAACAAGGGGATTCTCCTCCATTCCGAATCAGTATAAACGCTCTCTTAAGATGTCGCACGCGGTTCGGCAGGCGATCCTATTGGCGTGCCTTGCCGCGATCACGGCGGGAACGACCGCATACGCCCAAAATTCCGGTGTGGCGATCCCGCCCGCGGCCGAACCGCGCTTGGGCCCGCGCGAAATTCCGGTCCCGCAAGCCGATCTCGAACTCACCATTCCCGCCCAGCCGCGCGCGCCCGAACGTCGGGCGGTGGACGAATTGCGCTTTCCCGTCGTGCGGATCGTCGTCGACGGCGGCACGGTCTATCCGGCCGAGGTGCTGGCGCAAGATTACGGGGCCTTGATCGGCGACACCGTAGGGCTGTCTTCGATCGTCGAGGCGGCGGAGAAGATCGAAGCGCGCTACCGCGCCGACGGCTACGTCCTCACGCGCGCCTTCGTGCCGCCCCAGCGCGTGGGCGACGGCACGTTCCGCATCCAGATCGTCGAAGGCTTCCTCGGCCGCATCGTGTTCGACGGCGGCAGCGAGCCGGTGCGCGAGCGCATCACCGCCTATATGCGCCGCGCCTTCGGCGGCCGGCCGGTCAACGTCAAATGGATCGAGCGCGGCCTGCTGCTGGCGGGCGATTTGTCGGGCGTGCTCGCGGCGGGCACGCTGGCGCCGGGCGACACGCCGGGCGCCTCCGACCTCAACGTCAAGATCGTCGAAAAGCCCGTTTCCGCCGGCGTCACGCTCGGCAATCGCGGTTCGAAGTTCCAGGGCCCTTGGTCGCTGACGGGCGACGCGACTTTCAGCGGGCTTTTGGGCCTTACCGAGCAGATCGGCGTCACTCTGACCACGGTGCCCAACGACACGCGCGAGATGCGCCAAGCGGCGTTGCGCTATACCCAGCCGCTCGGCGGCGACGGATTGACGCTCGGCTGGGACACGACCTATTCCTGGGGCTGGCCCGGCCACACGCTGAAATCCTTGCGCGTCAACACGGTCGCGTGGCGCGCGGGCCCGCGCATCTCCTATCCGTTGATCCGCTCGCGGCGCGAGAATCTGACGCTCGATTCCTCGCTGTTCTTCGCGACGACGCGCACGCTGGTCGGCGCCACGCTGCAAACCAACGAGCAGTACACGGCCGGCGACATGCGCGCGACCTATACGCAAGTCGGCTTTCTGCAAGGGGCGACGGTGATGTCGCTCGGCTACACGCGGGGGTTGGGAATCGCGTCGACCGACGAAGGCAATAGCCTGCTGTCGCGTTCGGGGGCCAATCCGAATTTCGGCAAATGGACGGCGGAGCTGCGCCGGATTCAGATACTGCCGGAAAAGTTCAGCCTGCAATGGGTCGGCAGCGGTCAGGCGACATCGTCGGTATTGTTCGCGGGCGAGGAATTCGCGCTGGGCGGCTCGCGCTTCGGGCGCGGCTACGATCCGTCGGAACTGACCGGGCGCAACGCGTTCGGCCAGGGCGTCGATCTGCGCTACGGCGATCTGGCGGGCGACGGGTGGCAACCTTACGTCTTCTACGATGCCGGTTGGGCGTGGAATCGCCGGACCGGCGGCGCATCGCAAACGCAATTTTTGTCGTCGGCCGGATTGGGCGTTCGCGTTCAACCGGATAGCTGGATTTCCGGCGGGCTCGAATTCGCCAAACCGCTGACGCGCGCGCCCGGGCAAGCCGAGGGCGAGCATCCTTGGCGCGTTCTGATGGACGTTTCGGCACGATTTTAAGGTGATTTTTTTGCGCTGAATCGCATTTTGGCGCTTTGCAAACATCCCCTCCACTATTAAACTTTCTGCTCTTGAGGTCTCCGTACCATTTGCGGAAACCCAGTACCGAATATGGATTTTTAACGGATGCGCCTCCCGCGCGAAACCAATCTTCCGGAACGCCGCGCGGCATATCGCCGTCGCGCGCGCTGGGGTCGTTTTCGCCGTTGGGGCCTGAGCACGTGGAGCGCGGGGGCTGCGGCGCTGGGTTTGCCGTTCGCGGTGCTGCCGGCCGAT
>VYME01000253.1_pt1 | contig 21738 bp, 18 predicted proteins | sample 5115281 | NCBI WGS metagenome assembly VYME01 (sample SAMN12291780, study PRJNA351875) | freshwater metagenome | isolation source: freshwater lake | place: USA: Michigan, Wintergreen Lake | collected 2013-08-08
GCCCGAGCCCGAATCCACGCCGGCCCCGCCGGTCGCGGAAGCGCCCTCACTGGAAGCCTTAGCCGAAACGGTCGCCGAAAAGATCGAGCCCGCCGACGACATGCCCCGCCGCCGCGGCCCGCGGCCGGCGGCAGTGCAAGCGCCCAAGCGTTCGATTGCGGCGGCGATCGGCTGGATCCTGCTGCTGGCGACGGTCGTGGGATTGGGGCTTGCGATTCAAATGCGCGCCGATGTCGTCGCGGCGATCCCGCAGACCCGCGCGATCTACCAGGCGTTCCGCTTGGATGTGCCGCCGCCGGGTGCCGGGCTTGCGGTCACCGTCCAGCCGCCGATGCGCGGCTCGTCGGCCGGCACGCCGACGATGGAAGTCAGCGGCAAGCTGCGCAATGTTTCGTCGTCGTCGCAACCCGTGCCGATCCTGCGGGTCTCGCTCATCGACGAGAAGGGCGTGCCGGTCGCCGACAGGGATTTGACGCTCGACGCCAAGCAACTCGAGTCCGGCGAGGAGACCGCGTTCACGGTCGTGTTCGAGAATCCGCCTGCCGCCGCGCAGAATTTGGTCATCACGTTCCGCGACCAAGCCGCCGCGGGATTCGCGCTGCCGTCCTGGCTGGCGGGCCTGTTCTAAAGGCCGCTGACTAGAACCGGCGCAGCAGCCGCTCGAGATAATCGCGTTCGCCTTCGGGCCGCGCGCGTTCGCCAAGGCGGCGGATCAGCTCGTCCAGGATTTCCTGCGAGCGCATGATCTGCCCTTCGCCCAAACCCGGGATGCGTTGGAACGCGTCGGTCATCGTGCCGTTGTTGCCGTCGATGTCGCGGCCCGCCGGATCGCGGTCGCTGGCCTGCTGGTCGCCGAACGCGTCTTCGCCCTGGCCTTCGCCCTGGCCTTGGCCTTGCTGTTGGCCGAAACGCTCCATCATCTGGCGCATCGCTTCGCGGGCACCCGCGCGCAGCTGATCCAGCGCTTCCATCTGCGGGCGAAGCGCCCGGCCCGGCTGGCCGCGGCGCAACTGATCGCCCGAGTCGCGCATCGAGCCTTCGGCCTGGCCGAAGCCGTCGGGGACTTGGCCCATCATTTCGCCGAATTGACGCATCATGTCGCCCAGCGCTCCGCGCAGCGCATCCTGTTCGCCCGCATCGCCTTCGCCGTCGCCGTCGCCTTGCTCGCCCTGCTGACCTTGCTGCCCCTGTTGGCCGCGCTGGCCCTGTTGGCCTTGCTGGCCGGGACGGGTCTGGCCGGGCCGGTTCTGCTGCGAGCGGCGGAAAGTGCGGTCGGTCAGCTGCTGCTGGCGCTGCATCAGCTCCTGCAGGCTGCGCATCATTTCCTGGGCGCCGGAATTGCCGGGTTCGCCTTGCTGGCCCTGCTGGCCGTCGCCGCGCTGGGCCTGCATCGTGCGCAGATTTTCGAGCATCTCCTGCAGGCGCGACAGCAGATCGCGCGCCGCGTCGCGGGCACCGGTGCGCGCCAATTGGCGGGCCTGGTCGAGCAGGCGTTGCAGATCCTGGCGCTCCAGGCGCTGGCTGCGGTCGGCGTTCGGATCGCGGCGCTGCGCCTGTTCGGGATTGCGCATCGCGTTCTCGATCATCGCCTGCAGATAGCGGTCGATCGCCTGCTGCAATTCCTGCATCAGCTTTTCGATCTCGGCGTCGGGCGCGTTGTTGGCGAGCGCGTCCTGCAAACGCTGCTGGATCGCGCGCAAATCGCGTTCGGCGGACGACAGGCGCCCGTCCTCGATGCGCAAGGCGACATCCCACAGCAGATTCTGCATCTCGTCGACCACGGCGGGCGTCGCGTCCCTCGCGATCAGGCGCTGGGCGGCGGTCCGCAAGCCCAGGAACACGACCGTGTCGTCCGAATATTGCGCCGTATTGGCGCCGATGGCGGCGATCGCGCGCGCGATCAACGCGCGGCGCGACATATCGGCGACCAGCAGCTTGCGCTGTTCGACGATGGCGCGCGCGACCGGGTGCTCGAAGGTCCGTTCCGGCATCACCAGGTCGATCGTTTCCGACGCGCCCGTCTGGCCCGCGACGTCGGTCGCGCGCAAGGTCAGTTTCACCGGCAGCCCAGCCCAGGGATGGGCGGAAAGATCGTGGAAGCTCGACGCCGTCGCTTCCTTCAGGCGCGGCCCCGGCAACGGCAGACTCAAATCGATGGGCGCACCGGGCCCTTCGACGTTCGGGCGGCGGATTTCCGCCACCACGCCAGCGATGCCGTAATCGTCCTTGGCGAGGTAATCGAGTTTCAGCGCCGCGCGGCGCGTGCGCTGCGGGGCTTGCGGGAACTCGACGGTCGGGGCGGCGTCCGGGATCAGACGCAGCTTCCACGCGCCGAGCGACGCGTTGCCCTGATCGATCGCCAGCAGCTGGCCGTCGACGAGCTCGGCGCCCGCGCGCCAGCTTTGCAAGCGCTGGCCGTTGGCGCCGGTGACCGAGGTTTCGACCGGCGCGAACGGCGCCTTGCGCGCGTCGATGGTCAAGCGCGGCGTCGTCGCGCCGCCGGAGACTTGCGCGATCAATTGGCTGCCGACAGGGACGGCGATTTCCGCCGTCTCCGGACGCGGAATAACCGGCGGCAAACCGGTATAGGCGGGCGGCGTGATCCACAGATCCAACGCCCCCGGCGGAATCGCGGGCGTATCGACGCCCGGCGACAGCGCGCGCGCCAATCGCGTGCCCGCGCTTTCGCCGCCCACGCCGACGCCGACGACGAGCAGCAGAATCAGACCGACGCGCAGCGCCAGCGGGTCGCGTGCGGGCATGCCGGGCTTGGGCCAGCCCACGCGTACTTTGGCGAGGGCCGCCAGCAAGCGGTGGCGATGCGCTTCCCACAATTTGGCTTGCGCGGAATCGGGCGTGCCCGCCGGCTTGTCGCCCAAGGCCTGCAACGGGCGATGGGAAAACCCGCTGGCGGTTTCCAGGCGGCGCTGGCCCGCTTGCGCGTCGGGCAGCTTCAACGCCTTGCGCGCATACCAGATCGCGGCGGCGAAGGCGGCGGCGAAGGCGGCGAGCGCGATCCAGTGCAGCGCCGCGTGCAGGCGCGGCAGCAGATCGAACAGCACGGCCAGGGCGAAACCGGTGGCGACCGTCGCGGCCGGCCACAACGCGGGCACGGCGCGTTCCCACAACAGCGCGCAACGCGCCAGAGTCAACCGGCCGGAAAGACCGGGTATCGGGGCCGTGGAATTCGAACGCGGGTCGCGCATACACACTCCGCAAGCACAGAGGGGCTACCGGTCCAGTAGAGAATAAGTCTAACCCGGCGGAAGTCCCGCGCAATCGTGCGGATTGTTACGCCCGAAAACCGCCTTAGTCCTGGTAAGGGCTCGGCTTTTGGCGCTGCCAGGGGGCCAGGCGGTCCAGTCCGATCAGCGACTCGACGCTTTGGCGCGGCCGCACGACCGCGATTTTGCCCTTGTTCACCAGCAATTCCGGGGCCAAGGGCCGGGAATTATAGGCCGAGGACATGACCGCGCCGTAGGCGCCGGCCTGCCGTACGGCGATCAGATCGCCCGCTTCGAGCGGCGCGATTTTACGCGCTTGCGCGAGGTAATCGCCGGATTCGCAGACAGGTCCGACGACGTCGTAGACGCGCTTTGCGCCCGTGCGCGGGCGCAAGGGCTCGATCGCCATCCACGCTTCGTAAAGCGTGGGGCGGATCAGATCGTTCATTGCCGCGTCGACGATCGCGAAATTCTTCGCCGAACCCTTTTTCACATAGATCACGCGCGCGAGCAGCACGCCCGCATCGGCGACCAGCCAACGCCCGGGTTCCAGCACCAAACCGAAGCCGGTCTTGTCGATCGCGGCATGCACGGCGCGCGCATAGGCGCCCAAATCGGGCGGGGATTCGTTCTGATAGACGACGCCCAAACCGCCGCCGAAATCGAGCCGCGCCATCTTCACGCCCGCGTCGCGCAATTCCTTGCCGAGTGCAGCGACGCGCGCGAAAGCGGCGCGATAGGGCGACACGTCGGTGATCTGGCTGCCGATATGCGTCGACAGGGCTTCGATGCGCACCGACTTCATCTTGCGCGCCGCGAGCGCGATCTGGCGCGCATGCGCGATCTCGATGCCGAACTTGTTCTCGCTCTTGCCGGTCGTGATCTTGCGGTGCGTTTTGGCGTCGACGTCGGGATTGACGCGCAACGCCACGGGCGCCACCTGGCGGCGCTTCTTGGCGACGCGCGCGAGCGCTTCGAGCTCCGGTTCCGATTCGACGTTGAACTGCAGCACGCCGGCGTCGAGCGCCAGGGCCATCTCATCCTCGGTCTTGCCCACGCCCGCGAACACGATCTTCGAAGCGGGCACGCCCGCCGACAGCGCGCGCACGAGTTCGCCCGCCGAAACGATATCGGCGCCGGCCCCCATCGCCGCGAAGGTCGCGATCACCGCCTGATTGGAATTGGCCTTCAGCGCGTAGCAGATCGTGGGATCGAGCTTGGCGAAGGCCCTCTGGAATTCGCGCAAGCGCGATTCGAGCAGCGCCTGGCTATAGACCCAAGCGGGCGTTCCGTGGTCGCGCGCCGCGCGCTCCAGCGAAACGCCGTCGCAATGCAGAACGCCGTTCTTTAGGTGAAAGCCGATGGTCATGGCACGCGCCGCGGCTGCTGCTGCAGGTCTTCGCGATCCCGCTCGATCTCGCGCCGCCGCTGTTCTTGCTGGCGCGCCGTGGGCGCCGGATATTGACGCGGAAATCGCGGATCGGCGCCTTCCGGCGCCTCGGGATCGCCCTTGCGCCCGCACGCGGCGAGCGGGGCGGCGAAAGCCAGCGCCAGCAGCAGGCGGCGCGGAATCGGGGGAAGTTCGATCGTCATCGTGAACCGCTTATATCAAAGATAGCGCTTGCGCGAAGCCGCCACGGCCTTGCGCACATTGGCGGGGGCGGTACCGCCGAAACTCGTGCGGCTGGCGACGGAATTCTCCACGCCCAGCACCTTGAACACGCGCTTTTCGATGCGCTTCTCGACCGCTTGCATATCGGCGAGCGGCAATTCGGAAATGTCGATGCCCAATTCCTCGGCCCGGCGCACGATACGGCCCGTCACGTGATGGGCCTCGCGGAACGGCATTCCCAATTCGCGCACCAGCCAATCGGCAAGGTCGGTCGCGGTGGTGTAGCCGGCCGACGCGCTCGCCTTCATGCGCGCTTCGTTGACGGTGAGATCGTCGATCATGCCGGTCATCGCGGCGATCGACAGCATCAGCGCGTCGGCGGCGGCGAAGCTGCGCGCCTTGTCTTCCTGCATGTCCTTGGAATAGGTCAGCGGCAGACCCTTCATCACGGTGAACAAGCCGATCAGCGAGCCGATCATACGGCCCGACGTGGCGCGCACCAGCTCGGCCGCGTCCGGATTGCGCTTTTGCGGCATGATCGAACTGCCGGTACTCCAAGCGTCGGACAGGCGCACGAAGCCGAATTGCGGCCCGCACCAGATCACCAATTCTTCCGCGAGGCGCGAAAGGTGCATCGACGCGATCGCCGCCGCCGACAGGAATTCGAGCGCGAAATCGCGATCCGAAACGGAGTCCAGCGAGTTCGCGGTCGGCCGGTCGAAGCCCAGAGCTTCGGCCGTGAAATGCCGGTCGATGGGGAACGACGTGCCCGCCAATGCGGCAGCACCCAGCGGCGATTCGTTCATACGCCGGCGCGCGTCGGCAAAGCGCCCGCGATCGCGCCCGGCCATTTCGACATACGCCATCAGATGATGGCCGAAGGTCACGGGCTGGGCGGGCTGCAAATGGGTGAAACCCGGCATGATCGTGCCGGCATGGGTTTGCGCCTTGTCGAGCAGTGCACGCTGGAATTCGCGCAACGCGAGTTCCGCGCGATCGCAGGCGCCGCGCACCCACAGGCGGAAATCTGTCGCCACCTGATCGTTGCGGCTGCGTCCGGTGTGCAAACGCTTGGCGGGCTCGCCGATCAATTCCGCGAGCCGGCTTTCCACGTTCATGTGGATGTCCTCGAGCTCGGTCCTGAAGGTGAAGCGGCCGCTCTCGATCTCGACGCGCACTTTGTCCAGGCCCTCGACGATCTTGGCCGCGTCCTTCGCGGTCAGGATCTTGGCTTTCGCCAGCATGCGCGCATGCGCCTTCGACCCCGCGATATCTTCGGCGTAAAGGCGCTTGTCGACGTCGATCGACGCGTTGATCTTCTGCATGATCGCGTCGGGCGCCACGCCGAATCGCCCGCCCCACATTGGATTGGCCTTTTGGGGGTTCGCTTTCGCGGCCTTCTTGGCGCGTCTGGAAGTATCGGACATGGCGGCCTATATTCGGGCTATGCGGTTCTCCCGGCGACATGTTTTGCGGGTGGCCGGGGCGGGCGCGACCCTAGCGCTTTCGGCCTCGGGTTCAAGCGTTTTCGCCCAGCTGCCGTCGTTCAAGGGCAGCCTTGGCGCATTCACACCGCGCACGCCGCCCGAAGCGCCCCCGGCGATCAGTTTCAAAACCGCCGACGGCAAGGATTTGACGCTGGCCGATTTTCAAGGCCGCGCGCTGGTCCTCAATTATTGGGCGACATGGTGCGCGCCTTGCGTCGAGGAAATGCCGGCCCTCGACAGGCTACACGCGAGCATGGCGGGCGAGGGGATCGAGGTCGTCGCCATTTCGGTCGATCGCGGCGGCCTGCGCCAGGTGGCGCCATTCTTCGAGGTGAACGCGCTCAAGAACCTGCCCGTCTATCTCGATCCGCCGGGCGCCTCGATGCGCGCCTTCGGTCTGCGCGGCCTGCCGACGACGATTGTCATCGACCGCCAGGGCCGCGACGCCGGCCGCCTGGAAGGCATGGCGCATTGGGATTCCGACGACGCGAAGAAATTGCTGCGCGCGATCGCGGGCCCGAAAACCGCTTAACGGGGGCCCGCGCCGCCGTCGCGCGGCGCGACGGTCCGCGCGTTTTCGCATCCCAAAACGAAACGGGCGTCCGCTGGTGGCGGACGCCCATGAATTCGTCGCGAAACTTCGAAGAAGCTTACTTCTTCTTCTTCGCTTCGGCCTTGGGGGCCGGTGCGGCGGCCGGCGCCGCTTCCTTCTTCGGCTTGGCCGGCGGGGCGTCGCCCATCGGCTTGGCCTTCACGGCGCCGATACCGGCGAAGCGCTTGTTGAACTTCGCGACCTGACCGCCCTGGTCCATGATGCGCTGCTGGCCCGTCCAGGCCGGATGCGTCTTGGGATCGATGTCCAGACGCAGCGTTTCGCCGGCCTTGCCGTAGGTCGAACGCGTCTTGAACGTGGACCCGTCGGTCATGATCACGTTGATTTCGTGGTATTCGGGGTGCACGCCGGGCTTCATGGCCAGCTCCGTAATCCTGTCGAATGAAAGGGCGCCGCTGTGACGGCGCCCCTTCGCGAGGCGCGGTTTATAGAGGAAACGGCCGGGGGGCGCAAGAAGTCGCATGGAGGCTTCTCGACGTTGCGTCCGGCCCGTGCTAAACCCGCGGGCCGAAAAGCATTTTCCGGATATTTCCGATGGACGCCAACGACTTCGAAACGGCCGCCGATACCTTGCTGGCCCGATTGCAAACCCGGATCGAGAGCGACCTCGCCGACGCCGATATCGACGCCGAATTGCGTGGCGGCATTCTGACGGTCGAATTCGACGACGGGCGGCAGTTCGTCATCAACAAACACGGGCCGACGAAACAGATCTGGGTTTCTTCCCCGCTGAGCGGCGCCGCCCATTACGCCTGGGATGCGGCCGCCAAGGTCTGGCGTTCCACCCGCTCCGAGGCCACGCTGGAAGCCGCCCTCGCCGAGGATTTGGCCGCGGCGAGCGGCAAGAAGGTCGCTTTCTGATCATGGCGGATTCGCGGAACGACCGGGCCCCGTCGCGCGATCTGCGCGTGCTGCGGCGTTTGTTCGGTCTGCTCCAGCCCTATCGCGGGCGCGTGGCGCTCGCGGGCGTTTCGCTCACCCTCGCGGCCGGCGCAGTGCTCGGCCTGGGGACCGCTTTGCGCTGGCTGGTCGATGCGGGCTTCGCGGCGGGCAACGCCGATCTGCTCGACCACGCGCTGCTCGGGCTGTTCGCCTTCGTGCTGCTGCTGGCGGGGGCGACCTATGCGCGCTCCTATCTCGTCACCTGGCTGGGCGAGCGCGTCACCGCCGATATCCGCCGCCTGGTGTTCGAGCGCGCGCTGACGCTGTCGCCCGCCTATTACGAAGCCACGCGCACGGGCGAGGTCGTCTCGCGCCTCACCGCCGACACGGCGACGGTGCAAACCATCGTCGGGTCCTCCGCGTCGATGGCGCTGCGCAACGTGCTGCTGTTCGCGGGCGGCGTGGCGATGATGGCGATCGCCTCGCCCAAGCTCACGGCGGTGGCGCTGCTGGTGGTGCCGCTTGTCGTCGCGCCGCTGATCGTGTTCGGCCGCAAGGTCCGCGCTCTCAGCCGCGAAAGCCAGGACCGTCTTGGCGACGTCGGCGCGGAGATCGAGGAATCGCTGGCCGCGATCCGCACGGTACAGGCCTTCAACCGCGAACGCGCCGACGGCGAACGTTTCGGCGCGCGCGTCGAGGACGCGTTCGGCGCCAATGTGCGCCGCGCCAAGGCGCGCTCGGCGTTGATCGCGATGGTGATGCTGTTCGTGTTCGGCGCGGTCGGCTTCGTGCTGTGGGTCGGCGGGCGCGACGCGATCGCGGGCGAGATCACGGCGGGTCAGTTGTCGGCCTTCGTGTTCTACGCCGTCGTCGTCGCGGCGTCGGTCGGCGCGATCAGCGAATTCGCGGCCGATCTGCAACGCGCGGCGGGGGCGTGCGAGCGTCTCTTCGAACTCGCCGACGCGGTGCCGGAAATCCGCGCGCCCGCTTCGCCGGTGCCGATGCCCAAGCCCGCCCAAGGCCGCGTCGAATTCCGCGACGTGACCTTCCGCTATCCGGCGGCCCCCGATCGCGCGGCGCTGGCGGATTTGTCGTTCAAGGTGGAGCCGGGCGAGACCGTCGCCATCGTCGGCCCGTCGGGCGCGGGCAAGACGACCGTGTTCCAGCTGCTGTTGCGTTTCTACGATCCGCAAGGGGGCGCGGTCGCGCTGGACGGCGTGAAGCTCGCCGACGCCGATCCCGCCGATATCCGCGCGCGGATCGGCCTGGTCGCGCAGGAGCCGACGATCTTCGCCGCGGACGTGCTGGAGAATATCCGCTACGGCAACGGGGCCGCGTCCGACGAAGCCGTGATGAAGGCGGCGCGCGCCGCCTATGTCGACGAATTCGCCGAGCGTTTGCCCGACGGCTGGAAGACCTATCTGGGCGAGCGCGGCGTGCGTTTGTCGGGCGGGCAGCGCCAGCGCATCGCCATCGCGCGCGCGCTGGTGCGCGATCCGGCCGTGCTGCTGCTCGACGAAGCGACCAGCGCGCTGGACGCCGAGAGCGAACGCTACGTGCAAGCGGCGTTCGAATCGCTGGGCAAGGGCCGCACCGTCCTCGTGATCGCGCATCGCCTCGCCACGGTGGCGCGCGCCGACCGTTTGCTGGTGCTCGACCGGGGACGTTTGGTCGCCGCCGGTTCCCATGCCAAATTGATGGCCGAAGGCGGGCTTTACGCGCGCCTCGCCGCCTTGCAGTTCAAGGCACCCGACGCGTCCGATGTGGAGAATAAACGCGCATGATCCGCCATCTCGCCGTATTCGCCCTGTGCCTGGGCACGCTCGCCGCTTGCGGCGGCGGCGATCCGGTTTTGCGGGGGCCTTCGCCCGCGCAGCTGCGCGCGGTCGAACGCCTTTCGGATCAGGATTTCGCGGTTCCCGTGCAAGGCGGCCAGACGCTGCTGATGCCGGTCTTCTCCGACAAGAAATTGATCGATCCGCATCCGGGCGTCGAGCGCGTCGTCATCGGCCTGCAGGACCCCGCGCGCAACGCCGGACTCGAATTCGACCGGCTGACGCACCTCTTCGCGGACTCGCCGTCGACGATGACGATCGTGCCGCAATTCCTGGCCGCGCAGGACACCGACCGCCATCGCCTCGGTCCCGATTTCGCGCGCTGGACGCTCGACGGCTGGAAGGAAGGCGGCAATTCGCGCCCCGCCGCCTTCGCCGATCAAGGCGCTTTGGCATCGTCTTTCGAGGCGATCGACGCGCTGCTGCTGTTCCTCGCCGACCGACAAAGCTTCCCCGATCTGAAGCGGGTCGTGCTGGTCGGTTTCGGTCAGAGCGCGCGTTTCGTGCAGCTTTACGCCGCGACCGCGCAAGGCTTGGCGCCGATCGAGCGCGCGGGTATCGCGCTGCGCTTCGTCGTTGCCGCCGCCGACACCTATGTCTATTTCGACGAGGAACGGCCGTCGCGCGACGACGCGACCGGCTTCGCCGAATTCGACCGCAAGGCCTGCAACGCGTTCAATTACTGGCCCTACGGTTTCGTTCTGCCGGCCCCTTACGCATCGGCGGCGGGCACACTGCCGCGCGATCAGGCGCGGGTCTATTTGCGGCGCGACGTCGTCTATCTGATCGGGGAGCGCGATTCCGATCCGGGCGAGCGCGGCTGCGAAGCGCGCGCCCAAGGCCGCGACCGCGCCGAACGCTTGAGCAATTATCTGAGCTATCTCGCCAAGCTCAACGGCGGGCCGGTGGAAACGCATCGCCGTTTCGCCGCCCCCGGCGTGGGTCCCGATCCGGCGGCGCTCTATGCCAGCCCGTGCGGCCGCGCGGCGCTGTCGGGCGCGGAGCGCTGCTAACGTCATCCTTGCCGCGCGCGAGCGAGAGCCGGGATCTCGACGAGACTTCGGATCGCGCCGTCGCAGTTGCGTCGGCTTGTCCGGGGTGACGGGCTCAAGTTCAGTAAATCAATTCGTCGTCGCCGCCGCCTTTGCGGGCGAGGTTGATCTCCTCGCGCGCGGCGAGGTCCTTGGCCGTTTCGACGACGTTGGCTTGCGCTTCCGAGACGTCCTTCACGCGCACCGGGCCCATCTGTTCCATGTCGTCGCGCAGCATCTTGCCCGCGCGCTCGGACATGTTCGACAGGAACAGATCGCGCAGCGCCTCCGATGCGCCCTTCAGCGCGAGGCCCAGTTTGCTTTTGTCGACGACGCGCAGCAGCGTCTGGATGCCGGCGGGGTCGAGGCGCTGAAGGTCCTCGAATTTGAACATGCTCTCGCGCACTTTCAGCGCGGCTTCGGGATTGCGCTCCTCTAGCGACCGCAGAAAACGCTGCTCGGTCGGCGCGTCGAGGGAGTTGAAAATCTCGGCGATCTCCTCGTGCCGGTTCCGGGTCGTGTTCTTGCCGAGATTGGCCATGAATTCGTTGCGCAAGATGCGCTCGACGTCGTCGAGCACTTCGCGCGGCACGGTTTCGAGCCGCAGCATGCGCATCACGACTTCCATCGCGAAACCGTCGGGCAACGCCGAGATCACCTTGGCCGCGTGGTCGGGGCGCACGCGCGACAGCACGACCGCCGCCGTTTGCGGATATTCGTTCTTGAGATAATTCGCGAGCGTCGTTTCGGGAACGTAGCCGAGCTTTTCCCAGACGGTGCGGCCCGCAGGCCCGCGAATATCGTCGAGAATGCCGTCGGCGCGCTTGCCCAGCACCTTGCCGAGGAAACGTTCGGTGCCCTCCATCGTGCCGGCGAGCGCGCCGCCTTGGCCCATCTGATCGGCGAATTCGACGATCAGACGCTCGATCACCGAGGCATGGACCGACCCGAGATTGGCCATGACGACGGAGAGATCCTTGATCTCCTCGTCGTCCATCACGGCGAACATCTTCGACGCCGTTTCTTCGCCCACGGCGAGCAGCAGGATCGCGGCCTTCTCGTGGCCGGTCAGCGTCCGATAATCGTCGATGACCTTCTGGGACATGGAGGCCGCGAGTTTACCCTTTTCGTCGCGCCGTGCGAAGAGCGCGGGCACGGTCGCCCTTAAGGTTAAGATCATGGCCCGTCGGGTAAATTTCAGGGTCGTCAGAATTCGTCGCTTGCGCCGCCAAGGCGAAAGTGACAGTTTGATTACAAACGGCTTTTCCGGCGGAGGAAAAAATCGGCGCATCCCTCGTTCTGATCCATTTGGCCGGCGGTGTGGCGCTGCTCCTGTGGGGCTTGCGCATGGTCCGCACGGGCGCGATGCGCGCCTTCGGCGGCGACCTGCGCAAATGGCTCTCGAACGCGCTGTCGAATCGGATGTCCGCCTTCGCCTGCGGCCTGGGCGTCACCGCCGTCCTGCAAAGTTCGACCGCGACCGCGCTGATGACCGCGTCCTTCGCCAGCCGAGGTCTCGTGACGACGAGCGTGGCGCTCGCCGTCGTTCTGGGGGCGGATGTCGGCACGTCGCTGATCGCGCAGCTGCTGACTTTCGATCTGCGCTGGCTGTCGCCGGTATTGCTGATCGCCGGCGTGGGCGTATTCATGAGCGCGTTGCCGACCAAGTGGCGCGATCTGGGCCGCGCCGCCGTCGGCCTCGGCTTGATGCTGCTCGCGCTGCGCTTGATCGTCGAGGCGACGCACCCGCTCCGCGATTCCCTGGTCGTCCACGAAGTGCTTGCGGCCCTCGCGGGCGAGCGCTTCCTCGCCGTCGTGCTGATGGCGCTGCTCACCTGGCTCGTCCATTCCAGCCTCGCCATGGTGCTCCTGGCGATTTCGTTGGCCGATGTCGGCTTGCTGCCGCCGCAGCTCGCCTTGGCCTGCGTCCTCGGGGCCAATCTCGGCGGCGCGTTGCCGGCCCTTATCGCCACGTGGAATGGCGAAGCGGGGGCGCGGCGCGTGACGATCGGGAATTTGATTTTCAGGGCGACCGGCGTGCTACTGGCCTTGCCGTTCCTGGCGCAGATCGGGCCTCTGCTCGCCGCGATCGATACCGACATTGGCCGCCAGATCGCCAATTTCCATGCCGGATTCAATCTGGCGCTGGCGCTGTTGTTTCTGCCCTTCGTCAATCTCGTCGCGGGGCGGCTCGATAAGCTGATCGCCGAGCGCGAAGGGCCGGAAATGCCCGGCCAGCCCAGATATCTCGACGATTCCGCGCTGGAATCTCCGGCCTTGGCCGTCTCGGCTGCCGCGCGCGAGACCCTTCGAATGGGGGACGAGCTTCAGGCGATGCTGCACGACACGCTCACCGCCTTCCGCACCGACGACCGCAAGCTCGCCGAAGCGGTGGCGGCGCGCGACGACGCGATCGACAGGCTGTGCGAGGAAGTGAAGACCTACCTTCTGCGTATCCAGCCGGAATCGTTGTCCGACGCGGATGCGCGCCGCTCGATGGAGATCCTGCAATACGCGACGAATCTCGAGCACGCGGGCGATATCGTCGAGAAGAATCTGATCGAGCTCGCACTCAAGAAGATCAAGAACCGCGTGAATTTCTCCGAAAAAGGCTTCGCGGATATCGCCGCTTTGCACGCCGATCTGCTCGAAACGCTGCGCCTGTCGCTCGCCGTATTCATGAACGGCGACGTCGCGATGGCGCGTAAGCTGATCGCCGAGAAGGTCGAGTTCCGCGAGCGCGAGCGCGCGGCGGCGCAGACCCATCTGGAACGTCTGCGCAGCCGGGTGCCCGACACGATCGAAACGAGTTCGCTGCACCTGGATGTTCTTCGGGATCTCAAGCGCATCCACTCCCACCTCGTGTCGGTCGCGTATCCGATTCTTGAGGCGACGGGCGCGTTGCGCGAATCGCGCCTGGCGCCAGAAAAATCGCCGCGCCGGGCGCGGACGAAGCCGAGCGCGGAATGCGCTTCCGAATCACCGATCCCGCGCTAAGATCGCGATCAACGAACGAACCATAGGGAGAGGCCCCACCATGCGTATCCTTTTTTCGGCGGCATTGGCCGTCCTGGCATTCGGCGCCGGCTCGGCCTGGGCCCAGAACCGTCCGGCCGCGCAAGCCGAGCAGTGCACCCATCGCGGACAGCTCGACGACGCCTACTGCGACGAGAACCGGGACATGGTCGCCGACGCGCCCAAGGATCCGCGCCGCTGGCGCGATCCGTCCACGCTGGTCTTCGCCTACACCCCGGTCGAAGACCCAGCCGTCTACGCCAATATTTTCGCGCCGTTCCTCAACTACCTTGCGGTCTGCACCGGCAAACGCGCGGTCTATTTCCAGGTGACCTCGAACGCCGCCCAGGTCGAGGCGATGCGCTCTGGCCGTCTGCATATCGGCGGTTTCTCAACGGGGCCGACGGCTTTCGCCGTGAACCTCGCTGGCGCCGTGCCCTTCGCCGTGAAGGGCAAGGAGAGCGGCTACGAGAGCTATAAGGTCGCGCTGATCGTACGCGCCGATTCCCGCTTCCAGCGGCCCGCCGACCTCAAGGGCGCGCGCGTCGCGCACACGTCGGCGACGTCCAACTCGGGCAATCTCGCGCCGCGGGCCTTCTTCCCCGATTTGGGCCTCGTCCCGGACACCGACTATCCGGTGCGCTACTCGGGCGGCCACGACCGCTCGGTCATGGGCGTGAACTCGGGCGATTTCGATGCGGCACCCGTCGCGTCGGATGTGTTCAATCGTATGATCGAACGCGGCCAAGTCCGGCGCGAAAATTTTCGGGTTATCTGGGAAAGCGCGCCATTCCCGACCTCGTCCTTCGCCTACGCGCACGATCTCAAGCCGGAACTCGCCAAAAAGATCGTGGATTGCACGCTCAACTTCCGCTTCACCGATCAGATGGTGCGCGATCTGGGCGGCAATGACCGCTACGTGACCGCGACATACATGAAGGATTGGGAACCGGTGCGCCAAGTCGCCGACAAGGTTAATGCGCCCTACAACCGGGCGGCCTTCGACGCCGAAAGCCGCCGCGAGCTGGAGGCCGAAGCGCGCCGCAACCAGCAGCGCCAGCAGCAACAGCAACAGCAACCGCAGCGCACCCAGTGACTTCGTCCGCTACGCAAAGCGCCCCGGATCGCACTCTCGCGATCCGGGGTCTGGTCAAAGAGTACGTGCGCGGCAAGCCCGTCTTGCGGGGTATCGACGTCGAGTTCGCGCCGCGCGGCATGACGGCGATCATCGGCCCTTCGGGCACGGGCAAGTCGACGCTGATCCGCTGCATCAACGGGCTGGTGCGCCCGACCTCCGGCGAGATCCGCTTCATGGGCATAAATCTCGCCACGTTGCGCGGCCGGGACTTGCGGCTCGCGCGCCGCCGCGTGGGCATGGTGTTCCAGGAGTACAATCTGGTCGAACGGCTGTCGGTGATGGAAAACGCGCTGTCCGGCCGCCTCGGCTATGTGCCCGTCTGGCGTGCCTTCCTGCGCAAATATCCGGAGGAGGACATCGCGCGTGCCTTCGAACTGCTGGATGCCGTGGGGTTGGGCGATTTCGCCCATCGGCGTGCCGACGCGCTCTCCGGCGGCCAGCGCCAGCGCGTGGGCATCGCGCGCGCGCTGATGCAGAACCCCGATCTTTTGCTTGCGGACGAACCCACCTCGTCGCTCGATCCTAAAACCTCGGTAGAGATCATGGAGCTGATGGACGGGCTCGCGGCCAAAGCCGGGATTCCGGTCATTGTGAACATACACAACGTCGATCTCGCCAAACGTTTCGCCGTGCGGGTGATCGGCATGACCGGCGGCCGTGTGGTGTTCGACGGCAAGCCAGACGCGCTCGAGCCCAAACATCTCTCCGAAATCTACGGGGGCGAGTCCTGGCTGACGTGACGCATTCCGCGCGCCGCGATCCGTTCCCGGTCGATTGGCCCAAGCGCTTGGCGCTTGCTGGTCTGGCGCTTTACGCGCTCTATGCGGCCTCGCGGCTCGAAATCACCTGGGCGCGGCTGATAATCGGCATGGACGAGGGTGCGAAGTTCCTCAGCCGGATGGTGCCGCCCAATTTCGTGCGCTGGGAGTTGCTGCTCGAGGGGATGGTCGAATCGATCCAGATCGCTGTGCTCGCCTCGGCGCTCGGGCTCGTTCTTTCGCTGCCGGTGGGCCTGCTCGCCGCGCGCAACCTGATGCCCGCCTGGGTTTCGGGCCCCGCGCGGTTGTTCGTGGCGCTTTGCCGTTCGCTTCACCCGGTGATCGTGGCGATCCTGTTCGTAAAGGCGGTCGGCTTCGGCGCGCTCGCGGGCGTGATGGCGCTGGTCGTCGCCTCGGTCGGGTTTGTGTCCAAGCTCTTCGCCGAGGCGATCGAAGAAATCAGTCTCAAGCAGGTCGAGGCTGTGCGCGCGACCGGCGCGCCGTTTTTCTCGGTGCTGTTCTACGGCGTGCTGCCCCAAGTGCTCTCGCGCTTCGTCGGTTTCGCCGTTTACCAGCTCGATTCCAACCTCCGCAATTCGACCATGGTCGGGATCGTGGGGGCCGGCGGGATCGGCGGCACGTTGTTCGCGGCGTTCAAGCGCTTCGACTACGATTTCGTCTGCGCTATCCTGATCGCCATCGTGGCGTTGATTTTCGTGTCCGAGCTGGTCTCCGGCCGGGTAAGAAGGGCCTTCCAGTGAGCGCCGCCCTGACCCGCGAATGGACGCGTTTCACGCCGGCCGAGCGGCTCGCGCGATTCGCCGTCTATCTTGCTTGCGTGATCGCGGTGGTTTGGTCGGTCCGCACGATCGAGATCATCCCGGAGTTCCTGTACGACGCGCCCGAGCAGATGATGGATCTGCTGGTGCGCATGTGGCCGCCCGACGCGGGCTATTACCCGACCAACATCCACGACGCGCTGATCGAAACCCTGCACATCGCTACGCTGGGCACGATCCTCACGCTGGTCGTGGCCGTACCGCTGGGCGTCATGGCCGCGCGCAACATCGTACCGTGGGGACCGCTCAACGTTTTCGCCCAATTGATGCTGGTCTCGTCCCGGTCGGTGAATTCGCTGGTTTGGGCGCTGTTGTTCGTGGCCGTGTTCGGGCCCGGCGCATTGGCGGGCACGATGGCCATTGCCGCGCGCTCGATCGGTTTCGTGGGGAAACTGCTGGCCGAAGCCTTAGAAGAGACCCATCAAGGGTCCATCGAAGCCTTGCGCGCGGCGGGCGCGCCTTGGGGCTCGATCATGCTCAAAGGCTATTGGCCCCAGGTCCAGCCCGCTTTTTGGGGGATCGTCCTGTTCCGCTGGGACATCAACGTGCGCGAGTCCGCGATTTTGGGCCTGGTCGGCGCGGGCGGGATAGGGGTGGCACTCGACGACGCCATCAACTTCTTCTATTGGGACCGGGTCGCCATGGTCCTGGTGACGGTCTTCGTGGTCGTGGTTTTGGCCGAAGTCCTGGTCACCCAAATCCGCAAGCGGATCATCTGATCTGGCGCTATCAAGCGCTTGCAATCGCCGGGGATTCCCCTAAATGAAGGGCGCCCCGGCATTCCCCTCCGTAGCCGCCGGGGAATAGCGAACCGGAACGGGACAAAACCCATGGCGGCCTCCCCGATGCTCGAAATTCGCGGCCTCAAGAAGTATTTCGGCCATATCCGGGCCGTTGAGGACGTGTCCTTCCAGGTCGCCAAGGGCGAAGTTCTGGGCTTTCTGGGTCCCAACGGGGCCGGCAAGTCCACGACGATGAAGATGATCACGGGCTTCCTCGCCCCCACCGCAGGCACCGCCACGGTGTGCGGCTTCGACGTCGAGACCCAGCCGATCGACGCCAAGAAGCGCATCGGCTATCTGCCCGAAGGCGCGCCCGCCTATCCCGACATGACGCCCGCGGCGTTTCTGGATTTCATCGGAGCCATCCGCGGTTTCGACGGCGCCGAACGCGCCAAGCGCGTCGATCTCGCCGTCGCGCGCGCCCAGTTGAAGGGCGTGCTGCATCAGCCGATCGATACGCTGTCGAAGGGCTTCAAGCGCCGCGTCGGGCTCGCTCAGGCTCTGCTGCACGATCCCGAAGTGCTGATCCTGGACGAGCCGACCGACGGCCTCGATCCCAATCAGAAGCACGAAGTCCGCGAATTGATCCGCCAGATCGCGCCCGAAAAGGCGATCGTCATCTCGACGCATATCCTGGAGGAAGTGGACGCGATCTGCGCGCGCGCCATCGTGATCGCCAAGGGCCGCGTGCTGGCCGACGGCACGCCCGAGGCGTTGGAGAAGCGCTCGCGCTGGCATTGCGCGGTCTCGGTCGTGACGGCGGCGGCGGAAGTGCCGCGCCTCAAAGCCGTGTGGAACGACTATCCCGGCGTGGCGGCTTTCGAAACGGTGGATGGCGAGGGCGGCCTTGCCATGTTGACCGCTTTCCCGCGCGGCGGCGTGCCGATGCTGGCCGAGCTGGGCCGTCTGGCGCGCGCGGCGGGAATCCGCATCGACGAGATCCGCGAAGAGCGCGGGCGTCTCGACGAAGTCTTCCGCGACATCACCGGCAAGGCGGCCTGATCCCCATGCGCAACATCGCTTTTATCCTGAAGCGCGAGCTCGGCGGTTACTTCGCGACCCCGGTCGCCTATGTGTTCCTGGTGATCTTCCTCGTCCTCGCGGGCGTCTTCACCTTCTATCTCGGCAATTTCTTCGAGCGCGGCCAGGCCGATCTCCAGGCCTTCTTTTCGTTCCACCCGTGGCTCTATTTGTTCCTGATCCCGGCGATTTCGATGCGCCTGTGGTCGGAAGAACGCCGCTCCGGCACCATCGAATTGTTCCTGACGCTGCCGATCTCGATCGGCGAGGCGGTGGTCGGCAAGTTCCTCGCCGCATGGGTGTTCATCGCGATCGCGCTGGCGCTGACCTTCCCGATGTGGATCACCGTCAATCTGCTGGGCAATCCCGACAACGGGATCATCGCCGCCTCGTATATCGGCTCGCTGCTGATGGCCGGCGGATACTTGGCGATCGGCGCCTGCGTTTCCGCGATAACGAAAAGCCAGGTCATCGCCTTCGTCGTGGCCGCCGCCGTGTGCTTCGTCTTCACCGTCTCGGGCACGACGATGGTGCTGGCCTTCTTCGCGGGCTGGGCGCCGCAGGCGGTGGTCGAGGCGATCGCGGGCTTCTCGTTCATGTCGCATTTCTCGGCGATTTCGCGCGGCGTGATCGATTTGCGCGATCTCGTCTATTTCGTCTCGCTGATCGCCGCGTTCCTGTTCGCGAACGCCGCGCTGGTCGAACTCAAGAAGGCGGGTTGAGCGATGAAGATGGGCCGTTCCGCACTCGGTGGCATGGGGATCGCGCTGGCCGCGATCCTGTTCGTCGCGATCAATTCGCTCGCCGGGCCGCTGCTCCAGGGCCTGCGTCTGGACCTGACCTCGGACAAGCTGTTCACGCTGAGCCAGGGCACGCGCGCGATCCTGTCGCGCATCGACGAGCCCGTGACCTTGCGTTTCTATTATTCGGAGCGTCTGGGCCGCGAGATCCCGGCCTACGGCGTCTACGCGGTACGCGTGCGCGAGATGCTTGAGGAGTACCGCGACGCCGCGCGCGGCAAATTGCGCCTCCAGATCATCGACCCGCCGCCCTTCTCGGACGAGGAGGACCGCGCCGTCGCCTTCGGCTTGCAGGCCGTGCCGCTCAACCAGCAGGGCGAGACGGTCTATTTCGGCCTCGCGGGCTCCAACACCGCGGATAAGGAAGAGTCGATCGCCTTCTTTCAGCCCGATCGCGAGCGCTTCCTCGAATACGACCTCACCAAGCTCGTCTACAATCTTGCCACGCCGAAGAAGCCGGTCGTCGGCCTGATGACGACGCTGCCGATGGCGGGCGAATTCCGCTCGATGCGGCCCACGCCGCCCTCGGCCGTCTATTCGCAGCTCACGCAGTTTTTCGAAGTGCGCGGCGTCGAGCCCAACGCGACCGAGATCCCCGCGGAAATTGGCGTGCTGATGCTCGTCCATCCCAAGGGCCTGCCGGACACGACGCTCTATGCGATCGATCAGTTCGCGATGCGCGGCGGCCGCCTGCTCGTTTTCGTCGATCCGCACGCCGAATCCGAACTGGGGCGCGGCGGTCCCGCGGCGATGGGCGGCAACACGGCTTCCGACCTCAAGAAGCTGTTCGACGCCTGGGGCATCGAGATGGAGCAAGGCAAGCTCGCCGGCGACCGTCAGGCGGCGCGTCGCGTCAACGCGGGCACCGAAGGCCGCATGCGCGCGGTCGACTACGTGCTGTGGCTCACGCTGCGCGACGCGAATTTCGACAAGTCGGATATTCTGCTCAACGAGGCTTCGATCATCCAGGCGGCGTCGGCAGGAATTCTCAAAAAGAAGGACGGAGCGCCGATCGATTTCCGGCCGCTCATCCGCACCTCGACCGATTCCGAAGCGATCGAGGCGGACAAGGTGCGCCTGCAGCCCGATCCTGTGCAGCTCTTTCAGGACTTCAAACCTTCGGGCGAAAGCTTCGTGCTGGCGGCACGGCTGCACGGCAACGTGAACTCGGCTTTCGAGGGGCGCCCCGCGCCGGCGGAGGGCGAGAAAGCGCCCGAGAACGCGCCCGCCCATCTCGCCAAGAGCCAGAGCGCGCTCAACGCCATCGTCGTCGCCGACACCGATCTGCTCGACGACCGTTTCTGGGTGACGACGCAGGATTTCTTCGGCCAGCGTGTGGCCGTGCCCGCCGCCTATAACGGCGACTTCGTCGTCAACGCGGTCGACAATCTGCTCGGCTCGTCGGAGCTGATCGGCTTGCGCGGGCGCGGCCTGTCGCAGCGTCCATTCACGGCGCTGCAAGCGATCCAGCGCGACGCCGAAGCGCGGTTCCGCGCCAAGGAGCGCGCGCTGCAGGAGAAGCTGAAGGAAACCGAGCAGCGGCTCGCCCAATTGCAAGGCCGCGGCGCGGCGGGCGAACAAGGCAATCGCGCGATCGCCGGCCCCGAGCAGCAGGCGGAGATCGAGAAATTCCGCGCCGAATTGGTCGGCTTCCGCCGCGAGTTGCGCGACGTCCAGGCGCAATTGCGCGGCGATATCGAACGCGTCGAGATCGTGACCAAGGCGGTCAATATCGCCGCCGTGCCCGTCGCGGTCGCGGTCCTGGCGCTGGTGCTGGGCTGGCTGCGCATCCGCCGCCGCCGCCCGGCCGCGAACTGAACGGAAGGGCGATATGCGCGCGAAAACCCTCGGCATTCTGGCCGTCGCCGCCGTGCTGGCGGGCGGGGGCGCCTATTACGTAAACGCGACCCGCAACGTGGCGCCGGTCGATCGGGCGGCGGGCACGCTCGTCTTTCCGGATCTCGCATCCAAGGCGAACGCGATCGCGTCCGTACGGATCGAAGCCGATGGCGCCGCGTTCACGCTGAAGCGCGACGGCGAAACCTGGACGCTGCCCGAACGCGACGGCTATCCGGTCGACGCCGACCAGACACGCCGCTTGCTGCTCGAACTCGTCGCATTGCGCATCTTGGAATCGCGCACGGCCAATCCGGCCTTGCACGCCGAGCTCGATCTCGACGGGGCGGGCAAGGACCAGAAGGCGATCCGCCTGACATTGGCCGACGCGGGCAACGCGGCGTTCGCCGATCTGCTGATCGGGCGCGCGCGATTCGGCCGCCAGGGCACGGCGGGCGACGGCACGTTCATCCGCCGTCATGGCGAGAACCAGGTCTATTTCGCGCGCGGCCGCGTGGCGCCGGAACGCGACCTCGCCAAGTGGCTCGACCGGCGCGTGATGAACGTGGCGCGCGAGCGTATCGCGTCGATCGAATTGACCGCCATCGACGGCGAACGTCTGTCGGCCGGGAAGAAGTCGCCCGCCGACAACGATATCGAGCTCGCGAATATCCCCGGCGACCAGAAGGTCAAATCGGCTTTCGACGTCAATCTTCTGTCCAGCGCTTTCGAGGGGCTCGATCTCGAAGACGTGCGCAAGGCCGACGGCCTCGATTTCGATGCCGCGCGCGAGCGCGCGGTCTACACGACCTTCGACGGGCTGAAAATCGAGATCGCGCTGGTGCGCGATCGCGATCTGCGCTGGG
>VYME01000270.1_pt1 | contig 21697 bp, 18 predicted proteins | sample 5115281 | NCBI WGS metagenome assembly VYME01 (sample SAMN12291780, study PRJNA351875) | freshwater metagenome | isolation source: freshwater lake | place: USA: Michigan, Wintergreen Lake | collected 2013-08-08
CGGAACGCCCGGCCCGGCGGGGCCGCCCTCATCCGCTGGCGCAGCCACTCGAAGTGCTTGGGCTCGCGGAAGAAGTAGGTCTCGTTGGTGGTCAGCAGGTCGATCGCGGTCTGCAGTTCGCCGGGATCGCGCCCGCTGTCGATGCGCTTCAGGTACTCCCCGTAGGTGTCGAGCCCGAGTTTGGTGAGCCGCTTGCCGAGCCGGCCGCACACCATCGGCTTCTTCTGCTCCGACAGCGTGATGCCGGCCTCGCGGTAGAGCAGGGCGCGTAGCGCCTCGAACTCCGCGTCGTTGATGGCCGTCCCGAGAACGAGTGAGCTCACGGCGGCTCAGTGCACGGATGGAATGGTGGCCGCGTCCGCGGAAGCGGCCACGGACGCCATCTCGTCGACGGCGAGGACGCGTGCGAGATCGAGCAGGATCACGAACTTGCCCGCGACCTTGCCCATGCCGGCCACGAAGTCCGGACGGATCTGCGTCCCGAAGGATGGCGCGGGTTCGATGTCCGCATCGGCGATGTCGAGGACTTCATGCACCGCGTCGACGAGCACCCCCACCACTTGGGACTCGCCGTCCGCTTCGATCTCGACGATCACGATGCAGGTCCGACGGCCGATCTTGGTCGGTCCGGCACCGAACCGGGCGCTCAGGTCCACCACCGGCACCACGGCACCGCGCAGGTTGATCACACCCCGAATGAAGGACGGCATCATCGGCACCGAGGTAAGGGCACCGAACTCGATGATCTCCTTGATGCGGAGGATGCCGACGGCGTACGCCTCGCCGCCGAGCTGGAAGGTGAGGAACTGTCGGGCGACGGCCGAGGCCGTCGCCGGGGCACCATGGGTGCCTTCGGCTGTACGGGTCATCGCGCGACTCCTAGAACTGCTTGAAGAACGATTCGTCCACGCCGCCATCGGTCCCGGTGCGGCGCAGATTGCCGGCGGCCTTCGGCCCACGCTTGCGGCCCGGATCCGCGGCCGTCGCGCGTTGAAGCTCCACCGCGTTCTGCCCCGCTGCGATCTGGACCGCCAGCTGTTCGGAGGCGGACGCGTTCTGCTGCGTGGCCTGATTCAGCTGGTTCATCGCGCTGTTGATCTGCGACACGCCCGTGGACTGCTCCTCGGACGCGGCGGTGATCTCCTGCACCAGGTCGGAAGTCTTGCGGATGCTGGGCACCATCTCCTCCAGCAGCTTGCCCGCGCGCTCCGCCATGTCGACGCTGCTGCCGGCGAGCGTCCCGATCTCCTGGGCTGCCACCTGGCTGCGCTCGGCCAGTTTGCGCACTTCGGCTGCCACGACTGCGAAGCCCTTGCCGTGCTCGCCCGCCCGGGCTGCCTCGATGGCGGCGTTGAGCGCGAGCAGGTTGGTCTGGTAGGCGATGTCGTCGATGATGCCGATCTTGCCGGCGATCTGTTTCATCGCGACCACCGTCTGCATCACCGCCTCGCCGCCCTCGGAGGCTTCGGTGGCGGCCTTCGTCGCCATGCCGTCGGTGACCTTGGCGTTTTCGGAGTTCTGCGTGATGGAGGCCGACATCTCCTCGACCGATGCGCTCGTCTCCTCGACGCTCGCGGCCTGTTCGCTCGCGCCCTGCGAGAGGGACTGTGCCGTGGCGCTCACCTGCTCTGCCGCACCGGTCAGCGAGTCCGCCGAGACCCGCACTTCCGAGATGACCTGCCCGAGTCGTTCGGAGGTCGCGTTGCAGTCCTCCTTCAGCTGGCCGAACGTGCCCTGGTAGTCACGCGTGATCCGCTGCGTGAGGTCACCCTGCGCCAGCGCGCTCAGCACCCGCGCCACTTCGTTGAGGCCCGTGTCGCTGGTCTCGAGAAGCACGTTTAGGCGTTCGGCCAGACCCTTGAAGAAGGCATCCTTGTTCTCGAGGGCGACGCGACGCGTGAAGTCGCCTTGCGCGGCGGCATCGACGATCCCGTTGATCTCCTTCTCCACCGCCACTTCCATCGTGCGGTCCCGCCACTCGACCACGGAGCCGAGGCGCTTGCCCGTCTTGTCGACGATCGGATTCGCGATCAGCAGGAACGTGCGGCCGCCCACTTCGATCTGGGCGCGGTGCGTCGTGCGGAGCTGGCCCAGCAGGTTGCGCTGGTGGGCCGGGTTCTTGTGGAACTGGTCGAAGTTCGTGCCGATGATGGCGCGCGCGTCGAACTGCGGCAGCACCTTGCGGATGTCGGCTTCGGCACCCGTCAGCATCTCCTTCAGCGAGGTGTTCCAGTACCGGATGAAGCCGTCGTTGTCGGCGATCATCACGTTGGTGGTCACCTGGTCGAGCGCATTGCGCGTCGTGTTCGTTTCGTTCTCGAGCGTGAGCTCGTGTGTCCGATCCTTCCACTCCACCACCGACCCGAGGCGCTCGCCCTGTTCGTTGACGATGGGGTTCGCGATCAGCAGGAACGTGCGGCCACCGACCGCGATCTCAACCCTGTGCGTGGTCCGCAACTGGCCCAGGAGGTTGCGCTGGTGCGCGGGGTTCTTGTGGAACTGGTCGAAGTTCGTGCCGATGACAGTGCGCACGTCGAACTGCGGCAGCGCCTTGCGGATGTCGGCTTCCGCACCGGTGAGCATCTCCTTCAGCGACTCGTTCCAGTAGCGGATGTTGCCGTCGTTGTCGGCGATCATGACGTTGGTGGTGACGTTGTCCAGCGCATTCTTCACCCGAAGATTCGTCACGGCAGCCTCGGCAGCGGCGCTGAGTGCGTCCCGCGTGGCATCCATGGCCGCCGTGATTTGGGCCTTGAGCCCCGGCAGGCGGGACATCGATTGGCTGAAGTCGCCCGCGGCGTAGGCCTTGATGATCCTGACGACCTCCATCTTCACGTCGATGTGGTTCTGGACGTGCTGATTGGTCACCTCGGCCACCCGGCCGAAGACCCCTGGCAGATTGGATGTGGGGATGCGCTGGTCGATCGCACCTTCCTGCAGGTGGGCCCGCGCGACCTCCACGTGGGCGGCGTGCAGTGCCTTGATGCTGTCGCGCACCCGGGCAAGGGCGATGAGCGCCTCGTCCGTGCCGGCATCGATGGCGACATCGACGTTGCCGTTCGCGAGTGCGTTCGCGGCATCTGCGATCGCGCGCTGACGACCACCGCCTGCGCCCATGACACCGCCCGCAATGGCGACGGCGACACCGGCGACCGCGAGCAGGATGATCCAGAGTCGCGCCGTGCCGGCTGCGGCGGAGGCTTCCGCCTTCGCTTCATCGGCGTTGCTCTTCAGCGATGTGACGGCTTCGAGCGAGGTGGCCATGAGCGAGGCGTGCGCGCTGTTGAAGGCCGGACCCTTGCCGGCGGCCAGCGCTTCCTGGGCTGCGGCGGCTGTCTGTGCTTCGGTGGACTGCCAGCGTGCGGCATTCGCGCTGTCGGTGCCGGCCAGTTGCGTGACCGCGGCGGTCGCGCGCGCCGAGGCGCTGTCGATGGCTTCGCGACTGCCGGTGCGCACCGCGGCGGCCCGCTCGATCGCCGCTTCGCGCCATTGCCGCAAGGCGTCGGTGCTGGCGAGGCGGCTCGTTGCCGTGGTCACCGCGCCTGTTCCGCCCGTTTCCAGACTGTTCGTGCCGATCGCGGCGGTGGCGATCAACAGTGCCGCCGTGACGCCGAAACCGATTCCGATTCTTGTGCCCATGTTCGTTTCTCCGTGCTGGATGTAGTCGCGTCAGGCGTGGGCCGAGTCGGCGGTGGCTTCCCGCGTCGTCGAGCTGCCCTGCCGGGCCGCGTTTCTGGTGGCGCCGTCGATGAGCGCCTGTACGTCGAGAATGAGTGCCACTTCCCCAGTGCCGAGGATCGTGGAACCGCCGATGCCTTGCAGATTCCTGAACAGCTTGCCGAGCGGCTTGATGACGGTCTGGTACTCGCCCAGCAACCGGTCGACGACGAGGCCGGCGTACGTGGTGCCGTTGCGTACGACGACAACGTTGTGGTGCGCCGGAGGGGGCGCCTCGATGCCGAAGACTTCGCGCAGACGCAGGAACGGCAGGACCTCGCCGCGCAGGTTGAGATAGCTCGCGCCGCTGGGCGTGCCCTCCGGAAGCTCGATGCACTCGACCACCATGTCGAGGGGCACGACGTACGAGGCGGGGCCGACGGACACGAGGAAGCCGTCGATGATCGCGAGCGTGAGTGGGAGGCGGATGGATACCACCGTGCCCTGCCCGGGGCGGCTCGACAGCTTCACGGTGCCGCGCAGCGCCTCGATGTTGCGGCGGACGACGTCCATGCCCACGCCGCGGCCCGAGAGGCTCGTCACCTTCTCCGCGGTCGAGAAGCCGGCCGTGAAGATGAGATCGAACACCTCGTCGTCCGGCAGTTCCGTGTTCGGCGGCACCAGACCGCGCTCCCAGGCCTTCTGCAGGATGCGGTCGCGGTCGAGGCCGCGACCATCGTCGATCACCTCGATGACGATGCTGCCGGAGTCGTGGAACGCATTGAGACGCATGAGGCCGCCGGGTGCCTTGCCGTTCGCCACGCGCACGTCCGGCATCTCGATGCCGTGGTCCATCGCGTTGCGCACCAGATGCATCAGCGGGTCGGCGATCTTCTCGACGACCGACTTGTCCAGTTCGGTGTCGGCACCGGAGATCTCCAGATCGATCTCCTTGCCCAGTTCGCGGCTCACGTCGCGCACCACGCGCCGGAATCGGTTGAAGGTCTCGCCGATCTGCACCATCCGCATCTGCAGCGCGCCGTTGCGGATCTCCTCCACCAGATCGGTGATGACCTGCGTCGACTCGACGAGGCGCGGGTCGGCGGCGCGGCGCGCCAGAAGGTTCGCACCGGCGCCAGCGATCACGAGTTCACCGACCAGCGTGATGAGGCTGTCGAGCTTGTCGGCCTGCACGCGGATGAACCGGCTTTCCTCGGTGCGGTGATCCCGCTGTCGGGTGACGGCGACCTGCAGGACCTCCGCGGGCAATGCCTGCTGCGCCACCAGGAGCTCGCCGATCGGTGGCGCGACGCCCTGTGAATCCTGTTGTGTCGCGAGTGCCCGATCGAGTTCCTTCTGAGTCACGGCCCCGCAGCTCACCAGCAGCTCGCCGATCCGCTTCCCGTGCATGGGCATCGCCTGCAGCAGGGTGATCCAGCGTCCCACTTCGGCGTCCGGCGCGGTGATGCGCAGCTCGCAGTCGTCCTTCACGAACTCGAAGACCGACGTGAGGTCCGCCTTCGTGCACTCGGCCTGCAGCAGGATGTCGAAGCCGAGATGACACGTCTCGGGATCGAATGCTTCCGCAGCCGGCATCGAGTCGATGCGTGTCGTCACGCCGAGCACGTCGCCCTTCGTGCCGAGATAGCGGATGAACGACAGCGGATCCATCCCATCGCGGAAGATGCTGGGGCCGAAGTCGACGGCGATGTGCCACGGACGTTCGACCGACGGCGCCGCGGGCGCGGGTCCATTCTTGGCGATCGCCGTCGTGCGATCGTCTGCCGGCGACCATGCGAGGAGCCGCTGCATCAAAGCCGCGCCGGTCGCGGTGGTCTCGGGGCGTTCCGCGCCCTCGGCGGTCTCGGTCAGCAGATTGCCGATGTGGTCGCCGCTCTCCAGGAGCAGCGCTGCGAGGTCGCTGTTCAGGGCGATGTCGCCGGCGCGCAGCCGGTCCAGAACCGTCTCCACCTCGTGGGTGAAGCCCCCGATGCGGTCGAACCCGAAGAGACCGGCCGAACCCTTGATGGTGTGCGCCGCGCGGAAAAGGCCGTTCAGCGTTTCGTCATCGTGCGTGTTCGATTCGAGCGCGAGGAGGGCATCCTCGATCTGCCGCAGCATGTCGCGGCTTTCCTCGAAGAAGGTCTGTTGTGCCTGTTCGTACTCGTTCACTGGATCGGTCCCTCCAGCGCGTCCGTGGAGAGTCCCGCAACGTGCAGCACTTCCTGCACCGCGGGGCTGGCGTTGCTGATGCGCAGCGACTTGCCCCGCTGCTCGGCTTCGCGGCGGGCGAAGAGCAGCAGCTGCAGACCGGCGGCGTCGATCTCGCTGACGTTCCCGAGGGCCAGCGCCGGCTCGTCGATATCGATGACGTGGGCCAGGATCTGTGGCTTCAGCTCGGCGGCCCGGTAGATCCCGAACTCGCCTTCTATCGTGAGTGTGTGTTCGTCCATGGCGGCGCTCCCCTGGTCACGGCAGTACGAGGCGGGAGACGGCGTCGAGGAGTTCCGGCGGTTTGAAGGGCTTGACGATCCACGCTTTCGCGCCGGCCGCCTTGCCTTCCATCATCTTGGCTTCCTGGTTCTCGGTCGTGAGCATCACGACCGGCGTGAACTTGTAGTTCGCGTTCGCCTTCACCGCCTTCACGAACGAGATGCCGTCCATGTTCGGCATGTTCACGTCGCTCACGATCAGATGGATCTTGCGACCGTCGAGCTTGGTGAGTGCATCCTTGCCATCCGAACCCTCGACCACGTCGTAGCCGGCGCCCTTCAGCGCGATGGCCACCACCTGTCGCAGGCTCGCCGAGTCGTCCACCACCATGATTGTCTTTGCCACTGCCACCTCCGTTCACTGCACATCCATGCGTTACGCATTCGAACCGGGCACGACGCCCGTTCCTCAGAAGAAGTTCACGCCACTCGTGGTCCGTCCGGCGTGAGTGGGCATCGGCCCGCCGTGATTGGCGCGCTCCTCCTCGGTCGCGTAATGCCGCGCCAGATCGTCGCGCCAGCGCGCGGGGTCGATGTGATCGAGGGTGTCCGGGTCCCGCATCGCCGTGGACGCGATGCCCTGGAGCTTGTCCATGTCCCCGAGCGTGTGTCCCAGGATCTGGCTGACGCGGTCCTGGTACTGGAATCCGACGAGCAACTGGCCGATCTCGCTGCGGATCGCGGTGTTCTCGGCGACCAGGTGCCGGGTGTTGCCATCGAGGGCGCTGGCCAGCGAGTTGAATCGCGCGAGCACGTCCCGGATGGCCGCCTCGGCAGCCTTCGCGGCGGCCGCCTGTTCGTCGGCGGAGCTGGCCGTCGCCTGGACCGTGGCCTCGATCGCCTTGGTGATGATTCCGACCTTCTCGGTGATCCGCTTGCCGGTCTCCGCCGATTGGCTGGAGAGCTTGCGGACCTCGTCCGCCACGACCGCGAATCCGCGACCGGACTCCCCGGCGCGGGCCGCTTCGATCGCGGCGTTGAGGGCGAGCAGGTTGGTCTGCGCCGCGAGGCGACCGACGTCGATCGCCATGTGTCGCATCTCTTCCGTGAATCGCGCCATGGCGCCGACGTCGGCCAGGACCTGCTGCTGGGCCTCGTGGGCGGCCTGGAGCGTGGTGCCGACCGGTCGCAGCCGGCTCTCGCATTCGGACAAGGTCCCGACGACACCGAGTCCGTCACCGACCAGGGCCCCGGAGGCGGCATGCTCGGCCGCCGCCAGGCGTTCCACCAGGGCCGCGAAACTGGTGGTGAGGTCTTCGACGGCGACGCGCGACTGGTCGCGCGCCGACGACACGTGGCGTGACCAGAGGGGGACGACCGATTCGCAGAGCGAGGCGAGGCGGGTGTCGTTCGGGCGGGCCTGCGCGGCCGCTTGATCCACCGCCCGGCGGGCCGCTTCGGCGGACTGCGCATGGACGGCGCGGCGACCCTGGATCAGGGTGAGGCCGGCCGAAAGGATCGTGACGACCGCCGAGACCAGGCAGACTGGCCAGCCGGCACCGAGGGCAGCGATGGCGCCAGTGCCGCCCAGACCAATTCCAAGAACCATCCACGCATACATCATTGAGTTGTCTCCCTCTGGGCCCCACCCCGCGCCAGACCAGGTGGTCTGTCGATCGATGTCCGGGGGGCGTTGGACCTGGGTCCGGTTACGACTGGCGGTCGAGGGACTGAAGCGCTTGGCGCCCCAATGTGACCAAGTGCGTGAATGTTTTCCGAAACGTGCTACTTCGGACGATTCGACGGGCTGGAAAGCGGGGCCGGACGGGTTCATTTGACCTGTGCGGGATCGCCCCGGGAGCCGATAATTCCCATGCGTGTTCCGACGGACCCGGGAGCGCCCGCGATACCTACAAAGAGGAGGAATGCACGAATGCCTGGAGTCGGTGCGTCGACCGCGACGGGGAAGGGTCCCCGGAGGTCCCCTTGACCGCCACCGCGCAGTCTCGCGGCGGTGAAACGGTGAACGCGGTGCCGTCGGTGGCCACGGCCACCCCCGCCGTCGAGGCCCAGGGCTGGGCACGGATCCGTACCGAGGATCCCGACGTGCTGGTGTCCTTCTATTCCCGCATGGCAGAACGCAGTCTCGACCAGATGGCGCCGGGCCCCTGCGTGGTGACGGCCGAACTCGGGAACTGCGGCGACAACTTCGTGTTTCGCGAGTCCTGCACCGCGCTCACGCAGACGTGGGCCCGCTTCCGGGAACGCAGCTATGCCTGCGTCGTACCGGTGGTGCCGTTCCGCCGCGGGCGGTACTTCGGGCAGGAGATCCGTGACACCAACGTACTCACCCTCGAGCCCGGTCTCGACTTCTGGATGGTGGCGCCGGCCGGGGCCGACTACGCCGGGCTGGTGGTGCCACAGACGGTCGTCCTGCGGTATGCGTCGTCACTGCAGCTGGCCGGCGAGGAACATCTCCGCGACTCGCCGCGCCTCATCGACCTGCCGATGCATCGGCTCCAGGCGCTGCGCCGCTTCATGTTGATGGTGTTGTCGAACTTCGAGCGGAACGCTGCCAACCGGAGCTCCGCGATGGCCTGCAGCCAGGTGGAGGAGTCCGCGGCCGTCCTGCTCATCTGCACGTTCCTCGGGCGGTCCCGGATGCGCAGTGCCGGCCGGCCGAAGTCTTCCTACGAGCGCATCACCAGGCAGGCGAGGGAACTCGTGATGGGGCGACCCGACGTGCCGCCCACGCTGCTGGAGTTGTGCGAGCACCTGCACGTCGGCGTACGGGCACTCAACTACGCGTTCCAGCACGCCGTGGGGACGAGCGCCGGTGAGTACCTTCGTGTCGTCCGGCTGAATCGCGTTCGCGAGGAACTGCTCGCCGCCCGTGGTGGCGGCCGGGTGATCCTGTCGACGATCGCCGCCCGCTGGGGCTTCTGGCACGCCAGCCAGTTCACGCGTCAGTACCGGGCGCTGTTCGGAGAGCGGCCGTCCGAGACGCTGCGCCTGGAGGAACCCGAACCTCCCAAGCTTCCGCTCGTGACCGGCAAGGCGCCGTCCCGTCGGTGACTGCCCTAGGGCCGATTGTCTCCAGTCACTTGGGCGTCTTGCGTTTCCGGTTCTCGTCCTTCAACCAGGTGATGATCTGCCACGTCTGCTCCTCGGTCATGTCGCCCGAGAAGCCGGACATCGCCGTGCCGGAACGTCCGTTGCGGATGGTGTTGAAGATCATCTCGTCGGAGGGCTTCCGCAGCCATTCGTCGTCGGTGAGGTCGGGCCCCACGGCGCCGCGGGCGTTGCCCCCGTGGCAGGCGATGCAGCCCGCGGTGTGATACAGCTTGCGGCCCGCCGCGATGACGTCGGCGTCGGGCGATAGGGGATTCACGATGGGGTCCGCGGCCCAGGCAGGTGTCGCGGCGATCAAAAGGCTGAGAAGGGTGGTCGTCGTTTTCATGGATATCGTTGGAGACCCTCCGGCGGCATGCCGCCGGAGGGTGTGCGTCATTACTTCTTGGTGTCGAACAGTGCGAAGACGTGAACGATACCGCCCTTGCGCATGTTCTTCAGATGCGGCGCGCCGCCCTTGCCGCCCCAGGTGGCCCAGCCCGTCCAGCCACCCCAGCCCGACGGCACGGCGATGTACTGCTTGCCGTCGATCGAGAAGCTGACCGGGCTGCCCACCATGCCCGAGCCGGTCTGGTAGGACCAGAGTTCCTCTCCGGTGCGGATGTCGAAGGCCTTGAACTCACCTTCCGGCGTGCCCGCGAAGGCGAGACCGCCGCCGGTGGTCATCACGCCGCTCGTGAAGGGCGAGGGCGCCTTGACCGTCCACAGCTTCTCGCCGGTCGTCACGTCGAAGCCCACGAGCTGGCCATAGCCCTTGATCCAGTCGGCTTCCGCGATACCGAGGTTGTACTTGCCCTCGACCCGCTCGGACTTGCCCGCCAGGATGTCGACGCAGATCTCGCGGCTCGGGATCACGACGATCTTGCTCACCGGGCTGTAGCTCATGGGGTTCCACCACTTGCCCCCTTCCGACGCCGGGCAGACGTTCATGGCCTTGTTCTCGTAGGTGGGCACCTTCGTCTGGTCGACGATGGGGCGGCCCTCCGGGGTGAAGCCGGTGGCCCAGTTCACCTTCGAGATTTCCTTCGCCCAGTTGAACTTGCCGTTCGTGCGATCGATGTTGTAGAGGAAGCCGTTGCGGTCGCCGTGCAGCCAGACCTTCTTGCCGTTCACGTTCGCGAGGATCGTCTCGTTCACGCCGTCGAAGTCCCAGACGTCCCACGGGGTGTACTGGTAGTGGAACTTGATCTCGCCGTTGTCCGGGTTCAGGGCCAGCGTGGAGTTCGTGTAGAGGTTGTCGCCGATCCGCCCCATGCCGTCCCAGTCCGGATTCGGGTTGCCCGTGCTCCAGTACAGGATGTCGAGTTCGGCGTCGTACGAGCCGGTGATCCAGGTGGAGCCGCCGCCGTACTTGCCGGCCTCGGGATCCTTGTCGCCCCAGGTGTTGCCGCCGGGTTCGTTCGGTTCCGGGATCGTGTAACGCCGCCACACCTGCGCGCCCGTGTTGGCGTCGAGCGCGTCGATCCAGAGGCGCGTCGGGTACTCGGCGCCGGACATGCCGACGACCACCTTGCCCTTCACCACGAGCGGGGCCACGGTCATCGTCTGGGCCTTCGTCCAGTCGCCGACTACGACATCCCAGACCACCTTGCCGGTCTCGCGATCGAGGGCGATCACGTGGGAGTCAGGTGTCGCGTAGAACACCTTGTCCTCGAACACCGCGGCACCGCGGTTGCCCACGTCGCAGCACATCATCTTGCCGATGTTGTCCGGCAGCGGGTGCGAGTGGCTCCAGAGTTCCTGGCCCGTCGCGGCGTTCACGGCGTAGATCTTCCCGTGGGAGGCCGTGACGTACATGATGCCGTCGACCACGATGGGCGTGGTGTTCTGCGCGTCCAGCGTGCCGAGGGCGAACGAGTACACCGGCACCAGCCGCTTCACCGACTTCACGTTGATCTTGGCGAGCGGGCTGTACCGCGTGCCGGCGTAGTCGCGACCGGCCATCAGCCAGTTGCTGGCTTCCTTGTGCGCCTCGAGGAGCATCTTGTCCGTCACGGGCGTGTGGACCGGCTCCGCTGCGTGCACTGTCCCCGTTGCGAGCAACGCCGCGCAGAGCGCGCTCGACAGAATGCCCGGGTGCCGCATGTTCTTCGTCTGCATTTGATCTCTCTCCTGCCAGGATGACCGATGGTGGGATGCTGGCATCGCTCGCGACCGGTCGGGGTGCTGACCGGTATGACCGCGGGGTGCTGCAGCGGGGGTCCAAGGGCGCAAGAAGCCTGCCCTGCACACCGCCCCCCGTTGGGGCGCGGCGGCGCCGATGAGCGGCGCTTCGGTGCAAGGCATTCCCCCTATGACGTTGGCGATCAGGGCTGGAAATGCACCGGAACGGACGCCCGGGCGCGTTGTGCCACCGCGCCTCGACCGCGCCATTGTAGTGCGAACGCCGGGGGGCAGGAACCAGGCTGGTGCGAGTCGGGAGTCGTTCCGAGACAGGCGGGAACTCAGACCGTGATATCCAGGAGGGCGCCGATCTGCGGCCCCGAATCCTCTTCGCCGCCCAGCGCCTGGATCGTGTCGAAGAGCGACATCGCCGATGACAGCAGGCTGGCGGCTTCCCGGTCGTTCAGGCCTTGCAGACCGCCGGGCAGGCCATTGCGCCCGAGCGCGGCTTCGAGACCGATGTCACCGAGGTACGACGGGGTCAGCTGAAGCGGGTTGGCGGCGCCGACCCCCTGGCCGAACCCGGCAATGAGATCGCGGAAGTACGAACTCTCCAGGACCTGCACGGCATTGGCCCGACCGGCGCCGGCAACCGACTCCACGCCGGGTAGTGGGGCGCCGGTGGCGACGGACGTCTGCAGGGCGCGGGTGAAGAGGTCCGGCGCCGAGACCGACGCGTTCGGCGGGATGAACGCCGGGATGAACGTGCTGCTGCGGGCCGGCGAGACCAGCGTGGGCATCAGCGAGGGGAGTGCCGAGATCGCGATGACGAATACTGCCTTGGCGTGGTGATGCGGGAAGCTTAGAGCCGCGGGCGCTCCACCGCCAGAGGCGTCAGCGCCAGCCGCGCGCCATGGCGAGCGGGTCCTCGGCGGAAGGCGCGGCGTCGCCATCGGTGCGGTCGGAGTCGAAGAGGCCCTCCAGCTCGCGGGCGGCTTCCTGCGACGTCTGGATCAGGCGGTCCTCGTCGCGGTGGACGGCGTACTGACGCTCGAGCACGCCTTCGTCGTGACGCCGGAAGCGGGCGATGGTGTCGCTCGCGACGTCGGGCGAGAGTCCCACCGCCGTGAGGGTGGCCTCGGCCATCTCGAGGGCCGACGCGAAGGTTTCCCGGGTGATGACCTTCACGCCGAGTTCGCGCAGTTCGAGCGCATGGATGCGGTTGCGGGCGCGGGCGTGGATCTCGAGATGGGGGAAGTGCTTGCGCACCAGGGCCGCGGTGCGGGCCGAGGCTTCCACGTCGTCGATCGCCAGGACCAGGATGCGCGCCTGATCGGCCTTCGCGGCCCGCAGCAGTTCGAGCTTCGAGACGTCACCGAAGTACGCCTTGCGCCCGAACCGCCGGACAACGTCGATCTGGCTGGCATCGATGTCGAGGGCCGTGTACGGGATCTTCTTCGCGTTCAGCACCCGGGTGACGATCTGACCCACGCGGCCGATGCCGGCGACGATGATCGGCGTGGCCTCGTCGTCGATCTCGTCGAACTTCGGTGCGACACCGCGGGCGAGCCAAGGGCTCACGACGTTCTCGCTCAGCAGAAAGAACACCGGGGTGAGCGCCATCGAGAGCGTCACGGTGATCACCAGGAAATCGTTCTGGGCGGTGTCGATCAGGCCGCTCGTCGACGCCACGCCGAACAGCACGAAGGCGAACTCCCCCGCATGCGCCAGCAGCACGGCGAGGCTCCGCGAACTGGCAGGGCCGTGACCGGTGGCCGCCCCGAGCCCGTACAGCACGGCCCCCTTGATGACCATCAGGCCGAGGGCGGCGCCGATCACGGCGAATGGATGCGACGCCAGGAGCCCCAGGTTCGCGCTCATGCCCACTGCGATGAAGAAGAGCCCCAGCAGCAGGCCCTTGAACGGTTCGATGCTGGCCTCGATCTCGTGGCGGTACTCGGAGTCGGCGAGCAGCACGCCGGCGAGGAAGGCGCCGAGCGTCATCGAGAGTCCGGTGGCCTCCATCAGGAGCGCCGTGCCGATCACGACGAGCAGCGCCGCGGCCGTGAAGACCTCCTGGATGCCGCTGCCGGCGACGACCTTCAGCACCGGGCGCAGCAGATGGCGCCCGCCGAAGATCACGGCCGCGATCACGAGCACGGCCTTGCCGGCACCCCACCACGGATTGGTCGCCTGCGCCGACTCGTGCGCAACGAGCAGCGGCACGAGCGCCAGCAGCGGGATGACGGAGATGTCCTGGAAGAGCGCGATCGCGAACGCCGACCGGCCGTGCCGCGTGCCGAGCTGCTTGCGCTCGCCCAGCAGCTGCAGCACGAAGGCGGTGGAGTTCATCGCGAGTGCGAAGCCGGTGACGAGCGCCGCCTGCCAGACGAACCCGTACGCGTAGGCGATGCCGCCCAGGAGAAGTGTGGTGACACCGACCTGGATGCCGCCCAGCCCGAACACCGGCCGGCGCAGTGCCCAGAGCCGCGACGGCTGCAGCTCCAGCCCGATGACGAAGAGCAGCAGCACCACGCCCAGCTCGGCGAATCCGAGGATGCTCTCCACCTCGGTCACGACGCGCAGCCCCCACGGCCCGATGACGAGCCCTGCCGCCAGGAAACCGAGCACCGCACCGAGCTTCAACTTGCGGAAGATCGGCACCGTGACGACGGCGGAGGCGAGGAAGACGGCGGCTTCGGTGAGCAGGTGCATGGTGCGAAGGGGCTAGGGACTAGGGGTCAGGGGTTAGGGAAATTCCACAGGGCATTTGCCGTCGCGCGAGTGGTCAATCTGCTTGCATCGACCGCGGCCGCCGCCTGACGGCGGTTTTCCCTAGTCCCAGGCCCCTGATTTTCCCTAGCCCCTCAAGGACTCAGACGACCGCCGCCGTGATCCGGATCTCCACCTTGTACTTCGGGGCGGCGAGCTTCGATTCGACGCATGCGCGGCCCGGCGCGCAGCCTTCGGGCACCCAGGCGTCCCACTCCTTGTTCATCGCGTCGTAGTACGCCATGTCCGAGAGCCAGATGGTGGCCGAGAGCATGCTCGAACGGTTGCTGCCGGCCTCGGCGAGGAAGCGGTCGATCTTGGTCAGGATGTTGGCGGTCTGGGCGCCGGGGTCGTCGGGCACCGGTTCGTCGGCGACGATGCCGGCGAGGTAGACGGTGCCGTTGTGGATCACCACCTGCGAAAGGCGTTGGCGGACGTGCTTGCGGACGATGGTCATGATCGGGGTCTCCGTGGTTGCGTGTTTCAGCCGAACATCTTCTTCAGCTCGGTGATCAGCGACGGGATCACGAAGCCGACGATGAAGATCGCAGCCACCCACAGCAGCCCCACCATCCAGGCGGGCGCTTGCAGCGAGCGGCGCATGTGCTTGTAGTAAAGATACAGCGTGGCGCACGAGATGATCGGCAGCATGGCGGCCTGTGCCATCCCGCCCCAGGTCACCATCTGCACCGGGGCCTGCCCGAAGATCCAGAACATGACGACCGGGATGGCGGTGAGCACCACCACGAAGATGTCGCGCCAGCGGTTGCGGGCCTTGAGGTCGTCGTGCTCGTACTTGCCGAGCAGGCGCATCAGGTCGGAGCACATCCGCGAGTGGCCGGCGGTGGCAGCGACGATCGTGCCCCAGAGGATGATGATCGCGCCTGCGTAGAACAGGTACTGCGCCCAGCCGCCCAGCGTCTGCGTGTAGATGTTGGAGAGCACGGGGATCATGTCCGCGCCCTTCGGCACCTGGCCGGCCGGATGCAGGATGCCCGCACCGAGCAGATAGAACGCCACGGTGGCGATCGTGTACACGAGCATCGAGAAAACGACGTCGATGTTCATCACGTGCGCCCAGCCCCGCGCGCGACGGCGCCACGCGTCGGAGTTCTGGTACGGACCGGTGTTCCGCGCGTAGCCCTTCTCCATGCACCAGTACGTGTAGATGTACAACTCCGTCGCGCCGACGCCCGTGATGCCGAACACGGCGATCGCGATGGCGAGACCTTCCTTCGGGATCTCGAATGCGAGGCCCTGCAGCATCTCGTTCGCGTGGAAGGTCGGCGACCCGATCAGCAGGATGGCCGCGAGCAGCGTGATGAAGGTGAAGAGGCCCACCTTCACCATCGCGAGCCTCTCCATCCGTGCGTAGCCGCCGCCCAGGAGCAGCGCCAGCGTCAGCACCCAGAACACGAGCACCCACACGCCCACGGGCAGCGTCGTGATCTGGAACATGACCTGCGACACGCCGATGAACATCGCGGCGATCTGGAAGAGCGTGAGGAACACCATCATCGCCCACGCGACGATCACCCAGTTGATGCGCTTTCCCCGCGGGCCGGGCACGTGATTGACGGCGTCGAGGCCCGTCTCGGCGCGGGCGATGACATAGCGGCCGAGGAATGCCTGCACGACGGACTTGATGAGGCAGCTCACGATCACCAGCCAGAGCATCGTGTAGCCGACCTTGGCGCCGAGCGCCGTGGTGGCGATCAGCTCACCCGACCCCACGATCGACGCCGCCAGCACGATGCCGGGGCCGATCTTGCGCAGGATGTTCCAGAACCCGACCGGCGGTTCGAGGATGTCCTTCGGGTCGAGCTGGTAGGGGTCGAAATGGGCCGGGATCGCGGCCGCGGCGTCGTGCTGGGTGGACATGGTTCTCTCTCCTCTCCGTTGGATGCCCGACGACGCCTCTGCGGACGATCGTCAGCCCTCACGCCGCGCGTCGCGCGCGGTCTTCATGGTGACCATCTCTTCCGACGCTGTCGGATGGATCGCCACCGTGTCGTCGAACTGCCGCTTCGTCGCGCCCATCTTCACTGCGACCGCGAAGCCCTGCAGCATCTCGTCCGCCCCCGGCCCGATCACGTGGCAGCCCACCACGCGTTGCTCCGGGCCGGCCACCACGAGCTTCATGGCCGTCTTCATCGTGCGCTGCGTGAACCCGTGACTCATGGGCGTGAAGCGCGTCTCGTACACCTTCACGTCGGCGCCGTGCCGGTCCACCGCCTGCGGCTCCGTGAGCCCGACGGTGCCGATGGGCGGGTGCGAGAAGACCACCGTCGCGATGTTCTCGTAGTCGAGGTGGCGCCCTTCCATCCCGCCGAACAGGCGATCGGCCAGACGCCGGCCGGCGGCGATGGCCACCGGCGTGAGTTCGTGGTGGCCCGTGACATCGCCCACCGCGTGGATGCTCGGCACGGACGTGTCCTGGAAGCGGTCCACCGGGATCACGCCGTCGTCGTCCGTCGGCAGGCCGGCGGCCTCGGGGCCGAGGGCGGCCGTCACGGGCCTGCGTCCGATCGCCCACAGCACGCAGTCGAAGGGGCCATGCCGTGAGTGGTCCTCGCCGATCATCCATAGGCCGGCGTCATCGCGTTCGACGCGGGCGGGCCGGAAGCCGGTGACCTGACGGATGCCATCCGCCGCCATGTGCTCCTGCAGGTTCGTGCGGAGCATGGGGTCGAAGTCGTGCAGCACGTGGTCGCGGCGGAGGAACTGCGTGATCTCCGAACCCAGTGCCCGCATCAGCCCCGCCACCTCGACGGCGATGTAGCCGCCGCCGACGATCGCCATCCGGTCGGGCCGGGTCTCGAGATCGAAGAAGCCGTCGGACGTGATGCCCAGCATCGCCCCGGGGATGTCCGGAATGCGCGGCGCGCCCCCGACGGCCACGAGGATGTGGTCGGCCGTGATGCGCTCGCCATCGACCTCGACGGTGCGGGCGTCCGCGAACCGGGCGAAACCACGGACGATCTCGACCTTGTTGCTGCGCAGGTAGCGCTCGTAGGCCCCGTTCAGGTTCGCGACGTAGGCGTCGCGCGCGGCCTTCAGGCGGTCCCACCGGAACTCGTAGGGCGGCACGGAGAATCCATACGAGGCGGCATCCTCGATCGCGTGGGCCATCTGACCCGCCGTCCACATGATCTTCTTGGGCACGCAGCCCACGTTCACGCATGTGCCGCCGAGCCGCCCGCCCTCGATGAGCGCCACCTTCGCGCCGTACGAAGCTGCCCGGTTGGCGGTGGCCACGCCGCCGCTGCCGCCGCCGATGCACACGAGATCGAAATGCCTTGTCATGCCCGTCCATCCACATTGTCCGAGGCCGGAGTGTAAGTGCATCGGGCGGGGCCGCGGATACGGATTTTCTGGCCTTGGCGCTCCCGCGGGGATGACCTTGCCGACCCGGGCCCGCAGGGAGATCATCCGGACGTTCCCCACACCGGAGTCCCCATGCAAGGCGAACGCATCGCGATCCTCGAAAGCCGCGCCGCCCAGCAGGTGGCCGCGCTCGTGGCCCGCCACGGCGGCACGCCCGTCTCCGCACCGGCATTGGCCGAAGTGCCGGACGCCGATCCGGGAGCGGTTCGCGCCCTGCTCGAGCATCACGCCGCGACGCCTCCGGCGCTCGCCATCTTCCAGACCGGGGTGGGGACACGTGCCCTGTTCGAGACCGCCGCCGCGCTGAATCTCGAACGCACGCTGGAGGCCATGCTCGCGCGCACCGTCGTCGCGGTCCGCGGGCCGAAACCCACGGCCGTGCTGCGCACGCGAACCATCCGGATCGATCGCGCGGCGGTGGACCCGTTCACGACGCGCGAACTCCTCGCGGCGATCGCGGATGTGCCCATCGAGGGTGGCACCGTGCTTGTCCAGCGGTACGGCGAGAGCAACGAGGAACTCGGCAAGGCGCTCGTGGCGCGCGGGGCGAATCCGGTGGAGATCCCGACGTACCGGTGGGCGCTGCCGGACGACACCGCGCCGTTGCTCGACCTGGGTCGGCGGCTCCGTGAAGGCACCATCGACGCGGTGGTGTTCACGAGCGCCTCGCAGGTCCGCAACCTGTTTGCGGTCGCCGGGGCGGCGGAGGGCGAGGCCGCGCTGAAGTCGTCGCTGCTGCGCGCGCGCCTCGTGTCCATCGGGCCCGTCTGCTCGGATGCCCTCCGCGCGATCGGCCTGCGCGTCGACGCCGAGGCGAGTCCGCCCAAGCTGGGATTCCTCGTGCCCGCCATCGAGGCGGCGCTCGCATCGCGCCCGGGCCACTGACCGTCACGCAAGTTCGCGTCGCTATACTCGGCGCTCCCTCACGACGACGACAACGACATCATGATCGACCTGTACTACTGGACCACCCCCAACGGGCACAAGATCACCATCTTCCTCGAGGAAGCCGGCCTGCCGTACCGGGTGATCCCCGTGAACATCGGCAAGGGCGAGCAATTCGATCCCGAGTTCCTGCGCATCGCCCCGAACAACCGCATCCCGGCCATCGTCGACACCGAACCCGGTGACGGCGGCGCGGGCATCCCGATCTTCGAGTCGGGCGCCATCCTCGTGTACCTCGCCGCCAAGACCGGCCGGTTCATGCCACGCGATACGCGGGCATGGGTGGACGTGATGCAGTGGCTCATGTGGCAGATGGGCGGCCTCGGCCCCATGGCCGGGCAGAACCATCACTTCTCGCAGTACGCCCCCGAGAAGCTTCCGTACGCGATCGACCGATACGTGAAGGAAACCAACCGCCTCTACGGCGTGCTGAACCGTCGCCTCGCCGACCGGGAGTTTGTGGCGGGCGAATACTCGATCGCCGACATGGCGAGCTATCCCTGGGTCGTGCTGTACGCCCGCCAGGGGCAGGACATCGAGGAGTTCCCGCACCTGAAGCGCTGGTTCGAAACGATCCGCGCCCGCCCGGCGGTGGTGCGCGCCTACGAGGTCGCGAAGACCATCAACACGAAGCCGACGGTGGATGACGAAGCGAAGAAGGTGCTGTTCGGACAGACGGCGGCGGTGGTGAAGTAAATCTTCTCGGGCTAGGGGCTAGGGGCTGGGGACTAGGGGCTAGGGAAAACCAGCGGTTTGCCAGCCGATCGATGGTGCCCACCCTGCCGCCATAGCCCCTGTAGGAGGGGCCCATGGCCCCGAAAGCGGTGGATGCAAGGAACCGCTTCAACCGGAACGATCGCTTTCGCGGGCAGGGCCCGCTCCTACAAGAAGCGTGGCCCATTTCCAAGGTGGGCTGCGCATCCACGGGGGGATATACAAGGGGCGCCCCCCTTGTTCGTACGTCCTGCGGGTACCCCGCCGCGGGCCACCGGCCCGAGAGGCGGGAATGGCCCGCTCCTCTCCGACAAACGCTCGCTATCAATGACGGCGGTCGTACCCATTTCCACGGCCGCGATACACCAGTAGCTTCTCCCTAGCCCCTAGCCCCTGAGCGTGGCCCCCGCCCGGTAGAACGTGATCGGCGCCGCGGGCACCTCGTTCGCGATCGACTTCCGCATCCGGCCCACCACGTGCATCTCGCACGGCTTGCAGTCGAAGCGCAGCGTGAGGCGGTCGTCGCCGTGGGTGATGGTCAGGGGCTCTGCGCGAACCTGCCCCTGCACGCCCGTCACGCCCTTGGCCTGCTTCGGGCACATCGACAACGAGAATCGGACGCAGTGTTTCGTGATCATGAGCGAGACCTCGCCGGTCTCCTCGTGGGACTCGTAGGCCGACGCGATCACCTTCACGCCGTGCTTCGCGTAGAAGTCACGCGCCTTGTGGTTGTAGACGTTCGCGAGGTAGGTGAGCGTGTCTTCCGGGTAGTGCACGGGCGGGTCCACGGGCACGGCGCGTGGAAGGCGTTCGAATCCCGCCGATCTCGAGGCTTCCAGCGCCGCGACGGTGTCGCGCCGCAGCGCATTCACCGCCGACGCCGGCAGGAACCACGGTTGCGAGAGATCGATCTCGATGGTCGTCGCCGCGAAGATCGTGGTGCCCAGCTTGCCGAGACTGTCGCGCAGCGCGGCCTCGGTACCGGTCGCGTCCCGGGCGGGCTCCTTCGCGCGCACCAGCGACGCCGTGGCGGTGAAGCCATCTTCGTCCGTCGCCGACAGGGTGAATCCGTCGTTCGATTCCGTCAGGCGCAACGCGAGGCCGATGCGACGGTCAGCGGTCTTCCGCTCCATCATGCGGTCCCACGCGGTGTCGCTGTTCCGATGCAGTTCCACGCCGGCACGCAGGCCCGGCAGGTTGGCCACGGGCTCGTTCGGCTCGATGCGGTAGACCGTGTGCGGCTCGGGTCCGACGCCTTCCGCGCGGTTCACCCGGATGCCTGCCAGTTCGCGCTTCGGCGTGTAGTACGTGAGACCGTCTCCGTTGTGGATCGGCGCGGCGGCTTCCATCTCGAACCAGTCCTGGCCGACGCGGAGCACATGTCCGACCGGAAGCCCCACGTGCTTCGGCGAATCGAAGTTGCCGATGTCCTCCTTGCGGCCGTTCACGAAGTAGTCGGTGCCGCCGCGGTTGTAATCGCGCCCGGGGTCAGGTGTGAACAGGACGGTGCAACGCCCCGACGAGGCCCGGGTGAGCGTCGGCGTGTCCTCGAGGATCGCGTCGAGCAGCTGCCGGTACTGGGCCGTCGTGTTCTTCACGTAGCCCATGTCCTTGTACCGCCCCTCGATCTTGAAGGACCGCACGCCGGCATCCACCAGGGCGCGAAGATTGCCGCTCTGGTCGTTGTCCTTCAGGGAGAGCACGTGGCGTTCGTACGCGACCACGCGCCCGTCGTTGTCGGTCACCGTGTAGGGCAGGCGGCATTCCTGGGAGCAGTTGCCCCGGTTCGCGCTCCGGCCGGTGTGGGCATGGCTGATGAAGCACTGTCCGCTGTACGCCACGCACAGCGCCCCGTGGATGAAGAACTCGATCGTCGCGTCGGTGAGCGTCGCCGAGATCGCGCGGATCTGCGGCAGGGAAAGCTCCCGCGCCAGCACCATCTGCGAGAAGCCGACGTCCTGGAGGAAGCGCGCCTTCTCGGGCGTGCGGATGTCCGTCTGCGTGCTGGCGTGGAGCTGGATGGGCGGGAGGTCGAGCTCCAGAAGACCGAGGTCCTGGACGATCAGCGCGTCGACGCCTGCCTCGTACAGCGTGTGGATCAGCTTCCGGGCGGGTTCCAGCTCGTCGTCGCGCAGGATCGTGTTCAGCGTGACGAAGATCCGGCTGCCGAAGCGGTGGGCATGCGCGCAGAGCCGCTCGATGTCCGCGACCTCGTTGCCGGCATTCAACCGGGCCCCGAAGGACGGCCCGCCGATATAGACCGCGTCGGCGCCATGGTTCACGGCCTCGATGCCGATGTCGGCGGTACGGGCGGGGGAGAGCAGTTCGAGTTCTGAGCGGGGCACGGTGTCGGTTCTTGGGGACTAGGGACTAGGGGCAGGGTCGCGGTGCGATGCTCGGTGTGCGGCACTCATGCGAGGAACGAATGGTACCGCGGGCAGTCCCTTGATCCTCGACAAGTTGCCTCGCCACGATCATCGATAGCATCGAACTGAAGCGCGAAGCGCTCATACTTTTCCTAGCCCCTAGCCCCTAGCCCCTAGCCCCTAGCCCCT
>VYME01000257.1_pt1 | contig 21427 bp, 15 predicted proteins | sample 5115281 | NCBI WGS metagenome assembly VYME01 (sample SAMN12291780, study PRJNA351875) | freshwater metagenome | isolation source: freshwater lake | place: USA: Michigan, Wintergreen Lake | collected 2013-08-08
ACACGTTCACCGTGACCGTACCCGTGGTCGTCCCGCCCTTCCCGTCGGAGACGGTATAGGTGAAGCTGTCCGTGCCGTTGAAGTTGGCGGCGGGCGTGTACGTGTACGAACCGTCCGGGTTGACCGTCACCACGCCGTGCGCCGGCAAACCGTTGGGCGCCAGGGCATAGGTGACGGCGTCGCCGTCCACGTCCGTCGCCGTCAGGCGGCCGATGACGTTGCTGTCCTCCGTGCCGGCTGTCGTACCGCCAGACGTAACGGGCGCGTCGTTCACCGGCGTCACGTTCAACGTGACGGTCGCGGTGTCGGTGCCGCCCTTCCCATCGGAGACGGTGTAGGTGAAGCTGTCCGTGCCGTTGAAGTTGGCGGCAGGCGTATACGTGTACGAACCGTCCGGATTGATCGTGACCGTGCCGTGCGCGGGGCCGCCGCTCTGCGCCAGCGCAAACGTCAGCGCGTCGCCATTCGCGTCGGCCGCAGAAAGCTGACCGGTGATCGCGGTGTCTTCGTTGCCGGCGGCCGTGCCGTCTGCGGCGTCGGGCGCCGCGTTGAACCCGAGATTTGCCGTCGGCACGACGACGCCGTTGAGGAATTCGAGGAATTCGACGTTCACCAGCGTGTCGGCGCCGTCCGCGGCACCGGGGCGCGCGTCGGTGACGACAAGTTCGCCCAGCGCATTGCGCGAGAAGACGTAGTCGGCGATGTAGCTCGAATAAACAGATGTGTCTGTGCCCGCCCCGCCGTCGATGCGATCGTTCCCCGCGCCGCCCACGATGCGGTCGTTGCCGCCCGACTGCGCCGCATCCGGCACAATGGCGGTGGTGGTGATCGCGCGGAGCAAGAAGTCGGAGCTGTCGTCGGTGATGGAGCCTTGCGCGGCGGCACCCGACGCGGTGACGTAGGGGCCCGCCCACATCACCAGCGCATCGAACACGGCGTTGCCCGGCGGATCGATCGTGAAGCTGAAATCGCCCGAGGTGCCGGTCGCGATCACGCGCCCCTCGGCGACGACGTTACCGTCGTTCAAGATGCGCCAGAACGCCTGCTCGGATCTGTTGTAATCCGTGCTGGTCTGCGCGCTGTAGAACCATGCGAGGCTGACGCTGGCCGAGGCCACGTCGCCCGGCAGCGCCACGGACACAGTTTCGGAAACGCGGCTGACCGGATCGTATCCGGTCTCCGCTTTCACCGACGGGCGCGAAGCCTGGTTGCCCGAAGCGCCCAAGCCGTCATTGGTGTAACCAACGCTCGACGCCGACGCCGCACCCAGCTGACCGTTCGCGCCGATATTCTGCGCGGTGACGTTGACGCCCGCCCAAGTCGATTGGCCGCCGCCGCCATACGTGTTGGTGACGGTGATCGTGGCGCCTTCGTTGCCGGTGCCGCCAAAGATCACGTCGTCGCCCGCGCCGCCGATCAACAGATCGTCGCCGCGCCCGCCGTCGATCCTATCGTTACCGTCGCCGCCGGAAAGCGTGTCGCGGCCCGAGCCGCCGAACAAATTGTCGTTACCGGTGCCGCCCAGGATGCTGTCGTTGCCCGCATTGCCCCACAGCACGTCATCGCCGGCCCCGCCGTCGATCGTGACGTTGCCGTAGCCGAATCGCGTGCTGGTCAGATCAACGACGTCGTTGCCATCGCCCGCGTCGATGATCTCGACGTTGCGGATGCGCGCACCGTCCGACGGCGTGTCGCTGTAGGGATCGTCGAGGAACAGCGCGTCGTTGGCCGAGGAAAGCAGAATCGTGTCGGTACCTGCACCGCCGTCGAACACGTCGTAACTGCGCACGTTGCCGAGGATCGTAACGCGTTCGTTCGTACCCGCAGCACCGGGATCGCCGACATTCATTGCTACCCAGCCGCCCGGCCAAGTCGCATCGACCGAACCGATCAACGTGTCATTGCCGTCGCCGCCCAAAATCCAATCGGACCCCGTGCCGCCGACAAGCGAGTCATTGCCCGCACCGCCGTCGAGCCTATCGTTGCCCGCTTCGCCGAACAGTTGATCGTTGCCCCTGCCGCCGGAAATCGTATCGTTGCCGCCGCCGCCGCGGATCACGTCGTTACCATTGCCGCCCGAAATCGCGTCGCTGCCGATGGAACCGGTCGAGTTGCTGGAAACGGCAGACGCGAACTGGAATGTCGACGAGAAATTGTTCGGGTTATCGAAGAAGTTTGAACTGAAATTGGTCAGGCGCAGGCGGGTGGACGAACCGACGAAGCTCAGCAGCGTGTCGGCGCCGTCGCGATCGATCATCATGTTTGACGACGTCAGTCCGGATCCTTCGAAGCGCAAAGTCGCGCCGCTCGTGAACCCGTCGATGACGAGGTCTTGCCCCAATCGGATCGTATAGATTTCGCCTTGGGCCATTTTGATCCGCGCTTCCGTTCGTCGGCGTCGCCGCCCCGAAAATTTTTTGCCGTTGTCCGCCCCGTGGAACCGCCTTGACCAACCGCCAAATTGCGGGTGTGGCCGATCGGTCCCAACTGCCCAGATTCCGACCTCGCTACATTATTAGCGCTAGCTTAAGGGGTCAATATAAGTCTATCAAATGGAGGTAGATTGTTTAGATCAACATATAATCTTTAAAAAACAACGGATTAAGATACACGCATTGGTTATTTACCTACTAATTTGATTGGTTATCGTGACCATGTCACGCCTGATGCCAGTCTTGCCTATTATATAGGCAATTTTATCATCTGAATTATGAGTTATGTATCATCGTCTTACGATACATTTTGCAACTCATATCTAAGATGCATTTTAAGAAATTTTGCGGTCAAGTCGAAGTGAGGACCACGCTGATCCGACCGCAACAAACCGTCCCCTCCAGCTACGCCTCAATCAAGCCGGAGTCGAAGGACCGCGACCTGCGGCAAATTTCCTCGTGGTGTTGACCTGCATCAATGTGTCGCGATCCCAATTTCGGCAGTTTGGGCCCGAGGCTCGCGGTCGAGCCGTCTCAAGGGGGAGAGACAAAATGGACACCAACGAACTCGTCTATCTTTGCTTCGCGATCGCCGCGTTCGTGACCTTCGCGGTCACGCTCTACTTCGTCACGCGCGAGGATGCCGCGCGCCGCGACGGGCAGTTCGCCAAGGACTCCACGCCGGTGAACGAGAACGCAGTCCCGGTTATCCGTCACGCCGCCTGAACGGCTAACGGTGCGCGCCGAACGCGTCGGCGCGCACCGGCCGTAACGGAAAGCGATAACTGGGCGGTTCCTCCGCCCCGATCGCCGCTTGGACCGCCGGATGGCAGGTCCGGCCCTGACAGAATCCCATACCGGCCCGCGTCGCCAGCTTCGCTTCGCGCGGGCCCGACAAGCCCATCGCCGCCGCACGCGAAATCTCGCCGCGCGTCACCGCTTCGCAGCGACAGACGAGCGCCGCGGGATCGTTCGCCGGCATTTCGACACGCGCCCAATTCGACATTACGCGCGCAGCGTGCATGAACTTCGCACGCCGTTCGCGCGCCGCCGATGCCGCCCGCGCGAGCTCGGCGCTGGGGGCCCGCCCATCGGCTTCGACGATCGCGGCGGCCGCGATCACGCCATCGCATAGGGCGTTCTCGACGCCGCCGATCCCCCGCGCTTCGCCGATCGCGTACATACCGGCGCGCGACGTGGCGCCTTGCGCATCGACTTGCGCATGCCAGCCGCCGAGCAGCGGATCATGCGCGAGCGCCGCGCCGGCTTGCGCGGCGAGTTCGACATTGGGCCGCAACCCCAAACTTGTCGCGACCACCGCGGTTTCGAAACGCCGGCCGCCGGTCGCGACGGCGCGCAATCCGTGCGCACCGCCGGCTTCGATTTTTTCGAGCCGGACCCCGCGCAGAATCGGCACGCGCGCCGCGCGCAACTTCAATTCGTATTTCAGCGCTTGGCCGAACAAGCCCGGAGCCGCCCATAGCGCCTTCAGAACGTCGATGGAAGGCCAACCCGCAGCGTCGATAACCGCAATTGGTCGAACACCGGATGCAACCAAATCATGCGCGACGACATACAAAAGCGGCCCGGCCCCGGCGAGCAGAACCGGCCCGTCGGGCACCACGCCATCGGCCTTGGCGAGGATTTGTAGGGCGCCAAGATTGACGACGCCGGGCAGCGTCCATCCGGGCACGGGGTTCGGCACCTCCAATGCGCCCGACGCGATCACCAGATGGCGCGCGCGCGCGATCGCGCCACGTCCGTCGGCATCTGCGAGCATCAGTGCGCCATCGTTTCTGCGCCCCAGAACCTCGTATCCGCCGCGATGATCGATCCGCGCCTTCGCAGCGGCAAGACGCGCGCGCAGCCAGGCGCCCCCACCCTGCTCGGAGTCGAAACGTTTGCGCCAGATTTGCCCGCCAGCTGCCGCGTTGTCGTCGATCAGCGTCACGCGTAAGCCTTCGGCCGCGAGGGCGAGCGCGCAAGCCCCACCGGCCGGGCCCGCGCCGACGACCGCGACGTCCGCATCGATTTCAACCGGCGTTTGCAGCGCCCGCGCGGAAGCGCGGCTTGGCGCGGTCGATATCTCCATGCCCGGTTTCACCGCGATCCGGCACGCGCGCGAATCGGGCATTCCGTCGATCGTGCAAGCGCACTGGAAACACGCCCCCATCATGCAGGCGGGCCCGCGCGGCGCTCCCTTGGGGTCGGTGCCGAACACCGAGATTCCGGCGGCGAGCATCGCGGCGGCGGCGGATTCTCCCGTTCGGGCGGGGATACGCACGCCATTGACTTCGATTTCGAGATCGGTGGAATCGTGGCGGCGGCGGAAGTGTTTGGACATCGGAAGCGGAACCTGTCACGGATTCCGGGTCGCCGCCAATACGTACGAGAGCATGCGTCGCATCGAAACGGAAATCGCCATTTTCGGCGCCGGAATCATGGGGGCGGGTTGCGCCTACGAGCTCTCCAAGGGGGGCCGTCGCGTCCATCTGGTCGACCGCGGCTTGCCCGCCGGCGGCACGTCGGGTGCTTGCGACGGCTACGTCTCGGTATCCACCAAGACACCAGGCCCCGCGATGACGCTCGCCATCGCCAGCCAAGAGCTTTGGCGCGACTGGGCGGCGGAACTCGGCGCCGAACGGGTCGAGTACAACATCACCGGCGGCCTGATGCTGATCGAGGCGCCCGACGAGATCGCAAAAATGGCGGCGCATACGGCATTGCTGAACGGCCAAGGCATCGACGCGCGCGTGGTCGATCGCGACGCCATGCTGGCCATCGAAGCGGAGCTTTCGCCCGAACTCCACGGCGCGGTCGATGTGCCGAACGAAGCGAGTGTCACACCCTACCTCGCCACCCTCGCATTGCTGGACGCGGCGCGCGCAAAGGGTGCGGCGACGTCGTGGAAGACGCGTCCGCTCGAGTTCGACGTCGCGGGCAGGCGTATCGTGTCGGCCACGCTGGAAGATGCCGACGGCGGCCGCCTGCAGCTCGCCGCCGAGCATTTCGTTTTCTGCGCGGGGATTTGGAGTCGCGATCTGGGCACGTTGGTCGGGCTCGATTTGCCGGTCGTCCCGCGACGGGGCGAATTGCTGGTGACCGCGCGCGGCATCCCGCTCGCCAAGCGGTTCCTCGTCTCGGCGCGGTATCTCACCGCCAAACTCGATCCCGATCTTGCGGCCAAGTCCGACGATCCGTTGATCCGAATGGGCTACGGCTTCACGCTCGAAGCGACGCCGCACGGCCAGCATCTGATCGGCAATACGCGCGTCTTCGCAGGGTACGATCGCAGCGTGTCGGACGAAGGCTATCGCACCATTCTGTCCGAAGGGGCGAAACGCGTTCCCGCCCTCGCCCGCGTTTCGATCCTGCGCGCTTTCGCGGGCTTGCGGCCTTTCGTCCCCGACAAGAAGCCGCTGCTGGGCCGGAGCGCCAAGTATGCCAATCTTTTGGTCGCCGCCGGGCACGAGGGCGACGGCATCACGCTATCTGCCGTCACGGCCAAGTCAATTTGCGCCTTGGCGCGGGGAAACCCGCCGCCCGTTTCGCTGGCGGGTTTCGAGCCGGATCGTTTTTCGGCCGCCGCCTAGACTTCGCCCCATTTCGGGGCGACAATCTCGGTCAACCAAGGAATCAGGCGGCAGAACGCATGGCCCTCATCGCGCCCACGCCCGACGATATCCATCGCCGCAAAACGATGGATCAGCGCGAATGCGACCTGATGATGCGCCGGCACGAGCTTTACATGCTCGCGCGCTCGGGCGGACAACGCGCCAACTTCGCCTACCGAAACCTGACTGGTCTCAACCTCGCCTGCAAGAATCTGTCGGAGGCGGATTTCACCGGCGCGATCATGGTCGAGTGCGATTTGTCCGGCACCAACCTGACGCGCGCGCTGCTGTTCTGCGCGAACCTGACCAAAGCGAAACTCGTGCGCGCGAACTTGACCCGCGCGGATCTGCGCGGCGCATGTTTGAAGGGCGCCGATCTCACGGCGGCGGAGCTGTTCAACGCGGATCTGCGCGAGGGCCAGATTTTCACCCGAGCGAAAGCGAGCGACCTCGAAAGCATGGCGGTTGATCCCGACCCATCGGACATGAGCCGCGCCAAGCTCGTCAATGCGAACCTGACGCAAGCGAATATGTCCGGCTCGGTCGCGGCGATGGCCGATTTCACCGACGCGATCTTGAAGGGCGCCAACCTCGCCAAGGCCAATCTGAAGAACGCCGTCATGGAAGGCGCCGATCTCGAAGGCGCGGATCTCAGCCGCGCGGATCTTCGCGGCGTAATCCTGCGCAACGCCAATCTCTACGGCGCCGTCTTCATCGCCGCCGACCGCACGGGAGCCGACGAGACAGGTGCGTTGACCGACGCGCCGCGCGGCAAGCCAATGAGCATGCTGCGCGATTCCCTGCACACGCTGATCCGCGACCATCAGATCTGGGTCGAAAGCGGCGGCGCATCGGGCAAGGCGCTGGACATCTCTGGCTTCGACATGCGCGATATCGAATGGCCCGATCACGCCCTTCTCACCTCGATGAAGGCGGCGGGCGCTTGCCTTGCGCATGCCCGCATCCAGGGCGCGTGGCTGCAAGCCAGCAATTTCGAGGGGGCCGATCTTCGCGGCGCCGATTTCCGCGCGGCCGATCTTCGCGGCGCCAATCTTCGCGCGACCAATCTGGTGCGCGCGAATTTCGAAACCGCCAATCTTGCGCCGCTGGTGGTCGCCTCGGGCAAAGCGCTGGTCACGCGGCTCGATCGCGCGATCTTGCGTCACGCGCGTTTCGTCAATTGCCAGCTGACGCAGGCCTCGTTCCGCGAGGCCGATATGCGCTGGTCGAGTTTCATCGACTGCGAGACGATGGGTGCGGATTTCGAATTGTCGATCGGCCGTCCCGCCGCGGCCCCACCGCCGCCGCCCGAACCGGCCGCGACCTAGAATCTAAGCTCCACGCGCGGCTTGGCGCCGGCAGCGGTTTCGACCACCGGCCGGCATTCGAACAGGCGGTTCGACGCGACGCCTTCGCGCGCGACCAGCCGATCCTTGACCGAACGCATGCGCGCTTCGGCCAGCCGGCGCAGCGCGTCCTCGCCGAACACCGGCGGCGGCGCGCCCGTAGCGCGCGCGATCAAATCTTGGATGCCTTCGAGAAGCTTCTGGCCTTGGGCATCCGTTCCTTGCGCGGCGTTGAGGGCGCGCAGATCGTCGGGTCCCGCGAAGCCGCAAATCTCCATCCGCAAGGTCGGGCGCGCGGTCAGCGCATCGGCCAAGCGATCCAACGTCGCCGCCGTCGCTTCGTCGAACGCCGATTTCCCGGCGGCGAAGGCGACGGGGGCGAGCCCGATCTCCGGCCCGCCACCGCCGTCGACCAACGCGCCGAACACCATGCCGAAGGGGAACAGCACGTTGAACGTGCCGGCGATGGCGCCGCGCATCGCGCCGCCGACCGCTTGGCGGACAGCGCCGGAGGTGTCGAAACTCGGGTCGTTGAGCTTGCCCGCGATGGGAATCTCAAGTGCGATATCCCCGGCAGAATCGCGCAGCAGCGACAAGGCGAGCCCCAACGGCAAACCGGTTTCGTCCGATAACGGCGGCGCGCCGCGCGCGTCGATCTCCAGATTTCGGATATGCCATCTGGAGACGCCGGTCAGCGCTTCCGCCATCGCCGCGATCGTCAGGTCGAGATCGAAATTGCCGGTGCGCAGTTCCACCCCCAACGCGTCGGCGACGTAAGGCGAGATCGGCGGCAGATCGATACCCAACGCCTTGCCCTTCAGATCGAACCCGGGCTTCGCGGCGAGCGGCATCGCCGTGCCTTCGAGGGATATCTCGCCGTAACCGCCGATCCGGCCTTTGAGCGAAACCGGCGTAGGCCGGTCGACCGCGCGCGTGTCGAGCGCGCCCACACGGATCGCGACGCGCGACGCGTCGAGAGAGACCGGCGTTTTGACGGCGCGATCCTCGAATTCGAGACGCGCATCGTCGATTTCAACCCGCGCCACGCGGATCGCGGGAAATGGCGCATCGGGATCGGCGTCGCCCGCTCGCAGCGCGTCCAAACTCGCGAGGCCCTTGGCCGTACGCGTGACGCGAACGACGGGGGCCCGCGCGCGCACCGTGCCGAAACGCAAAATCCGGTCGGGTTCGAGATTGGCGCCGTCCACATCCACGCGCGCCGCCTCGAAGCGCCATGGGAAGGCCGCGACGTCGCCCATCGCGGCTTCGCGGCGCAACGCCTTCAACCGCTCGACCGCCAGCGCCCGGACACGCAGCGCCGCATCGGCATAGGTGAAGCGATCGAATGAGACCGCCGCGGCCTGGAACAGATCCATGCCGTCGTCGCGCCGGGCCGCCAGCTCGCGTACACGCAACTGCCGTGCCGCGAAGCGCGAGCGTTCGGGCGCGATATCCATGACTCCGCCAATACCGGCCGCGGTGACGGCGATCTTTTCCGCCTTGTGGCGCGCTTCCAACCCATCGAGCGATATGGGCCCCGTGAACTCGCCGCCCGCATAGCGCCCCTCGATCGCGGCGCGCGCCATCCGGGCGGCGAAATCCGCGTTCCCGGCGCTCGCGTTCGCGATGTCGACCTTCCCGTCGAATTCGCCATCGCTATAACGCCCCACGACGCGCAGGACGTCGAGGGCGGCTTGCGCGTCGGATGCTTTTCCGGCGAGCCCGGTCGCGCGTGCGTCGAATTCGGCGGCGACTATCTCGCCGAGCGATACGCCGCCGAGCGTCGCATCGAGGCCGGCGATATCGACGGCGACGCCGCCCGCTTCTGCGCTCAACTCGCGTGCCGAGACTTTGCCTCGCAATTCGATCGTTCCGCCCCGCTCCGCTCGCGCGTCGATATCCGTCACCGAGAGATTCGCGGCATCGAGCCGTGCGTCCGGCAGCGTCATCCTGAGCGCGCGGCTTTCCCCCGTCACGCCGACCCGCCACGTCGCGTCGGCGGCCAAACGGAAGTCGATCGAGCGCGCGGCGATCGTCCCGGCCTCGACGCGAGCGAGTTCGAGAGCGACGGCGTTCGCCGCGCCGATCGCGGCGAGACCGGCCTCCGGCGACCAGCCGATCTTACCCTCCCAATCGAATTCGCGCGCCGACACGACACCCGGCAGATCGCCGTTTGCCAGCGCCAACGCCCCGTCGATCGTCGCGGCGCCGGATTTCGCTTCGATCGCGACGTTGGCGCGCAAGCGTCCCGCCATCGCGATATCGGCGAAAGGCGCCAGCGTGCCCAGATCGAGGTCGGCGATCGCGACATCGAGTTTTGCGCCGGGGACATTCGCCATCGGCGTGGCGCTGCCCTTAGCGCGCAGCGAGCCGCCCGCGAGCTTCGCCTCGAACTCGATGCGCAGCGGGCGTTCGCCTTCCGCGAGCGCGAAGTCCGACACGTCGAATCTCTCGATCGCGACCGAAAGAATCTTGCCATTGGTATCGGCGAGCGTCATCCGCCCGTTCTTTGCCGTAAGCCTGGCGATGCCGAGCGGAAATGGCGCCGGCGGCGGCGCAACGGCATCCGCCCTTGGCGCGGCTTCGCCGCCGGCGAACGGCAATATCCAACGTCCTGTCCCATCGCGCTCGACGCGGAGATCGAAACCGTCGACCGCGACTTCAAGAATATCCACGCGGCCCGCGATTAGCGGCTTCCACGCGAATGCAACGTCGATCCGATCCACGATCAAAGGCGGGCCCATCGGCGGACGCATGTCCAAGCGGCGCAGATCGATCCGCCCACGAGTCAGCGAAAACACCGCCTCGTCTAGGGCGGCCACCTTGATACCTTGCGCCTCTAGGCTCCGGGTCAGTGCAAAACGCAAAGCTGCCGACGGGCCCCACCAAAGCGCTGGCAGCAGCAGCAGGGCGAAAACGGCCGTCCCGGCAATCGAAACGCGCCGCCACCGGCCATCAATCCGCCATATTTTAGTCAATCTTTCCAACATTCTAACTATATAGCGCCAACGCGCGAGGATTTCGCTCTATTCCCGTTGACCGGATCGCGCTATATTACAACGCATCAGAACGACTTATTCTCTACTTGGGAGAACCCAATGGAACTGTCGATGACCTCCGCCGCGACTTCGCTCGGCAACTCTGCCGGTGGCGTGCAAGCCGCCGCCGCCATTCAAGCTTTCAAGATCGCTGCCCAGGCCCAGCAGGCGTTGGTAGGCTTGGTCGAAACGATTCAGCCGCCGGCCTCGTCGGGCCGCGGTCAGAACGTCAACCTGCAAGCTTAGTCTTCGCGCAACGCCGGAATAGAGCGCTCGGATGCGTCGGCGCATCCGAGCCCTCGGCGTTACTCGAATTTCGCGCCCGCGAAACAAGCATCGGCGGTCAAGCACTCGCGCATATCCGCTCCGCGCAAATCGGCGGCGTCGAACATCGCCCCCGCCAAGCTCGCCCGCGTCAGCTTGGCGCCGGCGAAATCGGCTCGCCAGAAGCGCGCGAATTCGAGATTTGCCGCCATCGTCTGACCTTCGGGCCCGCCCACCCGAACGGGGCGGAGATCGGATTTTGCGAAACGGGCGTCGGCAAAGAAGCCGCGCTTCAGCGTGGCCGCGCGCATGTCGGCACCGACGAAATCGGCCGCCGAAAAATCGCCGCAAGAGAGATCGGCCAGCACGAGCGACGCGTGCGCGAATTTGGCGCGGGCCGCGTAAGCGTTTCGCAGGCTCGCCCCCGAAAGGTCGACGCCCCCGAAGTCGGCCCCGCCGAGATCGCATCCCGCGAGATCCAGCCTTTCGCCTTGCGCGCCTTGCGTCGCGATCCAAGCGGCATGCGATTCGACCATCGTCGCGAGCCCGTCGCGCACGTCGCGCAACTGCGCGCTGACATTGCCACCGGCCGCGAGCGCGTCGCGCGTCGCGCGATCGAGAACGGCGCCGGCGACATCGGCGCGCGCAAGGGAGGTGCCCGCCAATGCGGCGCCAGTCACGACCGTGCCGCGCAACGTCGCGCCCGCGAGATCGCACGCACGCAACTCCGCCTCGCGCATATCGGCGCCGGTGAAGTTGGCGTTGCGGAAGTCGACGCGGACGAGCTTGGCGCCGGCCATTTTCACGTCTGACAGATCGACTTGCATGGCGATCGTGCCATCCAGTTGCGCGCAACTGAGATCGGCGCCTTTCATCACGGCGGTCGCGGCGTCGACAACGCCGCCTTTCGCGGGGCCCGTCCCGCTCGAACCGTCGTTGCGCTGCCGGGCGAGCCGCCCTTCACGCAGATCGCAGGCGACCATTTTGGCGCCGGACAGATCGGCGCCGCGCAACGTGGCGCCGCGCAGATCCGCGCCCGACATGTCCGTTCCGCCCAAGCGCGCGAACCGCAGATCGGCACAAAACAGCGCGGCGCCCCTGAAATTCGCGCCGCGCGCCGAACAGCCACGCATTTGCGCGCCTGTGAAATCGGCACCGGCGAAGTCGAGCCCGTCGAGATCGAGCCCGGCGAGGTCCTGGAACGCGAACTTCGCGCGCTGTCCGTAAGGCTCGCCTCTCCGGAAACGCGCGTGCGATCCAGCGATCTCGCGTAACGTGACGCGGTCGAGTTTCGGCTGGCCCACCCCGATCACGCGACGTTCTCCCACGGATGGATCGGCGGCGGGCCGCTGCGCGCACGCCACGACGGCAGCGATACCCAGGCGTCGGTGCCAGATCCCGGGACGCTATCGACGGCGAGCGTACCGCCATGAAGTTCGGTCAGCAATCGCACGATCGACAGGCCGAGCCCCGTGCCCTTCTCGCCGCGCACGCCATCGCTCGACGTCGCGTAAAGCTGCGTGACGCGCGCCAGCGTTTCGGCATCCATCCCCGCGCCGCTATCGGAAACGCCGAAACCCGGCGCGCCATCGGCCGCGACGCGCGCCGCCAAACGGATCGTGCCGCCGGCCGGCGTGAACTTCTCCGCGTTCGATAGAAGATTGATCGCGATCTGACGCAGCGCGCGCGGATCCGCGTAGACGGAAAGGTCGGCGGGCAAGTCGAGTTCGAGATTCTGCCGGTTGCGTTCGGCGAGGCCGCGGACGGTCGCGGCGGCGACTTTCAGTACGCCCGCCAGATCGCAGACCTCCTCCTCCAAAGCGTACTGGCCAGAGGAGAAGCGCGCGACGTCGAGCGTATCGACGACCAACTCGCTCAAGTGGATCGCAGCGGTGTGGATGTCGCGTGCGTAGTCGACATAGCGCGGATTGCCGATCGGGCCGAACTTCCCTTCGGCCATGATCTCGGCGAATCCGGCGATCGCGTTCAGCGGGCTGCGGAATTCGTGGATCAGTTGCGCCAGGAAATCGCGCTGACGCGCGATCCGCGCATGCGCTTCGGCGAGTTCGGCGCGCAACCCAGCGAGTTCGGAGCCATCTTCCATGCGGGAAATATGGCACGCAGCAGTGAAGCGATGTTTAACGAGTCATGCCGGCGCGGCATCCTCGATATGCAATTGTATGCGCTGCGCGCCACGCCACGTGTCGCGTTTCAACCGCCCCGCGATGTGCAGCGCAGCGCCGTCGCCGCGCAGCAAAATCGTACCCAACGGCGAATCGGCGGACCGAAAGGCAATACCGGCAAGTCTTGCGCCGCGTGCATCTTGCAGGAAACAACGGACATGGTCGGAGCCGACGATATCCGCCTTCGCGACCCGCAAATTCGCGAAGGCGAAACGCGGCTCGGGATTGCCCATCCCGAAAGGACCGATTTTTTCAACTTCGTCGAGAAACCCGATTGTTGCACCTGCGAGCGACAAGGCGCCGTCGAGATCGTAGGTCGACACCCGCGACGCATCCGAAAAAAAACCGGCAACGCGCGCGGTCATGAAACGCCGCAATGCCGGTAGCGCTTCGCGCGCGACAGTCAACCCAGCCGCGTTGGCGTGGCCGCCGCCATTGATCAGCAGGCCTTCGGCGCGCGCCGCGATGGTTGCCGCCCCGATGTCGAACCCCATCGCCGAGCGAGCGGAGCCTTTGCCGACGTCGCCGTCCAGCGCGACAACCAACGCCGGACGGTCGTATTTCTCCTTCAGGCGGCTCGCGACGATACCGATGACGCCCGGATGCCAGCCTTCCCCGGCCACGCAAACGAAATCCGACTTCCCCATCGCGTCGGCTTCGCTAAGCGCCGCTTCCAGCACCTCGGCTTCTATACGCTGGCGCTCGCGATTGTAGCCGTCGAGCTTGCGCGCGATCCCGGCCGCCTCCAGCGGATCTTCGGTCGTCAGCAATCGCGTGCCGAGATCGGCCTCGCCCACGCGCCCGCCCGCGTTGACGCGCGGGCCCAGCATGAACCCCAAATGGAACGCCTGCGGCGCTTCCGAAAGTCCCGCGACGTCGGCGAGTGCCGCGATACCCGGCCGCGCGCGCGCCGCGATCGCCTTCAAACCTTGCGCGACATAAGCGCGATTGACGCCGGTCAGCGGCACCACGTCGCACACCGTACCGAGGGCCACGAGGTCGAGAAGCCCGAGCAGGGCTTCGTTGTCGAGATGCCTGAGCCCGTCTTCGCGCAAGCGGCGATTGACGGCGACGGCAAGCAGGAACGCGACCCCGACGGCCGCCATCTGGCCGTGCGCACCGCTCTCGTCGAGCCGGTTCGGATTGACGATCGCGAGCGCCTTCGGCAGTTGCGGTTCGGCGGCGTGATGATCGACCACGATCATGTCCAGCCCCGCGTCGGCGGCGGCCTCCAGCGGCGCATGCGCTGTCGTGCCGCAATCGACCGTGACGGCGACGCCCGCGCCGTCGGCTTTCAGTTTCAGCAAGGCGGGCGCGTTGGGGCCGTAGCCTTCCTTCATCCGGTCCGGAATATAGACGACGCTAAGCCCGCCCACGGCCGCGAAGAACACTCGCAACAACGCGGACGATGTCGCACCGTCGACGTCGTAATCGCCGAACACAGCGATTGTCTCTTTGTCTCTGATCGCCGCAACCAGACGCCTGGCCGCGCGATCCATATCCTTGAAGCCGAACGGGTCGGGCAGCGCGTCGCGCAAGCGGGGATTCAGGAAAGCCGGGGCGGCGTCGGCGTCGACCCCGCGCCCGGCTAGAATACGTGCGACGATTTCCGGCACGCCCAAACGCTGTGCGAGCGTCAAAGCCACCCGTTCGTCCGCCAGCCTCGGCCGCCAGAACCGGCCGAGGGCCGAACGCTGGACGCCGAGGAAGGCGGCGGCGTCCATCACGGACCCGGCTTGACCGTATAGTTATGGGTCGCTTCGATCGTGCGCACCGTACCGGTCTTCGAGCGCATGATGATCGAATGCGTCGTCGCCCCGTTCTGGAAGCGGCGCACGCCTTTCAACATCGTGCCGTCGGTGACGCCGGTCGCAGCGAACATGACGTCGCCCTTGGCGAGATCGAACAGTCCGTATTTGCGATTGAGGTCGGCGATTCCCAGGCGCTTGGCACGGCCGCGTTCGTCGTCGTTGCGGAATAGCAAGCGCCCCTGGATCTGGCCGCCTATGCAACGCAACGCAGCCGCCGCCAGGACGCCTTCCGGAGCGCCGCCCGAGCCCATATAGATGTCCACGCCCGATTCCGGGCGCGACGTCGCGATCACGCCCGAGACGTCGCCGTCCGAAATCAGCATGATGCGGGCCCCGGCCGCGCGCACCTTAGCGATCAACTCGGCATGGCGCGGCCGGTCGAGAATGCAAGCGACGATATCCGAGACGTCCAAGCCCTTGGCCTTGGCCAGCGCCTTCAAATTCGCCTCGGGCGTCGCGTCCAGATCGACGATGTCCGCCGGCAATCCGCCGCCCACCGCGATCTTGTCCATATAGACGTCGGGCGCATTCAAGAAGCCGCCCTGCTCGGCCATCGCGATGACGGCGAGCGCGTTGGGGCCGCCCTTTGCCGTGATCGTGGTGCCTTCGAGCGGGTCGAGTGCGATATCGACCTTGATGCCGCCCTGGCCGACCTTCTCGCCGATATAAAGCATCGGCGCTTCGTCGCGCTCGCCCTCGCCGATCACGACGGTGCCGTCGATCGCGAGGGAGTTGAGCGCGCGGCGCATATGGTCGACGGCGGCCTGGTCAGCGGCCTTCTCGTCGCCGCGGCCCATGAGGCGCGACGCGGCGAGAGCCGCCGCTTCGGTCACGCGCACGACCTCCATGGCGAGGTTGCGATCGAGGCTGATGGCGTTGGAGCTGGGCAAGGTGTCTTCTCCCGTCAGAAACGTTCGATCCGGACGACGTGCGGTTCTTCGAGCACGGCGCCGAGTTTTGAAATGCGGTCGAGCGCGCGGCGCATGCCCGCCTCCTCGGACTCGTGCGTCACCAGCACGACGGGCACGCGCTCGCCGGGCGCGCGGCCGCGCTGGAGCATCGACGCGAGGCTGACGTTCTCGTCGCGCAACGTTGCGGTCACGTCGGCCATGACGCCCGGGCGGTCGACCACGTCGAGGCGGATGTAGTAGCTGCCTTTGCGCGCCGCTATCGGCAGACGGGAGGGCGCCGCAAGTTCGCCGGCGGGCAATTGGAACGTCATCGGCCGCCGTCCGTGAGCGATATCGACGATATCGGCGACGACAGCCGACGCCGTCGGCCCCGCCCCCGCGCCGCGCCCTTCGCAGACCAAACGGCCGACGAAATCGCCTTCGGCGACGACGGCGTTATAGACGTCCTCGACATGCGCGATCGGCGTTTCCAGCGGCACCATGCACGGATGGACGCGCTGCATCAGCCCCGAATCCGTCAGCTCTGCAATTCCCAGCAGCTTGATACGATAGCCGAGTTCGCGCGCGAACTGGATGTCTGCCGAACCGATGCGCCGGATGCCTTCGACATAAACGCCGGGAAAATCGATACGCGTGCCGAACGCCACGCCCGCGAGGATCGCGAGCTTATGCGCGGCGTCGATGCCGTCCACGTCGAAGCTCGGATCGGCTTCGGCATAGCCGAGCTTCTGCGCGTCGGCGAGCACGTCGGCGAACGCTTCGCCCGACTTGCGCATCCGCGTCAGGATATAGTTGCACGTGCCGTTGAGGATGCCGTAGACGCGCGAAACCCGATTGCCGGCGAGTCCTTCGCGGATCGACTTGATGATCGGAATGCCGCCCGCGACCGCCGCCTCGTAGGCGATGGTCAGGCCCTTGTCTTCGGCGATGCGCGCGAGCTCGGTGCCGCGATGGGCGAGCAGCGCCTTGTTCGCGGTGACGACGTGCCTGCCTGCCTTCAACGCGGCCTCGACCGTCGCGTGCGCGATGCCGTCGGCGCCGCCGATCAATTCGACGACCACGTCGCATCTGGCTTCGGCCGCCATGCGCGAAGCGTCGTCGAACCATTCCACCTTGGAAAGGTCGACGCCCCGGTCCTTCTTGCGATCGCGCGCGGCCACGGCGACGACCCGCAAGGGCCGCCCGCCGCGCCGCGCGATCAACGCGCCGTTGGCTTCGATCAGCTTGATGACGCCAGCACCGACCGTACCCAGGCCGGCGACGGCGATGTCGAGGGGTGCCGCGCTCATGCGTGGCTCTTCGCGAGTTTTTGGGTCGGGGGTTCCGGCAAGCGGTCGGGCGCCGCCATGAACGCTTTGATCTGGCGCACCGCCTGCCGGATACGGTGCACGTTTTCGACCAACGCCATCCGTACATGCGTGTCGCCGTATTCGCCGAACCCGATGCCCGGCGCCACCGCGACATTGGCCCCCGCCATCAATCGCTTCGAGAATTCGAGCGAACCGAGATGCGCGAACTGCGGCGGGATCGGCGCCCAAGCGAACATCGACGCGGGCGGGCTCGGCACGTTCCAGCCCGCTTGCGCCAAACCTTGGATGAGCACGTCGCGGCGCTGACGATAGGTCTCGCGCGCTTCGGCGACGCATTCCTGCGGCCCGTTCAACGCGGCGGTCGCCGCGACTTGCACGGGCGTGAAGGCGCCGTAGTCGAGATAGCTTTTGATGCGCGACAGGGCCTTGATCAGCGTCTTATTGCCTGCGGCGAAGCCGACGCGCCAGCCTGCCATCGAATACGTCTTCGACATCGACGTGAACTCGACCGCGACGTCCTTGGCGCCGGGGATTTCCAAGATCGACGGGGGCGGGTTGCCGTCGAAGAAAATCTCCGAGTACGCCAGATCGGACAGGATCCAGATCCCGTGCGCACGGCAGTAGCCGACGCAACGCTCGTAGAAACCGAGATCGACGACTTGCGCCGTCGGGTTCGACGGGTAGTTCAAGATCAGCGCGACGGGTTTGGGCACCGAGTGCTTCACCGCGCGCTCCAGGCTGGCGAAGAAGACTTCGACGCCTTCGGGCGTGGACACATCGGTCGGCAGATGGCGGATCGACGCGCCCGCCATGATGAAGCCATAAGGATGGATCGGATAGCTCGGGTTCGGCACCAGGATCACGTCGCCGGGGCTGGTGATCGCCTGCGCCAAATTGGCGAGACCTTCCTTCGATCCCAGCGTAACGATCGTTTCGGTTTCGGGATCGAGATCGACATTGAAGCGGCGCGCGTAATAGGCAGCATGCGCCTTGCGCAAACCGGGGATACCGCGCGACGTCGAATAACGATGCGTGCGCGGGTCCTGCACGGCCTCGGTCAGCTTCGCGACGATATGCGGCGGCGTGGGAAGGTCGGGATTGCCCATGCCGAGATCGACGACGTCGTCTCCCGCTGCGCGTGCGGTCGCCTTCTGCGCGTTCACTTCGGCGAACACGTAGGGCGGCAGGCGCTTGATGCGGTAGAACTCGTCGTTCATGGCACGCTTTTGACCTTCTAAACGGTTTGACCGGAGTCGGGGTATCCGCCGCCGGGAGGGTCTATCTACATCGCGGAGACCGGTCGCGCACCCGAAAAAGGGCTTTCCCTAAGACTTTGCTGTCGCACGGCAATCGGCTCCGCCACGTCGCGAATCCGCCGTGTTCGACGGCGTCGTTGCGGGTGCGCGCGGCAAATGGCGACGGCGTCCCGATTCCGATGCGGCACCGGCTGCGGAGCTTCAATCGCATTGAATCCGGGCGCCGTGTGGCGCTACGACCATGACGTCGTGTTCTCCAGTCCCGCCAGCGCGGGCCCACAATCTCGTCGAAAAGGCCTTTTCCCATGACCAAGATCCGCTGCGTGTCGCCGATCGACGGCTCGATCTATGCCGAGCGCGAGACGCTGTCGCCGGAGGCGGCCCAAGCGGCCGTCGCCCGCGCCCGAAAGGCGCAGCCCGCCTGGGCCGCGCTGCCGCTGGAAGCACGTATCGCCAAGGTCATGGCCGCGATCGAGGCGCTCAACGGCGAAAAGGATCGCATCGTCGAGGAGCTCGCCTGGCAGATGGGCCGCCCCATCCGCTTCGGCGGCGAGTTCGGCCCGATGAACGAGCGCGCGCGCTACATGACGTCGATCGCCGCGCAAGCGCTTGCTCCGTTGGTGGCCGAATCGTCCGACAAGTTCGAACGGCGCATCGAGTGGCAAGCGCAGGGCGTCGTGCTGGTCATCGCGCCCTGGAACTATCCCTACATCACCGCCCTCAACACGATCGTGCCAGCATTGGTTGCGGGCAATGCCGTCGTCTTGAAGCACGCGAGTCAGACCGTGCTGGTCGGCGAGCGTATCGCCGACGCGATGCTGAAAGCCGGCGTGCCGGCCGAGATTTTCCAGAATCTCGTTCTCGATCACGCGACGACCGAAGCGCTGATCCGCTCGCGCGCCTTCGGCTACATCAACTTCACCGGATCGGTCGAAGGCGGCCGGGCGATCGAGCGCGCGGCGGCGGGCACGTTCACCGGCATCGGGCTCGAGCTTGGCGGCAAGGACCCGGGCTACGTCGCCGAAGACGCAGATCTCGACTGGGCGGTCGACGTGCTGATGGACGGCGCGATGTACAACGCCGGGCAATGCTGCTGCGGCATCGAGCGTATCTACGTCCACGAACGGCTCTACGACGATTTCGTCGCCAAATCGGTCGCCTGGGTCAACGGCTTGAAGCTCGGCAGCCCGCTCGACGCCGCGACCACGCTGGGGCCGATGGCCCATGCCCGTTTCGCGAAGACGGTCCGCGATCAAACCGCCGAGGCGATCGCCGCCGGCGCCGTCGCGCATATCGAGCGGCAAAATTTCCCCGCCGACGACGGCGGCGCCTATCTGATGCCGCAGATCCTGACCAAGGTCGATCACACGATGCGGGTGATGCGCGAGGAAAGCTTCGGCCCGGTCGTCGGGATCATGCCGGTGAAGAACGACGAAGCCGCGCTCGCGCTGATGAACGACAGCGATTACGGCCTCACAGCCTCGATCTGGACCGGCGACGCCGAGCGCGCCTACGCGCTGGGCTCTAAGGTCGAGACCGGGACCGTGTTCATGAACCGCGCTGACTATGTCGACCCCGCGGGCTGCTGGACGGGCACCAAGGATACCGGGCGCGGCGGCTCGCTGTCCGTGCTGGGTTTCCGCGCCGTCACCCGGCCGCGCACCTACCATCTGCGCAAGCGCAAACCGTAGGGATCGGTCGGGCTTCGTAGATTCGACCCCGGGGATCACGTCGCCGGCGCCGGTGGGGGGAGATGGCGAAATGGGTTCGGAAGCGGTCACCGTCGGCTGGGAGGGCTTCAAACGCGGCTTCTGGCGCGCGCAACCGATGTCGGTCGGCGTCATGTTCTATGGCCTCGCATTCGGGCTTCTGTCGCGCGAGGCGGATATTTGGCTTGCCGAGGCCTTGGCAATGTCGGCGCTCGTCTACTCGGGCACGGCGCAGATCGCGGCGGCCAGCGCTTTGACCGGCACGGGGATCGACGGCGGCGGATCGGCCGGCATCGCGGCGATCGCGGCGGCGATTCTGCTGCTCAACGCGCGCTATCTGCTTTACAGCGCATCGATGTGGCCGTGGTTGTCGAAGACCAGCCCGGCTTTCGCCTACCCGACCCTCGCCGTGCTTGGCGACGGAAACTGGGTTCTGTCGATGGCCGCCTATCACGACGGCGAGCGCGACGCGGGATTTGTCCTCGGATCGGGCGTGGCGAGTTTCGGGCCTTGGATTCTCGGGACCCTCGCGGGCGCCACGATGGGAGGCTTGCTCGCGAACCCCAAGGCGCTGGGCGTCGATTTCCTGCTCGTCGCCTTTTCCGCCGCCATGGCGATCGGCATGGTGCGCAAGGCCAAGCGCGTGCCCTACGCCAACCTGATCGTTGCCTCGGTCGTGGCGCTGATCGCTGATCGCTTCGCTCCCGGCGGCTGGACGATCGTCGCCGCCGGTCTCGCGGGCGGCCTCGTCGCGGCATTCACGCACAAGCCCGACACGACGGCGAAGGCGGCCTGATGTTCCGTCCCGAATTCTTGCCGGTCCTCGCGGCGATGGCGGCGGCGTCGCTGTTCTGCCGGGTCGGCGGATTCATGCTGATGCGCTTCATACCGATCACGCCGCGCGTCGAGGCGGCGCTGAAAGGCACGCCGCTCGCCGTGATGCTCGGGATCGTATTGCCGGTGGCGTTGAAGGGCGAAATTCCCGAATTGATCGCGCTCGCGGCCGTGGCCTGCGCGATGCGTTTCGTGAGGGACGAAATGGTTGCCGCGATGATCGGCGTCTTCGCTGTCGCCGCAGGGCGCTGGCTGATCGCTTAATACTCGACCGAAATGCGGGCCGAGCGCAGCCAGCCTTGATCGACCACGATGCGCGAACGGTCGAGGCCGAGCGCCTCGAGCTCGATCGCGATCGCCGCCATGCGGCGCGACGTCAGACTCTGGTCGACCGGCGATAGCGAGACGCCCGTGACCGGCGTCACACGGACGCGGCCGTTGCGCGACTGCGCCGCGACCACGGCCGCGCGCAGATCGTTCTTGGCCTGCGGCGTGAGTTGCACCGTGCCCTCGACGAAATCCACGTCGCCGACGATGGCGCCGGTCGAAGGGATCGTGCGTGCCGCCGGTGAAATAGCGATTTGCGGCGGCGTTACTTGTGCGGGCGCCACGGACGGCGGCACGACGACCGGGGCCGGCGTCACGCTCGGGCGCAAGACCGGCACAGACGGCTGCGGCGCCGGCGTTGCCACCGGCGCGGCCGCGAGCGCGGGCGGAAT
>VYME01000319.1_pt1 | contig 21386 bp, 17 predicted proteins | sample 5115281 | NCBI WGS metagenome assembly VYME01 (sample SAMN12291780, study PRJNA351875) | freshwater metagenome | isolation source: freshwater lake | place: USA: Michigan, Wintergreen Lake | collected 2013-08-08
ACCTCGGCTTGCTCCAAGCCGCGCTGCGTGGCAAACTCTCGTCACCCCCCGCTGCCGCCTGAGCAGCAACCCTGAGGCACCCATCCAACTTTCAACTAGACTCGGGACAGACCCAATGGCCCCTCTGATCAGCGGCAGCAACAAAGACACTCAACGCGATAGCTCGTGGATGTGCGCGGCGCCGCATCTAGAAGTTCGGAATGCCGACGGTCAAGACCTGCGTCCGAACCGCATCAAGCGGTACACTAGGCGCCTAGGGCTAGGCGCCCAGAGCTGCGCTTTACCGTTGTCGTACGCGAAGCCTCAGCCCTTACCAGTGCCATCACCATTGCGGTGTTCATCCAGAGATATGGATAATACAAGACTGAAACGAATGACCCACTCACGGCAAATCCGATAAGTGCCCCGTCAAGGCCATACGCTAGAGCCCAGAGCAAGCGATCAGGATTCGGCGAACGCGGTCCCGTACGTTTTCGGATCTGTGCAGTAGATCGAAGAGATGTTACGATGACGGCAACGACTGCGAAGAGTCCGACATAACCGAGTTCGGCTACGGCCTCAATAAGAAAGTTATGTGGCAGCTGTCCTTTGGGATTGTACTTTGTCGTGTAGTATGGCATCCAATTCTTGTAGCCAATTCCGAATAGCGGATACTGATTGGCGATTTCAATGCCATGCTTCCAGTAGGTTATTCGAGTGGTCGACGACTGGTCATTCCCTATCTGATTGAATCGATTCTTACTCTCCGCCGGGATCACAAGCCAGACGCTAACGGCAATTACGGCCATGGCAAAGAGCGCCTTCATCCTTTGAGGCGTGCGCCAAACCACCCAGACCGCGATCGCAGCAGCTCCTACGAGGGCGCCTCGCGACGAACTCGCGATCATGCTAATGAGCGCGCTGGCGACAACGCCGACGAGAAAACGACGTCCCCATTTCCCCAGTTTCGGCCACACCCCATACGCGTAGTATGCGGAGAGAGGGAGGAAGACACACATTTCAATACCGAACTCACCTGAGTTCTGGAACCATCCCGGCGCCCCTCCGATGCCAATAGCTCGGAATCCAAAGCCGATGCTTGCCCAACCACGAACTCCGTGCTGGGTCATCTTCAGATTCCATACTCCGAATGCCAGCAGCAATAGAATCAACTCCTTCTTGTTTCGAATTCCGGCCCCGACAACCAGCATGAGCAAGAGCCAGTTCAACCAGACATCCTTGTTGTCCCAGGACGCGTCTTGGCTGAATGCTGTGAAAGACGAGGCAACGATAACTGCAGTCAGTGCTAGAATCGATACCCAGATGGCTGCAGCAGTAAATCGATATCGGCCCTCCACGGCGCACAAAACAACGGCCCCCAATAGGGATACCTGGGACCATGGGAATATGTCGAGCCAAGGATAGATGGTTTGCGGACGAACATACTCAAAGAAAACGTAGAGCTGCAGAAACCAAAGCGCCGGTGACTGGCGAGCAAGTGCGCCCAAGAGACTAGGCAACCTCAGCCTCTCGATTCCGGCAACATCGGCGGACGGGCGGACCGAACGCCCTTGGCTCATCGCCATCGCTCTGTTCATTGCTTTGCTCTCATGGCTGATTTCGACTCATCCGCTATTCGCCTGAGCATCCGATTTTCGACCATGCGAAGTTTGCCTCCGACAGTACGCGGGATGGAGTCAACCCTGTTGAAGCGGACGCTAAGACCGTTTCCGAGCCGTAATGCCAATTGTACTCGCAGGTCGCTCTCGACGGTCTCTGCCACCCAGCTATCAACAACTAGTTCAACGGTTACTTCGTCCGCAACCTCTTGGACGATTCTCGCTTCGTGAAGACCGCTGACCCCCTTGAAGATGGGATCGAGGCGACCGATGCGTCTGCCATCCGGCGTTAGAACGACATCGTCCATTCGACCCATGAGGTTGGCGATAACTGGGAATACTGAGCCGCAGGCGCAAGAGCTACCTGCCCATGAGGCGAGATCTCCCATCGCGTAACGTACCAAAGGCATCAAGTCGTTGACAAAGCCCGTTGCAACAATCTCCCCAATCTCCCCCGGTAGGCAGGCGGTCCCGTCCTCACGAAGAATTTCGAGATAGCCGAAGTCTGAATTCACATGATACGAGCCAACCGGACACTGTGTGATCAGTGCGACCATTTCGGCAGAACCGTAGTGATCGAAGACTCGGCACGTAAAGGCACTCTCGATAAGGGTTCTAACCGATGGATCGAGTGTTTCCGACGAGGTAATGATAGCTCGCGGACGAATCAGACCTTCTTGCCCGGAGTCGACGATATGTCTTGCTATTGGCTCAAGACTAGAAGGGTATGAGTCAATGAGCTCAGGAGCATAAGACGCTAGCTCTTTGACGTATTGATCAAGATTGCGTGGACTAAGGTGATACGATGAAAGCAACAGTTGATTTGCAGCATAGTTTCGGCGTCCCAAAGATCCGAAACTTGAGTCGGCGGCAACAATTGGTCGTCCAGCAAACGTTGCGACTTTGCATCGGCCGGCGACTCCCGCCACCTGTTTAAATCGCTCAAAGAATGCGTAGTTTCGACGTAATCCATCGAGCGATACGTCAATGCTTAGTGCTCGCCCAGAAGTGCCGCCAGTGGAAATCTTGGTAGCAGCGACTGTTTTCAGATCACGACATAGCATATCGCCTGCTGCCAACTGCACGGTATCCTTACGGAGGATGGGCCATTCTGCGAGTAGGGTCACCGCATCTCTCCGCCCAGTTGGCATCGGTAAGCGCTGGCGTTCGTAAAAGGGAACGGTCGCCCCTGCGTGCAAGAGTACCCGAGCAAGTTCATCTGCCACAGTTCGCTGGAGCTGCGTTTCAGTAAAGGTCAAATGATTGGTAATTCGAGCGAGCTCTTGCCGATAAAGCCCCCCGTATCGTTGTTGGCGCAGCCTCATGCCGAAGGCAGTTAGGGCGGCATTTTGGAGCGCGACAGGCAGCCTGTAGTAGAGGGATTGCAGTTTCACCGCTCTCTGCGCCTCCCTAGGCTCTCAAGTCGATTCTGAAGTGTGCTTGCGAGCAGATCGAATGCTACCGACGGTTGGAAACGATATAGATTTTTTATCGTATAGAGATAGGCTGCAGCGCGCTGGCGGCGCAGTGCACTTCCAACAAGGCTCCTGTGCCTATCAGTTTGCTCAAACGCGAGAGAATCCTTCAATCGTGCATCTACGAGCCTAAGGGTAAGGTCGTCTTGAGTGCGCACGCCGTGGATCTCGGCCAACGCACACCTCTCACTCGTAATCTCACATGTGATTATCAATCCGTTTCGCGTTTCTTCCATCCATAACATATCGCTTGAGAAGTTCCCCAGGCTATAGGCGACAACCGTGCCATTATCTTGTCTGACTGTTTGCGCCACGTGAGAATGATGCCCGAGAATGATCGATGCCCCCGCTAGACATAGTCTCTCGGCAGCATGCTCCTGTTCGACGGATGGTTGTTCAACAAACTCATCTCCCCAATGGAGAGAGACTACGACCGCGTCGCAGGTCTGTGTAAGCCTGGCAACATCCATGATTGCTTGGTCAACAGTACCTTCTGCGAATGGCGCCGCTCCCTCGTGATATTGGGGTGGACGCCAACAGTAGGCCAGCAGGCCTATTTTTAGTCCTTCCAGCGTACGCGTCACCGGCATCGAGCACCACCCTTCGTCGCCCCGAAGTCCGATTACGGCGATGCCTGCTGTACGAAGTGCATCTACTGTGTCGAGAAAGCCGCTAAGACCATGCTGCATTGCATGGTTGTTGGCTACACTTAGCACGTCGAAGCCGGCTCTTGCAAGCTCGACGGCGACGTCGGGTGAGGCACGCATCTGATCACGCTGACGCGTTGTGGTGCCTATTCCTAGTTTGGTCAGAGGTGATTCGAGATTGCCAATTACAAGGTCGGCAGCCGCAAACAAGTGTGTCGTCGGCTGAAGAACGCGGTCAAACTGATGCCCCGGCCAGCGACTGTGGGTTCCCCAGCCTACACAGGTGGCCGAGTCTCCGGGCATGATATCTCCAACTGCGACTAGCCTTACCGGTCTCATAAGAGCTCCGATCCATCAAGCCTTGCCGAGTTGTTACTTGCGTTCTTGATCTGGTGAATCATTCGGTTGCCGATCAACTGCCAATCGTACGATTTCACGGCAGTCTGCCTTCCTGCGGAGCCGATCGAACTTCGTAGTGCGGGACTATTGAGCAGACGTTCAATCTCATCAACAAAATGAGCAGGGGTGTCCGCTACAATGATGTTCTGACCGTTCTCTACTTCTAGTCCTTCGCACCCCACACTCGTACTAATTACGGGGAGCTGCCATGCCCAAGCGTCCAGAATCTTCAAACGGGTTCCGCCTCCGACGCGCATCGGCACAATAAAGACAGCGCTGTCCGCGAGGAACTGATCGAGATTGTCAACGAATCCAACCAATTCAAGATTGAATCGTTTGTTGATTTCTTTCTTCAGACGTTCGCTGCACTGCCCAATCCAGTGTATAGGCACGTGGATACCACGGGCTCTCAGCAGAGGTAGGATTTCCGATCCGAAGTACTCAAGCGCGTCGAGATTTGGGAACCAGGACGCACCGCCGATAAAGAGCAGCGCCTTACCGGTCGACATTACTGGCGACCGCGACTTGGTATCCACACCATTCGGCGCGACTTCGAAATGAGCATTGGGAGAGATAACGCGTAAGGCCTGTTGGTCCAGTTTTGAGACCGCAAAGTTCACAGCGGCTCGTGGTGAACAGCGACTCTCTTCCCTTCGCATTAAGCGTGACTGTAGCTTTAGATATATCCTACGATGCCACGATTCTTGGGTCGCCCGAAGTTCGAGCAATCGTGATTCGACATTATGATGACAGATACTGACGGGCACCGCTTTAGGTATCTTTTCTAATGCGGCAGAAAGATCAAGACTGTCAAGGTGAACGAGTTCAGGATTGCTCTGCGTTAAGGCGCGGTTGAGTGCCGTCGAGAATTCGGTTGAACTATACGTAAAGTAGGTATAGACACGCCCAGTACATATGCTCTTAAGGTGATCGAGAATGAGTCGAAACCTGGAGTGCTCCTGCGGAATTGGAAATGCTTCCGCATGGCAAAAGCGATTTAGTTCTACGAGTGCCGACTTAACCTTCTGTTGGGTGCCATGGCCGGATGCCCTAAAGAAGCAAAGTGCTTGGACGTCATAGTCCTTGGACAGGGCTTGAAGGGTATGGAACGTCCTGATTCGGACCCCCGAGTTTGCGGGGAAAGGAAGGCACTGCGATAAGAATAGGAGCCGCGGTTTTCCCATGTCACAATAGTCCGAAATCGATAAACGTCAGAAGGCGATGCTTAATTATGGACGATTGCGTCATGGTTACGAAACGGAAAGGCGGACCCGAGGGTCCGCCTTTCGTGTTTTCAACCGCCGAGCTTCAAGGAAATCCGCCCGTTGAGATGGTGAAGTCATCCAAGTACATGAACTGGCCAGCAGGGAATCCATTATTGGCCCAGCCGAGGAGATAACCAGCACGGAAACTGTCGTTTCCTCCTGTGCCGGCCCACGCTGCGAGGTTCGTTCGACTTAACACCCTAACTCCATCGATCCAAATCTGAATAACGCCGTCGCTCACGTTTTGCGTAGAAGCCTTGCAGCGGATCTGAACCTTGACCCACCGTCCCTTGTAAGCGGGGTTGCCAACAAAAGGGTGATACGATAGCACGTCAGGACGTGTAGGGTCTCCGCCTTCACCCATCGGCCAAATTGTACCGTCCGGTTGTGATCGCTTGAACTCAACACCAAGTCGTCCACCCCATGTGCTCGCGCCAAACTTGATGTCGTTTTCTGCATCATAGTTCCCGCCCCAGAGGCGGAAGAACTTGTCGTTTCTTCCTCCGGGTTGCTGTACATCGACCCCGACTGGTGTACTCTCTGCGCCGTTGGGCTGGTACAGCCAGTATTGCAGGTAGACTTCCTTTAGATTCGGCAAACCCCCGAATCGAAGTTCGGCCCATTCCTTGCTATCTCCTTGGCGGAATCGAGCGGAGCGCGATCCTGTCCTCCCAATGATTCCAGAGACGTCCATCCATGGTGTGGATGTCCACAAAATACCGTTCTGGGTCTTGGTAAAGTTGCCTGTTTCAAATCCATCAAAGAAAAGCACCTGTACGGCCCCGGCAGGTGGGGTTCCTTCTCCACCCGTACCGCCTCCCGTCACCGTCACCGTCGCCGTATCCCGCGCAGTCCCGTTGGTGTGCGCCACGATCACACGATACGTGCCAGCCGTCGACGGCGCCGTGTATTGCCCAGTCGATGTAATGCTGCCACCGGTCACGCTATACGTGATTGGCGGTAACGTTGTCGCCCCCGTGCTCCACAGCGCCGTTGTCGTGAACGCTTGCGCTGCTCCGGCAGCCAGCGACACCGTCTTCGGGCTGATGCGTAACGTGGTGAGCTGTGCCACGTCTAGCGTCGACGTCGCGACCAAGCCACATACGCAGGTGGCCAAAACACTAAAACGGCCTGCCGTGCTGCCGGCCGTGAACGATCCGGTGCTGCTGATGGTGCCTCCCGTTGCCGAATACGTCACCGATAGCGGGTATTGCTGCCCGTCGCTCCACGTCGCTGCAGGCGCAAACTGCTGCGTCTGCCCCGGCAACAGATTCACCCCGGTCGCGGGCTGTAACGTAAACGCCGTCACCGTCGGCGCCGGCGGTGCCGCGGGCGCGGTTACTGCAACGGTGTAGTTCTCCGCTACCCAGCCGCCACTCACGGTGACCGTGGCCGTACCGGTTGCGTTTGCGGTCACGGTGCCGGTGGAATTTACACTGGCCACACCGGTGTTGGTCGAACTCCAGCGCAAACGGCTGAGGCGGGTGGTCGTCCGGGGCTTGATGGTCACCCGCTGCCCAACCAGCAGGTCGAAACGCGTCACCACATTCGCCGACTCGATGCCGACGCCGTTGTCTGCGTCGACCTTGGCGGCCACGGGGTCCACGCTGCGGTCGCCGCCACAGGCAACCAACGCACACACCGTGGCTCCTGCCACCAACCGCTCGAGGGAAAACATTGGTAACGCCTCCGTCTACTGCAGGGGTTCGGCGGCTCGGCCGGCATAACGACCACTGCCTCGTGGTCACGGTAGCCCCGGAGCGCTCTCGCCCCTGCCTTGCCAGGGGGTAGGCCTTGTCGTTCACGAGCCCGACGAAAGGGCTTGCCTGCCCTCACCAATCTTCTGCTCGTCTGTCTGACGCCGTTCGTACAGAGGGGGCAACGCCCACAACATGCCCCTGGTGACCCGCCGCACGCACGGTTCCGCTCAGTGTGATGCTCCTACCACCGGCGTAACGAATCGTGCCCCCATGGGCCGACGAACCATGCCCAATATGAACCCGGGCACATCAGTGCGTCTGCCGTTGCGCCCGTTCCCCGGCCCCCGCCTGCGCCATCCACCGCTCCACCAGCTGCGCAATACGCACAAATGCGTCGCGCGTGCGCTCGTCGCCCTGTCCGTACGGGTCGCGCACCTCCCGGTCGTCGTGCGCTACCCCGTGCGGTGACGGCTGGCCGCCAACACCGGTCACACCCGCAGCCTCGACATCACCCACGCGGAACACCCGCTCGGCCAGCGCCGGGTAGGCTGCCAGCACATGGGCTTCGTTCATGGCGTCCATGCACACCACGATGTCGTGCGGCGACAGCGCCAGCATGGCCACAGGCGTGGCGGCGTGCCCATCCAGCAGCCCCTGCAGCTCCCGGCTCACGCGGAGCGCGGAGTCCTGAGGCGGACGGCCCGGCGTGGCGTGGGTCCCCCCGTCGGCCACCCTATGGACCAGCTGCGGGGAGTGCGCTTTGGCCACCTGCGCCGCGTAGGCACTGCGCATGATGTTGCCGTGGCACACGAACACCACGCGCCCATTTTCACCCAATACGGCTCGCTGTACACGACCGGCACGGGCCTCGGGGCGTTCGAGGTACCGGCGTATGGCCCATCTGCGCGCCGCTCCCTGAAGCGTGCGCACGATGAACTGCCGCCGGCGCCAGCGCGCCAGCCATTGAGTCAGCGCGCTCAACGCGTACGCGAAACGGCCAACGTCAACGACGCCGGCTGCCCCGCTGCCGCATTGCCATTGGCCCGCAGCTCCACAATCTGGCTCGCCCCGTTGGCCGAGCCCTCGAGCGCCGTGTAGCTCGCCGTACCCGACAGCGCACGCTTTGGGAGCGCAAAGCCGCCAAAGGACACCCGCACAATGGGGAGGGGCTGCGCACTGAAAGCGCCGGGAAACATGCTGGCCATGCCGCCAATGATATCGCGCCACTGCCACGAGGCGGTAGCAAAGGCGCCCGCGGCATCGGCATCACCCTGCACCCCCAGCGACAGCGCCCACGCGGCCATAAGCGACGCCTCGGGCTGCTGGGCCACTTTGCTGAGCGCCGCCATACCCACCCCGCTCCGCCCGGCCACCAGGTCGCGCAGCGCGGTGCGCTCGCTGGGGGCGTATTCGTCCAGCACATATCGCACGAGCGCCCAGCCGCTACTGTAGCCGGCGTTGGCCGCCGAGGCGGTGAGGGCGGTGCCGTTGCCCGCCATGATCTGGCCGGCGGGCTGCTGCTCCACACTGCGCAGCCACGTGTGCAGGCCACTGAAGTGCTTCCACATGATGAGCGGGCGGTCGTCGCACTGCGTGAGCTCGCACCCGACACTCGCCGCAAAACTCACCTTCTCGCGGAAGCTGCCACCGCCAAAGGTGCGGGCATACAGCTCTTCGGCCACGCGCGCAGTGGCTTCCTCCAACCACGGCTCCTCGAACGTGGCACCGCGCGACAACCGCTCGGCGAAGCTCGCCAGGTGCTTGGCTTCGTGCACCACCGTGGCGCGCATGGCGCGGCGCCATTCTTCGGGCGTTTCGCTAGCGCCCGCCACGCGGGCATAGAACAGCTCGTCCTGATTGCTCGCGCCAAAGGTACTGCGCGGGTAAAAGTTGCAGGCGCTCACGTAGCCGGCCGTGCCGGGGAGCGAGTCGTTCACGAAACGCGTGAAGAGCATGGTCACACGCCCGTCGCCCGCCATGGCGTTGTTCATCGCCAACGGGTCGCCCACCTGCTCGGCGAGCAGCGGGTACACCACCTTGTCGAACTCGAGTCCCAGGTCACGGTACTGCTGGTCCATGCTGCCGGCGCGCGGGGCGGACACGTCTTCGAGCACCAGGGCCTTCGTGCCGGTGTACACCACCCGCGCGCGCACCGCACGGCCCGCAGCGCAGCTGCCGGCAATGGCGGTGACGGTGGTGATGTCGCCCACCTGCAATGCGGCGGTAACCGATGCCGGCCGAATTGCGGTGTTGCGCATGGCCGAGCGCTGCCACGCGGCCACCGCATTACCGCCGGCCTCGGCGTGCGCGACTTCCTGCTGCAGCAGCGCGCCGTGCGTGCCGGTTTCCTGCGTGGCCTGGCCGCTCACGACCGAGGCGCGCAGCCCCTGGAGGCTCGCGGTGGGCGAGGTCACCTGACTGGCGACGCCAGCCAGCGCGCCCGTGCCCACGCCGCGGAGCTCGAAGCTCGCGGCCTCGGACACGGCCTGCGTGTTGTTCACCACGGCCACCATGTAGCGGGCGTTGCCGGAGGCGGCCAGCTCCACACAGCGGCCGGCCTGCGCGCTCACCAACGACACGGACTGGCCAACCGCCAGCGACACGCGCTGCGCCACGCGCAACGGCACAGTGGCGTCGAAATTGGAGGCCGGCAGCGTGACCCGCAGCGGCGCCATGCGGGGCGCGGCGCACGGGAAGGCACCGGCGGGGACCACCAGTTCCACACGCGTGGGCGAGACAGCCTGGACGGTGAGCTCCACGCCGTCCAAGGTGGCCTTGAGCTGCCCCGAGGCCGCCGACAGCTGCTCGCCTTCGAGCGCCAGCACGGTGCCCGCCACGGCCGTGTCGGCGAGCACGCGGGTGACCTTGGCGACCGTCGCCACCGGCGCCGGCGCGGGCGTGACGGTGGAGGAAATGGGCGACGCTGCGTCTGCACCGCTGCACGCCTGCAACACCCCCAAAGCGCATGCCACGAGCGCAGCGCGACCCACGCGCCAACGGCGCACGGGCTCTGCTGCGTATTCTGCTACGTAAGTAGCTGCGGGCAAACGGTTTGACATGGATGTGGCGTGGGTGAGCTCAGAATCGTCACGTGACGGGCGTTTCCGTCACACTCACCCTACAGGGCAACCCCTGTGCCGGACCCGACCATGGCGTGCCACCGACCGCGCTCCCCGTAGCTCCCGCAGAAAAAAGGCGACGCTCCCGACTATTTTCCGGGGGTGCGTCGTCTTAAAACACACGTACCCACCCACGGGAGCCGTCGTGGCGCTCCCCTTCCCGATGGCCCTGCGATGACTCCCCCTGTGACCGACCTCTCGCGCCCCCCTCTCACCATCCTCTCGGAAGAAGAGGAACTCTTTCGCAGTGCCGTTGCCGACCTGGCTGCCGCCGAGGTGGCGCCGCGTGTGCGCGCCATGGAAGACGCGGGCAAAGTAGACTCGGCGCTCACGGCCAAGTTCTTCGAGCTGGGGCTCATGGGCATCGAGCTCCCCGACGAATACGGCGGCGCGGGCGGGTCGCTCATGATGGTCACGCTGGCCGTTGAAGAGCTGAGCAAGGTGGACGCGAGCGCCGCCATTCAGGTGGATGTGCAGAACACGCTTGTGAACTATCCGTTGCACCGCTACGGCAACGCCGAGCAGCGCGCGCGCATTTTGCCGCGCATGACGACCGACACCATTGGCGCCTATGCGCTCTCCGAGCCGGGCTCGGGGTCGGATGCATTTGGCTTGGCCACGCGCGCCGAGCGTGCGGAGGGCGGCTGGACGCTGAACGGCTCGAAGGCGTGGATTACCAACGGCGGCGAAGCGAACCTGTTCGTGGTATTCGCAAATACGCGCCCCGACATGGGCTACAAGGGGATTACGGCGTTCATTGTGGAGCGTGGCGACGCCGGCTTCACGGTGGGCAAGAAGGAAGACAAGCTGGGCATTCGCGCGTCGAGCACCACGAGCCTGCATTTCGAAAATGTGTTCGTGAGCGATGCGAACGTGCTGGGCGAGGTGGGCACGGGGTACAAGATTGCCATCGAGACGCTCAACGAAGGGCGCATTGGTATTGGCGCGCAGATGTTGGGCGTGGCGCAGGGCGCGTTGAATGCGGCGACGGCGTATTTGAAGGAGCGCAAGCAGTTCGGCAAGTCATTGTCGGAGTTTCAGGGCATTCAATTTCAGGTGGCGCAGGCGGCAACGGAGCTCGAGGCGGCGCGGCTCATGGTGTACAACGCGGCGCGTTTGAAGGATGCGGGGCGGGAAATTGCGCGCGAAGGCGCCATGGCCAAGCTGTATGCGTCGCAGATGTGCGAGCGGGTGACATCGCTGTGCGTCGAGCTCTTTGGCGGGTACGGATATACGCGGGAGTATCCGGTGGAGAAGTTCTATCGGGATGCGAAGATTGGCACCATTTACGAGGGCACGAGCAACATGCAGTTGCAGACGATTGCGAAGGCGGTGCTCAAGTGAGTGGGCTGGTTCGGGTAGGTTACTGGATCGGCGCGCTTTGAGTTTGGGTTTTGCGTTTTGAGTAAGGTGCGAGGGGCAGCCCTCGTTGGCAGCGTGGCGCTGATTATTGCGGCCACGCTGTTGCCGTTTGGGGGGATGGCGGCGGAGCGGATTCCGCCGGCGTGGTGTGTGCGCTGCGGGAGCTTGTGGCTCACCGATGTCATCAGCAACGTGGCGATGTTCGTGCCCTTTGGCGTAGCGCTGGGGTTGCGGCGCTGGACTGTGTGGCGCGTGGTGCTGGTATCGCTGCTCTTTACGGTGGGCGTTGAAGCGCTGCAATCGGCGGGGTTTCCGCCGGGACGGTCGCCAGCGTTGGCCGATGTCATGAGCAATGCGGCTGGCGGCGTGCTGGGGGCGCTGCTGGTACTCGGGTGGCGATGGCAGCGAGTGGCGTCGCGCGCGCAGCTGAGTGTGCTGGCATTGGCGTGGAGCGCGCTGGTGTGTGTGGTCGTGGCGTGGAGTGCGTATATGCTCACGCCGGTCTCAGGGCGTGAGGCGGCGCGCGCGAGGGGTGCGAGCGTTGCGCCGAGTGCCTTTGGACATGTGCCCGGGCACGGATGGTACGAGGGCCTGACCGACTCGGCGTTCGTGGGCAGCACGCGCATCAAGCGCGGTTGGAGCGGGCCAGTTATTCAGCAAATGTCGTTCGAACAGTTTCCCATGGCGGCGGGCGTGACGGTGCGTGGTACCGACCCGCTGTACGGGCAGATTCCGCTGCTGTTCGTGCATTTGCCCAACGACAGTTCGGCGTGGCTGCAGATTGCCAAGCACGGCAATGATGTGGAGCTCACGGTCTTGCGGCGCGCGTGGCGTTGGGGGCTCACGATGCCCTCGGTGTATGTGCCGCAGGCCTTTGCCGATCGCACGGTGAACGATGCGCGGCCACTGACTGTCACGGCCAACGTGACGACCGCCATGCTGCGGCTGCAAACGAGTGGCGCGTACGCGGGCGCCGATTCGCTGGCGCTCACGCCGCTGTTGGGGTGGACGCTCATTCAGCCACTCATCAGCACCGAATCGCCATTCGCGTGGGTGATCTCGGCGGGCTGGTTGCTCGCCCTCACGTTTCCGCTGGGATGGCTGTATGCACGCAGCGGCAGTCCGTGGATTGCCATAGCGGGAGGCGCGTCGGTCGGTGGGCTACTGTATCTGCTGCCGGTGGCCTTCGAACTCGCTCCAGCGAGTAGCATGGACATGTCCGTCCTCGCAGGGGGAGCGGCACTGGGATACGTGGTGTCGCGGAGCCGCGCGTTCACTACCCGTGCGGCTGTCCGAGCGCTGAAAACATAGGTATCGTTAACTCGACAGTGCTCGTCGACTGAACGTCGCAACAGCGTGGACTGACTGCTGTTGCCCAATTTTCACTCTCTGCTGCTCCCGGTACTCCATGCATATCGCGATGATTGGCACCGGCTATGTCGGCCTCGTCTCCGGCGCCTGTTTTGCCGAGTTTGGATCGTCGGTTACCTGCGTGGACATGGATCAGGGGAAGATCGAGCGTATCCTCCAAGGTCACATGCCCATTTATGAGCCTGGGCTTGAGGATCTGGTGGCGCGGGGTGTTCAGAGCGGGCGACTGCGTTTCACGACGGATATCAAGAGTGCGGTCTCGACGGTCGATGCGGTGTTCCTGGCGGTTGGCACCCCGAGCCGTCGTGGCGATGGGCACGCCGATCTCCGATACGTCGAAGCTGCGACGATAGATGTCGCGCAGGCGCTGCGCGGGTACACCGTCATTGTCACCAAGAGCACCGTCCCCGTGGGCACGGGCCGACGGGTGGCGCAGCTCATTCGCGACACCAACCCCGAGGCCGATTTCGATGTGGCCTCGAACCCGGAGTTCTTGCGCGAAGGTTCGGCCATTGGTGACTTCATGCGCCCCGATCGCGTGGTCATTGGCTGCGAAACGCCGCGCGCCGAAGCGGTGCTGCGTGAGCTGTACCGCCCGTTGTTCCTGAGTGAAACGCCCATGGTGATCACGAGCCTCGAAACGGCGGAGCTCACCAAGTACGCGGCCAATGCGTTTCTCGCCACCAAGATCACGTTCATCAACGAGGTGGCCGACCTCTGCGAAAAGCTTGGCGCGAACGTGCAGGATGTGGCGCGCGGCATGGGTCTCGACGGACGCATTGGCAAGAAGTTCTTGCACGCGGGCCCGGGCTATGGCGGCAGCTGCTTCCCCAAGGACACGCTCGCCCTCGCGCGTACGGCGCAAGATGTCGGGAGCCCGGTGCGGCTGGTGGAGACCGTCGTGCAGATCAACGACCGCCGTAAGGGCGCGATGGCCGGGCGCATCATGAATGCGTGCGGCGGCAACGTGCGCGGCAAGACGATTGCGGTGCTGGGGGTGGCCTTCAAGCCGAACACCGACGACATGCGCGACGCCCCGAGCCTGTCGATTGTTCCGGCGCTGCAGGATGCCGGGGCGCACGTGAAGGCATTCGACCCGGCGGCGATGCACGAGGCCGGCCCGCTGCTGCCGGGGGTGGAGTGGTGCGACGATCCGTATGCGGCGGCGCAGGGGGCGCACGCGGTCGCGCTTATTACTGAGTGGAACGAGTTCCGCGGGTTGGACCTCGAGCGGCTCGGCAGCACGATGGCGGCTCGGGTGTTCGTAGACCTTCGTAATGTGTACCGGCCGGATGTGGTGCGGGCGCAGGGGTTTCGCTACGAGAGTATTGGGCGGCCGTAGGGGGCTCTGTTCCGACGAAACGATGGGATAGGGAGAAGTTTCGATGCACCGTCGTGGAATGAATACCGAAGGCTAGGATATCTTCGTTTCCCGGTGTATTGCCGTTGATATTACGGGTAATGTCCGTAATTTTACCGGAATAACCTTTCTGGAGCGTAGAATGGCGACCACACTTCGGCTCGAAGCAACGTTTAACGACGCCTCGGATGTCGAGCAGGTCGAGCGCCTCCAAGCGGTGCTCAAGACCGGCAATGCCGACCTGATCCGTAACGCACTGCAGTTGATGGATTGGTGTGTCAGCCAGGTGCGTCAGGGGCGTCACATTGCCAGCGTGACGGAGGACGGGGCGGTGCGAGAGTTCGATATGCCAATGCTTGAACGGGCGCGCACGACGAACCGCGTCAGCGTGAGCGATGCCGCCTACAGTCAGATGATGGCGCTCATCGAGCACCCTCCGGAGCCCACCGCCGAGCTCCGTGAACTCTTCGCACGCCCCAGTGCCGTCACGGCGCGATGATCATTCGACGTATCGCTAAGGCGGATGGCGGGGGTGGGTTCTCCTGTGGAGAGCCCACCCTCGATGCTTTTCTCGTGAAGCACGCCTATCGCAACGATCAGGCGGGGATTGGACGGGCGTACGTCATTCTCGACGCGCCGGATGCCACCGAGATCCTCGGCTTCTACACCCTATCCGCCAGCAGTGCGACCCCCGAGCTGTTGAAGCCCGTCCTCGGTAGTGGGTTACCGAAGTATCTGCTCCCGGTCTCGTACATTGGCATGTTCGCTGTGACCACAAGCCGCCAAGGGCAAGGGATCGGCAGTGAGTTGATGCGCGACGCGCTAATGCGGAGTGCGGCCGCCGCTCACGCGGTCGGCTCAACTGGTGTTTTCCTTCACTCGCGCGACGAAAAAAGCACGGCGTTCTATACAAGAATCGGGTTTGTCTCGCTTGGCACCGAGGCGACACACCGACCGATGTTCATCCCTATGAGCGTCGTCCAACGCATGATGAACGACCAAGCCTCTCGCAGCACCCTTCGGGCTCCAGCCCCCGGATGATGCTCGGCACCACGCCCCCGTCGCGGCGTGAGGCGGATGGGAGCCTGCGGGCGTCTGCGATCAAGCCCTGCTCGACATTGCTGTGAGGGGGTTGGCTATCGCGGCGGGTGTGGCATACTTCTGTTATGCTCGAAGTCCTCGCGAACGCCCTCAACACGCTGCTGTACGTGCTGCGCCCCATGGTCTTTGGCGCGGGCGTGCTGGCGGGTATTGGCGCCGTAGCCTCGTGGGCGGTGCGGACGCGCCGCATTTCGCCCTTTTCCGGTGGGGCGCGGTTCATTCGCGAGCGCGTGGACCCGGTGCTCATTGCGCCCATGGAGCGCAAGCTGCTCCGCGCGGGGGGCACGCCCTACGCTGCGCCGTGGTGGGCGCTGGCGGCGGTGGTGGTCGGGGGGCTGCTGCTCATTTCGGGCATTCAGTTCTTGCGCGACCAGCTGGTGATGATGGCCTTCGCCTCGCAGAGCGGCGCGGGACTGCTCATGCTGGCCGTCAAGTGGACTTTCAGCGTGCTGCGCATCGCGCTGTTCGCGCGCGTGATCTCGAGCTGGGTGGGCGGGGGTCCGTACAGCAAGTGGTGGCGGTGGAGCTATGTGCTCACCGAGTGGTTCCTGGCGCCGCTGCGCAATGTGATTCCGACCATAGGCATGATCGACATCTCGGTCCTCGTGGCGTACTTCGGCCTGGGGATCCTGGAGTCCGTCATTACCCGCGCGATTTTTTGAGATCCGAGTGCTGATTGCTTCGTGCTCAGCGCGCGCGGTGAGAGGTCGAGCGTCGAGACGTCAGCCCGGATAGGCGCGAGATTCGAGGAACGCAGGGCTGAGCAGCGAGGACGTGCGGTTGGGAAAACCGCCCCCGCGAGTCCCCGCCGCTTCCCTCTGCGTTCCTGCCCTCTCACACCTTTCCCGAGCGCAGTTGAGAAGTTTGCGACTCTCGCTCGCAATGCTCAGAGCTCGGATCGTACCAAATCGACGACAAGCGGTTGGTGCTCGCTCGGGTATCCCCCCAGCACCTGTGCCTCGACCGGCACCACGTTTGGCGAGCTGAACACGTGGTCGATGCGCACCGGGAATACGCCGGCGTGCATGGTGTAGCCAAGGCCCGCCCCGGCCCGCCCGAAGGCATTGAGGTACTGGCTCCAGTCTCGGCGCAGAATGGCGCTGCCAAAAGGCAGATTGAAGTCGCCGGCAATGATCACGGGTCCGGTTTCCTGTTGCACCAGGCTCGCGATGACGGCGCTGGCGTTGCCGCGTTCGGCGATGGAACGCTGGAGTGCATTGCGAATGCGCTGACGATCGGTGGTCTCGAGCCAGCGCACGGTGCCGAGTGCGTCGCGGGGGCTCGGGAGGTGGACCGCGTAGAACACGAGGTCGCCCATGAACGTGTTGAGTTGGTAGCGTACGCCGCTGTCGCCCCAGCGGAGTGCGGTGTGTTGCGACGAGCGGGGGTCGACGAGTTGGCTGACGTCGGCCATGCGTCGCACCGGCCACTTGGACACGAGACAATGCCTGCCCTGCACGTGCACGGCGAGTCGCGTGAGGCTGGTGGCGGCGACGGCGCGGAGGCTGTCGGCGACGACGGTTTTGCAGTCCTGCAGCAGCACGACGTCGGCGTCCCACGTTTGCAGGTCGCGTCGGATGCGCTCGGCGACTTCGGTGCGGAGGTCGGTGTTGTAGGTGACGACTCTGAGCGCGCGCGATGAGGCATTGGCCGGCGCGCGCGCGGGGAGCTCGAACTGGGCCGCGCCGAAGAGGGTGACGAGCGCGCCAATGGCGGCGGCAACGACGGTGCGCCAGCCGGCGAGAAAGGCGAGGGGGACGAGGAGCGCCCATGGCCAGAGCAGCCACCAGCGGGGGGCGAAGGCGAGGAGCATGCCCAACGGGCTGGCGTCGGCGCTGGTGAGGAGGAGGCCGGAAGCGAGGGCGGTGAGGAGCGCGTACGAGACAACGAGGAGGCGAACCGCGAACGCGATGCGAGGAGCACGTTGGGGCATACGGCGAAATACACCATGCTGGCGATTTTGGGGACCGGCGGGCGGCGTTGCGTTGGCGGCCCGTTGGCCGCCTCGCGTGTTCGGACCGACCCACTTGGACTGTCACAGATCAATGACGACGGAACCGGGTACCACCGTTCGGTGTTCAAGCCTATGTTAGGACCGATCGGTCCTAAACCAACTGGAACTCGTTTACTCTGGAGCTAGAACAGATGCGCAAGCTTTCCCTGCTCGCCGTTGCTGCCGTGATGGCCTTTGCTGCCCCGACTGCGGCTCAGGCGCAGGACAAGAACATCGTCGAAGTCGCGGTTGCCGCGGGTTCGTTCAAGACCCTCGCCAAGCTCCTCGGCGATGCCGGTCTCGTAGAGACGCTCAAGGGCCCGGGCCCGTTCACGGTGTTCGCGCCGACCGACGAAGCGTTCGCCAAGGTGCCGGCCGCGACGCTCCAGGCGCTCGCCGCCGACAAGAACAAGCTCAAGGCCGTGCTGCTGTACCATGTGGTTGCCGGGAAGGTCATGGCCGCCGACGCGCTGAAGCTCGCCGGTAAGGGCGCCAAGACGGTCGAAGGTTCGGAAGCCAAGATCACCGTCGTGGGCGGCGCGCCGTTGATCAACCAGGCCCATATCGTCAAGACGGACATCCTGGCCTCGAACGGCGTGATCCACGTCATCGACGCCGTGATCCTTCCGCCCGCCAAGTAAGCTGCAGCGGTCTGAAAGACGCCCCGCTCTCGAAAGAGAGCGGGGCGTTTTTGCTTTCGCGCGCACCTGTTGCGACGCCGCAGCGGCTGTCGTGGCTTTGCTACATTTATGGACGAGCTCGCCTTATTCGCCAATGGCTACAGATAGCTAACCACATCAAAATACATGACTTCCAGAGCTGGTATACCAACGGCGCAGCAGGCACGACAATTGATTCACGGAGCCATTATCTCCCGTATCCAATTGACTTCAGCCCCGGCTCAGTATGTCCCGTCGCCACAACTTCGCCCCGCTCGCGCTCGCCCTGACCCTCGGCGTCAGCGCCCTGTCGACGTCGGCCTCCGCGCAGGCGCCGGTCAACGGCAATCTCACCTTCCGTGGTGACGCCGGCAGCAACGGCACACTCAACGGCGGGGGCTTCACCCATTTCGCGCCGAGCGATGGCAGCGTCGACAGCTACCGCTTGAGCGCGGTGAAGCTCGGGGCCGACCTGGCGCAGACGCGGCAGAACAGCCTCACCAAGTACCTCCAGGCCGCGTGGCTCTTCGAGCAGGTTTCGGTGAACGGCGGGAACTACAACGTCACCGGGACGGCGTACTCGGCGAAGAACGTCCAGGGCACCGCGTGGGAGCTCATGGACCCCGGCGCCTTCAACCCGTCGAACAACGCCGACGGCAGCAATGTGGGCGAGGTCGCCACCGGGAACTACGACGCAAACAACTACTTCAACGTCAGCGGCATGCTGCCGAACAGTCTATCGACGGCGAATCTGGCGATGGATTGGTACGTGCTGACCGACTACCGCACGGGCAACGAAAGCTCGACGATGAACCAGGAGTTCATGGTGGGCGTGGCTCGCGTGCCGGAACCGGCGAGCATGGCGCTGCTGCTGACGGGCTTCGCGGGACTGGGCGCGGCGGCACGGCGCAGGAAGTCGCGCAGCTGAACTCACCCGAACCAATTGCAGTCAAGCGCCCCAACCGGAGTCAGTACTTCGGTTGGGGCGTTCTGCTTGAGGTCGGATCATTCCTCCGACTCTTGCCAAGACCCAGCTCATTCGGCTTGCATTACTGGGAATGATTTACTTGCTTTCTGCTGGTTATACGATTTGCTTTTTACTGGTCAATATTCTTGCTTTTTGCTGAATCGTACGCCTCCCCTCGGCGCGCTTCACATACTGGTCCTGCCGAATGCCCTATCGCCCACGCGTCATCGACGACGAACTCCGCCTTTTGCTCAGCTCGGCCGGCGCCGTGTTGCTCGAGGGGCCTAAAGGTGTTGGCAAGACGGAAGCAGCGCGTCAGCAGGCCAAGTCCGAAGTGTTGCTCGATCTGGACTCGTCAGCGCGCGCCGTCGGCGATATCGATTCTGGACTGCTGCTGGCGGGCGAAGTTCCACGGCTGCTCGACGAGTGGCAACTCGTGCCGTCGCTCTGGAACCAGGTGCGGCGGGCCGTTGACGCCCGCCGCGTTTCGGGGCAGTTCATTCTCACCGGCTCCGCCGTCCCCGCGGACGACGTAACCCGACACACCGGCGCCGGACGCATCGCGCGGCTCCGGGTCCGACCCATGTCGCTCTTCGAATTGGCGCACTCGTCCGGCGGCGTGTCGCTGCGAGCACTGCTGAACGGGGGTACGGCGTCTGCTCCTGACACCGGCCTCACGGTGAGCGATGTCGCCGAGCTGGTATGCACCGGAGGATGGCCGCTCAATCTTGGTATGGCGACCACGGCCTCGCTTCGCGCCCTTCGGAGCTATCTCGAGGACGTCCAGCGCACGGACATCCAGCGCGTTGACGGCGTGAGTCGCGACCCGGCGCGCGTGGCCAGAGTCCTGCGAGCCTATGCACGCCACGTTGCCACCGAGGCCTCGACAAGTACGATCGCCGCTGATCTCGATGGTGCCACGGGCGCGGTGCACCGCGACACGCTCTCTGACTATCTCACGGCGCTGGAGCGCTTGCTGATTATCGAAGAGCAGCCAGCTTGGGCTCCGCATCTGCGCAGCCGAGCTCGCGTACGAAATGCCGGCAAGCGGCATTTTGTCGATCCATCGCTGGCGGTCGCCGCGTTGCGCGCATCGCCGGAGCATTTGCTCAAGGATCCCGCCCTGTTCGGCACGCTATTCGAATCGCTCGTGGTACGCGACCTGCGCGTGTATGGGCAGGCGTGTGACACACAGGTGCTGCACTACCGCGATAACACCGGGCTCGAGGTCGATGTCGTCATCGAGGGCGCCGACGGGCGCTGGGCAGCTCTGGAGGTCAAGCTTGGTTCGGGATCCATCGATGCCGCCGCCGCGTCGCTCCTGCGATTTCGCCAGAAGGTGGACACGGATCGTGCAGGACCACCCGCATTCCTTGCCGTGGTCACGGCCTCGGGATACGCGTACGTGCGGCCAGATGGTGTGCAGGTGATTCCCATCGGAACGCTGGGGCCGTAGTCGACGGTTACGCCCAATCATTCCGCGGGGTTTATTCCCCGCATGACACGCATGCTCTCCCCGCTTTTCGCGCTGGCGCTCGTCGCGGCGCAGGCCTCCGCACAGCCGGCCGACCTCATCGTCACCAACGCGCGCATCTACACGGCCGACGATTCGCGGCCCCTCGTCGAGGCCTTCGCGGTCCGCGGGGGCCGCATCGTCTTCACGGGCTCGGCGCGCGAGGCCGCCACGCTCAAGGGGCCGAACACGCAAACGCTCGACGGCCAGGAGCGGACGATCATCCCCGGCATGGTCGACGCGCATGCCCACTTCAGCAGCCTCGCGAAGAAGCTGCGCAGCGTGGATCTCGTGGGCACCAAGAGCTACGACGAGGTCATTGCCCGCGTGGTGGAGCGCGCCAAGAGCACCCCCAAGGGGTCGTGGATCATTGGCCGCGGCTGGGATCAGAATGCGTGGGGCAACACGGCGTTCCCCACACACGACGCGCTGAGTGCGGCAACGCCTGATCACCCGGTGCTCCTCGAGCGCATCGACGGGCACGCGCAGCTGGCGAACAGCTCCGCCATGCGCATTGCCGGACTCACGGCGACCACAAAGGAGCCGAGCGGCGGCAAGATCGTGCGCGACGCCAAGGGCATGCCCACGGGCGTGCTCGTGGACAACGCCGAGTCGATTGTGAGCAAGAAGGTACCTGACCCCTCGATCGACGAGTGGCGCGCCATGCACAAGGACGCAGTCAAGGTCATGCACCGCTGGGGACTGGTGGGCATGCACGACGCGGGCGCGTCGCGGGCCATGATCGACCTGTACGAAGACATGGCGCAGAAGAAGGAGCTCGACCTGCGCCTCTACATCATGATTTCGGATAACGCCGAGGCGCTGCAGCACTACTTCGGCGTGGGGCCGCGTTCAGC
>VYME01000259.1_pt1 | contig 21321 bp, 22 predicted proteins | sample 5115281 | NCBI WGS metagenome assembly VYME01 (sample SAMN12291780, study PRJNA351875) | freshwater metagenome | isolation source: freshwater lake | place: USA: Michigan, Wintergreen Lake | collected 2013-08-08
GTCAGCGCACTCATTGCGGCCTCGTCGCTGCTCGCCCAGTCCCCTTGGCAGGCCATCGAGGTCGCCAGCGCCCCGCCGGCGCGCACCGGCTTCGCGTTGCTGCCGATCGGCGGCGACGTGCTGCTGCTCGGCGGCGACGCCGCCAACCCGGCCGCCAGCGACTTCGCGTTCGACGGTGTCGCGTGGCGTGCGGTCAACCTCGGCTTCCCGCGCCGCGACAATCCCGCTGTGGCGGTGTTCGGCAACGAACGCTTCCTCGTGTTCGGCGGCACGGGTGCGGGTGGTCCGCTCACCGACACGTGGACCAGCCTCGACGGTCTCGTCTGGCAGCAGGTCGCGGCCGGGCCGTCGCCCGGCTCGCTGTCCTCGCTGACGATGGTCGGGGAGCCCGGCCAGGAGCGCGCGGTGCTGATCGGGCAGAGCGGCCCCGGCACCTGGCAGACCTGGTTCTTCAGCAGCGTCGGCGGTTGGACCGCGGGCCCGACCTTCTCCGCGCCAGCGGCGCAACTGGTCGCCGACAGTGTGCGCGGCGAAGTGCAGCTGCACCTCGGTGGCCTGCCAGGCTACGAAGTGCGCCGCCTCGTCGGCTCGGCGTGGACGCCGCTGACGACGCCGCCGAGCGGTCCGCAGTTCGGAGAAGTGGCGTTCGACGCGCGGCGCGGCAAGGCGCTGGTGCTGGAGCCGTTCGCCAACCGCGCGACGGCGGAATGGGACGGCCTCGGCTTCGGCCTGCCGCAGGCGACCGGCGGCGCGTTCGTGCCGAGCGATCGCACGGCGATGGCATGGTTCGCGGCGCGGCAGGAGATGCTGCTGGTCACCAACTACGGTGGCGCGATCGAAGCCTGGCGCTACGTCGCGTCGCCGGCCCCGGCGGCGTTCGCGTTCGGCTCGCCCTGCGCGGTCGCGAACTACCGCATCGGCCTCGTGCCCGGCGACCAGTCGCTGCTCGGCGGTGTGCATCGCCTGCAGGTGACCGGGCCGAGCAACGGCAACCTGAACGTCACGGCGCTCGGCTTGTCGACGGCGCAGTTCGCCGGCGTGCCGCTGCCGCTGCCGTTGCCCGTCGGCGTGCAGACGTGCCCGCTGCTGGTCGAGCCGCTGGTGCTGTCGTTGCTCGGCACGACGCTGCCGGTCACGCAGTCCGTGTCGCTGCCCGGTTCGCCGAGCCTGCTCGGCGCGCGCTACGCGACGCAAGCGGTGCAGCTCGGCGCCGCTGGCTTCGCGGCGACCAGCAACGGCCTGCAGGTGCAGTTCGGTCTGCCGCTGCCGGAGAACGAACTGATCGAGACGTTCACGCTGCCGACGAACCGCGACCTCGCCGCCTCCGGCGACACGTGGAGCGGCGGCGCGGTGTCGCCGGCCCAGATCGGCGGTGACGGCCGGCACGGCTCGTTCGACGCGACGTTCGGCCTGGGCCTCGGCAACAACGTGTTCGAGTGGAACACCGACAACCAGACGATCCCGGCTTCGGCGACGTTGTCCGGGCAGAGTGAAGTGGTCAGCGACGGCCGCTTCTTCTTCACCGACCTCGTCGTGCCCGCCGGCGTGACCGTGCGCTTCGTCGGCAACGCGCCGGTGCAGCTGTTCGTGCGCGGTCGCGTCGACGTGCAGGGCACGATCGACGTCTCGGCGGCGGAGATGCCGGCGGTGATCGGGCAGGTCGGCCTCGGCAACGGCCAGCGCGTCAGCACCTTCAATGCGCGCGGCTCCTTCAATCAGCTGGTCCAGGGCCAGCTGGGCGGGTCTGGCGGCCCCGGTGGCGGTCGCGGCGGCAACGGCGGCAACGAGTGCGACGGCAACGGTCCCGCGACGCAGGTCGTCGGCGGGGTGACGGTGTTCCTCAACGACGGCCAGAAGGGCGAGGACGTGCGCGTCTCTGCAGCGCACGCCTACCTGGCGCAGGCGGTCGGCACCGGTGGCGCCGGCTCGCCGCTGGCGCCCAGCACCGGGCTGAATGCGACGGCGCTGACGCAGTTCATCGTGGTCTGGCGCGCGGCGTTCTCGCGCGGCGGTGGCGGCGGCGGCTACATGCTCGCCGGGGTGGGGCCGACGCTGCCGGTGATCGGCACGGGCGTCGGCGCGCAGCCGGTGAACTCGGCGCCCGTGCCGCAGGCGAACGCATTCCCGCTGCTGCCGTTGCCGCAGCCGGCGCCGGTCGGCTTCCGCTCGCTCGACCACTTCCTGGTCGGCGGCTCGGGCGGCGGCGGTGGTGCCTCGCACACGTTCGGGCTGTTGCAGGGATCGGCGGCGACCGCAGTTGGTGAGCGGTTCCTCGCCGGCCACGCCGGCAGTGGCGGCGGTGGTGCGCTGGCGATCCGCGCCGGCGGCAACCTCGTCGTCACCAGCGGTGCCGCATTGCGTGCCCGCGGCGGCAACGGAGTACTGATCATGGGCGACGATCCCATTCTCTCGCCGCCCGTGCAGGACACGAACCTCGGCATCTCGTCGCCCGGTGGCGGCGGCTCCGGCGGCTCGGTGCTGCTGCAGGCCGAGGGCACCGTGCAGTTCGCCGGCAGCGTCGACACGTCCGGCGGTCTCGGCAGCCGCGTCGCTGGCGTCCCCGTTCCTGCGCTGGCCGTGCAGGCGCAAGCCGGCAATGGCTCGAACGGCTTCTACCGCATCGAGCAGCCGTTCGGCGGCATCGTGTTCACCGGCACCGGCGTGCCGGCGTTCGCCGCGGGCACCAACACCGGCACGCTGACCGACAGCGACGCGCGCACCGGCTCGCGTTCGATCTGGCTGCTGCCGTCGTCGCCGGGCCTGCCGGTCTACGTGCGCTACGAACTGCTGGTGCGCATCAACGGCCTGCCGGTGCTGTTCAGCGACGACCCGAGCCTGTCGCCGCTCGCCGCCGACGATCCGGCGGGGCCGGTGCAGCTGCGCTTCCAGGGCGGTCGCTTCGATCCGCTGACGGGAACCGTGGCAGCGGGCTCGGTTGGTCCGTGGCGCAGCAAGCTCGCCGCGGGCACGTCGTCGGTGAACCGCGACTACGCGACGATGGTGCGCTTCGACCTCGTGCTCGACAAGACGCAGGGCGTCAGCGAAGTGCTCGAGCTGCGCATCGTCTACCGCTGAGTGGTTGGCGCGGCGTCGGCTCCGGTCGACGCCGCTCGCCACGCCTGCGACGGCGCGCGCTCACCCGATCGCGGGGAACAGTTCGCGCACGGCGATCGCGAACTCGGGCAGCACGCTGCTGCCACGCAGCATCGAGTCCTCGCCGAATACGATCGGCGAGCCGTCCTTCTTGTGCACGACGACGTGGCGCGGTCCGGCAGCGACGACCCACACTTCGCGTGCACCGTGCGCGAGCCAGCAGTCGACCTTCGTGTGCACGTCGTCGTAGCCGTCGTTCGGCGACGTGACCTCGATCGCGAGGTCCGGAGGACCTTCGAAGTAGCCGCGCCCCGGTGCCTGCGGCAGACGTTCGGTGCGCACGAAGGCGGCGTCGGGCGAACGCACGGTGTCCGGGTTGCGCGCCAGCACGAAGCCGGTCTCGGCGAGCGCGAGCCCGAGTCGGTGTGTCTCCACGTGCTGCTGCAAGCGAGCGCCAATGCGCATCGCCACGGCGCCGTGCCACCAGCCGGCGTTGCTCATGCGCCGCAGCTCCCCGGCAAGGAGTTCGTGGCGGTAGCCCGGCTCGCGCAGGGCGAAGAGTTGCTCGGCAGTGACCGGCGTCGCGTCCAGCATGGTCGGCATGGTAGCACCGTGAAGTTCCTCGTACGGCGCACCCCGGCGCCGCCTCTTCTGTGTCGGGAACCGGCGTTCCGGTTACATCCGACCGGAGAATCTCCGCCGCGACGCCGCGGTCGGCCGCCGTTCGTCGGCGCGCCGGCGCAGTGCCACGGGCTCTGCCGATGAAAATCGCGCACCGGAGCCGGCCGTCCGCCCCGAACTCTGGACCGGCACCGCCTGCACCTGCACGATGCCCGGCCGCCGATGGCCGATCCGAACTCGTCTCCGCCGCCTCGCCCGCTGCGCATCCGTCCGCTCGCCGAACGCAAGAACCTCGTGCGCAAGGAGGACTTCGCCAAGGTGCTGCCGCCGGTCGACGGCTTCCTGCGGTGGTTCGAGGCGCTGCCGGACATCTACGGCAGCAAGGCGCTGAAGCTGGTCGTCGATCGCGTCGTGACCGCGCGCCAGCAGGGCCGCGAGGTCGGCGTGTCCCTCGGCGCGCACGTGCTGAAGGTCGGCTTGTCGCCGCTGCTGATCGATCTGATGCGCCGCGGCCTCGTCACGCACGTCGCCACCAACGGCGCGTCGGCGATCCACGACTGGGAGACGGCCTACCAGGGGGCGACCAGCGAAGACGTCGCGCAGAACCTGCCCGACGGTTCGTTCGGCTTCTGGCGCGAGACGATGACCGGGCTGAACGGCGCCACGAAGCGCGCTGGCGAGCGCAACGAAGGGCTCGGCGAGGCGATCGGCCGGCAGATCCTCGACGACGAGCTGCCGTACCGCCATCTGTCGGTGTTCGCCGAAGCGGCGCGCCTGCGCATCCCGGCGACGATCCACGTCGCGTTCGGCTGCGACATCACGCACATGGACCCGGAGCTCGACGGCGCGGCACTCGGCGCCGCGACGCAGCGCGACTTCTGGACGTTCGCCGACACCGTCGGCCGCCTCGAGCACGGCGTGTGGCTGAACATCGGTTCGGCCGTGATCATGCCGGAGGTGTTCCTGAAGGCGGTGTCGATCGCGCGCAACCGCGGCCAGCTCGGTACGGACTTCCTGACCGCGAACTTCGACATGCTGCAGCAGTACCGCGCGTTCACCAACGTCGTGCAGCGCCCACCGAAGGAGGGCAAGTCGATCCTGGCGATGCACGAGATCGTGCTGCCGCTGCTGCACCAGGCCATCCTGTGCACCGCCGAAGCCCGCGGCTGCCTGTCGGAGCCACGCTGATGAGCGCCGCCACCAACCGCCGTCTCGCCGAGATCCTGTCCGCACTGCCGACGACGCGCATCCTGGTCGTCGGCGACCTGATCCTCGACCGCTACGCCGACGGCAAGGCGCAGCGCGTGTCGCCGGAAGCGCCGGTGCTGGTGTTCGAGGCCGGGGAAGAACGCTACCTGCTCGGCGGCGCATGCAACGTCGCCGCCAACCTGCGCGAACTCGGCGCCTCGACGTCGGTGCTCGGCGTCATCGGCGACGACGAAGGCGGCCGCACGCTGCGCCAGCTGCTGCAGGACGCCGACATCGATACGCAGGCGCTGGTCGTCGACAGCACGCGGCCGACGACGCGCAAGACGCGCTACGTCGCGAAGACGATGCAGGTGCTGCGCGTCGACGAAGAGAGCCGCGCCCCGGTCGCCGGTTCGGCCGAGGCGCAGATGCTGGCGTTGCTCGAGCAGCGGCCGTTCCCGTGGAAGAGCGTGCTGCTCAGCGACTACGGCAAGGGCGTGCTGACGCCGCGCATCATCCAGGCGGCGATCGCCGCGGCGAAGTCGCAGGGCGGCGTCGTCGTCGTCGATCCGAAGGGCAAGGACTACTCGATCTACCGCGGCGTCGACCTGCTGACGCCGAATCGCGAAGAGGCCGAAGCGGCGACCTCGGTGTCGATCCGCACGACCGAGGACATGCACCGCGCGGCGAAGCGCCTGCGCGACATCACCGGCATCCAGACCGCGGTGATCACGCTCGGCAAGGACGGCATCTTCTTCGAGACCGGCGATGGCTCGCACAAGATCCTGCCGACCGAGGCGCGTGCGGTGTTCGACGTCACCGGTGCCGGCGACACGGTGGTGGCGGTGCTGACCTACTGCCGCGCCTGCGGCGTCGGCCTCGAAGAGAGCCTGCGCCTCGCCAACCACGCCGCCGGCATCACCGTCGGCAAGGTCGGCACCTGGGCGCCGAGCCGCCGCGAGATCCTGGCCCGCCTCGGCGACACCGCGCCGGGCAGCGAAGGCAAGATCCTGACGCACGAACAAGCGGCCGAAGTGGCGAGCCGTCTGCGCGCCGAGGGCCGTCGCCTCGTGTTCACCAATGGCTGCTTCGACATCCTGCACGCGGGCCACTGCGACTACCTGCAGAAGGCGCGCACCTATGGCGACGCGCTGATGGTGGGGGTCAACACCGACGCCTCGGTGCAGCGCCAGCAGAAGGGCCCGGGCCGGCCGTTCAACACGCTCGACGACCGCGCCGCCGTGCTCGCCGCCTTGCAGGCGGTCGACTATGTGGTGCCGTTCGACGACGACACCCCGAAGCTGCTGATCGAGAAGGTCACGCCGCACGTGCTCGCCAAGGGCGAAGACTGGCGCGACAAGGGCGTGGTCGGCCAGGACTGGGTCGAGAAGCACGGCGGCCAGGTCGTGCTGGTGCCGCTGGTCGCGGGCCGTTCGACGACCAACGTCGTGCAGAAGATCCTGCAGACCGGGAAGTGACGTGACCGGGCCGCGCGGTGAGCTGCCGATCCTGCCGGTCGGCACGCAGGTGGTGACGACCACGGACCTGCGCGGGGACGCCGGCGGCGTGCGCGTTCCGCGTGGCGCGCTCGGCACGATCCTGAAGGCGCCGAACGACCTGCAGCATCCGTACTGGGTGCGCCTCGTCGACGGCGGCGAGTTGTCGTTGCGCCGCGACCAGATGGCGACGCTGGCGCGCTACCAGGATCGCGAGCTCGGGGCCGGCCTGCCGCTCGGGGCCCAACTCGGCGGCTCGGCCTTGTTCGAACGCGTGATCCTGCGCGTCGTCGTCGGCTCGCGCGCCTACGGCCTCGAGCACGCTGGCAGCGACACCGACCGCCGCGGCGTGTTCCTGCCGCCGGCCGAACTGCACTGGTCGCTGTTCGGTGTGCCCGAGCAGATCGACGACGAGCCGGCGCAGGAGACCTACTGGGAACTGCAGAAGTTCGTCGTCATGGCGCTGAAGGCCAATCCGAACGTGCTCGAGTGCCTGTGGTCGCCGCAGGTCGAGCACGCGACCGCCCTCGGCCGCGAACTGCTGGCGATGCGTTCGTGCTTCCTGTCGCAGCTCGTGTTCCAGACCTACTCCGGCTACGTCGCCTCGCAGTTCCACAAGCTCGAAGCCGACGTGCGCCAGCACGGGGCGCCGAAGTGGAAGCACGTGATGCACCTGCTGCGTCTGCTCGCCGCCGGTGTGCAGGTGCTCACCACCGGCGAAGTGCCCGTCGACGTCGGCCCGCTGCGCGATCGCCTGCTCGCGGTGCGCGACGGGCTGCTGCCGTGGGCCGAGTGCGAAGCGTGGCGCCAGCAGCTGCACCAGCAGTTCACCGCCGCCGCGGCGACGACGTCGTTGCCGGTGCGGCCCGACTACGAGCGCGCCGATGCGTTCCTGCGCCGCGCGCGGCGCCTCGCCCTCGAGGACACGCTGCCGTGAACGTCGCCGCCGACCCGCGTCTGCACGCCATCGCCGCAGCCCATCCGCGCCCGTTGCTGTTCGCGACGATCAGTGGTGCCCATCTCTACGGCTTCCCGTCGCCCGACTCCGACTTCGACCTGCGCGGCGTGCACGTGCTGCCGCTGCGCGAGGTCATCGGCCTGCGCCGCGGCCCCGAGACCCTCGAGCGCATGGCCCTCGAACAGGGCCTCGACCTCGACCTGGTCACGCACGACGTCGGCAAGTTCGTGCGCCTGATGGCGAAGCCCAACGGCTACGTGCTCGAACAGCTGCTGTCGCCGCTCGTCGTCGTCACCACGCCCTTCCATGCCGAATTGTGTGAGCTCGGCCGCCGCTGTGTCACGCGCCAACACGTGCGCCACTATCTCGGCTTTGCCACGAGCCAATGGCAGCTGTTCACCAGCGAACAGCCGCCGCGCGTGAAGCCGTTGCTCTATGTCTATCGTGTGCTGCTGACCGGCCTGCACCTGCTGCGCACCGGCGAACTGCAGGCCGATCTGTCGGTGCTCGACCAGCAGGCGAAGCTGCCGCACGTAGCCGAGCTCATCGCCCGCAAACGCCAGGGCGCCGAGCAAGGCACGCTGGACGCTGCCGAGCTGCCGTTCCATCGCCAGCAGTTCGAACGGCTGTTCGCCGAGCTGAAGGCGGCTCCCGCGACCTCGCCGCTGCCCGTATCACTGCCGGACGAAGTCGCCGAGGCGCTGCACGACTTCCTCGTGCGCGTTCGCCTCTCCGCCGACCGCTGACGCCGCCTCGCCCGCGCGCGCCCTCGCCTCTCGCGCCTCGTCGTTCGCCAATCCTGCCCGCCCGCTGCCGCAGATTTCACCCCACTCTGCGACCACGGCACCCGGTCCGTGCACCAGTAGGGCATGACCGAACCCCGCCTGTCCGATCGCCTGTGCGCAGCGCTGCGCACGCGCAGCTACAGCCCGCGCACCGAAGAAGCGTACCTGCACTGGTTCCGCCGCTTCGTCCGCTTCCACGACCTGCAACACCCGCGCGATCTCGGCGCCGAGCACGTCACCGCCTTCTTGACCCACCTCGCCGTCACCGAACGCTGCGCCCCGGCCACGCAGAACCAGGCCCTCGCCGCGCTGCTGTTCCTCTACCGCGAAGTCCTGCACGTCGACCTTCCTTGGCTCGACCAGCTCGTGCGCGCTTCGCCCCGCGAACACCTCCCGGTCGTGCTCGACCGCAGTGAGGTCGCCGCCCTCTTCGCCACCATGCAAGGCACCTCGCGCCTCGTCGCCGGCCTGCTCTACGGCTCCGGCCTGCGCCTGCTCGAAGCCGTGCAGCTGCGCGTCAAGGACGTCGACTTCGCGCGCAACTCCATCGCCGTGCGCGCCGGCAAGGGGGACAAGGACCGTCAGACCATGCTGCCCGCCCCGCTGCGCGCCGAACTGCTCCGCCACCGCGCCTTCAGCGAACGCCAACACCAGGACGACCTCCATCGCGGTGCCGGCTGGGTCGAACTGCCGTTCCAGCTCGCCGCCAAGCTGCCCAACGCCGGTCGCGAATGGGCCTGGCAGTGGTTCTTCCCGGCGACGCGCACCTACGTCCATCCCGAGACCCGCCAGCGCCGCCGCCATCACTTCCACGAGAGCGCCGTGCAGAAGGCAGTGCACGAAGCCGTGCTGCGAGCCCGCATCGCCAAGCGCGCGTCGTGCCACACCCTGCGCCATTCCTTCGCGACGCACCTGCTCGAAGGCGGCACCGACCTGCGCACGATCCAGAAGCTGCTCGGCCATGCGGACGTGCGCACGACGATGATCTACACGCACGTGCTGCAGCGGGGACCGTTCGGAATCCGGAGTCCGCTCGAAGGGATCGAAGGGGCGTTCGGCTCGGCGGGCGGTGGTCAGGATCCGGCGCCGGATGAAGGGTCTGCCGGTCGGGGCCTGCCCGGTGAGCTCGGCGCGGAGTTAGGCGGTTGTGCCGAAGGGTGGTGATGGTGGGGGCGGGAGCGTGGGGAGCTGGGGTTGCAGGTGCGAGTCGTGGGGTTAGGCTGCGGGGAACGAGGCGTGCCGGCGTTCGGCACTTCTCTCGAACATGTGTTGGGCCGGAGCGATCAGCGTCTTCGGCATCCCAAGCAACCAAGCATCGTGGTTGCGCGATGCCTGCCGGCCGGATTGGTGCGCGGCGCCCGCTGGCGGCGCTTGCCAGTGGCCCGGTTCTGATGCGATCGCTCGAGGGGCTGGCGAGACTGCGGCATGCTGGCGATGATCCCGCCCGGCCCAACAAGACGCAGCAGGCGACGAGCCGCGTGGCAACGCCAAGGGGCGAATCCAAGCACCAGGCACGCGGCTCGCGCCTGAGCGTCAAAGACGTTGGCCAGACCCTTCGGCGCCATGGACAAGAACGACTGGGTATTCGTAGGAGTGCGGCTTCTTGGGATGTTCCTATTGGCGGAGGGGCTTGTCACCTTGCCACTGATAATCGCCGCTGGGCCTCGTGCCGGCGCCGCCGAAGCCCAGCTCATCATGGGGCCACTACTTCACATCGCTGTAGGTGTCGTGCTCGCGGTTGGCACTGCCCGCATCTGCCGCTGGCTTGGCGGGCATGGCCCGGGGCGGTAGGCTGGCCAACAAGCCCAAGCAAGCGACGAGCGGCACGCTGAAGCAACCGAGGTTCAAGAGCAACCGACCGTGCCGCTCGCGCCTGATGGGCAAAGACGTTGGCCAGACCCATCGTGACTGACGCGCAAAAGTGCAAGCGGTGCGGTGCTGCCAAGACCCATCGACCTGAGGACTTTGATCTCTTCGAGGGGATGCACTGGATCTGCTTCCACCTGGAGTTCGAGCACAGCACTGACCCTGATGTCGCCTGCTCGGACCCAAGCTGTCCCTGGTGGCACATTGAGGTCTTCCGAGCTGAGCTTGCGCGTCGTGGCGTCGATCCTGACGGTATCCTAGAGCGCGCGTTCAAGGCCAGGTTGCAGTAGGATGGCTGGCCAACACGCCGCAGGAGGCGACCGGCCGCCAAGCCGGCCGGCGCCTCAGCGGCAGAGACGTTGGGACGACCATGCGCTCTGCAACGCTAGTCTGCCGATCTGCTTGCGCGTTCCTCCTCTGGTCGTGCGCTGCGCATCCGGTAGACCCGCCCCTCATCACCGACCCGACAGCCGTTGCCGCCCATGTCGGACAGCTGGTGACGATTCGAGGCGCGTTGCGCAGCATCAAGTGGAGCACGGTTCTTGGAGTCTGCGTGGACGGCGAGCCTCGCAGCCTGGATGGCGCTCTGGTCGAGGCCACCGGCATCTTGAGTCGCCGGAGCGTGCCCGCACCCGCCAGCGTCTGGGATTCTGATACAGGACCGTACGGCACCTTCTTCGTGCTTCAGGACCAGCAAGATCCGGCGCGCATGGCTAGGGTTAGGCTTGTGCGTCCCAACAAGACGCAGCAGCCGACCGGCGCCCCAAGCGGCGCCGGCGGCTGAGCGTCAAAGACGTTGGCTCGACAGATGGACGCGAGTGAGCAGAAAGTTGTTGACGACGTTGCGGAGCACGGCTGCCACATCCTGCACGTGCTGGAGGAGGGCGACCTCCCCCCCTTCTCGTATTCGGTCGGAATCTACAGGACCTGCGGTGCGCCAGAGCTCATCGTTGTTGGCCTGAAGCAGCCGGTCGCTCACTGGGCAATCAACGAGTACAGCCGGCGCGTGCGACAGGGCGAGAAGTTCCAGGTCGGCGTCCTCGCACCCGGGTTCCTCGAGGGTTTCGAGGTGACTTTCCGCCAGGTTCACAAGTCCCACTACCCGGAGTTCCTTGGCTGGGGTAGATGGTTTTACAAGGCCGATGACTTCCCGACCCTGCAGATGGTCTGGCCGTCGACTGCCGGAGTCTGGCCTTGGGGTGACGATGCAACTCCCTGGTTTCGATCCTGGCAGCCGATCCTCGACACTCCGAGCTAGACTGCGAGCCAACCAGCCGCAGGAGCCGGCGCGCCCGAGGGGCGCGCGGCTCAGCGGCAAAGACGTTGGGCGGGCAGGCTGACACCCGATGATGCGGTTGATCCTTATCTTTGCCTTCGTGCTGACTGGCTGCTGCGGCCCCACAACTGCAATGCGTCTTGTTCGTTTCGATGGCAATGGGCAGCCCGATGATGTGCGAGTCAAGACCGGTTCGGTCCTACTCCTTGTTCAGGACGGGCAGGTAGATGTAGTGCTGCTTGAGGTGCTGCAGCCGAAGGAGTTTGGGCCGGCTCTGCATCATGCAGTTAACCAGGATGCCCTTGCAGCGGACGCGTTGCGGGTCGTTCGAGGGTGGCGCCCTGACCTCCTTGGGAGCGACCGTGCTTGGACCACGACTTGCCCGGACTCCTTAGCAGAACGCGCCGTCTTTCGAAGGTAGGATGCCGCCCAACAAGGCCATGCAGCCGACGCGCCGCAGCGGCGCGCGGCTGATGGCCAAAGACGTTGGACGGTCAGATGTCCTGTCCATATTGCGGAGTGAAGCACGTTTGGGGCCTCGTGCGCGGACCACAAGGTGAGCGAGAGTATCGCCACGGATGCAGACTCCCCGCTTCTGGTTCGCGCATCCGCTGCCGTGCGTGCCGCAAATTCTTCCGATTCGTGATGGTCGACTCGGGATGGCATTTGACCGAGGCGATCCAGCCCAGATGGTTCGAGTTCTGGCACTGGCTGTAGAGGGACATCGCAGCTAGCCTGCCGTCCAACCAGCCGCAGCAAGCGACGAGCGCCGCAACGGCGCTCGCGCCTGAGCGGCAAAGACGTTGGGCAGCCGATGTCGCGTCGAATGACCAGTCCATCAGGAAGCCGACTGATCTCCTTGGTGATCATTGCGATTGTCGTCCTCCTCTGCCCGGCTTGCTCCTTCGTGCGAATGCGAGCGCTCGACGACAGTGGTCGGACCTTTGACGAGGTCTCCATACTCATCGCGGACCTTCAACGCGCTCGAGAGCGGGGCGATTCCCCCGAGATCTGGTGGGATCGACATCGCGCCAGCCTTTCCTACCCAACGCCGGAGACGTGGGACGGCATGCTGGGCGCCCTTTACGCGGAGCGATCAGCATCCAAGGTGCGGCACAACCGGCGCGAGAGCGGCACCGAGACGTTCCTGGCAGTGTGGAGCGAGAATCCGTTCGCCATCCAGTTCCTTCTGCTTGGTCTGATCGCCGCCCCCGTAGAGCTATGCTTGACGCCGGTGTGGTTGGCGAGTTCAGGTCTACGTGAGTGCTCTGTAGAGGAGAGCGATCTGGTGCTCGCAGCGCGTGACATCCAGCGAGCTCGGGCCCTCGGATTCCTGCAGGATGAGATCGGCACTGGATACATCTCCGGACGCCCGCTTCATGTTGACCGGATTGGCTACGGCACGGTGTGGTTGGAGCGATTGGATGTCCAGGCTCTTGACGGGAGCGACAACGTTGAGACCATCGGTGGGCGTTGAGCGCTGCCCAACAAGACGCAGCACCCGACGAGCGCCGCAGCGGCGCTCGCGGCTCAGCGTCAAAGACGTTGGGCGGCCGAGGTAGGCGGATGCGAGTAGCTGATCGACCGACGGTGTCTGCATGGAGGAAGGCGCTTGCCCTTGCAATCGCGCTTGCAGTGGCCGTGGGCGTGTGGTTCTCGCTGGGAGGTTGGCTCTTCGCGGACGTCTCTCCTCCTCCAGCGGAGGCAGCGCAGCAAACAGGTAAGTCGAGCGACCAGGATGTGCCCGGCCCGCTCGAATGGACTCCATCGGAGCCAGTGCTTCAGCGGACTGAAGCAGGAGCACCGAGCGACTTCTCGGTTGTGCCGAAGGAGGCAGCACCTGTCAGGGAGATGCTGCGAGCGGTTCGAGACCACGACCTCATCGCCCTTCGTAACCTCTACTCCGCGGCCGTCCAGCAGCTCATCCAGAAGAAGGGGTGGGGCAAGTACGCCGACGACATGGTCGCGATCATGACGCAGCATTTCGGGGGCGTTGACCCGACGGCCTATGGGTACAGTTTTCTCGGCAACCGCGAGAGGGGCGTGGTCAAGCTCTATCGGTCTGACCATGGGGCGGCACCTAGCGAGATGCGCGTAGTGTGCGTTGGCGATCGCTGGCTGCTGGACGAATGGTAGGAGGAAGGGTGCGAGCCTGTGTGGAGCGAGTACAATCGCCGCCCAACAAGCCCTTGAGCCGGCGAGCGCCGCAGCAGCGCTCGCGGCTCAAGGTCAAAGACGTTGGGCGGACTTGCTTGCATGGAAAAGTGGTTGCGCGTGCTCCGCATCGTGGCGTTGGTGGCACTCGCCACACTGACACTGACAACGTGCGCGTACTTCGGCGGGCTCTGGCCGCAGCGGCTTGCGGTAACCGTTCGAGGACCTGCAGGTTGGCAGCTGACCCGCATCGACAATCACGAGGTTGACGAGCCACTTCCGGCACGCGCGTCGAAGTACCTTGGCTTTCGCCCAGATGGTCAAGATGTCGCGTGTCAAGTCGAAGTCGCCAATGGCACCTCGCATGCACGATGCCGAGTGCGCGCATGGAACATCGGCGGCTTCAAGACTGGCCACCAGGCATTGCCCCGTGGCGTCGAGAGCCTGGACGGCTCGTTGTGGCTGATCGGCGACTGGGCCGTGACCGCGCACCCTCCGGTGCCTGGGCGAGTTTGGTTTGGGTGCGACTCGTGGGGGCGCACTGAGCTGCAAGTCGATGGGCTGGCAAGCGAGCCCTCAAGTGCCCATGCTCACTCGATGCTGGCCGACAACACGCGGCACGACATTTCAGGCAGAGGGTGGACGCTCAGCTACGTAGCCGATGCCGGCACCGTGGTGCACTTGGCCGAGTGGGGCTCGCCGGCGCAGACGATCGTTCGCTGCGACGACGCCGGGTTCTCGTCGGGCACGTTCGCGGTCGATGGCGCGCAACCTCAGCCGATTGCTCTCGACAAGCCGATGACGGTCGCAGGTCGGGAGGTGGCGCTAGACTTGCAGAGTAGTGATGGGCATCGGGCGCAGGTCAGGCTTACGCGGCTCGTTGATCTCCAGCTCACACTCCGGATCACACGGTGATGCTACGATGCCAACCAACAAGACCTTGGAGCCAGCGAGCGCCGCAGCGGGGCTCGCGCCTCAAGGTCAAAGACGTTTGCCGAAAGTCATGTCGTGTCTCGATTCCAAGCAGAGTGCGCTTGCTGCGAAGATCTCTGACATCTCTGAGGAAGCCTATTGTGCGGGCTGGATGCGGGATCTTGAGCACTCGCTCTGGCGTGCCGTTGTGGAGGGGCCGCGGCGCTACGGCTGGCTGGCCCTCACTGAGCAACATGTTGCCGAGTTGCGCAGGCTGTCTGCTGACTGCGCCGGGTGGATCGCGTGGGACGAGGATCTTGGAGAGACTTGGCTTCCGATGGCTGTATGGCTGGCGCGCTACGACCCAAGCAAGGCGGAGTGATGGTGGCTAAGCTCCGGCCAACAAGACCTTGGATCCGACGAGCGCCGCAGCGGCGCTCGCGGCTGATGGCCAAAGACGTTGAGCGGAATCCTCTTGGTGCTGTGAGCAGACATTTGCGCAAGCCGCCGATCGATATTCTGGGCGCCCACCGAGTCCCTGTGACCGAGGAGTTGGTCCTCCGGATGCTCAAGGCACATTGGGGCGGTCGAGTCACGCCAAGGCGTCGCGAGCAGGCAATGCCGCGTGTCACTGCTGAGCTCGGAGGCTTGGTACTCGTGGAGGCTCTTCTCTCCGCTGCTTGCATTCGTGAGTTGGCACTCGAAACACGAGATGCTGGTTCTCAAGTGCCATGGCAGGTCACTCTGCTTACGGCGGATGGTGAGCAGGTTGTGCGCCCACTGTTCCTCGACGAGCCGGATGCGTTCCCTGCCAGGGTCACGTTCTTCCTGCACTACTTCGACCGGGAGAGCCTTCTTGTCGGTCGGACTGGTAGTGTCCCGCTCCCTCGGCTGCGACGCATGCCTCGTCGCCTGGCTTCTCTGATCAACTACCGGCCGGTAGACTGATCCGCCCAACAAGGCCATGCATACCGACGAGCGCCGCAGCGGCGCTCGCGCCTGATGGTCAAAGACGTTGGACCGCCGCGAATGGACCCCGCTGAGATCGAGAGTCTCGTTTGCCGCCTCGACACCAAGGACTCGCGCACCGGTGAGGATGCGTGGGGGCAACTGCGGCACCTGGGTGATGCCGTCGTCCCGTTCTTGCTCGCCGCATATCCTCATGCCAGGACATGGCAGGGGCGCACATCGTTGGTGTTCCACTCGATTCGCCACGCGAGGACCAGCGAGGCTGCTTTCCAACTCGGCGTGATGGCTCTTGGTGATCGGTCCTACATGGTGCGCTACCGCGCCTGCGGACTCCTTGCGTACTCGCTTCGGAGGGAGGCGCTGCCGCCATTGCTTCCTCTCGCCTCACATGCGGATCCAAGGACCGCCGAGGATGCCGCCGCAGCGATCGACGCAATCGAGCACAGCAACCATAACTACTTCGTTGACCGCAGCCACACGGGGCGATCGTTCTGGGCCGTTAACGACACGGACGAGCAGAGGCCTTGACGGCTCCCGTTCGGCGCGGTCCAACAAGACCCTGGAGCCGGCGAGTGCCGCAGCGGCGCTCGCGGCCCAAGGCCAAAGACGTCAGGCATGCAAGCGGATGGAGACCCTGCTCCAAAAGGCGGCGAGCGCTCGGCAACAGTACATCGAGCATTTCCTTGCGAGTCTCACGGAGCTGCGACGCATTGACGCGACAGCTGTTGAGTTGCTGGTCAAGCCCAACGGGCGAGCCAATCCTGAACCATTCTGCCTCTGCCGCGTAGACGCCATTTCCGGGGCACCAGATTCCCCCAAGCTCTATCGGTTCGCTGCCGACCTTGATGCTGCCGGCTGGGACCTTGAGGAGAGCTTCGACGGCATGCTGCTGGCTGTGGATTCGTTCTCGTGGGAATCGCTGGTCTTGACCTTCGGTCTGCCTGGGTTCGACCTGTTCCAGTTGGGAGATTGGTATGCTCGCTGGCTGGATGTCGCCGAGGCGCAGCAGCCGGATGACCATGGGCTGAGCGGGGTTGTTCACGACTTATCGTGGTACTCGAAGGAGGATGGCCAGTGGCGGTTGATCGTGGACCTCGGATCTGCACCCATCAGCGCGCTTGAGGAGCTTCTCCACCGCCTGCGCGACCTGGGTGTTGACCGGTGTTCCGTTTCGCGCGGGGACGTGGATGATGTCTAACAAGACCTCGGAGCCGACGATCGTCGCGGTGGCGCTCGCGGCTCAGCGTCGAAGACGTTAGCCGGACATTCTCACGCTGATGCTCGGAGTCGAGATTCACGACATGCAGCCTCGCGGGTATCTGGCACTGGATCTCCGGGACATCGTCGAATGCCTCGGGCCTGCGGTCGAGGGTCGTACCTGGACCTGCAAGTGGGTCGAGTGCACTGGCGAGGCCGCTCCCGAGCTGACGAGGCTCTCGGACTCAGGTGAGTCGTTCGCTGGCCATCAACTCTCTGAGCTGGCCCGTCGCATCGTCCAGGTCATCGATGGCGACTTCATCGGCACGCGCCCCGGCGAGGCCAGCCCCAGCCTCCTGATCAGGGCGGAGGACTCGTCCTGGTGGGAGGTCCATGGCGATGAGGCGTGTATCGATCTGATCCGGCGGAGGTTCACGAGTGTTCGCCCCGCGCGGTACGATGCCGGCTGACTTCACGCAGAAGCCGACGGACCGCGCGATCACGCAACCCCGAGATCCAGCAACTCCACACGCGGCCCGCACCTGAGCGGCAAAGACGTCGGGCATGCACAACAAGCCAACCGAGTTGCTGCTCGAGCTCGCTGACCGTGTCCAGACTCGGTTGAGTGAGTTGTTCGACCGCCTCGGGCAGCCGGAGGCTGGCTCGGGCCTTGCCCAGGCTGGCCTCCGGGATGGCCAGGGCATCATCGAGGACTTTGTGCGGCACGGAGAGGAGGGGCTCGCAGCTGAGCATCTTCTCTACATGATTGTCGAGCCGGGGCTCAGGTTGTCTGCCAGCGACCATGAGTCGATTCAGACCGTGTGCCGGTCTTTCGGCATTTCCTCCGACGGGCTGTTGCCACCCGATGGGGGCGATGCCCAACCGGACCTTGGAGCCGGCGAGCGCCGCAGCGGCGATCGCGGCTCACCGCCATAGACTTTGGGCGTGCAGGATCATGTGCATCTGTGCCGACATCAAGACTGCTCGCGATGCTGGAGTCGTTCGATGCGGCTTCTCTCGGGCTGGTGCGTCGCTTGGCGAGGTTGCTGCGGAGTTCAGCCTGTCCACAGATGCGTCCTGCTACCACGAGATCAGCGCTGTTGCGGCTCGGCGGCTGGCCGTCCTGATCCTGACGCAAGACATGGCGTGCAACTCAGCGATTGTCGCTCCCGCGTTGGCCGAGGCGCTCGTCCATCGTTTCTTCGCGGCTTTCGGCGATGCCGACCTTCGGTTCTTCACCAACGGCACGTTCCACGAGGCGCCCGGTGAGAGACTCACCTACTCTGGAGTTTCATGGCAGCCGGCTACGGAAGCGACGTTCGACACCGGAGTCTTGGTCCTGGGCCCCGTCGCGTCAGGCGCCCTCTGGGTCGAGGATGAAGACTGACGCTCAACAAGGCCATGCAGCCGGCTGGCCCCAAGCGGCCGGCGGCTCAGAGTCGAAGACGTTGGCGGGACCAGCACCACTGCCGCACTGACCATGGGGATGTTCGATTGGTACTTGCCTGACCCTCCACTGCCTTGCAGGTGGTGCGGCGCCCAACTTGCCGAGTTCCAGGGCGATCAAGGTCCGTGCGAGTTGCTGGTATGGCAGGAGCGTCGTCCGGAGCCCGTAGACCAGCGATGTGATGATCAGTGGCGCCTACTCGGGACGGTTCGTCAGGGACTCCGCCTTCCGCCGATCTTCGCCATTCGCGGCGTGTGCGAGAGCTGCACCAACCACAGCGACTTCACGTGCTACACGGTCTCCGGCACTTGGATCGACACCGTGCTCGGTCGCTTTGATCTGCTCGACCATCCCATCGATGCGCGGAACCTGGGGGCCGGTTTGCGGCAGTGCACCGGGTGTGCTTCGCACTGGGCGTGGCCCCTTGAGCGCAGACTGTCGGAGTGTCCGGAGTGCCACGCGTTGACGACGCTGGTGAACGCTTGAGACTGGCCAGCCAACAAGCTGCAGGAGGCGACCGGCTAGAAAGCCGGCCGGCGCCTGATGGGCAAGGACGTTGGGCGGGCAGGGCGCGATGAGCTCGAAGGCACGAGATTGGCGACGGTCTCGTGGCCCACTGCCAGAGTGAAGGCCGGTAGACTGTCGCGCTACCTGTCGGGGGTCAGGCCGCAGATGCGACTCCTCGTCGTTCCCCACCCGCACGCTTCCCACGAAGACGGACCCCATGCCGCAACCTGCCGTGACCCATCACGAGAGCGCCGTGCGTGCGCCCGCCAGCCGCCGATCCCGGCGATTCGAGCCCGCGTCCGCTCCCGGCTTCACCATGACCTTGCGGGTGTTCGCATGCCTGTGGGCCGTCTGGCTCGCATTCGTGGCGTCGATCCTGTGGGGCAAGGTCCGCGACGGCCAGCCGTTCTCGTTGGCCGCCATCGCCTTCTCGCTCGGCGCGTTCTTCCTGCTGCTGCCGCCGCGTCTGCTCGCCAAGAACCTGCCCGTCGCCGTCATGCTGGCAGTGCCGTTCCCGGCTTGGTTGGTGGTCACGTTCGTGCGCGAAGGCGCCGCAAACACCGATTGGACGGGGATGCTCCTTCTGATGACGGGCGTCTTCCTCCAGCTGTGGCTGGTCTTCCGTGCCCGCCGCGAAGGGCGCGAGTCGTCCGAGATCGCGGCTCTGCTGCCTCGCGCCGGCTGACGGCGAAGTGCTCGAAGCCGTCCCGCCGGCGGCACGCGCGGCATGAACCTGGAGGACGACCCTCCGCCGCCCCTCAGCCGTGCACTTCCCCGTACGCATCATGGCAGCGCGCGCAGTGCTGCGGCTGCAACGTCTTGCCCATCGCCTTGACGCCGGCCGCATCGCCGGCGGCGGCCTTCTTGGCGAGGTCGAGGAACGCGGCCTCCGACTCGCGCGCGAACTGCGCGAAGTTGGGCACCTCCTTGTCGTCGAACGGGTCGTAGCCGAGCTTCATCACGGCGGCGACGCGTTCGGCGGCTTTGGCCATCGCCGGCAGGTCGGCGCTCGCCGCCTCGAGGCCCGTTTCGATGAGCTTCCAGTCGTCCTCGATGCCCTTCATCGCCGACTTCAGATCCTTCGGCTTGGCCACGTTCGTCGTCGCCACCGTGGTGGCAACGGCCGCAGCTGCCGCTGGCGTGGACGGGACCTCAGGTGCGGCGGGAACGACGTCGCTCGCTGGCTTGCTTGGAACGGCGTCGGCTGTCGCCGTCGACGGCGCGGCAGGTGGGTTGTCCAGCGAAGAGCAGGCGGCGACGAGGGCGGCGTAGGCGGTGAAACCGGCGAGGAGCAGATGGCGCATGGGAGTTCGTGGGGGTGCTCACGCCGACTGTAGCGTGCGCCCGCAGGCTCTCGCCATGCCGGCGATCTCGCCGCGTCTCGTCGCCAAAGGCGCGATGCGAGCCTCGCGGGCGGCATGCAGTCCTTTCGTCGAGGATCGTAGGATGCAGAACGATCGGCCTGCGTGTTCGCTCGTTGCCACGGCCCTGATCGCCACTGCACCATGAACTCCTCGAGCCTGCTGCTGGTGATCGTGCTGGCCTGGGGAGTCAACCTGCTCGGCGGCTTGCTGCAAGCCGCGGCGGACGATCGGCACCGCCCTCTGCCCGTTGGCGCCAAGCGCGGCGTCAGCGTGATGCCGAACCTCGTCATGGTGCTGGCAGCTTGGGGGCTGGCCACGCTGCTGGACCTGCTCGTGGCGCCGTGGGGGACTCTCCTCGTCGCCTCGGGCCACGGCGCCTTCATTCTGTACATGTTGCCTTCGCTCCTGCGAAGCACGCGCAGGCTGCGCTCGCGCCACGGACCGAAGTGACGTTCCCGCGCCCCTCGCCGCAATCAGCGCCCCTTGCGCCCCCGCACGAACACCCTGATCGTACTCGCCGCCATGCCAAGCACCGCCGCTGCGCACCTGTTCGCGCTGACCACGCTCTCGACCCTCCTCGCCCAGGCCCCGCTGCCCGTCGGCGTTCGCGACGTCGCCTGGAGCAATCCCACCGCCGCCGGCAGCGGCACCCTCGCCGCGCGCGTGCTCTACCCCGCGACCGCGAACGGCACCAACGCCCCGGTGCTGCCACAGCCCGGCGGCTGGCCCGTCGTCGTCTTCCTGCACGGCTTCGCGGTGCTCGGCAACAGCTACCAATCGCTCGGCACCACGTGGGCGCAGCAGGGCTGCATCGTCGTGCTCAGCAACACCGCGCAGTTCGACAACGTCGGCCAGGAAGCGGACGGCCGTGCGCTCTTCCCGGCGATCACCATCGCCAACAACGCCGCCGGGCCACTGCAGGGCGCGTTCGACGTGCAGCGCATGGCGCTCGCCGGCCACTCGATGGGCGGCGGCAACGTCGCCAACGTGCTGGCGCAGAACCCCGGCTATCGCGGCGGTGTCGCCATCGCGCCGGTGCCGCCGCGCGGCAACAACGGCGCCCTGGTGCAGACGCCGCTCGGCATCGTCGCCGGCGCTGGCGACACCATCACACCGCCCGCCAGCAATGCCACGCCGTACTACCAATCGCTGACCGCCTATCGCGGCTGCAAGTTCCTCTATCTGTTGAACGGCGACGCCAGCCATACCAACCTCGCCGGCCTGTTCGTCAGCGGCGCCACCGCGACCGCGGTGTTCCAGCGCAGCGCCGCGGTGGCGTTCGCCGGCTTGCGCCACGTGCTCGCAATGTCGCCGTCGGCGCTCGAACAGGCCCTCGGTCCCGCCGCCCTGGCCGAACCGCGCCTGCTGTCGCTGACGCAGCAGTTCGCCGAGCCGCTGGTGTGGACGTCGGCGCCGCTGGCGCTCGGTGCGTCGTTGCGCGCGTCGGTGGGCATGGAGCCCGGGATCGGCGGCCTCGCCGCCGCGTTC
>VYME01000261.1_pt1 | contig 21159 bp, 16 predicted proteins | sample 5115281 | NCBI WGS metagenome assembly VYME01 (sample SAMN12291780, study PRJNA351875) | freshwater metagenome | isolation source: freshwater lake | place: USA: Michigan, Wintergreen Lake | collected 2013-08-08
TTGGCGACCGGCATCGCGTACTCGGTGACGTTGGCCTGCTTCGGTTGTCGCGACTGGAAGACGAAGCCTCCGACGAGCAGGCTCGCCATGGCGGCGACGACGAGGAAGATCGACAGGCGTGCGCTGCCGAGAGTGAAGCGGGGTGGCGTCATTGGCGTGGTGGTTCCGTCGTGGTGGAGGAGGCGCGACGCCGACGCAGCGCGGTCACGCCGAGCGCACCGAGGGCGACGACCAGTGCCGCGCCCGCGGCGATGACCGGCAGGCTCGCTCCGGCAAGGATGCCGGGTTTCCGTTCCGTGCTGCGCCAGATCTCGGCGTAGGGCGTGAGGGCGAACCCGACGTAGAGTGTCTGCGCATCGTGCAGGTCGCGGACGAGGAAGCCGGCCTCGAGCTTCGTCGGAAGCGCGCCCTCGACCTGCGTCCAGGTGGCCCCGGCATCCGTGCTTCGCAGGAGCCCGCGATGGGTCGCGAGGCTGAGCGTGCGTCCGTCGTTCGCAACCGCCAGTCCCCGGACGGCAGTGCCCGCGGGTGTCACCGGGTTCCCGACGGGTTGCCAGGTGCCACCCCCGTCATTGCTGCGCTGGACGCGATCGTCGGCAAAGGCCCAGAGCGCGTTTCCGACGCGGTCGGACGACACGGTCTCGGTGCGCCCGTCCTGCAGCCCGCTCGATCGCCACGTGGCGCCGGCGTCGTCGCTCATCCACGCAAGCTTGCCGGCGATGGCAAAGAGTTTCTCGACGGGGGCGGCGCTGACGCGGGTGAGGCTCGTGATCGGCTTGTCGGGCAGGGCATCGCCGGTCCGGTTCCAGGTGAGGCCATCGTCCGCGCTGCGGTACAGCCCGCCGGGGCCGGCGAGGAGGAATCCACCGGCCGTCGGAAGCGGCGTGATGAACCTGGCCGGGATCGCGCCCGACGGGACGTTGACGGACCGCCAAGGCTCCGCGTCCCTGCCGCGAAACAGGCCCGATGCGGTCGACGTGAGTGTGGTCCTGCCGTCGTTCCCGAAGGCTGTCGCGAAGACGGCGCCGTAGACGAGTTCGGCGGCCTCCTGGGACCAGTCGCGCCCGCCGTTGCGGGAGCGCAGCAGCCGGGTGTCGGTCGCGTAGAGCAGATGATTCGGATCGGCCGGACTCACGGCGACCGCGAGCGAGGCCCCGATGAAGAGGTCGGCGTCGATGGCCAGCCAGCTGCCGCCGTCGTCGCGGGTCCGGTACACGCCGCCCCAGGCACTGGGATCATGGGCAGGGGCTGGTACCGAGACAAGCCCGAGCAGGAGGATGGCGAGCAGATGGGCGACGGCTCGCGCCATGGCGGGAGGGTTCTCGGAGCGTGAAAAAAACCGCGAGACACCGGATGCTCCGGTGTCTCGCGGCTGTCCTGCGACTAGATCGAAATCACTTCGGCTTGCGGGAGCTTTCGCCCGGGGCCAGCGCGATCTCGGCCAGACGTGCGCCGTTGATGCCGACCCACGCGTTCTTCGTAAGCGGGTACTTGTCGCTGTAGGACAGCGGCTCGTGCGCGGCCACGCAGTTCTGATAGCCGCCCGTCACCTTGTAGCACTTCTCGTAGGCCAGGAACTGCTGCACCGAGTCCGTCTGCTGGATGTTGGCCACTTCCCAGTCGCGGATCGCTTCCCAGGAGGAGTACGCATCGGAGCCGAACATCAGCTTGCCGATGGAGGTGTTGACCTCCAGCAGCTGCGAGCCGGCGGTGTGGGCGCGATGCGCGGCGTGGATCTTCACGCCGGGAACCACGTCCATGTCGCCGTCGACGATCACCGCCATGCCACGCAGGACCTTGCTGTAGATCTGGTCCACGGTCTTCGCGGGGTAGCCGCAGGCCGGGGTCCGGCTGCAGCCGCCGGGGGAGTCGTTCACGGCGCGGATGCGCTCATGCCCCGGATAGTTGAGTGCCCACTCGATCCCGCGCAGCTCTTCCTTCTGGATGTAGAGCTTGGCGTTGGGGAACTCGTCCATGGAACCGGCGTGGTCCCAGTGGCCGTGACCGACGATGATCTTGGAGACGTCCTTCGCGTCGAAGCCCAGTTGCGCGATCTGCTTCGACAGGGGCGACCAGTGGCCCGTCCCGGTGGCCTTGTGATAGTCCGTGGCGTTCCAGCCGTTGTCATACAGGATCAGTTCCTTGCCGCACTTCAGCACGCCCACGTTGACCGGGAGGTCCACCGTGTTGACGTTGTTGCGCGGGTTGGTGCTGCCCTGAACGAACGAGCGGTCGGGGTGGAACATGCCCATCGGCACGCCCATGAAACGGCTGTTTTCGACCAGCCATGCGGAACACACCTGGGCTTGTGCCGCCGTGCCGAACGTGACGGCAGCGACGAAACCCACGGCTCCGACGATCTGTTTGAGCTCCCACTTCATCTTCTCTCTCCTTGTTCACATGTGATGTGACTGCTTCGGTACCGGACTGCGGGGGCTACCTCCGCCCGGGTGCTCTCGTGAAGCACAGGACGGATTTCTCGGATCTCGTCTGCCCAACCTCAGTTGGGCTTGTACTCGCCGGGCCAGAGGGTTTCGCTCACCTCGAGCAGTTGCGTCGAGGCGCGCGAGCTCTTGTCGTGGGCGGCCAGCAGATGCTCGTCCTTGCCGTCATCGGCCACGCGCACCATCTCCACGGAGGCGTCGCGATAGCGTTGCAGGGCTTCGAGGTAGGTGCCGCGGGTCGCTTCCATGGACGCCGGCGCGGGAAGCGCGCGGACGTCGGCGATGGCGGTGTCGAAGATCTTCGTGAGGGGCGCGATCCGCTCGCGCACGGCTTCCTTCGGAATCTCGCCGGTCTTGTAGGCCATGCCGGTGAAGCTCATCCGGACGGCTTCCGTGCGCACGGTCGTGTGCACTTTCCAGAGGGCGTGGGCAAAACGTTCTTCGTCGGCGCTCATGGCCGGCCGGTCGTGACTCTCGCCCATGCCGACGGCGGGGGCCGCAACAGGCGCCACCGGAGCCGGAGCCTGGGTGCTACGCATCGCCGTGACGCCTGCGAACACCGCGAGTCCTCCTGCCAGGACCACGAGCCCGAGTTGTCGTGCACTCGGCATTCGTGTTGTCTCTTGTCGTTCTTCTCAGAGACGGAATCTATGCCTGTGCACCCCGTGGGTCAACGCAAGATGGAAGGCAGCGACGGCAGGACTGCGCGCCGGCACCCGACGACGTGGGTTCAGGCGCCGATGAGGCGGACCAGACCGCCGGCCATCAGCACCCGACCCGCGATGACGAAGCCGAACATCGTGCTGAGCACGCCCGACGCCACCTGCAGGGCTGCATTGAGTCGCGGCAGGCGCCCCGACGAGAGGGCAAAGGGCGCGGCGATGAGCATCGTGATCAGGATCATCCCGGCCATCGTCCCGAGGCCGAACACGACGAGGTACGCCACGCCCCACCAGGGATCCCGGATGGCGCCCAGTGCGAGGAGCGCCACGGCGGCGGACCCGGCGAGGCCGTGCACGACGCCGATCAGCACCGGCCGCGCCGTCTGGTAGAGCCCGAGACGGCCGAAGCGCCGATCCAGCCATGACGCAGGCGTGGCGTCCTCGGGATGCCCGTGGCTGGCATCCCCGTGGCCGTGCCGATGGCTGTGTACGAAATCGCCGTGGACGTGGGTATGGGCGTGGCGCGCGCCGACGAGGGATTCGCGGGGGGGATGGGGATGGACCGCCAGCGAGGGCGCCGATGAGACCGCGGTGTAGGTGCGCCGGTCAGCGCGTATCCACTGCACGAGCGTGGCGACGCCGAGGCCGATCAGCATGAGGCCGACGCCGAACTCCATGGCGTGAGCAAGGCGCTCCGGAATCGTCACGCCGAACAGGATCACGACGGCACCGACGACGCCCACCGTGGCGGTATGCCCCATGCCCCAGAGCGCCCCGATGATGGCGGCCGCGCCGATCCGCCGCTCCCGACCCACGATCGTGGCCACCGCGACGACATGATCGGCATCCGTGGCGTGACGCATGCCCAGGAAGAATCCGAGCAGGATGGCGGAGAGGAGGGTGGGCACTACGTGTCGGCAGCCGGGTGTGTGCAGCAGTGTGTATGCGGCAGGGGTGGAATCGTATGAACGTCAGGCGGACCGTATCGACTGGTCCTGCGAGCGTCAAGCGCCCGATCCGCCCCCGCCCTTCAGAAGCACCAGGAGCGCGCCTCCGCCACCATCCTCGGGGCGCGCCTGGATGTAGGCGAGGACCTCGTCGCGCTGCCGAAGCCAGTGGGCGACCTTGCCCTTCAGCACCGGAGCGCCACCCGCGGAGCGGTAGCCCTTGCCATGCACGATGCGCACGCAGCGCACGCCCCGCCGGACACTCGCGTGCAGGAAGGCGGCGAGCAACGGGCGGGCGGCATCGACCGTGAGACCGTGCAGGTCGAGGTTGTCCTGGATGACCCACTCTCCGCGACGCAGGCGCTTCAGTACGTTGGACGGGATCCCGTCGCGCCGGTAGGTGAGTTCCTCCCCGATCTCGAGGAGCGTCTCGCCGTCGAGCGGGTCGCTGAGGCTGTCCGCCAGCACGGCTTCCTCGTCGCGCCGTGTCATCGTCGGGACCGGCGCGGGTCGGGGTGTTTCCGCGACCACGCGCGGGGGCGCCTTCAGCGGCGCGACATCGCGCAGCACTTCCCGGAAGGCGTCCAGATCATCGTCGTCCGGCTCGGCCATGGTGTGGTGCTCGTCATCCGTGGGGGCGGGGCAGGCGCAGGGTGCTCTGCCGTCCGCCCGATCTGTGTGCTAGCGGTGGTGTTCCAGATAGCGCTCGGCGTCGAGCGCCGCCATGCACCCGGTGCCGGCGCTGGTGATGGCCTGGCGATACACATGGTCCTGCACATCGCCCGCCGCGAACACGCCGGGGATGCTCGTCGCCGTCGCGTTGCCGTCGAGGCCGCTGCGGGTGACGATGTACCCGCCGCGCATATCGAGCTGACCCTCGAAGAGCTGGGTGTTGGGGGTGTGGCCGATCGCGACGAAGACGCCGGTGACCGGGATGTCCTTGGTGGCCTCGCCCCGGGCGCTGCGCAGCCGGGCACCGGTCACGCCGGTCTTGTCGCCGAGCACCTCGTCGAGGGTGTGGTTCCACTCGATCCGGACGTTCCCGTTCGCGGCCTTGCTCATGATCTTGTCGATCATGATGGCCTCGGCGCGGAAGCGGTCCCGGCGGTGCACCACCGTCACGGACTTCGCGATGTTCGAGAGGTACAGCGCCTCCTCGACAGCCGTGTTGCCCCCGCCGATGACGGCGACGTCCTGGCCCTTGAAGAAGAACCCGTCGCACGTGGCGCAGGCCGAGACGCCCTTGCCCATGAAGGCCGTTTCCGACGGAAGCCCGAGGTACTTCGCGGAGGCGCCGGTGGCGATGATCAGGGCATCGCAGGTGTAGACCCCCGCATCCCCTTCGAGCCGGAATGGTCGCACCGAGAGATCGGCCGTGTGGATGTGGTCGTAGACCAGTTCGGTCTCGAAGCGCTCGGCGTGCTTCTGGAAGCGCTCCATGAGTTCGGGGCCCTGGACGCCCATGGCGTCGGCCGGCCAGTTGTCGACGTCGGTCGTCGTCATCAGCTGGCCACCCTGGGCCATGCCCGTGATGAGGACGGGATCGAGATTCGCGCGGGCGGCGTAGATGGCGGCGGTGTAGCCGGCGGGCCCGGAGCCGAGGATGAGAAGGCGGATGTGGCGTGCGTCAGGCATGGTGTCGTCAGGGCTTGTCGGGGCGATCGAAGCGCCGATTGTCTCAGGGCACGCGCACGCGTGTCGATCCGGAGGGTCTTGCGAGGTAGAATCGGCCTATGCTTCACACGCCGAATCAACGGGATGCTGTTTCGCCGGCGCAACGCTGAGCGCCCCGAGCCCGAACCCCTTCCGCCACGCCTCGCGAAACTCGTCCGCGAAGCCTGGTGGCTGCTGTTCGTCGGCCTCGCTGCCTATCTCGCCCTCATCCTCTCGACCTACCACCGGGGCGATCCCGGCTGGTCCCACGCGCCCGCGGTCACCCGGATCGGCAACTCCGGCGGCGCCGTCGGTGCCTGGCTCGCGGATGTCCTCCTGTATCTCTTCGGCATGTCCGCCTGGTGGATTGTCGTCCTCCTGGCGGTCACCGTCTGGCAGTCGTATCTGCGCCTCGACGCCGGCGAGGCCGTGGCCGATCGCCGCCCGTGGTTCTACGCCCTCTTCGGCTTCGTCGTCTTCGTCATGGCGAGCTGCGGGTTCGAGGCCATGCGCCTCCACAGCATCTCGCTGGCGCTGCCCTACCGGCCGGGGGGGCTGCTGGGCGAGGTGGTCAGTCGCACGCTGCTGGCGAGTCTCGGGTTCACGGGTGGCACGTTGTTCCTGCTCGTGGTCCTGGCGGCGAGCTTCTCGCTGGCGAGCAGCCTGTCATGGGTCTGGGCGGCCGAGCGTTTCGGTCACGGCATCGAATGGCTGTGGGAGGCCGCCGCGCGTCGTGCCCAGGAGAAGCGCGATCGCAAGGTCGGCGAAGTTGCGGTCGTGAAGCGCGAGGAGATCGTGGAGGAGGTCCGCGAGAAGCTCGAGGTCCGCACGCCGATCCACATCGAGCCCCCGGTGACCGAGATCCCGAAGTCGAAGCGTGTCGAGAAGGAGAAGCAGAAGCCGCTCTTCGAGGATCTCCCCGATTCGCCGCTGCCGCCCATCCAGCTTCTCGACGAGGCGGGCCCCGCCATCGAGGTGATGTCCGCCGAGACGCTGGAGTACACGTCCCGCCTCATCGAGAAGAAGCTCCTCGACTTCGGCATCGAGGTGAAGGTCCTCGCGGCCTATCCGGGCCCCGTCATCACGCGCTACGAGATCGATCCCGCGACCGGCGTGAAGGGCAGCCAGATCGTGAACCTCGTCAAGGATCTCGCACGCGCGCTCTCCGTGATGAGCATCCGCGTCGTGGAAACGATCCCCGGCAAGTCGTGCATGGGCCTGGAGATCCCGAATCCGAAGCGGCAGGTGGTGCGGCTCTCCGAGATCCTGGGTTCCGAGGTCTACGGGAACATGGGCTCGCCCATCACGCTCGTCCTCGGCAAGGACATCGCGGGCAAGCCGGTCGTGGCGGATCTCGCCCGGATGCCGCACCTTCTGGTCGCCGGCACGACCGGCTCGGGCAAGTCGGTGGCGATCAACGCGATGATCCTCTCGCTCCTCTACAAGGCGACGCCGGCCGAGACCCGGATGATCTTCATCGACCCGAAGATGCTCGAGCTGTCGGTCTACGAGGGCATCCCGCACCTGCTGGCGCCGGTCGTCACGGACATGAAGCAGGCCGCCTACGCGCTCAACTGGTGCGTGGCCGAGATGGAACGGCGCTACAAGCTGATGTCGAACCTCGGCGTTCGCAATCTCTCGGGCTACAACCAGAAGGTCCGCGACGCCGGGAAGGCGGGCAAGCCCATCGGCAACCCGTTCTCGCTGATGCCCGAGAGCCCGGAGCCGCTGGAGCCGATGCCGCTCGTGGTCGTCGTCATCGACGAACTGGCCGACCTAATGATGGTGGTCGGCAAGAAGGTCGAGGAACTGATCGCGCGCCTCGCACAGAAGGCCCGCGCGGCCGGCATCCATCTGATCCTCGCGACGCAGCGGCCGTCGGTGGATGTCATCACCGGTCTCATCAAGGCGAACATCCCGACGCGGATCGCCTTCCAGGTGTCGTCCAAGATCGACTCGCGGACCATCCTCGACCAGCAGGGCGCCGAGGCGCTGCTCGGCCAGGGCGACATGCTCTATCTGCCACCGGGCACCGGCCTCCCGCAGCGCGTGCACGGCGCGTTCGTGGCGGACGAGGAGGTCCACAAGGTCGTCGAATACCTGAAGTCGCGCGGCGAGCCGCAATACATCGAGGGCATCCTCGACTCCCCGGAAGAAGCCGACAGCACGGAAGCCGGTGAAGGAGGAGGCGAGGGCACCGAGGCGGATCCGCTCTACGACGAGGCCGTCGGCGTGGTGCTGAAGACCCGCCGCGCGTCGATCTCGCTCGTGCAGAGGCATCTGCGCATCGGCTACAACCGGGCGGCGCGCCTGATCGAACAGATGGAGAAGGCCGGGCTCGTGTCGAGCATGGCAACCAATGGCAACCGGGAGATCCTGGTGCCCGCGAGGAGCGAATGAGACACGCATTGAAGGCCGCTGCCCTGATGGCGGCGTGCTGGGTCGGTCCGGCGATGGCGGGTGGCATCGAGTCGCTGAAGGCGTTCGTGTCCGAGGTGCGGGGTGCCCGGACCGAGTTCGTGCAGACCGTGACGGACAACACCGGGCGGAAGGTGCAGGAATCCTCGGGCAGTTTCGTGTTCGCCCGCCCGGGCCGCTTCCGCTGGACCTACGTGAAGCCGTTCGATCAGGTGATCGTGGGCGACGGCGTGAAGGTGTGGGTCTACGACAAGGATCTCGAGCAGGTGACGGTCAAGGCGCTCGGGGACGCCCTCGGTTCCAGCCCTGCGGCGCTGCTCGCGGGCAACAACGACGTCGAGCGCGCCTACACCTTCTCGCCGCTGCCGAAGAAGGACGGCCTCGAATGGATGGAAGCCGTGCCCAAGGACCCGGACAGCACCTTCGAGAAGATGCGTCTCGGGTTCCGCAAGAGCAATCCCGAGCGCATCGAACTCGTCGACCGGCTCGGCCAGGTGACGACGATCCGGTTCACGAAACTCGACCGCAATCCGAAGCTGGGCGCGGACGTCTTCAAGTTCACGCCGCCCCCGGGTGCCGACGTCGTCGGCGACAAGTAGGCCGGTGCACCGGTGAGCGACCTCTTCGCGTCGACGGAGGCGGAACGCCGGGAAGGCGTGGCGCCGCTCGCCGAGGCCCTGCGGCCGCAGCGCATCGACGACGTCGTCGGCCAGACGCATCTCCTCGGCCCCGGTCGCCCGCTGCGCCTCGCGGTCGAGTCCGGGCAGCCGCACTCGATGATCCTCTGGGGGCCGCCGGGCGTCGGCAAGACGACGCTGGCCCGCCTGCTCGCCCGGGCGTTCGATGCGGAGTTCCTTTCGCTGTCGGCCGTCTTCGCCGGCGTGAAGGAGATCCGGGAGGCGGTCGGACGCGCGCAGGAGACGCTCGATCGCACCGGTCGTCGCACGATTCTCTTCGTCGATGAAGTGCATCGCTTCAACAAGGCGCAGCAGGACGCCTTCCTGCCGTACGTCGAACAGGGGACGGTCACCTTCATCGGTGCGACCACCGAGAACCCGTCGTTCGAGGTGAACGGCGCGCTGTTGTCGCGGGCCGCGGTGTACGTGCTGAACCCGCTGTCGGCCGAGGAACTCGGGGTGCTGTTCGAGCGGGCGAGGGCGAGCGCGCTCGAGGGTCTCTCGTTCGACGACACCGCCCGCGACATGGTCGTGGGCTACGCCGACGGCGATGCGCGCCGGATGCTCAACATGCTCGAGACCATCCGCGCGGCCGCGGCGGCGTCGCAGCGCGATGCCATCGACGGCGAGTTCCTGGAGTCGACGCTCGCCCAGAATCTGCGGCGTTTCGACAAGGGTGGCGAGGCCTTCTACGACCAGATCTCCGCGCTCCACAAGTCGGTGCGCGGTTCGTCGCCGGACGCCGCGCTCTACTGGCTCTGCCGGATGCTCGACGGCGGCGCGGACCCCCTGTATCTCGGGCGTCGCATCGTGCGCATGGCGGTCGAGGACATCGGGATTGCCGATCCGCGGGCGCTCCGGCTCACCCTCGACGCCTGCGAGACCTTCGAGCGGCTCGGCAGTCCGGAGGGCGAGCTCGCGATCGCGCAGGCCGTGCTGTATCTCGCCTGCGCGCCGAAGAGCAACGCCGCCTACGTCGCCTATAATTCGGCCCGCGATTTCGTCAGGAAGGACGGCTCGCGGCCGGTGCCGCTGCACCTGCGCAATGCGCCGACGAAACTGATGAAGACGCTGGGTTACGGACACGCGTACCGCTACGCGCACGACGAACCCGACGCCTACGCCGCCGGCGAGAACTACTTCCCCGAGGACACGCGCGTGCCGACGTTCTACCGGCCGACGTCCCGGGGGCTCGAGGGGCGCATCGCCGAGAAGCTCGCGCATCTGCGCGACCTCGACGCCGCGCACCGGAACACGAACAAGGTCACCCCGCAGGACGATCGACGCCCGAAAGAGAAGTGAGGTCAGGCCTCTCTTCAGGGCGGTGCGCGCTGCGGGACTCACCAGGATTCACGAGGATTCACCGATGCTCGACATCAACCTGCTGCGCAAGGACATCGACGCCGTCGCTGCCCGCCTCGCCGATCGCGGCTTCACGCTGGATACCGGTGCGTTCAATGCCCTCGAGGCCGAGCGGAAGGAGATCCAGGTCCGGACCCAGGAGGCGCAGGCGAAGCGCAACAGCCTGTCGAAGCAGATCGGCGTGCTGAAGGGCAAGGGCGAGGACACCACGGCAGTCATGGCCGAGGTGGCCGGACTCGGCGATGCGCTGAAGCGCGACGAGGATGCCCTGGGCGATGTGCAGACGCGGCTGGAGGCGTGGCTGCTCGGCGTCCCGAACGTGCCGCACGAGAGTGTCGTGGCCGGGCGTTCCGCCGACGACAACGTGGAAGTCCGCAGGATCGGCACGCCGCGGCAGTTCGAGTTCACGCCGAAGGATCACGTCGACCTCGGCGAGGCCCTCGGTCTCATCGACTTCGCGGCAGGCGCCAAGATTTCCGGAGCCCGCTTCACCGTGATGAAGGGGGCGATCGCGCGGCTGCACCGGTCGATCGCGCAGTTCATGCTGGACGTGCACACGCAGGAGCATGGCTACACGGAGGTCTACGTTCCCTACCTCGTGAACGCCGACAGCATGCGCGGCACGGGTCAGTTGCCGAAGTTCGAGGAGGACCTCTTCGGCGTGCCGCGTGGCGACGACGCGAAGCTCTACCTCATCCCCACGGCCGAGGTGCCCGTCACCAATCTGGTCCGCGACGAGATCCTCGCCGCCGAAGCGCTTCCCCTCAAGTACGTCTGCCACTCGCCCTGTTTCCGCAGCGAGGCCGGATCGTATGGGAAGGACACCCGCGGCATGATCCGCCAGCACCAGTTCGACAAGGTGGAACTCGTGCAGATCGTCACGCCCGAGGAGAGCTATCAGCGCCTCGAGGAACTCACCGCGCATGCGGAGACCATCCTCCGCCGTCTCGAACTGCCGTTCCGCACGATGGCGCTGTGCACGGGCGACATGGGGTTCTCGTCGGCCCGGACCTACGATCTCGAGGTCTGGCTCCCCGGCCAGTCGGCGTACCGCGAGATCTCGTCGTGTTCCAACTTCGAATCCTTCCAGGCGCGCCGCATGCAGGCGCGCTACCGCGGCAGCAAGGGCAAGCCCGAACTCGTCCACACGCTGAACGGCTCGGGCCTCGCCGTCGGGCGCACGCTCGTCGCCATCCTGGAAAACTATCAGCAGGCCGACGGCAGCATCGTCGTGCCGAGCGCCTTGCAGCCCTACATGGGTGGGCTGACCCACATCGCGGCAGGCTGATCCGCTGCCGGACCTTGGAGACATCGATGACTGCGGTGATCATGGACGGCGTGGCCGTCTCGAAGGAAGTGCGCGGACGCCTGGCGGCGCGCGTGTCTGCACTGGTGGCGAAGGGTGTGCGCCCCGGACTGGCCGTCATGCTCGTGGGCGACAACCCAGCGTCCCGGGTGTACGTCCGCAACAAGGTGAAGGCGTGTGGCGAGGCAGGGATCCATTCGGTGATGGACGAGTACCCCGCCGATACGCCGGCTGCCGATGTGCTGGCGCGGATCCACGCCCTGAACGAAGACCCCTCGATCCACGGGATCCTGGTGCAGTTGCCGCTGCCGCCTCACATCGATGTCGACGACGTCCTGGCAGCCATTGCCCCGGAGAAGGACGTCGACGGCTTCCACGTGGAGAGTCTTGGGGCCCTCATGGCGGGCAAGCCCGGCTTCGAGCCGTGCACGCCGCACGGCGTCATGGAGATCCTCGACCACTACAAGATCCCGCTCGCCGGGCGCAACGCGGTGGTGGTCGGCCGCAGCAACATCGTCGGCAAGCCGATGTCGCTCATGCTGCTCGGGCGGGATGCGACGGTGACGATCTGCACCTCGAAGACTCGCGATCTCGCCGCCCACACACTTGCAGCCGACATCGTGGTGGTGGCAGTGGGCCGTCCACGGCTCCTGACCGGCGCGATGGTCAAGCCCGGCGCTGTCGTCGTGGATGTCGGGATCAATCGCGACGCCGACGGGAAGCTCGTGGGGGACGTCGACTTCGAGTCCGTGAAGGACGTCGCGGGCTTCGTCACACCGGTGCCGGGCGGTGTGGGGCCGATGACGATCACCATGCTGCTCGCCAATGCCGTGACGTCCGCGGAGCGGGTCGCCGCGGCCCGCTGACCTCCGGCCTGGCGGAAGTTCGGGACGGCCACCGACAGGGTGGCCGTTTTTTTACCCGATCGGCATTCCATTGCTTGCGAAATCTCACGTAACGAGAGTAAATTCGACCGAAATCGATCGAGTGTGAGGTTTTCGCTGTTTGCGATGGGAACCCGCACTGGTCCAGCCGGCCGACGGGTGGCGCGCGTTCCGCGCGAGGCTCGCCGACCAGAGATGAACAGCCGTCCGGGAGATTCATCACCATGCGACATCTGATCTGCGCTCTGGCCATGCTGTGCGGCAGCCTGTCTGCCGGTGCCGAGGACCTCTTCATCTCGAATGCGTCGTTCGAAGACGTCGAGGTTCCCGCTGGCACCTTCCCCATCTTCACGCCTTTCGGATGGTCGCTCTACGATCCCAACGGGTTGCTCGACGGTTCGCTCGATGCCGTCGGTGTCCTCAATCCCACCGGGACGACCTTCTTCCCCGACGGCGCGCCCGACGGATCGAACGTCGCGCTGGTGTTCCTCTCCGGCGATGTCGGGCTGGGCGAAGTCGGTCTGGAACAGGCGATCGACTATTCCCTCCGCGCGAACACGACCTACACGCTGAGCGTCATGGTCGGCAACATCGCCTCGGGTAGCGGGAACCCTCCCATCACCAGTTTCTACAATCTCGCCGGCTTCCCGGGATACGCGGTGCAGCTGATCGCGGGGGACGCGGTGGTCGCCGAGGATCGCAACAGTCTGGCCGGCAGCCTTGCCGAGGGCACGTTCGCCGAAAGCGTCGTGTCGTTCACGGTCGGCGAGACGCACGAGAATCTGAATGCCACGCTGGCGATCCGCCTGCTGAACCTCAATCAGCCGGGGACCGCGATCGCGCCCGGCATCGAGGTCGACTTCGACGCGGTGCGGCTCACAGCCGTGCCTGCCGTCCCCGAACCGCGCACGTACGCGCTCATCGCCGTCGGGTTCGTCGTGCTTCTCATCGGTGCGCGGCGGCGGCGTGGTCCGATGCGGACCCGCTTGATGGAATCTCGAGACGCCGCGTGATCGTGTGCGGTGCCCATCAGCCCTTCAGCGTGATGGGGACGCGCCGCGGTCCCCATTGCCCGGTGAATGCTTCGAAGCGCCCCGGCACCGTTGATCGGCACTTCAGGCATCGACCGTCCCAGCCCAGGTCATAGGCCAGGATCCGATGCCAGTCGCGGACGATGACGGCATGCCCGCACGCCGGGCAGAAGGTGGTCCCGCCGTCGGTGTCGTGCACGTTGCCCGTGTAGACGTACCGTAGTCCCGCTGCCTTCGCGATCGTCCTCGCGCGAGTCAACGTGTATGCCGGCGTCCGCGGCAGATCTCTCATCTTGTGATCCGGGTGGAAGGCCGTGAAGTGGAGCGGCACATCGGGGCCGAGCGCTTCGGCGACCCATCCGCAGAGGCGCTTCAGTTCCTCGTCGGCATCGTTGTGCGTCGGGATCAGCAGCGTCGTGATCTCGACCCAGACGTCGGTTTCGTGGACCAGGTACTTCAGGGTGTCGAGCACCGGCGCGAGGCGCGATCCCGTGAGGCGGACGTAGAAGTCGTCCGTGAACGCCTTCAGGTCCACGTTGGCGGCGTCCATCTTCTGGAAGAACTCGCGGCGGGGCGCCTCGTGGATGTACCCGGCCGTCACGGCCACCGTCTTCAGCCCGCGTTCCCGGCAGGCGTCCGCGGTGTCCATCGCATACTCGGCGAAGATCACCGGGTCGTTGTAGGTGAACGCGACACTGCGGGACCCTGACTGCCACGCCGCGTAGGCGATCCGCTCGGGCGAGGCTTCGTCCTGCAGCCGATCCATGTCGCGCGACTTCGAGATGTCCCAGTTCTGGCAGAACTTGCAGGCGAGGTTGCAGCCCGCCGTGCCGAACGAAAACACCGGCGAACCCGGCAGGAAATGATTCAGCGGCTTCTTTTCGATGGGGTCGATGCAGAACCCGGAAGATCGACCATAGGTGGCGAGAACCATCCTGTCGCCGCTGCGCATCCGCACGAAGCAGGCGCCACGCTGGCCGTCGTGCAGACGGCAATCGCGCAGGCAGAGGTCGCACTGGATCCGTCCGTCGTCCAGTGCATGCCACCATCGGGCCGGCCACAGGCCATCGGCATCGGCGATCGCCGGCCCATCAGTGCGTGGCGTCGACATCTTCCTTCCATTTGTCGACCGTGTACCGCGCAACGCGGGCACCGGTCAGCGGGTGATCCGGCGGGACGCCAGCCTTCCGTTTCAGGTGGGCGAGAAAGTCGGCGGGTGAGGGCAGGCTTTGCCAGACTTGCGGCAGGAAGGTCCCGCGGTGGCCGTCGACCTCGAGCACGAGACCGTCGATGCCGGGTCGGAGTTGCGACAGCAGGTCGGCCTCGTCCCGGAAGGCGATCGGGGTCTGCGGCGACAGTTCGGAGACTTCCACGGTCACCCGTGCGAACTCGCGGAGCGACAGGGGCGTGAAGCGTGGATCCAGGAACGCGGCCGAGCGGGCATTCCTGGAGACGTCGTCCAGCAGATTGCGGTGCGGCGCGAGACTGCCGATGCAGCCACGCAGCTCGCCGTCCAGTTGCAGCGTGACGAACGTCGCCCCCGGCTCCCTCAGGAAGTCGGCATCCTGACGAGCGGTCATCGAGAGGCCGAGCTGGCGGCCGATCGTCGCCCGGGCAATCGCGAGCAGTGTCCTGCCGCGGTGCGCGTGCGAGTCCCTGGGTTCCGCATCGCCACCCTCCCGGAATGCGATGGAGGCATAGCCCACCACGCGGGATCGGTCGCCCGCGGTATCCCCCGAGTTGCACAGATCCAGCAGTTCGGCGCGGAGTCCCCGGGCCCGGCAGGCGGCGAGCAGGCCATTGAGCGGCGTCGCGCCGCACGCATGGGCATGATCGATGGTGGTGTCGAGCGCCAGGATGTCATCGACGGTCCCCTGATCCTCCCGGCGGGCGACGGCATAGGGAAGGTAGTGCGACAGATCGGAGCTGACGACGATCAGCGTCTCCGGACCGCCCCACAGCCGCGTCAGGACTTCGGCGATTTCCTCGGGGCTGGCGTCTCCGACCGCCAGGGGCACGATCCGGAATCCCTCGTCGAGGCACATCTGGAGAAACGGAAGATGGACCTCCAGCGAATGCTCCTCAGCGTGTGCCGCGGGACTCGTGATGACCTGGGGGAGGGTCGCCAACCCGGCGATGGCCTCGTCGTCGAGCGCGATGGTGCCGAGCGGCGTCGCCATCGCGTCGACGCCTGGCAGGGCGAGTCCGCGGACGGCGACGCGATGGACAGGCCCGAGCAGGACGACGCGGCGGATGCGTTCACGTAGCGGTTGCAGGCAGGCGTAAGCCTTGGCGGCGACCGCGCCCGAGTAGCGATATCCGGCGTGGGGGACGACCAGGGCCTTCAGGGTTTGCGCGCGGTCGGTGTCCTGCGATGCGCCTCGCATGAAACCGGCAATGGTTGCGCGCAGCGCCTGCGGTTCCGACGGATAGAAGGTGCCGGCGACGGCGGGTGGGCGGACGGATGGCACGGGGCCTCCAGCGGAGCGCGGTGCACGCACCATAGGATGGCTTCAGGGTGAATACAACCGGCGTTGGTCCCGGGTGGTGGCTGTGCCCGGGGGGGGCAGGGGAAGCCTGGAACGGCGAAAGCTGAATTCGCCGGTTGACTGCCTGGGGTGTGGACGGATAGATTAATGACCAGTAAGTCATTAATTTCCCTCAGCACCCGTCTTCATGACCACGCCGCAAACCCGCCAGGAAGGTCGCTGGACCCGCCGCAAGAATGCGCGTCCGGCTGAACTGCTCGCTGCAGCGCTCGACCTCTTCGTCGAACGCGGCTACGCCGCCACCAGGCTCGACGACGTCGCCCGTCGGGCCGGCGTCAGCAAGGGAACGTTATACCTGTATTTCGAGAGCAAGGAAGAGTTGTTCAAGGCCGTGATCCGGGGTGGCCTGGTGCCTGCCATCGAGCGCGGCGAGCGCATGGTGGACGAGCACACCGGGACACTGGCCGATCTGCTCGAGAAGATCATCCTCGGCTGGTGGCAGGAGGTCGGGAATTCCCAACTGGGCGGCATCCCGAAGCTCATGTTCGCGGAAGCGAAGAATTTTCCGGAGCTGGCGCGCTTCTACTACCAGGAAGTCATCAGTCGCGGCTATCGACTGTTCGGCCGGGTGCTGGACGAAGGGCAGCGCCGCGGGGAGTTTCTTCCCATCGAGACCGATCATGCGACCCGGATCGTTCTCGCGCCGCTGGTGTTTCTGCTGCTCTGGCGGCATTCCTTCGATGTCTGCGACAGTCGGCGCATCGATCCCGAAACGTATCTCCGCCTGCACATGAGCCTCATCCTCGATGGCCTGCGCGTGCGGCCCGCCGGTCCCGACGGCGCGCGGAGTCGGTGATGCCTGTCGCCGCCAGGATCCGCTCAGCCGCCGAAGAGCACGGGCCGCCTGTCCTCCGGTTCCGGTCGATGTTCGCGAGGGGTGCTTCCATGGTGGACTTCTTGGGTATCCTTGCACCCCGGAGCAGCGGGCGCCCCAGGCGAGATCCAGGCGGCCATCGCGGGATGCGATCCGCATACGTGGCCCTGCCGACCCGCCCCTTCGATGGTCAGCCGGGCGAGCGCGCCGGCGTCCAAGCGTCGGGAACCTGTGAAGCGGGTTTTCCAGAATCGGTATTCATGGAGTTGCAAATGCCCGTTTCGTCTTTCGTTGGCGCGGCCGCATGGCGCGTGCTGGGTGCGGTCGTGCTCGTTTCCCTTGTGGCCGGCTGCAAGCCCGAGGCGGCGCCGGTCAAGCTGCCGCGGGCAGTGAATGTCGTGAAGGTCGGCGCTCCCGATACCGTCTTCGGCAACAGCTATTCGGGTGACGTCCGGGCGCGGTACGAGTCGGCTCTCGGGTTCCGCTTGGGCGGCAAGGTCACCGAACGTCTGGTGGAGGTCGGGGACGTCGTGAAGAAGGGGCAGGTCCTGATGCGCCTGGATCCTGCCGATCAGCGCCTCGGTGCCGACGCCGCCGGCGACCAGCTGGCGGCAGCGCGTGCGAACTTCGAACAGACGCGCGCCGACTTCGATCGATTCCGCGAACTCGCGCGGCAGGGGTTCATCAGCGCCGCCGAGCTCGATCGCCGGAAGGCGGCCTTCGACGTCGCCCAGGCGCAGTTCGCCCAGGCCCGCGCGCAGTTGTCCCTGCAGCGCAATCAGGCCGACTACACGACGTTGCGCGCCGACCACGAAGGCATCGTGACTACGTTGCAGGCGGAAGTGGGTCAGGTGGTCGACAAGGGTTTCATCGTCGTCCGCGTGGTGCGCCCCGGCGAGAAGGAAGTGGCCATCAGCGTCCCCGAGAACCGGTTGAAGGAGGTCACCCGCGGGCGTGACGCGAGCATCGCGTTGTGGACCGATCCGTCCCGGATCTACAAGGGCCGCGTCCGCGAGGTCGCCCCCGGCGCCGATCCGGTGACCCGCACCTACACCGCCAAGGTGAGCATCCTGGACGCCGACGATGGCGTCCAGTGGGGCATGACGGCGAATGTCGCCATCGCCGGCGATGCCGATGCGGCCCGCGCCGTCCGCCTGCCGTCCTCGGCCATCCATCAGAAGGGTGATCAGGCGGCGGTGTGGATCGTGAACCCATCGAATGGCGAAGTCCGGCTGCATCCCGTCCGGGTCGGACGGTTCGCCGATGAATACGTGGCGGTACTCGAGGGCGTCAAACCCGGCGACGCTGTCGTGCGGGCAGGTGTCCACCGGCTGTTCGACGGCGAGAAGGTCAGGGTGCTCGCCGAGGCCGCTCGATGATTTCCACGCGTTTCAACATCTCGGAGTGGGCCCTCAAGCACCAGGCACTGGTGCTCTATTTCATGTTGGCGCTGAGCGTCGCGGGCGTCTACGCGTACCTCCGCCTCGGCCAGAACGAGGACCCGGAGTTCACCTTCAAGGTGATGGTGGTGCGGACGATGTGGCCCGGTGCCACGGCGCGTGAAGTGGAGCTCGAGGTCACGGAACGCCTCGAGAAGAAGCTTCAGGAGACGCCCTGGCTCGATTTCACGCGCAGCTATTCGAAGCCCGGCGAGTCGATGATCTTCATCACGCTGAAGGACTTCACGCCGCCCAAGGACGTCCCGAACTCCTGGTACCAGGTCCGGAAGAAGGTGAATGACATCCTCTACACGCTGCCGAGCGGCGTCCAGGGGCCGTTCTTCAACGACGAGTTCGGCGACACCTACGGCAACATCTACGCCTTCACGACCGACGGATATTCCTTCTCGGAACTGCGCGATCACGTCGAGACCTTCCGGCGCGAACTGGTGCGCGTCCCCGACGTCGGGAAGGTGGCGGTGCTGGGCGAGCAGGCCGAGAAGGTCTGGGTCGAGATGTCGCACCGGAAGCTCGCGACGCTCGGCGTGGATCCGCTGGCCATCTTCGACGTGTTGCGCGAACAGAACGTGATGGCGCCAGCGGGCTCGTTCGAGACCCGGGACGACAAGGTCCAGGTGCGGGTATCGGGCGACTTCAAGTCCGTGGAGAGCATCCGCGAGATCGGGATCCTGGCGAACGGGCGGCTGTTCCGGCTGGGCGATATCGCGAAGGTGTATCGCGGCTACGCGGATCCGCCATCGCTGCTCATGCGCTACAACGGCCAGCCGGCGATGGGCCTCGCGGTCTCGATGCGCAAGGGCGGGGACATCATCTCGCTCGGGCGCGGTCTCGAGAGCACGATGGAGCGTCTCGGTCAGAACCTGCCGGTGGGCATCGAGGTGCACAAGGTCGCGGACCAGCCCACGGTGGTCGGCCGGTCCGTCAACGAATTCATGAAGACGCTCGCCGAGGCCGTCGTGATCGTCCTCGCGGTGAGCTTCCTGTCGCTGGGCATGCGGACGGGCATCGTGGTCGCCCTGTCGATTCCGCTGGTGCTCGCCGTCACGTTCCTGCTGATGTATCTCTTCGGGATCGACCTCCAGCGGATCTCTCTGGGCGCGCTCATCATTGCCCTCGGCCTGCTCGTCGACGACGCCATCATCGCGGTCGAGATGATGGCCATCAAGATGGAACAGGGCTGGGATCGCTTCCGGGCGGGCGTGTTCGCCTACACATCGACCGCGCCATCGATGCTCACCGGAACGCTGGTCACGGCCGCGGGATTCCTCCCCGTGGGCCTCGCGAAGTCGGCGGCCGGGGAGTACACGTTCTCGATCTTCGCGGTCGTGTTCATCTCGCTGATCGTGTCGTGGGTGGTGGCGGTGCTGTTCATCCCTTACATGGGTTTTCACCTCCTCCCCGACTACGCGAAGCACGGTCACGGCCCCGGCCTGCTGGCGCGCATCGTCGGGCGCGTGTTTCCGAAGCTGGCCAGTGCGCCCCATTCCGATTCCCATGCGCCGGAGGATGTCTACTCCCGGCCGTTCTATCGATGGTTCCGAGCGGTGGTGACCTGGTGCGTCGCATTCCGGAAGACGGTCATCGTCGGCACGATCGGACTCTTCGTGCTTGCTGGTGTGGGTTTCGGATTTGTCCAGCAGCAGTTCTTCCCGTCGGCCGACCGGCCGGAGCTCGTCGTGGATCTCTGGCTGCAGAGCGGTTCCGCGATCGGCGCGACGAACGAAGAGGCGAAACGCCTCGAGGCGATCCTCGCGAAGGATGCCGACGTCGAGAAGTTCGTCGCGTATGTCGGTGGCGGGAGCCCGCGTTTCTACCTCCCGCTCGATCAGCAGCTCGATAACGCGAACCTCGTGGAGTTCGTGGTGACCGCGAAGTCCGTCGAAGGGCGGAATCGTCTGCAGAAGCACCTGGAGGATCTCCTCGAGACGCAGTTCTCGCGCGTTCGGGCCCGGGTGCAGCCGCTGCAGAACGGCCCGCCCGTCCCGTATCCGGTGGCGTTCCGCGTGAGCGGCGACAACTTCGATGAACTGCGCCGCATCGGCAACGAGATGGCGGCCGTGATGCGGGAGCACCCGAACATGCGGCTCGTTCATCTCGACTGGAACGAGAAGAGCAAGGTGGTGAAGCTCGAGATCGACCAGAACAAGGCGCGCCTCGTCGGCGTCACGTCCTCGGGACTGTCGAATCTCCTCAGCTCGGTCCTGACCGGTTTCCGCATCACGGACTTCCGCGAGCGCGACAAGCTGATCGAAGTCATGGCCCGCGCCGAGGGCGGCGAACGTCGCAGCCTCGCGGAGATCGGCGACATCAATGTGCCGACGCAGAGCGGGCGCTGGGTGCCGCTCTCCCATGTGGCGAAGATCACCTACGCCTTCGAGGACGGTCTGATCTGGCGCCGGGCGCGGGTCCCGACCATCACCGTGCAGGGCGATGTCATCGGTTCCGTCCAGCCACCGGATGTGTCCACGAAGCTCCTGCCGGCCATGCAGGCGATCGGAGCGAAGCTGCCGCCCGGCTACAAGATCGACTTGGGCGGAGCGATCGAGGAGAGCGCACGCGGGCAGGGGTCGGTCAACGCGGTGTTGCCGCTCATGCTGATCACGGTCGTGACGCTGCTGATGGTGCACCTGCAGAGCATCAAGAAGACCTTCCTCGTGCTCATCACGGCGCCGCTCGGCATCATCGGCGTGTGTCTCTTCCTGCTGGTCGGGCGCGTGCCGTTCGGGTTCGTGGCGATGCTCGGTTTCATCGCGCTCTCCGGGATGATCATGCGCAACTCGATCATCCTCGTGGACCAGATCGACCAGGACATCACGGACGGGCACGAGCCCTGGCATGCGGTGATCGAGGCGACGGTGCGCCGCTTCCGGCCCATCATCCTGACGGCCGCGGCGGCCATCCTAGCGATGATTCCGTTGTCGCGGTCCAACTTCTGGGGCCCGATGGCGGTGG
>VYME01000480.1_pt1 | contig 21093 bp, 20 predicted proteins | sample 5115281 | NCBI WGS metagenome assembly VYME01 (sample SAMN12291780, study PRJNA351875) | freshwater metagenome | isolation source: freshwater lake | place: USA: Michigan, Wintergreen Lake | collected 2013-08-08
AATTTTTGCGTTAATCTTCTCTGTGGTTTGATTGCTTACTGTCACCAGCCGAAAAAACCCTCCTTGAAGATGGAATGGGCTTTACCCCCCGCTGCTTAACCCGAACTGGGGTTAAATAGACCTCTCCAACAATTGTCAACATAAGGGCTGAAGCCCTTACTACGAGCCTATCAAAATCTTTTCTGGAGAGGTCTAATATGCAACAGCTTAACTACTTACTTTGACTCGACTTTGAGAACTTTTTCTGTTACCAAATGAACATCAACTGGCGCAAAGGGTTCAACGGCAACTGTTATCATGTAGCTAATCCCCACTTTCATCCGTCCGTCAAGCGCTCCCCAAAAATCCCAGGCGTTCGGGGTGCGTTCAGGTTGGGAAACCCAGGCGCGGAGAGGTAGAGATTGATTGGCTATTTGCCCCTTGAGGACTTCTGTTGGCAAAATTGGATAGCTCAATAAGGTCTGCAAAATATTGCCTAACAGTCGATGTTCGTCGGCGACATCGGTTGTCCAAACGGTAATTAGATAGGATAAATCAATACGAGTGGGGGCAATTTTTTCGGTTCCTGTTCCTGTGGTTCCGTTGCGAGTGAGATAGCGCTCATTGCTGCGTAACTCGTGATTCTCGCGGATGTCGTAGAGAAAACAATTAATTGTCGGCTTATTCGGCTTGGGATTCCAGTCGTCTTTGTTCGGCACTTCAAACTTGATATCGATCGCATTAGGATCGAGTGGTACTTTTTGCACCAGCAATTCTTTAAGCGTATCGTCAAGGTCGTGGATCATTAAATTTCACCCCCGGGAAGTTCCATTTCTTCTGCACTCAAGTTGTGGGGCCAGTTTGGCTCGTTGAGCTTAGGATTGACAATTTTATTTTCAAAGTCGAGCCAGATGCGCCTGTCGTTGCGGCAATCGTAGGCTCGGCAAGGGATGGGGCGCTGGGAATGCACCGTACAGCCTAAACTTTGGCGATCAAAGTGGTGACAATAGCCGTCCGCACCTTTGGCAATAACATAAGGTTGGCTCAACTCCCAGCGGATGACTCCTTCTTCGATGTCTTGGCGCGACAGGGGAAAAACCATTTTGCAGCAGGCAGCCTGGCACAAATGTACCCGATTTTCGCAGTCAATGGCGACGGGTTGGGAAAAGGTATATTTATCTTGTTCTGGTTCCTGCAAGGAAACGCCCGGATCTTGCTGTAGGAAACGTTTGAGCAGTCGTTGGGCTACCTGCTTTTTCCTTGTGTCAATTTCGTCAAGATCGAGTAAGCCTTTTTCTGTCAGCAGTTCGATGAGCGCATAGACGAAGGAGGCGGCTTCTAGGGTGCGCCCTGCCGTGGCATTTGTGCGTGCATGGAGATAAGTTAGGCCCTTTGCCACCTCATGGTGTCGGGCAAGGTCATCAGGCATGGCTGGATTAATCCCGGTTTGGCTTTCTTGATCCATGATACTTGGCAGAACAATGGAGATGGATTTTTAATTGAGGCATTAGCTTGACAATGTTAGATTTAATTTGGCTTTCCCCTTTGGCTAGGAAATAGGGTGATGGGCGCACGCAATGCGCCCCTACGGAATATTTTTCCAGTTATTTTTGTTTAAATGGCAAAAACTCCTCCTCCCCAATCAGTCTTCCCATCTTCTGAAACTCCCGCTTGGTTGCTTGCAGTAGATGTTTCATCGTCACACACTGGCTGTTTTCTGCGGCGAGGAAGGCAGCCGCCAGGGCGATGTTGCGAATATTACCTCCTGCCAGCTTGAATTGCCGCGCCATGCCTTCGAGATCCACATCGGCTGCCAGGGGTGTCTGTTTGGGCCAGATGCGCCGCCAGATTTGCAGGCGGTAGTCCGCTTCAGGAAAGGGAAACTCGACAATGAAACGGATGCGCCGAGTGAAGGCTTCATCTAGATTCTGCCGCAAATTGGTGGTTAGGAGCGTCACCCCTTCGTATTCCTCCATTTTCTGCAACAGATAGGCAATTTCAAGATTAGCGTAGCGATCGTGGGCATCCTTAACCTCGGAGCGCTTGCCAAAGAGGGCATCTGCTTCGTCAAATAGGAGGATGGCATTGGCACTCTGAGCGGCGGTAAAAATCCTCTCTAGGTTCTTTTCCGTCTCGCCAATGTACTTACTGACCACTTGGGAGAGATCAATCTTATAGAGGTCAAGGTGCAACTCCTTGGCGATGACCTCGGCCGCCATTGTTTTACCCGTACCAGGTGAGCCAGAGAAGAGGGCATTTAGTCCTTTGCCGAGGGAGAGTTTCTCCTCGAAACCCCACTGACCACAAACGAGGTGGTGGTGTTTGACCTGATGGCAAATTTCTTGGAGTTGAGTTAGCCCCTCGGATGGGAGGATCAGATCGTTCCAGGTGGAGCGAGGGGAAATCTTGCGGGCTAGGGAAGTCAAAGCCTGACCTGAGTGGGTACGAGCAGCAGCAAATAGGTCTTCTAGGGTTAAGGAAGGAGGGGACTCCTGGGATGTCTGGGCTGCCTGCCAGCGGGCTTGCTGCTGGGCTGAGGCGACTGCATCACCAATTTGTTCAGGAGTCAGGCGGAAAAGGTCAGCGAGGGTGTCTAGATCCTTGGCCTCGGGGAGTAAGATGCCAGACTGGGAGAGATAGGCTTGCCAGTTGTCCCGACGTTGGGCAAAGTCGGGTAGGGGAAAGGAGACCGGAAGAATGGTGCGGGTGGAGCCAGGAATTTCTGACAGGCTTGGTGCTACTCCTTCTAAGATGGCGATGCTGGCAAATCGGGCGATCGCCTGCAATAGGCGCTGATAGTTGCTTATCTGCTCTTGGGAACCTAGTGCGTCGATTCCCTCAAGATACAGCACCCCATCTTGAAACTGGGCTTCTCGCAAGAGCAGCGGCAAGATTGACTCTAGCTCGGTTTTTGCGGCGATCGCTGTGGCGATGTCTGCTACTAACAGCCTCATGTCCAACTTGAGGGCGATCGCTTCTGCTGCTTGGCGCTTTCCCACTCCCTGGGGACCGTGAAAGTGAAGGTGTAAAGGCTGATTGGCTTCCCTCGCCTGGAGTGCTAAGGCGAGCAAAGCTTGCTGGATTTTGGTATCTAACGACAGTGACTCTGATTCTGGAATCGGCTTAACTATCTGGCAGAATGTGGCCAATCGGGAGTCGAGTCCCTCCTGTCCTAGCAGGTAGCGGATTAGTTGCTCATCAGGCTTGAGGTAGGAAGCAAGTAAGGGAGGCTGCACCTGATGGGGGTCCGCCAACAGATGGAGCAGTCGATGGCGGATTAGGGGCGCATCTGGCGCAACCCTAGACCTTTGCCAAAGCTTGCTTGAGGCTGAAGGACACAACAGGTTGAGGGCGAGATCTACTGTGGGTCGCCTACGAGTTACGTCGTCCTGGAGGTAGGCGTAAAGCCTTTCGTAGCGCAGGTCGAGTTCGGGAGCGAGGGCAATCACGATTAGCGCGAGGTCGAAGTCAGACAGGTCAAAGGTTTGTTTGAGCCAGGCCAGGCGCGATGCTTTAACTGCTAACTCAGAAAAGGATGGTTCTCCGGCTTCTCCTTCCAGTTTCAGGAGGGGGGTTCCTGGCTCACGTACTAACAATCGCTCTACATCTTCGTGACTGATATACAGACCTTGATAGGCTTCAGTTGCTGGGTCTTTGGCATAGGTTGCTTGAGCGGCAACTATGGCTTTTTCTAACAGTTTGTCTAACCACTGCAAAGCTGGTAACAGATTTTCCGACCAGGCTTTACTAGCCTCGATAACCATAATAAACACCACAGAGACACAGAGGACACAGAGTTTTTTTGTTGTGGTCAATCATCTTTAATGTCGGCTATTTCAACAATGTCAAGATTTTCTTCTTCCTCGGTTTTAGCAAGTAATTCTTCTAATACTTGAATAGCGCCACTGATGCGCATCATGGTAGTTCTTAGATTAGACTCTTGTGTTTCTAGATCAGCTAACATTTTTTGACCGGACTCATATTCGGCTTTGAGTTGTTCGATGCGTTCTTTGATTTGTTCTTTCATAGGAATAAATCGTGGGAAAAGTTAGTTTTTAAACTAGGGTTTCTAGATCGTACCACAAAAATTGTAAATTAAGAACAAATCCGGGTAAAATATCTTCTCCTGATAAAGTAGCAGGCTTCTTTAATACTTCTACGGGTTGATCAGCGCGATAAATTTCGACAAGTTTATTTTTGGTATCAATTAACCAGCCTAAGCGCATTTTGTTGGCTAGGTATTCCTGCATTTTCTCCCGTAAGGGTTTCATCTTGTCTGTTTTAGAGCGCAATTCTAAGACAAAATCAGGACATAATGGGGGAAAGGTATCTTGTTGTTCGCGGGTTAGACAATTCCATCGTTCTCGACTAACCCAAGCGACATCAGGAGAACGGTTTGCGCCATTGGGAAGGCTAAATGCTGTGGAGGAATCAAAAACCTCTCCTAATTGGGTTTGTTCGTTCCAAATGACAAAACGACTGGCGAGTTTAACGTTGTATTTCCCTGTGCTTCCTCCAGTAGGTGACATCATGATTAATTCGCCGGTATTACTGCGTTCAAGGCGGAGTTCTCGGTTGGCTATTGCTAGTTTTTTAAACTGTTGTTGGCTGATTTTGCAATGGTTGGGCAGATTAATTATCGCTGGTTTCATAAATCATCTACTCTCCTGGCTCTTTATTGATGATAGCATAGTATAAGATGCCTAAAATTTTGTTGATGTCTTTGATGTAATACTCACTCAAATCAATCTCAACGGTTTTATCTACAAGTCTTAAAAATCTCCAGATAGTTCCAGTCGTCACTACTCCGTAAATAGCAGGAAGTTCATTACCTTCTCTTTGATTGAAGATTTGAGCGGCGATCATTTCAGCAATGCACTGACCAAATCCTGAGTTTAAGTTTTCATTTTTCGCTTCGACAATTGTAACAATCGGCTGACGAATAAATAACTGTTCTGGATTTTTACTGATAATAAAGTCGCAAATACCGTTCAAGCCTTGGCTGAAATCTACAGTAAAATCAACTCCAGAAAATAGACTGATTTGGTGTTTTAATTGCCTTCGCAACTCTAATAAAACGGGAACAACAATCATTTCAGAACGAGCTTTTTCGGTGTTGATAGCTACTGCTAAATCGACTGTTTCCTGGAGAGTTGTTATTAAATGTTCACTACACTCTAGTTCCGGAATGGTATCAAATAATTCAGAGTTTTCCTGAATGGTTAAATTGAAAATCTTTACTAATTCATCTAATTTGAAATTGCTATAAGCCATTTACGCTCACCTCCTTTTATTGTTTCATTAAAATTCTACACAATAATAAACACCACACCAGACACAGAGGACACAGAGAACACAGAGGACACAGAGTTTTTTTGTTGCTGTATTATATTATAATGATGAACAGCTTAGGCGACTCCATAGCCTGTATAAGGGCGCTTATAGCTTGGATGCAAACCCAAGACAATATCTTCCTTGGATACACCCATTTCTACTAATTCTTTGGCAATATCTGTCTCAGTCATATTCCGCTGAATCCAAATTTTTCCCTCCTTTATATCTAAATGTATGAAACAATTATAAACTCTTTTCAGCCCCTGCCAGCCTATATCTAGTAACTGATAGTGGTCATTTTCTCTATCAAAAATTAATTGACATTCAATATCTGGATTGTCGGCTTCTTTTGCTGCTTTTTCAGTGAGTATATTACGGATACATTGACGGTAATAATCTATTCTTTCCATACAAGAATTATCTCCTTTTCTGGTTCGTAAACTATCAGCTTGACTTGATATATTTTTAATGCTTCTTGAACAAACCGTTCTTGAAAAAAAGAGTCAAAAGTATCAAGTGGCACTGCTAGATATAGCATCCTATCCGATTCACTCATTTGTAGGGCAAGTCGATAGTTTAAAAACTGCCCCAATGCGACATGAAAATCAGTCAGCACTGAGTTATTAAGAAAACTTTTGACTTCAACAGCAATTTTGCGCTCTTCTTTCTGAGCGGCCAATATCTTTTCTGCTGCTAGATCGATCTCAAATCTCACTCCCTCAATCTTAATTTTCAATGGATCTGCTGTAATTACCCACTGCTCTTTTAGGAGTGCCTGTTTCACAGCCTGATGGAATAAGTCTTTGGCGGCCATTACTTCTTTTCTAACTCTGTCTGCTCATTACAAATCACAAGTAGGGATTTTTTCTTCTAAAGATTTGACTTTTTCTGCCAATTCTAAGATTGTTTTTTGTTGCTCTTGCAAGACTTTTGTTAATACGCCAACAATGTCCATAATGCTCACTCCTTTTCGATCAGAAGTTGCCAACAATTCCGGTACATCTTCAGCGATAAATCCGATATTTTGATGTTGGTCACTATCGGTTTTGTAATTGAACTTAACGGGATTGAGTCCTGCTAAGATTTGAGCTGCTTCCTGGAGGCAAAGCAGGCCAATATTTTCTTTTAGTTCTTTGGAAGAACTTTGAGCGAACTGTCCAAAAACTTGACCATCACCTCGAACATAAAAGGGGGTACTCGGTCCAGCGCCAATATCTCTGACTCGGAAAAAATAACTATTGACAGCATTTTCCATAGTCCCAAAAGTTCCTACATCTATACTCATCGCGCCAACTGGTGTACCGCCGCCACCGCTAGATAGGCAAATCTCTTGAGCAACTAGGGAAAGTCTGCCATTGGCATCATTGATGATTCGAGTATTGAAATCTTGGGTCAGTCCAGCAAAATGGAAGTCGATGTAGGGTGTGCCACCACCTGGTGTAGAGGGATCTCCACCAAGCTCAATACTACCTCCTTGATCGGCCTGCAATCTACTACTATTCCCCCAGTTAATCTCTCCTTGTACTGATAAATCGCCGTTGATACTTTGCGTCCCCGTAAAGGTATTTTCTCCTCTTGTTGCTACTAAGCTGGGAATCCGGTCAACACTTAAGATTCCTGAAGTAATATTTACAGCATCAATGTTGCCTGAGATATTACCAGTAACGGTAAGATTATTTTGAATTGTCAGCACCCCGGTCATCGTATCTCCGGCTTTTTTAACTACTGAGTCGAGGTTTTTGACCACTCCCGTTAAGCTTGAACCATCTCCGAGAAATGAGGTGGCTTTAACATTATTGGTACATCAATCAAATAAAATCCTGAGCGGACTGTCTGCTGCTAATACATACAAATTACCTGTTGATTCCTTGGGTTAATGTACTGCAAGATGTAAATTCTTAACTAGCTGAAACAGTCCAATACAATAAAAGCAAGGCTTTTGAGATTTTGGTCTGACATTTTAAAATCACCTCCTTATGTTTGATGAATTTTTTGGAATTGAGACTCTAAAGCTTTGATTTTTCTGTCAGAATTTTTGCAATTTGTTCTTGCAGAATTTTTATTTGCTCTTGCAGAATCTTGATTTCTTGATCATACTTACTTTTCATCTCTTTAATAGCCGCGATAGCTATTACGCCAAAAGAATCATAAGATAACCCTTTCAGATTATCTCCATTTCTATTGACTGAGCTAACCAGTTCAGGAAAAATCTGCTGTACCTCCTGTGCTATAAAGCCAATATTACTTAGATTGCTATCTTTCCAGGTAAAGTGAACAGGATTAAGCTGAATCACCTTATCTAGTATATTATTCATGCTCGATATATCTTTCTTTAGCGATATATCTGAATTATGCTTCCATGTACCATCTGTCCCCATCCATTGTCCTATAGTATTTTGATGGTAAAAATGAATATTTCCTTGACCTTCATAAGCAATATTGAAATATCGTGAACTGCCAAATTCATCTAAACGAATTCCCGAATTATTTGCTGTCTGCTTAATATGCAGCGTAGCCATTGGATTTGTCCCAATACCAACATTTCCTCCTGGTGCAATAGTTAACCGATAGTCAGCAATACCAGTCTCGACAAAATTGAGAGCATTATTGGGAGCAATGTTAATATGCCACTGCCCACGACCGGGCGAACCATCAGTTTTGCTAAGGTAGAGATGTCCGCCAAAACTAGACTGTGTTCCTTGGTTAATTGTCAGCACCCCGGTCATCGTATCTCCGGCTTTTTTAACTACTGAGTCGAGGTTTTTGACCACTCCCGTTAAGCTTGAACCATCTCCGAGAAATGAGGTGGCTTTAACATTTAAGATTATTTTGGATTGTCAGAGGACCTGCCATAATATCCCCAACTTTTTTAACTACTGAGTCGAGGTTTTTGACCACTCCCGTTAAGCTTGAACCATCTCCGAGAAAGAAGTTAGCTTTAACATTGCCATTGACTTCTAATCTTTCAGTAGGAGCGACGGTGGTGGCAATACCGACGTTGCCAGTAACGGTAAGATTATTTTGCACCGTCAGCGCCCCGGTTATCGTATCTCCGGCTTTTTTAACCACTCCCGTTAAGTTTGAGCCATCTCCTTGAAAGGAGAGTGCTTGTACGATGCCACTGGCCTGTAAATCTGTGGTCTTAATTTTGCCATCGACTTCTAATCTTTCTTGGGGGTTATCAATGCCAAGTCCAGTCTTTCCAGTGACATAGAGATCATCATCAATTTGCCAAGCCATAATTCTGCTCCTGTGGTATTAGAGTTTTTCTACAATTGGTACATCAATCAGATAAAATCCTGAGCGGACTGTCTGCAAGGTAATCACAACAGGATTGCCTTGTTCATCCGTCTCGAATTGTTGTCCTGGAATGTTGTCCCCAACTGCTGCTTGGGGAGGTTGAGGGGGTGGGAGTTGCATAGCTTCCCCTGCTACTTGGGGAGGTTGAGGGATGGCCGGTTGCATGGCTTCCCCTGCTGCTGGCAAAGGTTGAGGTATGGGTACTTTTGTTTGATACTGCTGCTTCAGCTTGGGTTTGGGATAACTCTCGTACAGAGCTTTCAGGGATGCTAAATCAAGCCTTGTACAATTTGCCTCTCCTGTGATTTTCTTTAAATCAGTTTCGGATGCGTCAACGCGAACAATCCCCTCTTCTGCTCCCTCCTTAACAATAACAAAGCCATAGTTAAGATCGCGCAAGACTTCAGGCACAAGAATTTCCGCTGTGCCGCCACTTTTAGGCTGTACAGATAACGGAACTTGAAAGAATGCTACAGGCATAATTCCCTCCTATTGAATATTCACAAATACAGCAATATAACCTGTTCCTTGTTCCAGAGGTTCTAAGGCTTTGCCAATAATGCTGCCAAGTTTAGGATCGGTGGCCTTCTTGGCGTGGCCAGGATTGTTAGAGGAGGTGAGTAAGTCACCCACTTCAATCGGGGCTTCTGTAGCATCCACCTTACAGTGAGCATAAGCACCTAAAATCACCACATACAAATCGCCCCCATCTTCGATAAACGTGGGATCGTCGGCTCCGATGCGGGTGTCAGGAACCTCGGGACCAGGGATGGCTTCGCTATCGACAATGCCGATGACTTTGTTGTCATTTTCCTGATCGGCGAGGGTGACTTCGGGAATGGGAACGTTGTTGTTTTCCCCCTGAAAGCGGGCGATGGGTGTCCCTTTCAGTTTGACCACATCCCCTGTTCGCAAGCGCTGTCCGCTGCGATTAATAAACCGATCTGTGATGTGTCCGGATGACACGCCCCCTGTAATAATCGCTTTCCCGGCAACGTATAAGGGAACACCATTGTTAGCAGTGGCATAAACCCCGTAAACTTGGGGACCTGCCTGAGAACTATAGGCAGATGCAAAAACTCCGTAAGTTTGCGCTCTTGCCTGGCTGGCATAAGCGCTGCCAAAAACTCCGTAACTAATGGCATATTGCTCTGTAGAAGTAGCAGAAGCGCTGCCAAAAACTCCGTAACTAATGGCATATTGCTCTGTAGAAGTAGCAGAAGCGCTGCCCTGCACTCCGAAACTCTGAGCATATGAAAGTTTACCAGTGGTAGAAGCATTGGCAGAGGCACTTACTCCGCAACTCTGGGCGTTGGTATAGTAATAGTTATTATCTATCTGAGAACCGGAAGCAGTGCTAGAAGCATTAGCAGAGCTAGAGATTCCGTAACTATAGACGCTCGAGTATTCGGAAGCAGTAGTAGAAGCATTAGCACTGTTAGAGATCCCAAAACTTTGGGCATAAGAGAAATTAGAAGTAGTGCCTACCGCGGCAGTCGATGCGTTGGCACTGTTCTGAATCCCGTAAGCGTTGGGGAATGACTGATCGGAAGAAGCGAAAGAATCGGTATAGAGACACCTTTGAAAGCCTTCTCCTTGAACTTGCAGGGGAGACAATTTGTAAGCATTAACTGCCCCATTCGCCAGTTCATTTGTTCCTACCGTTCCATCAACAATTTTGGTAGCATTGACGGAATTATCGGCTAATTTATCAAGAGTAACAGAACCATTAGCTAATTCCGCCGTTCCTACCGTTCCATCAACAATTTTGGCAGCATTAACAGAATTATCAGCTAATTTATCAAGAGTAACAGAACCATTAGCTAATTCCGCCGTTCCTACCGTTCCATCAACAATTTTGGCAGCATTGACGGAATTATCAGCTAATTTATCAAGAGTAACAGAACCATTAGCTAATTCCGCCGTTCCTACCGTTCCATCAACAATTTTGGTAGCATTGACGGAATTGTCGGCTAATTTATCAAGAGTAACAGAACCATTAGCTAATTCCGCCGTTCCTACCGTTCCATCAACAATTTTGGTAGCATTGACGGAATTGTCGGCTAATTTGTCAACAGTAACTGCTCCATTAGCCAGTTCATTAGTGCCGACTGAACCATCAATGATTTTGGCAGCATTAACCGAATTATCTGCTAATTTCTCAACGGTAACTGCTCCATTAGCCAGTTCATTAGTGCCGACTGAACCATCAATAATTTTGGCAGCATTAACTGAATTATCTGCTAATTTCTCAACGGTAACTGCTCCGTTAGCCAGTTCATTAGTGCCGACTGAACCATCAATGATTTTGGCAGCATTAACTGAATTATCTGCTAATTTGTCAACAGTAACTGCTGTATTAGCCAGTTCATTGGTGCCGACTGAACCATCAATGATTTTGGCAGCATTAACCGAATTATCTGCTAATTTGTTAACGTTAACTGCTCCGTTAGCTAGTTCATTGGTGCCGACTGAACCATCAATAATTTTGGCAGCATTAACCGAATTATCCGCGAGTTGGTCAATTGTCACCTTACCGGAGGCAATTTTGGCACTGGCGAATGTCCGCACGGAATTGTCAGGATTTCCTTCGATCTTATCATTAGCAAGTGTTACCTTTGCTAACAGAATCAGCGTACCGTCATTGCTTGGTGGTGATGTCGTGCTTTTGACTAATGGGCGTTCAGTAATGCGCCTGTATTGATCAGTCACACCACTGGTGGTATCTTTATCAGCCTCATCTTTGACATCCTGATACTCAATCGTCACATATATATCACCAGTCCCAGTGAGGTTGAGGGGTTGCGGTGGTGGGTCAGAGGGTAGGATAATTTCTTTACCCTCTTTATTAATTGCTATACCGGGGCTGATGGTAACTTGTTTGTCACCAGTTTTGCTGACAATTAATCCATCAACTACTCCCCAGCTATGAAGTAATTGATTGTGGCGATAGCGCATATCACGGTGATATGTCTGTTCGTCGATGAAATCTTTTTCTACCAAAAATTCGGAAGTGAAATAATTTGGGCGCTTAATCTCTGCCATAATCTCTAATCTCCATATTTCCTGATATTTGCTAAATTTTAAGGACTTGTGGTTGGTTGTGTGGGCATGGTTCCGAGGATAGTGTTGATTCCTAAAACACTGGAATCTTTATTGCCGATTTGGATAGTTCCGGGATAAATCGGTATAAGTTTGTAATCTGTATGTGCCGGTTTTTCTAGTTGAATCAGTGCATTAGCAATTTCCAACTGTCGTGCTAACTCTTGGGGTTTGCTCTTTAATTCTTCTGCTAAAGCGATAGTGACAGTAAAAAAGTGCGGCGGACCACCACCCAAATAAGTATCTTTCCCGATGGTGGAATGTACCCCAATCTGAAATTCTGCCTCTGCGGTTTCAATAACGCTAGGTTTACCCAGAACAAAAATCCGCAACAGTTCTTCTAAGTTTGTCTTTGTCCCCCGTAATTGATAGTGTTTAATAATATTGGCAATGAACTGTCGCTGGATAATGGGGTTGACATCTGCTCGCAGGCTAAGGGCCGTCCAACTCGCCAGCCAAGAGAGAAATTCATCAGGGGTTTGTTGGGGATCAAAATAAGTCGCCACTCCGGCAATAATTTCTTCTAAGCCATTGGGGGGGAAGTTGCGGTTATTCTCGATTTCAGGGAAGGGAACTTCATCTTTAATTCCCAAAAGTATCTTTTCAAAGGCCAAGAGAAATTGACCGAGGAATGGGTCTGCCTGGTAAATGGCGGGGAGGTACTCGAGCAGGCTGCTGGGGGTTCTGGTAGGAGTGCTAGGCATGAGAATCCAACTTCCGATTTCTTGATTACTTTACGGGAGACTCAAATTTCAGAGCGATAGTACCTGGAACAACAATTTCTTCTGGCTGAATTTTGATCGCTATCAGTTTACCATTGTCTCGCAACAAACGGTCAGGGTCACTTACTGTTAGTTCTTCTTGTTTGTTGGTAGCAGTTACAAAATCTATTCCCTCCAATTTGTCAAGTAACTCGTAAATTTCTGAAACATAAACATTTCGACCAAAAGGCCAGCCTTTGCCGTCTGTACCTCCTGTCAGGGGATGGAGGAACTTTTGCAAGATAGTGATCGCTTTGGGACGAATATCTGCTTCCCGGACATCACGGTTAAGATGTAGAGTCAGCCGCACTCCCACCTCAACATATCGCGGTGCAACTACGTGTACTCTTGTAGTTAACAGCCGTCGAGGTTCGAGGTATTTAGTTACTTTCTGAATTAGTTCTTCTGTCGGCTGGGGTTTTAAAGTTTCTGGTGGGGCATAGGGAACAATCACCACACTGATATGTCCGGGTCTTTTTTCTGGCTTTAACGGGTTTTCTGAGACTAGATTGCGTCGGGGAAGGCAGCGAGTACGGGCTATCTTTGAGTCTGCTGCTAAAGCTAGGTTTTCAAAGTCCTTGCAGGTGACGGCACGTTCTGACTGCCGCAGCTTAAGCACAGTTTCTCGAATTTCTTCATTCAGGGTTTTCTGCGGTGAAGGCTGCCAATCTCGCCCATTCAGCAGTTTCAAGAAAGCGTATTGATTGGTATCTGTCACCCGGTTGAGCCGATAAATCAACAGTTCGCTGAGGTAGGCAAACAACTCAATCAGGGTTATGCCTGGATCGGAGGGATTATAATTTGTCCAGTCCGGTGCGTAGCTAGGAATCAGGCTGAGAGCCTCTTGCACCAGATCCTCATAGCTGCGGTCATCTAGGTTAGGTAATTCTAGCGGCATATTGACTTCTCAGGATTTCTCAAAAAACAGGTTAACAGTATGCTTGCCGGAGTAAACTAAAAAGCGATTTGTTTTCATTACTTGTTTCACCTCCTCTGACAAACTTTCTAGATCTTCCGGGGGATCTACCTTGAGAGAGCGGATATAGTCCACACCGGAGACAGATTCCAGCAGGGCGTAGAAGTCTGAATTGTGCGGTTTGCGACCAAAGTCCCAACCCTTGCCATCTAAGCCACCGGTGAGGGGATGTAAGAAGCGAGTAAGAGTTTGATTGACCGCCCCCTCAACTGCACTTGCTCCTTCTAGAGAGGTGAGGGCAATATCTGCGGTGACACTCACGCTGAGATACAAAGGTCCAACTACGGCGATATTGGCAGTAGGAATCCCATAGGTTTCCAAGTAGTCTTGGACGCGGTTGAGCAGTCCTATACTAGACAAGGGTTTAATCTCGGTGGAACGGGAGACAATAATAATGCTAACATCTCCCGGTGTGATAGGGTTTAGATCCAGTGGGTCATCAACCAGATTGCGTAAGGGAACGCATTTCGCCCGCGCTACCTCTGGGGAAGCCAGTTTGGCTAAGTCTTCGTAATCTTCTAGGGTGACGGCGCGATCGCCGTGGCGGATGGTTCCAGGGAGGCGATCGCGCAGGGATTCCAGGGTCTCTGCTTCTGTACCACCCACCGCCGCTTGTAAGTTGGTTACTTTCTCGATGTAGGGAACTGTGGTCTTCAGTTGCACAATGCTATCGACTGGTTTATTCCCCGCTTCACCGCCGCCTGTCTGATACCGCGCTATCCTTAGATTACCAGTTCCCAGAGGCGGAATCAGCCCGTTGCGTCCGTTACCAAACTGAATTTTGCCCGTAAGCTGGTCGAGGACGTAGTGGCGATCGCGCGAAGTTGAGCCATAAAAATCAGGAACTTGCTGCCATTGTACCCAGACTTCTCGAGAATTGGGAATTGGGGTAATCGGGTTGCTATTTCCTTGCAGTTTTAGTCTCTCTAGCTCTAGTTCTGAAGGTTTTTCTGGTTCTCTGACCTCTAATTGTGGGTTTTGCAGGACGGGAAAGCGAGTCGTCTGGAAAATTTGATTTTCTGACCCGTTACTAGAACCCAAAATTTCCTTGACAATCGTGATCGTTTGGCTGGCAAAAGTTGTATTGAGGGCAAGGTTGATGATTCTAGGTTCAATGAGATAGTCTCCTGTTTCCCACTGTACCCGTAACCAGTAACGTTCCCATAAGTCAAACTCGGCTTTAGTTTGACAGTCAGCCGGAACCAAGAATTTAATTAATCCTGAAAGGGTGAAATTTTCGCTGCCATCCTCGACCGTAAGTTTTGACCAAGCTTGTCCATTCCAATATTGCCAAGATAATCGGACTGGCGACCTTGGTGGTAGTTGGTCTGCCACAAAGGTTTCTAAAGTAGCAGTATAAATAGTAGCAAAAGTATCAGGACGGCTCAGGCGCACAAAAGCAATATCTCGGTTTTCCTGATTGAGATCTTCGGGAATAGTAATCTGCACTTTTAAGGATTTTGTTTCCCCAGGAGCAAGAGTAATTGAAGTCCCTGCTTCTGAGATTGTCGTCTCCCAATTATTGCCCCAAATTTCCACTCGCCAAGTGACTGATTGATCCGTATCATTTGTTACCCACAGGGGATGAGTGACTCTCCCAGTTGTCCCAACTTGACGACTGTAGGGGGGAGAAAGAGGGATAAATTTTTCCCCATATTTCAAGTCTGCTAAGGAGACAAAAAGACTCAGAGGACGATTGGGGAAATTGGATCGAGTTGGCGGGAGGGTAAATCCTAGATATAACGAAGGATGAGATTCTGTGAGGGCTTCAAAAGGAATAAATGGTTGTTCTTTCTGTTGAATGTATGTAAAGTTATTGTAGGTTTGACAAGCAGAAAGGGACTGAGTAGCATCATAGGTATAACTTAGGGTTAGGGATTTGAGCAAAGGGGGAGAAAGGGTGTTAGAAATTAACCATACTCCTGTCCCCACTGGATGAGGCGATTGTAGGGCTTCTGTCAACGTCAGGCTATTATTTGAGGTATTAACAACCCCGATAGTTCGGACCTCCTGAGTGTTAGTTCCCGTGGCAATTTGGATGCGATCGCCTGGCATAAACCCCCGGCTACTGTTGACGATAATTTGCTCGGTGTTTTCCCTAATTTCTTGTCTGAGGGTAGTAAAAGTAGGGGGTTGAGAGGAAGTACCCGTGCCATAGTTTCCCCGAACAATCCGCACGCGAATCCAATAATTAGTCTTGCTATTAACTTCACCTAATCCTATCTGATTGGGCAAAGTAAAAGTAATTGAGCCGCTTTGGGTGAATTTGGCAGTTGCTGGACTACTGGGAGTTACCAATGTTACCAATAATGGCTGCCAAGCCTTGCCATCCCAAGCATCGAAGGCTAATTCAACTTCATTTTCGCTGTTGACGGGGACAGTTTCATTGAGGGCGATATTGACTGTTACCCTAGCTCCTGCTTTGGCCAAGACTTCCTGACTGGCTAGGTAGAGTGTGTCACTGAGGCGGGGGTTTTCGCCAAAGGGAAAGAAGTCTTTGGTTAGGTCGAGGGGTGAAGAATTGGTAAAACCGAGATCAGGCAGTAAATTGGACTGAGTAACGCTCACTCCTGCTGTAATCCTTTGAATTTTCGGTAAGGGAGGAGAACCAGGGATTAAAGACTGATTGAGCGCAACTTTCAGCCAGGACGCTTCTACACCGTTGATGATTTGTTTAACGGGAACGGGAAAGTTAGGAATTGATACTTGCCAACTTTGGTTATTTTCTGAGGTATTACTGACTAATTGACTGATTTGCCGCCAATCTTTACCATCCCAATAAGACCAAGTCAAGGGGAGTCCTGCTAACCTCTGAGCCTCCTCAGATTGAATTGTTAAGGTGACAGTTTTAGCAACTGGTAGGGTGAATAGGTCATCGCAAGCTAAGTACAGGCTGTGTTCGACCCCCGCATCACCATGAAAAACAAAACCCGCAGTTGCAGTTCCGGTCGTCAGCCAGCCAGTGCGATCGCTCCAGGTATCCTGCTGCGGCTCCTGCACAAATACGGAGGTAAGTTGAGCAGCGGTGACGACTAATTCTGCTTCTGTTTCAAAGATGACCGGGTCTTTTTCCCCTTCCGCTGGGGGAGCGGCTACCTGAGTTCCCACTGGAACCACTACATCCACTGTAGAGCCAGCCGCCAAAGAAAAGGTCAGGGGAGTGCGAGCGGCTTGAGGTGGGAGGCGGGAGGCTCCTAACAAGTCCAGGAATGCCAAGAAATTCTTGTCTGGGACTTGGTTCAAGCGCTCGATGATAATTTCGGCAAAGCGGGCGAAGGTGCCAATTAAGGCGGCACTGATAGTCCCCTTTTTCGGCAGTCTCTTGCCTGTTACCGGCTCTATTTCATCTTCCCGCCAAGTGGGTGCATATTTAAGCAGTAATTCCTGCAACTGCTGGGTAATCTCAGTTGCTGTGCGCTTGTCAATTTTCGGGGCTGATTTAACCATTGAATTAGGAATTAGGAATTAGGAATTACATTCTTTCTAAATAAAACGGATAGACGAGATTAAAAACGTTATTACTTGCTCGCACCTGATAGTCAATACTGATGATCAGTTTTTCTCCGTCGCTGTCGGATTGGGGAATCACTTGAACGTCTAGTACATCAATGCGAGGCTCGAACAAGAGCAAAGCTTCTCGCACTTGTTGGGAAATTTTGCCAGCGGTGGCTGCTGTATTCATTTCAAAAACGAGGTCGTAAATCCCGCAGCCGAAATCGGGGCGCATCACGCGCTCGCCCTTAGCCGTCGCCAGAATGATCCAGATGGACTGACGGACGCTTTCTTCGTACTTTGCCCATTTGAGCGCCCCCGAATCGACCTGAATGGGGAATCCTACGCCAACACCTAAAAAAGATTTCTCCATCTCCATCCTCCCCTTAACCAATTAAGACAGTACCGACAGCAATAACCTGTCCTACGGGCAAATCGGCTGGATCATTGCACGTCTGGGCTGTATCGCTGTTACGCGCTGCCATCTTACCGTTGATCTTGACGGTTGGGCTACCGATTTTAATGGTGGCTTTGTTGGCAGGAGGTTTCTGGAATGCCGTACCAGGAGGGGTAGGGATATGGGGCGGAGTGTTGTCTGCCGTGCTGTCCACGGTGGCGGCTGCCATCCCCATAATCTTGACATCTGCACTGAGGTTGCCGTTGATGATGCCAATAAAGGGGTGGGGAAGAGGAGTCGGAACTGGTGGCCCTGGCGGTGCTGGCACCATGACAATGTGGGTGTCGGTGGCAATAATTTGGTCGCCTTGTTTAGCTGCGGGTTGTCCCATAATGGATTTTAGATTTTAGATTTTGGATTTTGGATTTAAAACTAATTGAGGTTGATAGTTGCGCCTTTAAGATTCATGGTGGCGCTGGCTTTGATATCCATGCCTGCACCAGCTTCTATTTTGCTGTCGGCGGAAGACTTAATTTCGATTTTTTGTGCGTCTAGTTTGATCGTCCCTTTAGTAGCAGAAAGGGTAATGTCTTTGTCAGCAGTAATAGTAATTGTGTTATTAGATGTATCGAAAATTAGACTGTTATTGCCACTTTTATCGATAATCTCAATAGTTTCTTTGCCATCTTCATCATTGAGACGAATGGCATGACCGCTGCGAGATTTGATCAGCCGCAGGTTATTTTTCCCGTCGCTATTATTAGCTGGAGGTGCATCTTTGCCATTCCAAAGAACCCCCAAAACGTAAGGAAAACGCGGGTTTCCCTGCTCGAAACCTACCAGAACTTCATCATCTACTTCTGGGAGAAAGTAGATCCCTCTTTCTTTGCCGGCCATTGGGGCAGCCATTCTCGCCCAGTTGCTTTCATCTTCATCTTTATCGCTAAGCCAAGGAAATTTCAACTTGACTCGACCTAAGTTATCCGGGTCTTTATTGTTGGTAACTACACCTACGACCACTCCGAAAATACGACCAGCGATCGCTTCCCTAGTTTCCGTATCTACTGTCACCTCAAAGAGATTCATATTGCATTCCTCCGAATTGTAAAATAGGTGAAGTAACCGCGAGGTCCGTAGCGATGGCTGGCCGCGGTGACGTAATACAGTCCACTAAATCGTTCCCCAATACCATCGATCTCAATGACTTTACCAGCCCGTACTTGGGTATTACCCCGACAAATGCCTTGACCAGTAATCAATCCTAGTACCTCCCGATTAAATTGAGCTTTAGCAAATTGATCAGCCTCAGCTTGACTGGCAACGGGGCGATCGCTAATACCCCCTATCCCCTCACCGAAGGCACTCTCACTGAGCTTAGCACCGCTCGACTGTCCCCCCATCGTCGAGACTTCATCCCCCGCCTTAGCCTGTCCGAGAACCTTTTGCTTGTCTTTGGCACTCCAGCCGCGCACCGATACTTGGCTCACCTGTCCGAGGGAAGAGAGGCGGGGAGAAAATTCCAGCAGTTCATCTTCCAGAGTCAGGGTTAAGACGGCGCTACCGGCATTCCCCACCGGACGGAACAAGAGGGTTTTGTCCTCTACCACTACCTCATACTGGAGCTGCCGCGCCCGTGCCTGCAAGAATTCCAGATCCGTCTGGTTAGCCTGCATAAGATAGTCATGGGTGACTTGGCTATCTTCGGCTTTGGCAGTAAGTCCTCCTTCGTTGGCAATTTGCGCGGCGATGTCGCTGTCTTTTTTCTGGAGGAAAGTACGAGTCTTGCGTCCTCTTTGTAGTCGGTGGCGGCGATCGTAACCGCGCACGATCAAGCTAGGCAGGCGATTAATCGTAAATTCTGGTTCTAATCCGGTAATTTCTCCCTTAATTAAGGTGGCCAGTTGGCTCCCATAACCTAGTTTAATCTCTACTTCAGTACCAAGAGCAAAAAGAGCGTCATCGAGTAAGGAAATCTGACTATTCTGAGTTTCAAGTCCAGTCAGTTCCACTGTGAACATACTGGGTAGAGTCAGGTCATCCTCAACGGTGATGCTAATAACCTGAATTTCTGTCTCAATTGGCAGTGGTGAACCGCCAATTTTCAGAGCAAAACTCGGTAACAGCAAATTTGGCGTACTCGTTGTCGGCATTATCGATAATTCTCCTGATTTTAGATTTTAGATTAGTTTTTTCCCTGTTCCCTGTTCGCTGCCATATAACTCTGTCACCTGCCCAATTCCCAATTCCCAATTCATAATTCATTAACGTAGTTTCGGAATAATTAGAGGATTGCTCACTTTTAAATGGCGCGGATCGTCTAGATTATTTGCTTGGGCGATAATGCGCCAGAGATTGGGATCTCCATATACTTCCGCCGCTAGGCTACTTAAAGTATCTCCTCGCTTGACTAGGCGTGTCGTTTGTTCTGGATCAGTTTGTTTGAGGTCTTTTTCTCGATCAATCCATTCAGTAAAAGTCACTGTCAGCCTAGCGCGTAGGGGTTTGCCATCACTTTTGAAGAGGGTGAAGTTTTGCACCAAGTTAGTCACCACTCCAATAAAGGGAAACTCAGGAGGATCGAGGGGGTTTCCCCAAGACACTGTGCAAATTGGCGGTTGATTGGTATCCCGTTCAATGCGCGTCAGCTTGACAATTTTATTGGTGAGTTGGCGCACGTCATCTACTGGCTTACCCTCAACGGGTTCGGTCACGTCAAAAAACAGTTCTAAAACAAGGGTACGACTTCCTCCTCCCCCAAACTGCAAAACTGGTGCATTCAAATTTCTCTGGACGGTAGATTGCTCTCCTTTGGTGGCTGTTGAAGTACTAGCAGATACTTGCGAACTCCAAGTGACTGGTTTGGTAATTGAATAGGCAGTCGGATTGAATTGCACCGTAATTTCTGGCAGCTTAGACGGTGGTAGAGGTTTAATCTTTAATTTGGTAGGCGTTTCTAGTACCATTGGCTTATCCCCCGACGTTCACGTTCAACGGTTAACTGGCGAAACAGCAGACGGCTGACTTGTTCGGCAATGTCTGCCACATTGACTACCGGAGTCTGGTTTGCTGTCTGAGCGATCGCTGGTATAGCAGGATTTGATGGCATAGCTTCCATCTCGGAAGCCGTATTTGACATCTGGCGCAGGATATTGGGACGATTAGGATTGACTGGGATACTGACTGACGGCAAAGAGGAGTCAGTATAGCCGTTGTTGGCGGCGGAGAAAACTGTCCTCGCTGGTTCACTGGTAGTTTTACGCCAAACCAGATTGGTCGGGACTGAGAGGTTTCCTGGAACCTCTCTAGAGGGAATTTCTGGGACGACGGCGATCGAAGTTGTTGCTAATTCGGAGTTAACGGCGGCAATATCTCTATTTGCTTGATTTCCTGACTGTTTTTGTCCTCCGATCGCCTCTCTGTGTATTGTACCTGAACCTGTTGTTAGTCGGTTAGATTCTTTATCTAGCGATTGTAAGCTTTGCCGCAGCAACAAGGGGGTTGCTGTGCTTAAATTGCTTACTTGAGGTTGTCCTAATTCAACTGAGGTAACTTTTGTTTCTCCTTCTGTTGACGCAACTATTGCCTCTGATTGGTCTAAAGTAGCTGCTGATTCTGAGTTAGAAGTGGAAGTATTTATCCTTTCATTAATTGTTCTCAAAGGTAAAGTAGATTCTCCCGAAGTGGCTGTTAAAGAATCTATCTTTTTTTCCTCAGATGTTTCGTCTGGTTGCTGCAAGTTTTTTCTGAATACT
>VYME01000264.1_pt1 | contig 21056 bp, 18 predicted proteins | sample 5115281 | NCBI WGS metagenome assembly VYME01 (sample SAMN12291780, study PRJNA351875) | freshwater metagenome | isolation source: freshwater lake | place: USA: Michigan, Wintergreen Lake | collected 2013-08-08
GCGCGAACGCGGTCGCCGCATCGGGCGCGGCCGCGAGCAGGCGGCGATCGGCGGCGTCGACGGCGCGCGCCACCGCCGCCAGGTCGAAGCGGAAGAACGCCTGCACGGCGCGGTCGAGTTCGCGCAGCGACGCAGCGGTGCGTTCCTGGTCGGTGCTGGCGCCAAGACGCTCTTCGTAGGCGCGCAGCCGCAGGCCGAGTTCGTAGCGATCGAGCTGCGCCGACGCAGCCGCGGTGAGGGCGAGGATGGCGAAGACGGAGGCGAGCGTGTGGCGCATGACGTGCCGGCACAGTCGACGATGGCGCGAGGGCCGTCAATCAGGGCCCACGCCTCCTCACCGCCGCGATGGGAGGCCGCTCAATCCCCGACGAACCAAAGGTAGTGGTGCACTTCCCCCTGCAGTCGCTCGACGAGAGGCTCGATGGCTTGCAGGTGCTCGGCCAAAGGCCGGCCTTGGTGCTCCGACCGCACGCTGCGAAGGTCGCGCAGCAGATCCGCCGCCTGCGCCTGGTTGAACACCGCGTCCCCCCACGGCATCAGGTAGCGCAGCAGCACCGTGCCCGAGAGCGCCTGGCGCGTTGCGGCGCGTGCCAGCAAGCCGCCGGGATCGCCGACCTCGGCCAGGACCTGGCCCACCTCGTCGCGCAGCTGTGCGTCGATTCCCATGCAGGACCGCAGGCTAGCGCCACCCCGGATGGTGGACCATCGCGACGCCGCGCAGGGGACGCCTCCTCGCCCTGCCCGCGGACGATCGGCGGAATCCTGTTGCCGCGCGGCAACGGACGAACACCGCCGTCGACCGCGCGGTGCGCATCTCGGAAGGCGACCAGACGTCCCCGGTCTTCTTCGCCGACTGGATCGTCTGCAGCCGCGTCTTCCGGTTGCTCAACTCCTGCGGCAACTCGTCGCCACGGAAGTCCGAACCGACCGCGGGTCGGGTAGTGCCTGACGTTCCCGTCGGCGAGCGGCCGTCACGCGGCCGCGATGGAGTTCATCAGGCGACGACCCATTCATCGCCGCGGCAGTCGACGGTGTTGAGGCTGACGGCCCAACCGGTCGGCGTCCGCACGAACCCACTGCGCTCCGGCACCGGGGGCGACGTGCAGGAGAACCTCACGTCGCCACGCGCCACCAGGAGGTACCCGGCCTGGTTCATCAGGAACGTCCGCACGCCGGTCGAGCCCGGCGACTCCGGCCACGCGTAGCACATCCACATCGTCTCGGCGGCTGCAGCGTCGACCTCGCGACCGGCGGCCAGTTCGTGTTCGCTGATCCAGCCGCCCCCGACCGCCGGCAGCCACATCTCGAACACGTAGCCGCCGCGGTGCACACGCCCCTGCTGGACCCGCTGGAACGCCGCCGACACCACCGGTGGACTCATCGGCACCCGATGCTTCGCTTCGGCGTTCCGCAGCGGTGCCGCCCCGCTCATCTCGCCGAAGAAACCGAATTCACCGTTGCCGTTGCAGTTCGCATCCTGAGCGCCGCTGGCCTGCAGCTGCGCTTGCCCGCTGGACAGGTTCTTCAGCGTGGCCATGGCCGCCGACTCGTTGGCGTTGATGCGCGAACGGACCATTCTGGGCCACACGACCGCGCCGCCCGCGGCGAGCAGCGCCACGACGACGAACACGATCACGCCGAGCTGGCGACGGCGACGCCGTCGGCGGGAAGGATCGGCCGGTTCCGGATGGGACATGCGGTTCGCTATCGGCCGTCGCCGACGCCGAACCGCTGCGCCGCGAGCTCAAAGCCCAGCACCACCGACCGGCCGCAGCTCCTCCAGGAACGCCAAGAGGCCGTCGAGCTGCGCCGGCGCCAGTTCCTTGCCCAGTTCATGCCGCGCCATCACGACGATCGCCTCGCGCAAGGTCGCGATCGACCCGTCGTGCAAGTACGGCGGTGTGCGCGCCGCGGAGCGCAGCATCGGCGCGCGGAACACCTGCGCGTCCTCGGGCCGGCCGGTGATGCCCATGCGGCCCGGGTCGGCGCTCGGGTATGGCACGGCGAGGCCGAGCCTGTGCAGCGAACCACCGCCGAGGCTGCGGCCCCGATGGCACGTCGCGCAACCGACCTCGAGGAACGTCGCCAACCCGGCGCGCGCCGCCGAAGACAGCGCTTCGTCGTCGCCGTCGACGTAGCGATCCCAGTTGGTCGTGCTGCGGCCCGCGTCGAGGTGCAGGACCAGCGCCTCGCTCGCACCAACGAGGTCGACGCCGCTCGGGAACGCCTGCGCCGCAGCGGCAGCGAGCTCCGCATCGGCGGCGACGACGCGCTGCAGCGCGGCACCGTCGGCCAGCCCGTGGCGACGTGCCAGCTCCATGCGCACCATCGTCGTCAGGTCGTTCGTCGCCCCATCCCAACCGAACACCGCCTGGCGCGTGACGTCGACCAGCGACGGCGTGTTGCGACCGTGCACCCGACCGTCCTGATGCGACGAAGCCTCGACGTGGCACTCGACGCACGCCGTCGCCCCGAGCCGCCGCGTGAACAGCAGCTCGCCGAAGCGCCGCCGTTCCGGCGTGTCCTCTCGCAGCACGACGCGGCCGGCATCGAGCGGGAACAGCATCGCCACGTGTTCCCGTTCCGGGCCAGGCGAGCCGCAGGCCGCAAGCACGAGCAGGGCGCCGAAGACCACGTTGCGCATGCCGCTCTTTCGGCTGCGAACCCAAGGCAACTGCGGCCCCGCTCCGTATCGCGGGGCAAGGCCCTCGTCCCGACTGCCCGTTCCACTGGTGCAGGCGACGCACCACGGTGTCTCGCCGATCGAGCTGTCGGCGGGGCTACGACACCGTCGATTCCACGGCATCGCAACCGTCCGTGCTCCCGATCACCGGACGTCGCGCGTCCGCCGCAGCCAGTAGGGCGTGATCGGGTTGTTGCCCACGTAGGCGCTCATCTCCTCGGCACTCAGCTCCCGCCGCGCCAGCTTGCCCGGGCGGCGGAACGAGTCGAACAGCCAGCTGCGACCGCCTGCGACGTAGGCGAGCGCGTAGTGATTGGCCTCGTGGGTCGCGTCGGGTGGCGCGATCGCGCCGTCGGCCATGCCGCCATGGCACCCGAACACGAACACGGTCGGCTCGCCGGCCGCCAGCGCTGCGGCGAGACCTGCGCTCCGGTCGCTCCGCCTCGCGCGCGTCGGCCCGAGCAGCGGCTCGGCGGTGAGATCGAGTGCCGCGAGCACGTGGTGGAACTCGTCCTTGTCGTTGAGGCGCCAGCCGGTGAGCCGATCGTCACCGTCGTACTCGGGCACCACGCTGCCGAGCACACCGTTCGCTTCGCCATCGACGTTGGCCGCGCGCAGCAGCGCTTCCTGCACACGGTGCACGTTGGCGAAGGTCAGTTCGGGGCCGATGCCGAACCTGGCGGCGATGTCGGCAAACGAACCGCCGAGCAGCAGGTAGCCGGTCAGCGCCGCGGCGCACGAACATCGCTCGTGATCGCCGGTGGTGTCCGCCAGCAGGTCGAGTTGGGACACGTGGGCCAGTCGGGTCGGCATGTCCGCGCCGGGCAACGGGTCGGTCTCGGCGTAGTGGAAGTCGGCAGGCGCGCTGCACGCCGGCAGGCACAGCAGGGCCACGGTGACGATTCGGAGAAGCATCCGGGGGTTCAACCTAGCGCCGCTGGTTCGCAGCGGCCACCGGCCTGGCGCACGCGCAGAGGCCTTGCTGCTGCTGCCGCTGACGATCGGCGACCCTGGCGAGCACCTCGACCTGCACGCAGCCGGGCGCGACCGAGCCTCGCGACGAATCGGTGGAATCGTGATCCCGGTCCACGGCGTCTTCCGCATGCGGGGGACCATGATCAAGCTCCCCCACCTCTTCGCACTCGCACACCGTCCGGCGCGCGCCCTGGCGCTGCTCGCCGGCGTCCTCGCTCTCGGCACCACGGCCACCGCCCAACTGGTGATCGCCCCGTCCGGCATGTTCGTCAACGCCCCGGGCAACTCGAACTTCACGTGGCGCTCGACGCCGTTCCGCTTCCAGACGATCTACAGCCGGCAGATCCTGATCGACCAGGGCGTCACCGGCCCGGTCACCATCCAGCGCATCCGCTGGCGCGCCAGCGACAACCAGGTCAGCAGCGGCGGCCTCTACGCCGGCGTCAACGTGTCGATCGGCACCAGCGCCAACAGCTACCAGTTCGCGAGCGACAACTTCGGCAACAACCGCTTCGCCATGCAGAACGTGCTGACCAACGGCGTCGTGCCGGTGGCCTCGGCGACCGGTGCGAGCCCGAACACCTACGTCATCGACATCCCGATCCCGGGTGGCTTCGTCTACAACCCGCTCGCCGGTCGCGATCTGCTGATCGAGGTCGACGCGCCGGCGCCGGCGGGGCAGATCCCGGGCATGGCCACCAGCACGAACGCCGCCACCGACCGCGCGGTGCGCATCTCGGAAGGCGACCGGACGTCCCCGGTCGGCCTGATCTCCGGCTTCGCCAGCGTCGTGATGCTCGACATCGCCGGTGGCCCGGGCGGCATCGCCAGCATCCAACTCGGCGCCGTCACGCCCTACGGCACCGGCTGCGCGCCGACCCCGAGCTCGGGCTTCGCCGAGCAGATGGGCACGAACGTCGCCAACCTCGACCTCGGTGCGGGCATCACGCTCGTGCCGAACGTCCCCGGCGCGCCGCAGGACTACACCGTGCAAGCCGGTGCTGGCGCGTTCCTGCCGCCCACCGGTTCGCCGGTGCTCGCGAACACCACGCCGCCCGCGGCGATGGGCGACGACTCGGTGTCGCAGCCGCTGCAGCTGACGAGCTTCTCGTTCCCGCATCCCGGCGGCACCACCAACGTGCTGCACGCGACGTCGAACGGCTACCTGCTGCTCGGCCCGACCACGGCGACGAACAGCGACTTCAACCCGAGCCTCGCCGACCTGTCGGGCGGCACCACGGCGGTGCACGCGGGCGCGGCCCGGTTGTGCCCGCTCTGGTACGACCTGCACGCGTCGCGCAACCTGACCGTGAACCCGGCGGCGGGCATCTACTTCCGCGAGGACGTCCTGCAGGGCACGGCCACGATCACCTGGTTCGACGTCGGGGAGTACGCGACGAGCGCGCCCGGCGTCGCCAGCTTCCGCTTCCAGGTCGTGCTGTCGTCGACCGGCAGCGTGCAGTTCCGCTACGGCACGATGTCGCCGTTCCACGCCACCCCCGGCAGCGCCCTCGGCGAAAAGCAGGTCGGCTACTTCTCGGGCATCCAGGGAGTCCAGGTCCCGTCGCGCGACCTGTCGGCGACGATGCCGTTCGCGACCTCGATCGCAGCGCAGCCGCTGGTGCTCGGCGCCGGCCCGGCCCCGATCCTCGGCGGCAGCACGACGCTGGTCACGGCGAACGTGCCGCTGCCCGGCGTCAGCCTCACGTTCCTGGGCTTCACCCAGATCAACCCAGGCCTCGACCTCGTGATCCTCGGCATGCCCGGCTGCTTCGCCTACACGACGCTGGACCTCAGCGTGGTCCTGGTCGGCACCGGCAGCGTGTCGACGCCGGTCCCGATTCCGAACGTCGCCTCGCTCACCGGCGCGCAGATCTTCGCCCAGACGCTGTCGCTCGACGCCTCGCAGCCGAACGCGTTCGGTGCGCGCACCAGCAACGGCGTGGCGTTGCGCATCGGCAACGTGCAGTAGGTGGTGCGGACGGGCAAGCAGGTCGCTCGCCCAGTCGGCCTCGATGTGCTACAAGTTGCACCATGCGTTCCATCGGTCTTCGTGAGCTTCGCCAACACGCGTCGCGTTACCTTCGGCTCGTGCAGTCGGGCCATTCCTTGCAAGTGACCGATCGCGGCCGCGCGATCGCCTTGCTCGTACCGATTCCGGGAGGCAGTTTGGTCGACCAGCTCGTCGCGGCGGGCCGGGCGGAAGCCGCGCGAGGAGACGTGCTGGAGCTGGGGCCGCCGCTGCGGCCGACCAGGGGGGCCACCTTGCCGAGCAAGGCCTTGGCGGCGCAACGCGACGAGGAACGCTGATGGTCGCATACCTCGACTCCTCGGCGATCGTGAAGCTCGTCGTGCGCGAAGCGGAGTCGGCGTCGCTGCGGCAGTTCCTGCGGGCGCACCCGATTCGCATCGTCAGTGCGCTCGCTCGGGTCGAAGTGTCGCGGGCGGTGCGACCCCACGGCGGCGAGGCCGAGGCACGCGCTGCAGAAGTGCTCGCCGGGCTGGTTCAGGTCGCGATCGACGACGCAGTTCTCGACCGTGCTGCAGGGCTCGAGACGACGCCACTCCGCAGTCTCGATGCCATCCACGTCGCGACCGCCCTGCAGCTCGCAAACGACCTGACCGTGCTGGTGACGTACGACGATCGCATGCGAGCCGCGGCGGTGGCCAGTGGCTTGAAGGTCGCGGCGCCGGGTACATGAGCGGCGCGCGCACCAGCAACGGCGCGGCGCTGAGCGTCGGCTACGTGCAATGGGTGGGCGACCACGGCGCGCAGTCGAGCGGCTAGCATCCCCGCCCACGCTTGGCCCGCTCGTCGCCATTGCCACCTTCGTCCATCGAATGGCGGCTCACCAGCGACAACGTGATCAACCTCGGCGGCTGGCAACTCGACGACGTCGAGGTCGGTGACACGTTCGTGGCTGCCGCCACTGCTGTTCGGCGGCAACCTGACGATCGTCGGCCGGCAGCACCGACGCGCTCGGGCTCGACGTCGTGCCCTTCCTCGCCCCGAACGTGCCGTCGGCCGTCGCGGTCCTTTTCTACAGCCAGCTGCTCACCGTCGACGCAGCGGGGACGAACTTCGTGCTGTCGAACGCGTTCGTCAACCTGTTCACGCAGACGCCGCGACCGCCACCGGTCCCGTGCAGTCTTGCCGGCGGACCACCGGCCCTTCGTCGTGCTCTGCGGCGGCCGCGCACGTTCCGGTGTCGGCATCGGCAATGCGATCCGCGGCCCCAAGGTCGGCAACGTGTCCGGTATACCGCTCACGATTCCCCGATCGTGTCTGGTACACCCTCCACGTTTCATGATCGACCTGCTCGCCCGCTGGAACCGCTGGGGCACCGCCACCCTGGCGAGCGGCCACGCTCGCGACCTCGTGACCCGCCTGGTTCCGTTCCTCACCACCAAGGACGTGATCGGCCTGGTCGGCCCACGCCACGCAGGCAAGAGCACGGTGCTGTACCAGCTGATGGACGCCTTGTCGGCGCAGGGTGTGGCGGCCGAGCAGATGCTGCACGTGAACTTCGAGGATCCGGCCTTCGCACCGGAGCTCGGTACCGACCTGCTGGACCGCGTCTACACGGCGTTCCGCGACGAGGTGGTCGACCAGCGGCGAGCCTTCCTGTTCTTCGACGAGATCCAGGTGGTACCGGGTTGGGAGCGCTGGGTTCGCGCGCGCAACGAGAGCGAGGACGTCAAGATCTTCGTCACCGGCTCCTCCGCGAAGTTGCTGTCGCGCGAACTCGGCACCGCGCTGACCGGCCGCCACGTGACGTTCCGCGTGCATCCTCTCGCTTTCGGCGAGTTCCTGCGCTTCCGCGGCACCGCCCCGCCGAAGAGCAGGTTCGGTGCCGTGACGCCTGCAGTGCAGCGCGCCCTCGCCGAGTACGTCCGCTTCGGCGGTTTCCCCGAAGTCGTGCTGGCGAAGGACGAGCGGCGCAAGGAACTGCTGCTGAAGCAGTACTTCGACGACCTGATCTACCGCGACGTGGCGCTGCGGCACGAGGTCCGCGACCTCCACAGCCTGCGGGCACTCGCCGTGCACCTGCTCACCCAAACCGGCTGCCTGGTTTCGTTCCAACGCCTCGCCAACCTGCTCGGCATCTCCGTCGAGCAGGCACGCCGACATTGCAGCCACTTGCAGGAAGCGATGCTGATCGAACTGCTGCCGATCTGCAGCACGAAGGTCGCCGAGCGCGTGCGCAATCCGCAGAAGGTGTTCGCGATCGACACCGGGCTCCGCAACGCCGTCTGCTTCACGACCACGCCCGACCACGGGGCCTTGGCGGAGACCGTCGTGCATGGTGCGCTGCAGCGGCAGGAGCACGACGGGCTCGGCTATTGGCGCAACGGCAGCGAGATCGACCTGGTGGTGCGGCGAGGCACGCAGATCACCCGGCTGGTGCAGGTCGCCTACGAGCTGGATCGCGAAGGCAAGGTGTTGGCGCGCGAGACCACAGCGCTGGCGACCGCCGGCGAACGCTTCCCGGCCGCCGAGCAGCTGCTGATCGTGCAGAACCGGATCGCGGCCGGCACGGGGAAGCGAACGGGACCGCTGCGCGCGCTGGCGCGGTTCCTGCTCACCGAGGCGCAAGCCTGAAGCGGCGCGGGGCTCGGCTCGCACGACGACAGTCGCGCGCGCCGGAAGCTCCCGCTGCTGCCGCGGCGCGCAACAGGGATCACCAGCCGATGTCCTCGATCGTGACCTGCCGCGCCTTGGCCTCGAGCTCGACCAAGGCGGCCCGCAGGACGGCTTGGTTGCCGAGCAGCTGGACGTTGCCGGAGTTGTCGCTGCCCGCCAGTTCGCGGACGAAGTCGTCGAATCGCGCCACCGCCTGCTTCTCCGCCACCAGCTCGGCGAGACGCATCAACACGAAGCGATCGGCGACCTCCCTGGGCATCTGCACCCCCGAGGTCATTCCAGGGGTTCCCTCGCCCCAGCATGAGTCGGCGTGCGCCGTGTAGTTCTCGCGCCGCCAGAAGCAGAACTCGTCGTCGGTGTCGAAGACGTAGATGTCGCCGCGGAAGTAGGCCATGCGCAAGGCTCCCGGCACCCGTACTCCGCGACCCCACGATCGCATGGCAGCGGCTGCCTGCGACCACAGAAGCTGCCGACGCCGCCGCGCACAAGCGACGGCTACCGACTTCGGCGTGTAGAAGGTTCATGCTGCGGTCGGCCACGGCGTTCTCCGGCGTGGACCGGATCCGTCCATGGCTCAGTTCCCCCAGACGCGACCCCGCGACCTGTGCCAGCCGGCGGCCAGCCGTTCGCGCGTTCCCCCGCTACCGCCAGCCGAGGTCGTGGACCGCCACCGCCGCCATGACGAAGGCCGCCGAACCGTAGAACTGCGAGTCGCTCGCCAAAGCACTCTCTGGACGGTCGCCGACCTGCTGGACGAAGCCCACCCTGCCGTCCGCGTCGACCGTGCGCAGCAGCGCCGCCCAGCCGGCGCGGATGGCGGCCTCGTAGTCCGCGCGCGCCAGCACGCCGGACTGGACGCCCCACGCCATGCCGAAGATGAGGAAGCCGGTGCCGCTGGACTCCGGCGACGAAGACGTGGACGCCTCGAGCAACGACGAAGACCACGCACCGTCGGGCCGCTGCAGGGTCTTCAACCGCGCGGCCATGCGGCGGAACAGGTCCACGTAGTAGCCGCGCAGCGGATCGTCGGGCGGCATCGCCTGCAGGATGCGGGCGATGCCGGCGAACACCCAACCGTTCCCGCGCGACCAGAAGATCCGGCGGCCCTCGGCGTCACGACGATCGAGAAAGCGGCTGTCGCGCACGTACAGCGCTTCCGCGGGATCGAGCAGGAACGCCGTCGTCGCCCGGAACTCGCGATCCGCGAACTCCGCGTAGCGACGGTCGCCGGTCGCCCGGGTCAGTTCGAAGTACGTCGGCGGCGCCATGAACAGCGCGTCCGCCCACGACCAACGTTCGTCGGGATCCGGCTCGTTCGGGTCGTCGCTGAGTGCTAGCCCCGCGCGGGACGGATTGCGGATCACGCGATCCAAGCCTTCGCGCACGCCCCGCAGCGCGTCATCGCCGGCGCCGTGGTTCGCGGCCCACACGTACGCCGAGCCCACGAGGTGATCGTCGGCGTGGTACGGCCGATCGCCGAGGCAGAAGCCCGCGGCGCGTCCGTGTGCCAGCACCGCGTCCTGATAGCGGGGCATTGCGCTGCGGTCCGCGAGCAGGGTGAGTGCCACGTAGAACGTGGCCTGCTGCCAGCCGCGTGGGTCGCGGGTGTCCCGCACGACCTTGCGGATGTGCGCGAGATCCGTGGTGTGCGCCAGTTGCCAGTCGGCGACGCGCTCCGCCTGCGCCAACACGAACGCGGGCTGCAGGGTGGCGGGCCCTGGTGCGGGTGCTGCACAGGCGACGAGCGCGGGAGCGAGCGCTGCGAGTCGGAGTCCCTTCGGCATCGGCGCACGTTCCTGCGCCGGCTTCGGCGGTGCAAGCCGCGACCCCTGCGGCCTGCAACGTGTCCGGTATGCCGATCACGACTCACGGGCAAGCGAACGCGACCGCTGCGCGCAATGGCGCGGTTCCTGCTCGCCGAGGCGCAGGCCTGAAGCAACGCGGCACTCGGCGAGCGATCCGATCTAGACGTTGGCCCCAGTCACCACGAGGCGCCCCAGATCGCCCCGCGCGAGGTCCTCGGCGGGAACGAGCACGTAGACAGTGTTGGTCCCCCAGGCGAAGCCGGCCGCATTGTCGTAGGTCAGCCGAAGCAGGCACTCGTACTCGGCAATGTCCTCGCTGCACCCCGGCGGCGCGGTGAACCCATGGTGATCGTCGAGCCCTTCGCTCTTGTGTCCCAGCATCCGGTGGAAATGATCGTCGAAGTCGTCGGCGTTGAAACCCTCGGGGTAGAACCGCTCGTACTCGAACCAGCGTGTCTCGCGGCCTGGCCACAGCGACTCGAGCGCGTTCCCCTCGGGCAGCGTCCAGGACAGCTTGAACTCGAGCCGTGTCTCCCAGCGTCCAACCGAATCGGCATGGACGGGCACGGCACGCTGGGCGGACGGGGTTCGGAACCATTTCACCCTCAGCGCCGTGAACGGGCCGCGGTGCGGCAGATCGATGCGGAGAAGCCCGGTGAGCCTCGGCGCCGTGGGCGGCAGCACGGAAGTCGCTTGGGCGAGATCGATCTGGCCCAGGAAGCGGTGGTCCTTCCAGTCTTCGGCCTCTTCGCAGTACGGAACGCCACCGAACTTGGACTCCAGCGGCCCCAGCACGGGCGCACTCACGCGTGCTCCGAACATGCGGGTCAGCCAACTGCGGTACATCGGGCTCTCGGACACACGCCTGGCCGTGACCGCGATGCACGGGCGCACGTGAGCGGCGAAGAGCTGCTCCGTCGCATCCGCCAGGCCTGGACGACGCGCGTTCAAGTCGTCGCGTACGGGGTCGGGGAACCGGACAGGTGGCGGATTCACCATGCGGCCCAACCTACCGCGGACCGGGCCGCGCGATCGCGCCCAGGTCTTGGATCGCCGCAAGCACCAGCGGCCCCCAGTGGACTTCGGGCAGACCACCATCTCGATCTCGACCGGAGGTGGTCAGGCAGTGCCCGCTCCCTCATCATACAAATACAGGGTCACAGGGCACGGCTGACTGCTGGCCCACTCTATTGCATCGGCAACGCTGATGCTCTCGCGCTGATCGTATGTGACTTCACTTTCAGGCGTCACAGGCGGCGCATGATCTGCGTCTTGAACGGAATTGTCATGCCAGGTTGCCTCGACGATCGCGTTGACACTCGACCAGCGGTAGCTTCGCGTTCGCCTATCAATGATGTTCCAGATCATCTTGGCTGAAAGGAGGGAGGGTTCCATCTGCGGTCACGGACCCGCCAGACCCATCGGAACCATGCTCGTGCCGGTGTAGATCCCCGTCAAGGCGGTCGCACAGCCCGCCTCGGGCGCGTTGGAGTCAGCTCTGCAACCCGCCAGCGATTGCCGGCTCGGCGAGAACAAGATCAGCGGCTGCGGAACATCCGCGACCAACCGCGCACCAACGAGTGGCGAGCAGGAACGGCAGCGCGCGCGGAGTGGTCGTCATGGCACGAGGGGCGCGCGCATGCTCGGCGGCGGCGGTGCCGCTGGCAACCGGCTCGCAGCGTTCGGGCGTTCGTTCGCGGCCGGATTGCGTTCGTCCACGGTGCGCATCATGCTCGATGCGGGCAATGCACTCGTTCTCCGTCACCAGGAAGGGTCGCCACCACCTCGAGAACGAGGACCATCACCTCGCCGACGACCGACGCGGCCTCTACATCGTCGCGGACGGGGTCGGGAGCAGCCGCGGTGCCGGCACCGCCAGTGCACTCGTGGTCGCGGAGCTGAGTGCCCAGATCGACGCCGGCTTGCCGCAGGCCTTCCGCGCCGCGGCGCGACGCCTCGCGGCCGAAGGAAGCCGGTCGCTGCAACACCGCGCCATGGCCACCGGCGCCACGCTGCTGCTCGTCGCGGATGGCATGCGACACCTCGCCCATGTCGGCGACGCACGCTGCTACCTCGTCCACGGCGGGGCAGTCACGCAGTTGACCAAGGACCACTCGGTCGCGTGGGAGCAGTTCGAGGCGGGCGCGATCACCAAGGACGCGTTGCGCGGGCACCCGAATCAACGCCTGCTCACCAGGAGCTTCAACGCAGCGAGGGACTTCGTCCTGCCCGACTTCCTCAGTGCACCGTTGGCACCTGGGGATGCGTTCCTGCTGACGACGGACGGGATCACGAAGGAGGTCACCGAGGAGTGCCTGGCCGCGATCGTGGGCACGCGGCCGTGCAGCGATTGGCCGGCGGCGCTGCTCCTGGCGGCCGGGGCGGCCGAGGACGACGCGACCGTCGTCGCGGTCGGCCCCTGAGTCCGTCGGATCCGGGCGCGTTCTGCATCGCCAGGCGGTTCGGTTCAGCGCGCCACGAGGCCCAGGCCCGGCCGGTCGAGCGGTCGCAGCACCCCGCGCTCGAGCGTGAAGCCGCCGGACGCGAAGTCGGTCGACAGATCGAGGTGCCCGTCGAGATCCAGGTAGCGCGTCGCCGGGCACGCCAGCGCTGTGTGCAGCGCCGCCGCGATCGCGATCCGACTGTCGTCCATGCAGCCCCACATCAGGCCGATGCCGGCATCCGCGGCGATGCCGGCGATCTCGCGGGCGGCGGTGATGCCGCCGCACTTCACCAGCTTGACGTTGAACAGGCCGAACGGGCGCGGGGCGCGGGCCAGTTCGCGCGCGTCGTCGGCGTCGTGCAGGCTCTCGTCGGCCATCAGCGTGTCCACCAGCGTCGCCGGCAACACGCGCTGGGCGGCGACCGCATCGGGTGGCAACGGCTGTTCGACGAACTCGAGCCCCAGCGAACGGGTCGCGCGCAACAGCTCGAGCAGCTGCGGCGGTCGGTAGCCCATGTTGCCGTCGACCCGGATCGCGATCGCCGGCCCGACCAGCTCGCGCAGCCGCACCAGCCGCTCGATGTCGAGCGCGAGCACCTGGCCGATCTTGACCTTCAGGATCGTGAAGCCACGTGCTTGGTATTCCTGCGCCTCGGTCAGGGTCGCCGCGACGTCGCCGATGCCGATCGTCACCGAGGTCGGCAACTCCCGATGCACGCGGCCGAGCAGCTCGCACAGCGGGGCGCCGGCGGCGTTGGCCCACAGATCGTGCAGCGCGATGTCCAGCGCCATGCGCGCCCCCGGCGAACGCAGTCGCTGCAGCAGGTCGTCGCTGGCCGCCGGCGGCCCGACCTCGCGACCTCGCAGCGCCGGCAGGACCTGTTCCAGCTGGGCTGCGGCGGCCTCGCAGGTGTCGCCGTTGACCTCCGGTTCCGGGGTCGCGGCGCCGAGGCCTCGACACGGTCCGTCGGTGTGCAGCTGCAACCACACCATCGCCGCGGTGTCGGTGGCGTGGTTGGCGACCGCGTACGGACGCGACAACGGCACGCGCTCTCGGTGCAGCGTGGCGCCGGTGATCCTCACCGGCGCTGTTCCTGCAGGTAGGCGCGGATCGCCGGCACCAGGGCATCGGCGCCCTCGAGCAACGGGTAGACGGCGGTGAGGCCGGTCGCTCGCTGCAGTTCCGCGCGCGCCGGTTCGCGTCGTTCGGCCGGCAGGTCGTGGTGATTGAGCGACAGGCCGAGCACGCGGGTCCGGTAGTAGCCGAGCAGCGCGATCTCGTCGGTCACCGGCGGGATCACGTTGCCCAGGTGTTCCTGGTCTTCGTAGCAGTGCCGCGCCGGCGCGTGCTGCAGGATCACGCCGCGGGCTTCGCCGGACAGCACCAGTTCGGCGCCGCACGGTCCGGACTGGTTGCGCAGCGCGGATTGGCCTTCGAGGAAGATCACGTCGGGCGACAGCTCCCGATCGCACTGCACGATCGCGTGTTCGAGTTCGCCGCTGACGAAGTCGTTCGGCGTGCTGTCGAGCACGAACCCGTGCGGAATGCCCTGCAGCCAGCCGGTCTGGCCAGTGGCGACGATCGCCGGCTTCAAGCCGGCGCGCCGGCACGCGTCGGCGAGCACGTGGCAGGTGGTGCGCTTGCCGAGCGCACAGTCGGTGCCGAGCACGGCGATGCGCGGCGCCACGACCTGGCGGATCGCACCGGTCCAGAAGTGCAGTTCGCGCCGCGGTCGCGGCCGGCGCACGTCGATCAGCTGCACTCCCCGGTGCCTCGCGGCGGCGGCGATCTCGGCGTCGTCGGCGAGGAACTCGTGCAGGCCGTTGACCACGTCGAGGCCTGCTTCGATCGCGGCCAGGATCGTGGGACGCATCGACGGGGGCAGCACGCCGCCGGACGTCGCCACGCCGAGCACGAAGCAGTCCGGGCGGCGCGGCAGCGCCCGCAGCATCGTCTCGAGGTCGGCGAAGGTCGGGATGTTGCGGTGCGTGCCGTCGAGCAGCTGCCCCGCGTCGCGGCCAGCACCGGCGCCGTCGATCAGCGCCAGGATCTCGAATCGGCTCGGTCCGCGCACCAGACCGTGTGCGGTCTTGGCGTCGGGGGTCTGGAAGTAGCTGTCGGTGAAGACGACCGCGGTCCTGCGCATCGGCGCAACCATACGGAGGCGACGGGCGCCGAGCGAACCGCGCGCTGGCGGGCCGCGCCGTAGCGACGCAAACTGACGAGGCCATGCCCACCACCATCAGCCGGCGCGCCTTCGTCCGTGCTTCGCTCGCCGCCGCCGCGGCGGCGCCGTTCGCGTCACTCGGCGGTTGTGCCAGCGCAAGCACCGGCGGACCGTTCGACCTGCTGCTGCTGGGTGGCACGCTGGTGGACGGCACCGGCGCGCCGCGCCGGATCGCCGATCTCGGCCTGCGCGGCGATCGCATCGCCGCGATCGGCGACCTCGCCTCGGCGTCGGCGGCGCAGGTGCTCTCGGTGCGCGGTCTGGTCGTGGCACCAGGCTTCGTCGATGCGCATGCCCACACCGATCTGCGGCGGCAGCCGCGCGCGACCAGCAAGGTGTTGCAGGGTGTCACCACCGACGTGACCGGGCCGGACGGTGGCTCGGCGTTCCCCGAGCGCGCGGCGAACGGCGCCGACGCCGAGGACCGCAGCTGCGCCGATTTCGCCGCGTGGCGGGCACAGCACGGCAGGATCGCGATCGACATCGGCAGCTACGTCGGCCATGGCACGGTGCGCAAGCACGTGCTCGGCCCGGTCGGGCGCGAGGCCACCGCCGACGAGCTGCGGGCGATGCAGGCGCTGCTGGCGACGGCGTTCGAACAAGGCGCGCTCGGGCTGTCGTCGGGGCTCGAGTACTTCCCAGGCAACATGGCGCCGACCGCGGAACTGGTGGCGTTGTGCCAGGTCGCGGCCGACTACGACCGGCCCTACGTCACCCACATCCGCAACGAAGACGACACCGTGCTCGAGGCGGTCGACGAGGCGATCGCGATCGCCCGCGACGCCAAGGTGTCGCTGCTGATCTCGCACCTGAAGATCGGCGGTCCGCACAACTGGCCGAAGCTCGCGGCCCTGCTGGCGCGCATCGAAGCGGCGCGGGCGCAAGGCCTCGACGTGCTGTGCGACGCCTACCCGTACGAAGCGTGGTCGACGAGCCTCGCGACCAACTTCCCGGGCTGGGCCAAGGAAGGCGGGCAGTTCGTCAAGCGCCTGCAGGATCCAGCCGAACGCGAACGCATGCGCGCGGAGACCGAGCAGTCGGTGGCCGCCAACGGGGGCTGGGGCACGCTGATGCTCGGCAGCGGGCTCGGTGCCGCCGATCGTGCCCTGCAGGGCCGCCGCATCGACGAGGTGGCGCGCGAACGCGGGCAGCCGCCGTTCGAGCTCGCCTGTGAGCTGCTGACGCGCGGCTCGGTGTCGGTCCTCGGCTTCGGCATCGACCCGGCCGCCATGGACCGCATCCTGCAGCAGCCGTGGTGCATGGTCGCATCCGACGGCAGCGGCACGGTCCAGAGCGGTCGCACCGGCCATCCGCGTTCGTTCGGCGCCTTCCCGCGGGCGTTCCGCCGCTACGTGCGCGAGCTGCGCACGCTGTCGCTGGAGGCGATGGTGCACAAGATGACGGCGATGCCAGCCCGGCTGCTGCGGCTGCACGATCGTGGCGTGCTGGCCGAAGGCAAGCTCGGCAGCGTCGTGGTGTTCGACCCCGAGCGCTTCACCGACCATGCGACCTGGCTCGAGCCGCAGCGCTACGCGGAGGGGGTTCAGTATCTGGTGGTGAACGGTGTGCTCGCGGTCGAGGCGGGCAAGCAGGGCGAGGCGATGGCGGGAAGGGTGCTGGCGCGCACGGCTGGGCTACGGACGTCCTTGTCGCTGCGATGAAGACGGCGATGCAGTCCTTGCTCGCGAAGTGACGCGCCAAGGCCAGATCCACGGGTATCCACTCTCCTCGGCAGCCAGACCGTCGCCGAAGTGCTCGCTTCGGCGACGGCCTGCGGCGCGCTCAGAATCGCCGACGACAGTGCAGCAACGCGTTCGCGAGCCGGATGGCGCACCGGCCGAATCGGCGCAGTCGAGCACGCAAGGTGGCAGAGCACGCCCGCCGCGCGAACCCAGCAGCTTCCCCGCCACGAGCGCGAGCTCCTCGCGATCACCCGCCGAGCAGTCGTCGCAGCACGTCGGACTGCATGGCGCCGAACACGGGATCCTTCTCCGCCAGGGCAGACTACGACTGGGTAAGCGTCGCCTTCACGCTGGACGGCTACCTGGCCGGAAGCGGCACCCGAGCCTCGACCTCCTGTCCACCAATCAGGAAGTGCGCACGGGCCGCGACCTGCCTCAGGCGGCGCGGCGTCGAATTCGCGGGGCGAGTGGTCGCGTCGACCGAGGGCGCGCTTCTCCTCGTTTCGATGTCACCGTGGCGGCGAGCCGTCGAGCGCCACTCGGAGAAAGACCCCCAGGTCCGTGCGCATGTAAAGCGCCTTCGCTGATGCATAGACCTTCCCAGACGTCGCCATTCCCAGAACAGGGAAGCAGCGAGTGGACTCCCCGGTCTGGGCGTCAATGGCGTCACAAGTCCCCCCACGTTGCAAGGCGTAGAGAGTTCCACCGTCTGGTGAGCTCGTGTATGCAGTCGAATCAGCGGCGAGCTTGCGGGCGGGCCCATCCGGCGGACAACGGTACATCGCGCGGGCACCTGAGCCCTCGACGACATCCACGGTGCCGTTGGAGAAAACCTGCAGATGTTCCACCCCAGCGAACGGTCCTGACCTCCTCGTCTCCGCCCCGCTCTGCAGGTCCAGCAGCGACAGCTGGCCATCCCCCTGCGTCGTTGCGACCCAGCGCCCAGATGGATCCATGGCGGCACACGCTGAGTTGTAGGTCGTGTGCTCCAGGGGGAGCACACGCTCGAGGGTACCTTCTGGCCGGTAGATGCCGACCCCTTCAGGGTGGGGGAAGACGCGTGTGCCATCCGTAGCGATGGACAGCGCTCTTCCGATGGGAGGACGCGCCCTGGGGAATTCCTGAACCTGAACCACTGGCACCACGGCGCTTCCTTCGACGCGCAGGACGGCGTGAAGCACACCTCCTTCCGACGGGGCTCTCCATCGGGACTCGTTCGCAGACATTGGATCCAGCTCAGCCAGCACCCAGGGGGTCCCGCCAGACTCGACCGCGACCTGGCGAACTGCGTTCCAGCCCTGGAGCGCCACAGAGGTGACCTCCGCGGTCTGTAGATCGACTCGACGAAGGAAACCCCAGTCGCCGATCCAGGCACAGCCCCGCTCCTCGTCCACGGCAAAGGCGAGCCCCATCGGGGGCCCCACCTCTGTGCCGACGACGAGCTTCAGCAGGGTATCCCGAGAAGGGCGGACGACGAACCCAGCCTTGAGCAGGTCCCGGATGGCGCGATCCCGCACCGACTGTTTCGCCGATTCGACCAGGGAACCTTCGAAGCTAGCGTTGTGGCGGACTCGGCGTTCGCGCGCCTTGCCTTTGGCGTTGTGGGTGGTCACCACCGCCAACGGCCTCCCATCCTCCTCCTGTTCGATTCGTATCGAAGCCGTCGTCGGTGAGCCGTCGACCTTGGTGAAGAGGAGACCCGCGGGATCGAAGGCCGGTTGCTGGGCAGTCACGCGAAGAGAGATACTCGGCCACGAGCTGGCCGAGAGAGGTTGCGCAGGATTCGCGAGAGCATCCGGCATTGGTGCGGCCCTCGAGCTACGCGACCAGAACACCACGGGATGTTCTGCGGCGCTGACTGCCCCGCAGCCGCTCGATCGGACCACCGCCAGCGGCCTCCGATACCCAAGCGCGAACGGCAGCCCGCCCCCCGCATCCGCCCGGTGGCACCGCCGCCCCACACCCCGCCCGAAGTCCCCGCGGATTCCGCGTGCGCCGGCCGGCGAACGGCTCTTCCCAAGGCACAGCCATGCGCACGTCGTCCCCCTTCGCCCCCACCCTGAAGCGCCACTTCGTCGCGCGCTTCCGGTCTGCGGCTTGCCGGCTCGCCAGCCTGGGGCAGAATCAGCGCTCCCTCGCCGACGTTCCGTTCTTGGACGACAACACCCGCAACCTGGTCAGCCGCGCCCTCGAACAGGACCGGGAGGCCGTCGACCTGCTGTTCCAGCGTTACCGCGATCGCCTGCGGGCGGCGCTGCGCAAGCTCATCGGGCCGAAGTACCGCCTGCTGCTGGCGGATAGCGAAGACGCGACCCAGGACGCGATCCTGTCCGCGCTGCGGCGGTTGCACCTGTTCGAGTACCGCGGCGACGGCTCGTTCCTGGCCTGGCTGCTGAAGGGCGCCGAGTATGAGATCGTGCGCCGCATCCGCGCCCTGGAGACGCAGAAGCGCAGCGCGCACGGCGGGCTGGTGCACCTCGACGAAGACGTCGAGCAGGTGGTCGCCAACAAGGACGCGACGCCGTCGCAGGTGCACGACGAAACCGAGCTGGCCGAACGCATCCGCCTGGCGCTGCAGCAGCTGCCCGATCGCGAGCGCGAGATCATCGTGCTGCGCCGCTACCTCGAACTGGACACCGACGAGATCTGCGCCGAGATGGGCCTGCCGACCGAAGGCGCCGTGCGCGCCCTGCTGTCGCGGGCGCAAGCGCGCTTGTCCGGCTTGCTGTCGCGGCAGCAAGGAGCCTGACGTGCGCGACGAGCGCGACGTCGCCGCCGCCACGCCGGCCGCAGACGCGAGCCAGCGCACCAGCGTGCAGCAGGCGGTCGAGCAGTTCGTCGAACTGCACTCGACCGGCGCGGCGCCCGACGCGAAGACGTTCGCGGCGCGCTTCGCCGAGGACCTGCGGCCGCTGATCCTGGCGCAAGTGCGCGAGTTCCTGGCCTTCGACGGCCTGCTCGGCCATCAGGAGTGGAGCGAGCCCGCAGCGCCGAAGGACGGCACCGCGGTGGCGGGCAGCGGCACCGACGGCGCGGACGGCGGCAGCAGCGGTGGCCAGATCGGCCGCGTGTTCGGCGACTTCCTGATCCAGGAGGAACTCGGCCGCGGCGGCATGGGCGTCGTCTACCTGGCGCAGCAGCGCTCGCTGCACCGCCGCGTCGCGTTGAAGGTCATGGCCGCCGGCCTGACGCTCAGCAAACGCCACGTCGAACGCTTCCGCCGCGAAGCCGCCGCCGCGGCGCAGCTGCGCCATCCGGCGATCGTCGCCGTGCACGCGCTGGCCGAGGTCGACGGCACGTTCGCGCTGGCGATGGACTACGTCGCCGGCAGGAACCTCGCCGACATCCTCGACGACCTTCGCCTGCAGAACGGTGCGGCGTCGAGCGACGAAGCGGACGCGGCGACGAAGCGCAAGCCGCTGGCGGTCGAAGGCACGCTGGGGCTCGCGCCGGAGAAGGGCTACGTCGCCGAGTGCGCGATGTTCGTGGCGCAGCTGGCGTCAGGCCTCGCCGCCGCGCACCAGGCCGGCATCGTGCACCGCGACCTGAAGCCGCGGAACCTGATGCTCGACGACCGCCGGCAGGTGCGGCTGCTCGACTTCGGCCTCGCCAAGTCGCTCGGCGAAGGCAGCATCTCGATGTCGGGCGAGATCACCGGCACCGCGCACTACATGAGCCCGGAGCAGACGCTGGCCAAACGCGTCGCCGTCGACCACCGCGCCGACATCTGGGCGCTCGGCGTCATCCTCTACGAGATGCTGACGCTGCAGCGGCCGTTCGACGGCCGCAACCTGCAGCAGGTCGTCTACGAGATCTGCTTCCGGGAACCGCTGGCGCTGACGCGGAAGAACCCGAAGGTGCCGCGCGACCTCGCGACCATCTGCCAGAAGGCGCTCGAGAAGGACCCGCAGAACCGCTACCAGACGGCGGCAGAGTTCGAAGCCGACCTGCAGCGCTTCCTGCGCTGGGAGCCGATCCACGCCGAGCCCGCCGGGCCGATGACGCGGCTCGCCAAGTGGACGCGGCGGCACCGCACCGAGACCACGATCGCCGCCCTGCTCGCCGCCGGTTGCGTCGTGCTGCTGGCGATCGGCTTCTGGCGCGGCCAACGCGCCGACCAGCTGCTGCGAGATGCGGAGCAGGTCGCCGAAGCAGGCAAGTTCGAAGACGCCTGCGCGCTGGCCGAGCAGGCGCTGGCGCTGCGCAACGACGCGGCGACGCGCGAACGGTTGCGCGCCTACGGCGAAGCCGGCAAGCGCATCGAGGCCGAGACCGCGGTGCAAGCCGGCCTGAGCCGCGAGCTGATCGAACGCGACCGCGAACTGGCGATCCAGGTGGCGCTGGCCGCCGACCAGCGACACACGACGGCGTTGACACGCTCGACGGTGCTGGCAGCGCTCGGCAGCGGCCAGACGGTGCGCACGCTGCGCGCCGACGGCGACACGCCGGCCCCAGGTGGCCTGCGCGGCATCGCCAGCAGCGCCGACGGCCAGCTGGTCGCCACCTGCGGCTACGCCGACGGCGCGATCCGCTTGTGGGACCCGGCGACCGGCGCGCTGCGGGCTGTGCTGCAGGGCCACCGCGACAAGGTGCCC
>VYME01000266.1_pt1 | contig 20992 bp, 20 predicted proteins | sample 5115281 | NCBI WGS metagenome assembly VYME01 (sample SAMN12291780, study PRJNA351875) | freshwater metagenome | isolation source: freshwater lake | place: USA: Michigan, Wintergreen Lake | collected 2013-08-08
GAGGCTCGCGGCGGCGGCGGTGCCCGCGAGCCCGCCGCCGATCACGATGGCATCCCGCGCATCCGGCAGTACCCGCGCGCGCCGAAGCCACGGTGCTCCGGAGGCGGGCGCGGGATCGCCCGTGAACTCGCCGCGCAGCATCTCCCATTTCGATCCGAACCCCGGGGACCGCGAGACCGCGAACCCGACGCCCGCGAGGCTGCGGCGGACCATGCCGGACGATGCCCATGTCGCGCAGGTCGTGCCGGGCCGGCTGAGCCTCGCGACCTGCGCGAAGAGTGCGTCGCTCCACATTTCCGGATTGCGGGTCGGCGAGAACCCGTCGAGGAACCAGGCGTCGACGGTGGTCGTGACGTCCGCGAGCGTCTCGCGGGCATCACCGACGAGCAGCGTGAGCCGCACGCGTCCACCGGCCAGCACGCATCGGTGCCAGCCCGGCGGCAGGGCGATCAATGCCTGTTCGAGCGCGGCTGCCCGGTCCGCGAGTTCCGGCCAGGGCGCGAGCGCAGCGGTGCGCTCCGCGGCGTCGAGCGGATGCCGTTCGGTGCTGAGGAAGTCGAACTGCGCCGACGGCGGGGCGACCTGCTCGAAGAGCTGCCATGCAGCGAGGAACGAGAGTCCGGTGCCGAATCCGGTCTCGCCGATCGTGAAGTGTCCGTGCGCAGGCAGCGCGGCGAATCGCTCGGTCAACCGGTTGCCGGCGAGGAAGACGTGGCGGGCCTGTTCGATCCCGCCTTCCCGCGAGAAGAACACATCGCCGTATCGACGCGACCAGGGCTGGCCGTCCTGCCAGTCGATTTCTTCGCTCATCGACACTTCCCGGGGATGTCTGCGACGCGATCGGGGCCTCGTCCCCGCCCCCGGCTATGATCGCGGCGTTCCCGATCCGGAGTCACCTGTCCATGTTCGATCCCGCCGCCGCCGCCGACAGCCTGTTCCGCGATCACCGCGAGCTGCGTCGTCTCGTCCCGTTCGCCCGCGACTTCGGCGCCCACGATCTCGACGCGGCCTACGCGATCCAGCGCGAACTGGTGCGCCGGTTCATCCCCGTGCACGGGCCGCGGGTCGGCTGGAAGATCGGGCTCACCTCGCAGCGCATGCAGGAGCTCTGCAAGATCGACCATCCGGTGGCGGGCGCCGTGCTCGCGAGCCGCCGGCAGCATTCGGGCATCGTGCGGTCGCTGGGCGACATCGTGCATCTCGGGCTCGAGTTCGAGATCTGCGTGCGTCTCGGCCGCGATCTGCCGCCGCGCGATCGTCCGTACACGCTCGACGAGGTCGGTGCCGCGGTGAATGCCGTGGCGCCGGCCTTCGAGGTGATCGATGACCGCCACTCCCCGTACCCGCTGGACATGCTCTCGCTCGTGGCCGACAACGCCTGGAACGAGGGCATCGTGCTCGGCACCTTCCGCGAGACCTGGCCCGACCTTGCTGCAGTGGAGGGTGTGGTGGAAGTGAACGGGGAGCGGATCGATTCGGGTCATGGGCGTGACGTGCTGGGGCATCCGTTCGAGCCGCTGCGGTGGGTGGCGAACTGGCTCTCGCAACAGGGCGAGATGCTGCATGCCGGCGAGATCGTGTCGACCGGGAGCATGGTGACGACGCGCTTCCCGAATGCCGGCGAAACCTACCGCTTCACCGTCGAGGGCATCGGTTCGACCGAGATCGTGCTGGTGGAGTGACTGGGGCGGGCAAGCCCGCCCCCGAGCAGCTTCTACCCGCGGACTTCCTTGAGCGCCGCCACGACGGCACGGGCCAGCGTGATGTAGTCGGTGCAGAGGCCGATCACGCGGTAGCCCTGCTCCAGGTAGGTCTTGGCATGGGCCGGCGTGTGCGCGTAGATGCAGCGGGCGATGTTCCGCTTCTCGCAGGCGCGGATGATGTCGCGGATGGCCTGCTGGACTTCGGGGTCGTTGATCTTCCCGGGCTTGTCCATGCTCCCCGAGAGGTCGAAGGGCCCCACGAACACGCCGTCGATGCCCGGTACGTCGAGGATCGCGTCGATGTTGCGGGCGGCCTCCACGTGCTCGATCTGGACGATGACGGCCACCTCGTCGTTCGCCCGGCGCATGTAGTCGTCGAAATCGAGGTCGAACCGCTGGGCCCGGGTGATGCCCACGCTGCGGACCCCCTGCGGCGGATACTTGCAGCGGCCCACGGCTAGCCGCGCGTCCTCGGCGGTGTTCACCAGCGGGACGATGATCCCGGTCGCACCGATGTCCAGTGCCTTCTTGATGTGGGCTTCGTCGTTCCACGGCACCCGCACGACGCACGGGACCCGGCTGTCGATGGCCACCAGGATGTCGAGCGCCTGGCGCGCGTCCATCGGCGAGTGTTCGAGGTCGAGGAAGAGCCAGTCATAGCCGGCCGTGGCATAGATCTCCGCGACCTCGGGCAGCGGGATCTGGAGCAGGGCACCCATCAGCGGGCGCCCCTCCTTCAGACGATGGCGGAACGACAAGGTCACCAGTAGGTCCTCAGCGTGGGGGGCTCGGGCTCGTACGTTCCGGCGGTCTCGTCGAAGCCGGCGAGCCACTCCTGGGCGTCCTCCTCGGACGCGAAGATGCGGAACGGGAAGGGCGGCGGGTGATACAGCTCGAACACCCGCAGGGCCGCGATGCCGAGGCTCGACTGGACGACGCCGGCTTCCGCGAGCGTGTGCCGCGTGACCTCCGACGAGGCCAGGAAGGTGGCGGCCTCGACATCCACCCGCCAGATGCCCGGCAGTCGCGCCATCACCCGCTGCTTGCCGGCCACGAGCGCGCGGCGGAACTCGAATTCCGCCTTCACCGCGGCGAGCGTGAGGACTCCCACGGCGGAGTAGTCCACATGCACGATGCCGTCGGTGCCCAACCAAACCCTAGGTGCAGTCATGAGTCGTTCGACTCCTCGGAAAACTGTCGGCGGCGGCCGGTGTGGCCCGTCGCGATGCAGCGTAGAAGCGTAACCGTCAGCGCCAGGAAAGTTAAGCGACTCCGCGTCCGTTGCCGTTCCGCCGCGCAAGAAAGAGGAAGCGCGACAGGCTGAAGAAGGTCCGGCCCTCGGCTTCCCGCCGTGCGAGATCCTCGCGCCAGGCCGCGGCCTCTTCGGCATCGATCCCGCCGCTGCGCACGACGAAGCGTGCGATCACGTCCGTCATGCCCCCGCAGTACGTGCCCTCGCTGCGCCTCACCGAAAGCAAGGGCAGGGCCTCCACGCGCACGATGTCGAAACCGCCCGCCGCAAGCTGGGCCGGCAGGGTCCGCGGCAGCCGGGGATGTGCACAGTGGGCGTCCCAGGCGGTGATCACGCGGTGCATACGTTCGTCGTCGTCGGACCCCCAGACGCACGATGCCCAGTCGGAGTCGACGAGGAGGAGCCTGCCGCCCGGGCGCAGCACCCGCCGGAATTCGGCCAGCGCCGATGCGACGTCGGGCACGTACTCGAGCACCTGGGTGCAGACGAGGGCGTCGAAGGTGGCGTCGTCGGCCGGCAACGCCGTAGCCTCGGCGGGACGGACCGACATCTGCGCCATGCCGTTCCGGTTGCGCTCCGCGATGCGCAGCATGCTGTCCGCGGTGTCCACGCCGACCACCGACCCGCCCGCGCCGACGGTCTCGGCCATCTCGGCGCAGAGCAGTCCGGGGCCGCAGCCCACGTCCAGGACGCGCTCGCCGGGCGTCAGCGCGAGCGCGGTGCGGATCGCGACGCGCTGCGCGACGATGTCCGGCGTCCGGTAGAGCGCCTCGACGCGGCGGGCGGCCGAGTCGTCGGCGAACAGGAGCTCAGAGGGAGGTGTCGACATGGACGTGGTGCGATGGAAGCAGGCGTTCCACCCAACGGCCCACGGCGAGCACCCGCGCGTCCTCGCCCGGCCGGCCGATGATCTGCACGCTCACGGGCAAGCCCTCGGTGTCGAATCCGCACGGGATGGAGAGTGCCGGCAGGCCCGTCATGTTGAAGGGTGACGTGAAGCGCGTAAGCATCGCGGCGGCCGGCAGGGTGCGCCCGCCCACGCTCACGACGGCCTGACCGATGGACGGCGGTGCGCAGGGCAGCGTCGGCGTGATCAGGACGTCCGCGTCGCCCAGCGCTTCCATCAGGGCGTCGCGTACCTCGGTTCGGATCCGTTGGGCCTTCACGTAGGCCGTGGCGGGGAAGCACCGCGCGATCTCGAAGCGCAGGCGGACGTCGTCGCCGAGTTTCGCCCCGCCCGACACCATGATGTCGGCGTTGGCGGCGGCGGCTTCCGTGCCGATCGTCACGAACTGGGCGGCACCGGCCAGCGCGAGCGCCTCGACGGCCGTGGCGGTGACGCGGGCGCCCGCGCTGCGCCACGCGATCTCCAGCTCGTCCATGCGCTGGGCGATGCCGTTCTCCATGGCCTCGGCGAACATCCCCCGCAGGCATACGAACGACGGCGGACGGCCGGGCATGCCGCCGGTCACGCCCTCGGGAAGCCCCGCCATGATCTCGAACGCGGTGGCCGCATCGTCCACGGTCCGCGTGAGCGGCCCGACGTGGTCGAGGGACCACGCGAGCGGCAGCACGTCCGTGCGGTCGACGGCGCCGTAGCTCGGCTTGAAGCCGACGATCCCGCAGCATGCCGCCGGGATCCGGATCGAGCCGCCGGTGTCGGTGCCCACGGCCACGGGCACGATGCCGGCCGCCACCGCCGCCCCCGATCCGCCGCTCGATCCGCCGGGGATGCGCTCCTCGTAGCGCGGATTGAGGACGGCGCCGAAGTGCGGGTTCGCGCTGCTGACGCCGAAGGCGAGCTCGTGGAGGTTCGTCGTGCCGAAGATGATCGCCCCCGCGCTGCGCAGGCGTGCCACGACGGGCGCATCCCGATCCATGAGCCTCGGCTCGCGGGCGAGCGTGCCGCCGGTCATGCGGTAGCCCCGGACGGCCATCAGATCCTTCACGGCGATCGGCACGCCGGCGAGGGGGCCCGGGTCCATCCGCCGCGCGATCTGGGCATCGATCGATTCGGCCTGGGCGTGGACGTCGTCGACGTCGAGTGCGGTGAAGATGTTGGCGTGGCGCCACGCGCGTGCCGTCTCGAGTGCGGCTTCGGCGACGGCGGTGGCGCGGGTCCGGCCGCCGCGGACGTCACGGGCGATTTCCGCGATGCCCTCCCGTTGCCATGACGCCTGCGGCAGACGCTGGAGCGGCGTACCGCCCTGGGGCACCGGCGGGGACACGATGGGCTCGGCGGTCGGCAGCGCGTTCTCGATCGCGATGAAGTCGTCGTAACTCCAGGCGAGTCGCTGCTGCCAGGCGTCGATGCGGGTGGCGTCGGTCTCGCCGTGCAGCGCGGCGATGGCATCGACGAGTTGCGCGTACCGCGTGCGATCGATCGGCATGGGTGGCGAGGTCCGGTGTTGGCCCTGGGGGAGGGTGACGACGTGCCGTCGCGGCACGGGAGCCCGATGGTAACCCGGACGGCATGTGCCGCCGGTGGCCTGTGCTGCGGGACGGGCCCGACTCAGATGCCGCGGTACAGGGTCTCGAGCGCGTCCGACCGGAACTCGCGCAGGTACAGGATCAGGACGACCCAGCTCGTCGCGACCATCCATGCCCATGGGTTGATGAACCACATGAGAGCCGCGAGTCCGAAGTAGTAGGCACGCAGCCCGTTGTTGAAGCTGTCGGCGGCGAGCCCGGCCGTCGCGGACGCGTGCTGGATGAAGTCGTCCTTGCGTTCCTGGGGGGCCTCGATGGGAGGCGAGCCGCCCACCATGACCGAGCAGAAGTGGTACAGGCGCAGCGACCACGTGAACTTGAAGAAGGCGAACGTGAAGATGCCGGTGAGCAGCAGGATCTTGATGTCCCAGAACCGGTCGGTGCCGGCGGCCTGACGGGTGAAAGGGAGTTCCATCACGACCGTCGCCACCTTGTCGGTGGTGCCGAGCAGCGCGAGCAGGCCGCCGAGGATCAGCAGCGTCGTGGACGCGAAGAAGGTGGATCCGTTCGAGAGGTTCGCGAGGATGTTGATGTCGCCGATCCGCACCTCGCGCGTCACGACCTCCGTCATCCAGTGCGTGCGGAGCCGGGTCATGCGCATCACGAGGCTCGGGACCCGCTTCGCGTACCAGCGCGCCAGGCGCACGTAGCCGATCCACCAGACGAAGAACCAGCCGAGCGCCAGCCAGTCCATGAACTTGAGAGGCAGCGGCATGGCGCTAGGGCCTGTTCACACTACGGACGCCTGCTTCATTCGCATCGCGTTACAGGAACAGCGTGAGCACGCCGGTGTACCCGTACATGCGGTTGTGGGAGATCTCCCCGTTGCAGAAGAAGCCCACCAGAGGAATGTCGCCGAGGCCTTCGCGGATCATCTCGAGTTCGCGCGACGTCTCGCCGAAGAGGCTCGCGCCGCGGCCCAGGCACGAAAAGTAGAGGGCGCCGCGCGGCCGCGAGAAGAGTCCGCTCTTCATGCTGTCCAGCATCCGGCCCATGTCCTCGGCGGCGGACCGGCGGTCGCGGCGGCAGAACATCAGCTTGTCGCCGGCGTCGACGAGATCGCCGATCGCGACCAGCCCGCGCTCGGTGTCGAGCCCGACCAGATTGCGCACCGTGTAGTCGGTGGCATCGTCGCCGGACACGGGCATCGCGGCGAAGAGGTTGGCGCCTGCGCGTTCGAGATCGCCGTCGGATTCGATCGAAGCCTCCTCGCGGAGCACGTCGAGGGCGCGGCGTCCGTCGAGTTCGATCAGGACGTTGCGGCGGCTCTGCGTCACGGTATGGACATCGCCGAGCGGCGAGCAGCCCTGGGTGAGACGCGTGCTGACGATCACCTCGTCGGTGAACACCACGCCGGAGAGTCCACCCTCCGACAGGCCGTCGGCGATCTGCGGGTGCGCACTGCGCGAACTGGAGAGGCCGCCGACCACGAAGCCACCTTCGAGGCGGCGTGCCATCTCGGCCACGAGCGCGGGAATGCGGCTGTTGCGGGGATCGGCGTGCACCACCGCGAAGTTGCCTGCGGCGCCGCCGACCGTCAGCGGATCGCGGGCGAGGTCGCCGGGGGCGCGGAGCTGCGATATGACACGGAACGAGCCGGGGGCGAAGCTGCCCAGCATGATCGCCATCGCGCCTTCGTCGAGGTACTCCTGGCCCGTCGCGCAGATGCCCAGACCGACGGTGCCCACCCAGTGCTCGACACCGGTCCGCATGCGCAGGAGTTCCAGCAGGTCCTGCATGCGCGAGGTGTAGGGGTCCGTGACGTACAGGAAGCCCAGGTTGGCGCCGACGGGCGTCGGGCCGAGCTGTTCAAGGCATTCCGCCGCGGCGATGCGCCAGTGGGGCGAGGCGGCGTGGGCGTAGGTGAAGGCGGTGCTGGCGGAGCGTGTGGTGACGGGCATGGAGGCGGCGAATCTGACGGAAGTCTGCGGTCGCGGGTCGGATCGCCGCACCGCCTTCCTATAATAGCGGCTTTGACACGGACGGCACCCATGAACCTAGACCGAGTCGGCCCCGGCCGCGACCTGCCCAACGACATCAACGTGATCATCGAGATCCCGATGAACGCGGACCCGATCAAGTACGAGGTGGACAAGGAAACCGGCGCGATGTTCGTCGATCGTTTCATGTCGACCGCCATGCGCTACCCCTGCAACTACGGCTACGTGCCCCACACCCTCTCCGGCGACGGCGACCCCGTGGACGTCCTGGTGCTCTCCCCCGTGCCCCTCATCACCGGCGTCGTGGTCCGTTGCCGGCCCATCGGGATGCTCAAGATGACGGACGAAGCCGGCGAGGACACCAAGGTGCTCGCCGTCCCCATCGACAAGCTGTCCAGCCTGTACCGCCACATCGTGACGGCCCGCGATCTTCCCGATCTCGTGACCTCGCAGATCTCGCACTTCTTCGAGCACTACAAGGACCTGGAGCCCGGCAAGTGGGTGAAGGTGATGGGCTGGGTCGGCCCCGAGGAAGCGAAGGAGGAGATCCTCCAGGGCGTGCGCACGTACGATTCGGCGGTCAGCAAGCCGATGTTCTGATGTGATGCCGCGTGCCCGGCCCCGGACGGCCCGCGCCCCGGGGCCCCCGATCGAGTCACCGCAATCCACGGAACGATCCATGACGCGACGTCGAGCCTCTCCCGCCCCGGCCCAGCTGGGCACCCAGACCGCAATGCCGGCTTCGCCCGAGACCGCGCTCCTCGAGCGCGTGCCGAACCCCCATCCCGACGTGCGCTACGTCGCACGCTTCACGGCGCCTGAATTCACGTCCCTGTGCCCCGTCACCGGGCAGCCGGACTTCGCCCACATCGTGATCGACTACATCCCCGGCCGCTGGCTCGTGGAGAGCAAGTCCCTCAAGCTGTACCTCGGTTCCTTCCGGAACCACGGCGCCTTCCACGAGGACTGCACCATCGCGATCGCCAAGCGGCTGAAGACGCTGCTCACGCCGAAGTGGCTGCGGATCGCCGGCTACTGGTATCCGCGCGGCGGCATGCCCATCGACGTGTTCTGGCAGACGGCGCGCCCGCCGGCGGGGGTGTGGGTCCCGGACACGGGCGTCGCGCCGTACCGGGGGCGGGGCTGATGCGGTTCCTCCTGCTGACCATCCTCTGGCTGGTCGGTGCCGTGGCGACGGCCGACGAGGCCAAGGAGTCCGTGCAGACGGTGGCGGTGCTGCGGTTGCAGAACCGGCTCGTGCACGTGTTCCGCGTGCCCGCCCAGGGGTACGCGCCCCAGGAGCGCGCCGTCGCCGCGCAGGCGCGTCTGGATCATGCGATGGAGGACGACGGTCCCGGCGAGGTCACGATCCGCGAGACGCCCGAGGGGCGCCTGGTCCTGGTCGACAACGATGCCGTGTTTCTCGTCGCGCCGGGCGACGAGGACCGTCTCGTCGGCGAAACCTACGAGGCGGCGATCGAGGCCACCCGGGAGCGGCTGACGGGGGCGCTGAAGGCCGCGGCGGAGAACCGCAGCGTGCGTGCGTGGCTGGTGGGCCTCGGGCTCGCAGCGCTGGCGACGGCGATCTACGCTGCACTGGTATGGGCCGTATTCAAGGTGCGCCGGGCCATCTCGGTGCGGGTGGCGCTCCGTGTGCGGGCCGGCATGAAGCGCCTGCACATCGCCGGTGTCACGGTGCTGGACCCGTCGCTCTTCCGTCATTCGATCTCCCGGCTGGTCGGCATCGTCGTCTGGGCCGTGGTGCTCGTCGCGACTTACGTCTGGATCGCCTTCGTGCTGGGGCGCGTCGCCTACACGCGCCCCTGGGCGGACCAACTGCACGGGGCGCTGCTCGACACCCTCACTTTGATCGGTCAGTCCTTTGCCGGCGCCGTCCCGGGGATCGTTCTCGTCGTCGTCATCTTCCTGGCTGCACGCGGTCTCCTCCAGGTGACCGGGGCGTTCTTCACGCGGGTCGAGCGCGGCCACTTCTCGCTCGGCTGGCTCGATGCCGATACGGCCAGGCCCACGCGGCGTCTCGTGACGATCATCGTGTCGGTCTTCGCCCTGGCGATGGCGTATCCGTATCTGCCCGGCGCGCACACCGATGCCTTCAAGGGCTTGTCCGTGCTCGTCGGATTGATGGTGTCCATCGGGGCCTCGGGGCTCGTGGGGCAGGCGGCGAGCGGCCTCATCCTCATGTACTCGCGGGCGGTCCGCGTCGGCGAATTCGCACGCATCGGCGACGTCGAGGGCACCATCACGGATCTGGGCACATTCGTGACGCGTCTGCGGACCGGCAAGGGCGAGGAGGTCGTGCTCCCCAATGCGTTCGTGATGGGGCAGGTCACTCGCAACTACTCACGCACCTCGGGCGGTGTCGGCTTCACGCTGAGCACGGGCGTCACGATCGGCTACGACACGCCGTGGCGGCAGGTACACGCGATGCTGCTCGAAGCCGCGAAGCGCACCCGCGGGGTCCTCGCGGAACCGGCGCCGCGGGTGGTGCAGACCGCGCTGTCGGATTTCTACGTGGAGTACCTGCTGATCGCACAGGCGGGCCCCGAGGCCCCGCCGCAGCGGGCCGAGGTGCTGAGCGAACTCCACGGCCACGTGCAGGATGTCTTCAACGAGTACGGCGTGCAGATCATGTCGCCGCACTACCTCGGCGATCCTCCCCAGCCGGTGCTCGTGCCGCCGTCCCGCCGCTTCACGCCACCCGCCAGACCGCCCGAGGACCCGCCGGGCTGATCCGCGCTGCCCGTTCCCGCAGGCACGGAACTGGCAACCCACCGAACGAGACGTCCCTGGAGTTTTCCGCGCATGGCCATACTGCTCTTCACCGATTTCGGCGCGTCGGACCTGTACGTGGGGCAGGTCGAGACCGTCCTCGATCGATACGCGCCGGGCGCGCGGGTCATCAGCCTGCTGAACGAGGCACCGACCTTCAACGTCAAGGCGTCCGCACACCTGCTCGCGGCCCTCGCCGCCTCGGTGCCCCGCGGCCACGTGTTCCTCGCGGTCGTCGACCCGGGCGTCGGTACCCGGCGCGATGGCATCGTGGCCCGGATCGACGGGCGTTCGTTCGTGGGCCCCGACAACGGTCTCTTCTCCGTGCTCTGGCAACGCAGCACGGCGCGCAGCGCCTGGAAGGTGACCACGCACGCGCCGAGCGCCTCGGTGTCGTTCCATGGTCGCGACGTCTTCGCGCCGCTCGCGGCGGCCGTCGTGACGGGCGAGTTTCCGAACGAGACCGTGACGACCACCGCCGCTCCCGAGGTGATGCTTCCCGAGGGTGATCTCGCCGAGATCATCTACATCGACCACTACGGGAACGCCTTCACCGGCCTCCGTGGCAAGGACCTTCCCGAGGATCGCGAGCTGTGCCTGCGGCGCATGCGTATCCCGCACGCGCGCGTGTTCGGCGAGGCGGATTCCGGACGGGGCTTCTGGTACGTGAACAGCCTCGGGTTGGTGGAGATCGCGATGCCGGGCATGAGTGCCGCGAAGATGCTGGGCATCCGTATCGGTCAGGACGTGGGCTGGAGCGCATGACGACCCGCGGCGGAGCCGCCGCAGCGCGCGTCCGAAAGTAGCGCCATCCGAACCCGTCCGGTCAGCGTCGTTCGATGCTGATGCCTGTCCGTCGGTCGCGCTGGCGATCGACCTACCTTCGTCCCGTCGGGCCGCCGGCCCGCCCACGACGGAGGTTCCACCATGCAACTCGTCCACGCATCACGGCGCGCCCTGCCTGCCGCGCTGCCGCTCCTGATCTCGATCGTCCCCTCCGCCGCCCACGCCGGCCACTACGAGGATGGCATGGCGGCCCTCGATCGCTGGGAGGTCGCCCGCGCCTCCACCTTCTTCGACATGGCGGCACGCGACGGCGATGGGCGTGGGCTCTACGACTTTGTCGCGCAAAGCGCCGGGCCTGACTGGATGGACCTGCGTCGGCTCGAACGCGCTGCCGCGCTCGATGAACCGAGGGCCGTGGCGTGGCTCGGGCGGTTCCAATTGTTCGAGATACCGGGAAGGCGCGCGCCCCGTCTTGCGTTCGGAGGGTCGCCGACGGCTGTCCCGCATCTGCTCGCCACCGCCTGCAACAGGAAGCAGTTCGACGCATGCGGGCTGCTGGCCCAGCTGCACGCCGGGAAACTGCCCGAGGAAGCCGAATACGTCGGGTTCACCGGAGGCGACATGGCGCAGGCCCGCCACTGGGGCGACATCTGGCGCGCCGGCCGTCTCGCGGAGGCCCGGACCGGGAATGCGCGCGCCGTATCCGAGATCGTGCTTCATGGCGCTGACGCTTGGTCGGGCATCGACCCCGCAACGCTGGCGTTCTATCGTGTGGTCGACGCTGACCTCAATGGCGACGGTTCGTCGGCTCCGGGTGGCCAGACGTCGCCGGACGCTGACCTGCGTTCAAAGGTCGATGCGTGGGAGATCGAGCAGGGCCTTCGCCCGGCTCGTCTGCCCGAGCCACTGGTCCTAGCCCGACGCATCGCGGCCTTCGAAGCTTTGGATGAGCAGATCGATGCCGAGATCGTGGCGGCCTCGGGACGCTACCTCGCCGCGGAAGCCCTGACCCGTGCGGGATACAAGCCGATCGGCAATCGCCCCTGGGGCAGTGATCTCGTCATGGCAACGGCCGTGGCCACGCGCGAGGCGGAGGCATTCCTGCACGGCATGGAGAGCACGCGCAGGACGCGCGGACTCGACATCGAAACCTGGCTCCCGGCCCGTCTCGTAGCAACCTTCAACCCAATGCAGCTCTACGTGCTGGATCAGGCGAGATCCACGTCGGGAGCGAAGAAGCGCGCGGCCGCGTCACGGCTCCTGCGGACGGCCGCCATCGACGGCGATGGCATCATGGAGCGTCTCCGGGGCGATCCGGGGATGGCATTCCTCGGGGGCGAGGAACATGCCCGTCGTTCGCGCTACGTCAAGGACCGCGACATCGATCTTGGAACCGTGGTCGAACCCATGATCCGGCATCGGGACAGATTGCTGGTCGATCTCCTGCGGCGGTTGCACATCGGTGATCGGCACGTCCGCCTCGGACAGGACGCCTGGACTCGCGCGTCAGCGATGCTCACCAGGACCGATGTCCGGGAGATCCGGATGACCCTTGACTGTGGCCACTGTCGCGGCGTCCTCACCCTCCTGGAGGAACTCGCCTCCGCTCGCGAGAAGGATGTGGAGATCGCGAAGGCAACAGGCCGGTTGCGGAGGCGCGTGACCATGTCCATCCATAACGCGGGACTACCGCTTATCAAGCTGTGATCGGTCGAGATGTCCGGGCTCAGCGAACCGACGAGAGTGGCGCTTCGGACGCTGACGGTATCGCCGGCGGTTCGGTCTGTCCCGACTGCGCCGCCCGCACGTAAGGGTGCGAAGCCCCGAGCCGATGCGCCATCCGGGCGATCACCGACGGGATGACGCTGGTCGCGGCCGCGCTGCCGTCGCGCTGGCCGATCGTCCGTTGGAACTGCACGACGGCGAACCCCGTCTCCGCTTCGAGCGAGACGTTCCAGTCTTCGGGCATCGGCGAGTCGGCGGTGGGGCCCTTCGACCGCCACAGTTCGAGCAGCCGCTCCGCGGTGCGGCGCAGGCCGATCAGGCTGTCGTGGTCGCGCTGTGACATGCCCAGGCGGACCAGCGGGCGTGCGACCAGTGCGTTCCAGGCGCCGTGCACGCGGGCAAGGCCCTCCACGTGCTCCTCGAGGATCGCGATCGCCTCGTTCTCGCGCTGGGTCAGTCGGTACTGGCGAACGAGTGAGGCGACCAGCTGCTCGCGGATGTCATCCGGCAGTCCGTCCCCTGATCCAGCGGGCCCGGGCGAGCAGGCCTGCCAGCGCCCCGGCCAGCCGCGTCGCCTTGTCGCCGGCCGACGCCTCCACGGCCGTCAGCCACGTTTCGTAGAGGGCACCTTCGTGGGGGGCAGGTGTTGTCACCTTCGCGAGTGCGGGGAGAGCCTCCGCGAGGATCTTCACCGCCTCGCTACTGGCGCTTGCCGAGAAACCCGCGGCCATCTCGGCGGCGCGACGGCACGTGAGCGCGAGGATGTCGACGCGCTGCCGTTCCGCCGGCGACAGTTCGGTGCCGGGCGAAGGGCTGCGCCTGTCCGCCGCGGCAGCCACGGCGCGGCAGGCTGCGAGTTGGGCCTGCGCTGCCGGGAGCTCCGCCACCGCACCGCGGGGGTAGAGCGCATCCATGTGCATCCGGTTCAACATCTGCCACGCGGCGAGGAAGAGCCGAATGCGTGTCGTCTCGATATCGCGCCCGGGTGGCAGCGTGTCGAAGTCGAGCACCGCCAGTCGGCCGTGGAACGGGAAGAGCAACTCGCATCGACCTGCTTTGTCGCATGCGTGATGGAGGGCGGGGTGCTCCAGTCCGGCGATATCCGGAAGGTTCCGTTCGAGCCAGCCAGCGGGTGCATGACATCGGTACAACACGGCGGGCGAGCCCGTGCCCACGACCGACAGCGGCGGGGAGGTCGCTGCCCCCGTGCAGTCCCATCCGAGGAAGGTGCGCCGGCCGTCGCTGGTGTCGATCTTCGTCCAGAAGGCATGACGGACCGGAAGCGTGGCGCCGTCCGCCGACCGGCGCGATGCCTCGGCGGGGGGCCGCACGCCGAGCACGATGTCGAGGCGGTCGGTGTCGGTGTCGTCGCGCAGAAGGCGGAGCCTCGCATGTCCGATCCGGCACGCGCCGGGCGCGGCCGGGTGTGCATCGCACAGCGTCCCCATGGCATCCGGTGTGATGGCCTCGCCGTCCGGGACCATGACGTCGAAGGCGACCTCGCGCGGCGTGTCGCCCGCCAGTGCAAGCTGGCGCGTCGCGGCGTCGAGTGTCCACCACCCGTGCCAGTCCGTGGGCACCGCGCGCATCCGGAGCGTCGGTGCAGGCCGTGGGCCCTCGCGGGCGGGCCAGGTGAACGAATAGCTCTCCCGCGGCAGCTCGAGCGTTTGGGTGATCTCGTTCGAGTGTGCAGCACTGTCCGGCGTCCAGGGGCTGAGCGGGACGCTGCCCTCCATCCAACGGAGTGCCAGCAGTGGCCCCGTGAAGATGGCGCCGATCGTGCCGGCGATCGCCAGGCCCAGGATGATCCGGCGGGCGGTTCTCGATCTCATGGCACGGGGTGGTTCACGCGGCGGCGCACGGCTCAGGCCAGCCGGACCGGTTCCACTGCCTGCTCGTCGACACCCTCCGACGTGCGTCGGACCGACCACGCCATCGACTTCGGTCGGTTTGCGACGGCCTGATGGAACAGGCCGTCGATGAAGTGGAGGCCGACACCGTCGTCCGCGGCGTGGCCGTCGGGCACCTGGCCGGAGGCGACCATCGCCTGGTACGTCGGCCGTCGCTCGGACTCGCTGTCGTAGTGCGGGCAGTTGCTCCCGCTCAGGAATCCGAGGCACGGCAGGGCCGTCAGCGGACCGGCGATGGAATCGGTGACGCCCTGGGTGAACCAGCAGATGGACCCTGCGCTCGACCCGCCCATCGGCGTGCCGTTGTCGTAGGCCTTTCGGAGGATGGCGTCGAGTCCCCAGTCGCGCCAGATCGCGAGCATGGTGCGCGTGTTCCCGCCGCCGACGGCGATGGCGTCGTGGTCCATCACGAAGGCTTCGAGGTCCTGCGGCGTGCGCTTGAAGAACGGCAGCACCGAGGGGCGGCAGCCCAGTCGGGTGAACGCCTGGAAGAAGCGCAGCTGATAGGGCTCGTGGTCGCCGCTCGCGGTGGGTACGAAGAGGATGCGCGGCGCATCGATGCCGGTGAGATCCCGGAAGTAGCGTTCGAGGTGGAGATTGTTCTCGGGGTCGGCGAGGAAGCCGCCGCCCATCGCGAGGACGTGCCGTGATCGGGCCATGGGGAATCCGCGGGAGTTGGGGAGCGCGATTCTAAGCGCGGGCGCCGCGGGCGAGATCCCGGAGGTCCGGAAAGAATGCCTCGAACGCCGCGCCGAAATCATCGGCGCGCTCAGCGAGTTCTTCATGGCCGCCTGCCAGCGCGATGGCGTGCGGCGTGCGTCGGCTCATGCGGGCCAGCGTGAGTTCGATGCCGTCGAGTGTTGCGTAACCCGCGAGCCAGTCCTGCGACACGAGGTGCGGCACCAGCCGGCCGAAGCGATCGGGCACCGGCACGGACGGCCGCGCCAGGGAGGCATAGACGGCGTCGGCGAAATCCCTGAGCGGCGCCGCGTGCCACGCCCCCCAGCGTGCGGCGAGGAAATGGTCGAAGAAGATGTCGACGAGGATCCCCGCGTAGCGTCGACGTGCGGGCGAGACGAGCGCCTTCGCCTCCCGCACCACCGGATGCGCGTCCGTGAAGGTGTCGACCGTGCGGTGCAGACGGATCGCGGCCTGGAGCTCACCGCGGTAGCCGCTGGTCTCGAGCGGCCCCTTCACGAAGTCGCCCAGCAGGCTGCCCAGCCAGGCGTCCGGCGTGGGCGACGACAGATACAGGTGCGCGAGAAAGTTCACCGCGGACCGCCTGCCGGGCAGCGGGTCACGGCGCGCCCATGTAGTCCGTCGTGAGATGCAGCAGCGTGCGCACGCCGAGCTTCAGCGCGCTCTCGTCGATCGCGAACCGCGGCGAGTGGTTGTACGCCGCCTTCGCGGGATCCTGCCCGGCGGGTGTGCCGCCCAGGAAGACGAAGAGGCCCGGCGCGCGTTGCGCGAAGAACGAGAAGTCCTCGGCGCCCATCAGGCGGTCGCGCAGCTGCACGTTGTCGCCCCCGGCGACGCGCTGCAGGGTCGGCAGCATGCGGCTGGTGAGCGCGGGGTCGTTGATCGTCACGGCGTACGGCTTCTCGATCGTCACCTCCGCCGTCGCGCCCGATGCCTCGGCGATGTTCTCCGCGGTGCGCTTCACGCGCGCGTGGATGTCGTCGCGCAGGGCCTCGTCGAACGTGCGGATGGTGCCCACCATGGTCACCTTGTCCGGGATGATGTTGAAGCGGATGCCGCCGTCGATCCCGCCGATCGTCACGACCGCGGGCTCCTTCGCGATGTTCACCTGGCGGCTCACGATGGTCTGCAGGCCGAGCACGATCTGCGACGCGACGACGATGGGATCCACGCCGCCCCACGGCGCCGAGCCGTGGGTCTGGCGGCCTTTCACGACGATCTTCAGCACATCGGCGGCGGCGAGCGTCGCGCCCGGCCTGTAGCCGAGCTGTCCGGCGTTCAGCATCGAACCGATGTGCAGCCCGAACACGACCTCGGGCACGGGCGCGTCGAAGGCGCCTTCCTGCAGCATCAGCGCGGCACCACCGGCCTCGCCCGGCGGCGGGCCTTCCTCGGCGGGCTGGAAGATGAGCTTCACGGTGCCGGGCAGGCGGTCCTTCACCTGCGCGAGCACCTCGGCCGCGCCCATCAGCATCGCGACGTGGGTGTCGTGTCCGCAGGCGTGCATCACGCCGGTCTCCTTGCCGCCGTAGGTGGCCCGCACCTTCGACGCGAACGGCAGGTCCACTTCCTCCGTGACCGGCAGGGCATCCATGTCGGCGCGCAGCGCGACCACGGGCCCCGGCCGGCCGCCGCGCAGCACCGCCACGACGCCGGTCACGCCGACTCCGGTCCGCACCTCGTAGCCGAGACGCCTCAGGTGATCGGCGACAAGGGCCGCCGTGCGCACTTCGCGGTTGCCGAGTTCCGGATGGGCATGGATGTCGCGGCGCCATTCGATGACGCGCGGTTCGATCCGATCCGCCAGACGGTCGAGATCGGTGCGCAGGTCGGCGGCGTGACTCGCTGCACTGCCGCAGGCGAGGAGGAGGGCGAGGGCGATGCGGGAGGGCTTCATGGGCGCGTCCGGCGGTGTGGGAGGTCCTTCGAGTCTCTTGCACGCCATGGGCGCCGTCAATGCAGCGCTTGGGATCGACCCGGGACCGTGGAGGCGTCGGCAATCCGTTCCGAAGGCGGCGACGCGATCCTTGTCACGTTGCCGCTGGCGCCAACGCTCTCCGGGGCGATGGCGGACATCGTTCCCGGCACACTCACCCGAGCGAGGTGAGTCCTATTCGACGGGCAGCCCCTCCGCCATCCAGCCGTCGGTGCCGCCGGCGACATTCACGAGGTGCTCGAGGCCCTCGGCGTGCAGCCGCTGAAGCGCCATCATCGATCGCGCGCCGGACTTGCACACCAGGTGGATGGGCCGGTGGAGGTCGAAGGCGCCGAGCGCGGCGCGGGACAACTCGGGCAGCGGAATGTTGACGGCACCGGGCACGTGGCCACGCGCGAACTCCGCGGGGGAACGGACGTCCACGATCTGGACGGGGCCCTCCTGCTGGAGTCGATGCAGGGCGCTGGCGTGAACGGAGTGCATGGTCTTGGTTCCTGGCATGGGGTGAGGAATGGATGCCCGATTCTGCATCTATCGGCACGTCAGGGACTGTGACACAGGTTCCTGACGATGCCCGCAACCCCGATAATCCAGGATCCCTTCCGTTGTTCCCCCTCCCCTTTCCCTTCATCCGCCTCGAGCCTCCCATGCCCCGACTTCCCGATCCCCGGACGCCTGTTTCCCGCTCGGCGCCCCATGAACTCGCCGACCGTATCGAGGCCGTGCTGGCTGCCTCTGCGGCGGGGGACGGGGGCCGCGCCGAGGCGGGTCTCGCCCGCCTCCTGCGCAGGGCCTTCGAGCGTGGGGAGGATCCCGGCCTCGCGGTGGCATCACCAGGGCTGGGCGACGCGGCGGCCAGGCTGCTCGATCGGGCGCTGGATGCCGCGATTCACGGCGCCGATGAAGGGGCGGGCGGGCTGATCGCCCGGATCTTCCTGATACCCGTGGTGTTCGTCACGGCGGGGCGCGCTCCCGCGGAAGTGCAGGGCGCCCTGCCGGATGTGGCAGCGATCGCCGGCCTCATGCGTCGGGCCGGTGCGCTCGGGGCCGTCGAGAACTTCGGCCTCGGCAACGCACTCGGTTCTCTGGAGGCGGCGCGTACGGTGTCTCCGCAGCAGCTGTTCGGGCTCACACGCCAGTGGGGCGAGGACGGCGGTGCGTCGCTGCTGACGCCGGCACCGATCGCCGTCACCGAAGCCGAGGAGCGTGCCCACCTGCGCTTCCTGGCCGGAGCCTCGCTCACGGCCGCCGACGCGCCCACCTTCCTGGAGACGGCTGGCACCGTCGGCCGATGGGGCATCGCCGTCTCGGGCGCGATGCACGATCAACTGGCCGTCGAGGGACTGTCGCTCCTCGCCCTGCCGCGGGCGCCGATGCCCTGGTTCCGGGCCCTGTCCGAAGGGGCGTTCCTGCGGGAGGAGGTGGCGTTCAACCTGTTCGTGACCGGCGCACTGCGGAAGATCCGGGCGGAGACGGGTGAGCCTGATGTCGTCGTGTCATCGCGCGACGACGGAACGGTGCGCGTCGACATGACGTCGCCCTTCGATCCGCAGATCCGGCACGCGCACCGGTGGCCCCTGCAACCTGCGGACGATCTGTCGCGCGTCGAGGGGAGCATCCTCGACCTGCTGCGCGACTGTCGTGTCGATCGGGTGGAGGTGCAGGAGCAGGTGTTGCCGGCGGAGGACATGCCTCTTCCGGGCGCCGGGGGGCTGCTGCGACACTGAGATCAGCCCCGGTGCGACACCGTCGCGGTCAGGGCTGTGCAAACGCGGATCAGCGAGTGCCTTGTCTCGCCACCCGCGCCCGCGAGGAGAGCCAACCCAGCAAGCCGAGGCCCGTGAGCATCAGCGCCCACGTGCCCGGTTCCGGAATCGGCGCATAGAGCGTCACCACCTCGGCGGCCGACAGGCCGCGGTCGAATACACGGATGGACTTCACCGTTCCGGAGGTCTGTTCCCCCGGGAACACGTTGTCGTCGCGGAAGAACACCATGCGCGCGTCGGGTGTCGAGAAGACGGCGGCGCCGGGGGTGTCGATCAGGCTGAACTGCTCGATGCCGTTCGCGTATCCGGTCAGTGCTTTCGTGTTGCTGTCTCGCGTGATCAGGATCGTGACGAAGGCTTCCGTCGAGATCGCGCTTCCGGAACCGAAGATCGTCGGCGGGAAACTGAGGCGTCCCGCGAAGCTGTAGATGCCGCCATCGGAGGCGCCGTCCTTGAAGTCCAGGATGCGCCGATACTCGGAGATCTAGTCAAGACGGGCGGTGATCTCGACGGAGTACCCCGCGCCACTTGCGAGCGCCCCGTCCAGGATCAGCCCCTGCCCGGCTTCGAAGGTGTAGCTGCCACTGCCCACCGTACCCCCGAGGGACTGGAGCGACGGGCCGCCGCGACTGTCCGCGAGCGTGTCCTGGAAGAAGTACTCGTGAACCGGTGCCGCGGGAACAGCGTGGGCGGCTTTGACGATGCCGAGGCAGATCAGGGCCCCGGCCAGCATGAGGGTACGCATGTGGTTCCTACCTCGATCTCGATGGCGTGAGCTTTCCGCAATGCACTTGGCATGCCTGCGGATCGACATCGACCGTGATGCCGAAGAGAAAACATGTCAATTGAATAGAGTGTGGAGAGCCAATGGCCGGTGCTGCCGGGGCGCCACTTCGGGGCACGCTGCACGGAGGTTGCCATCGCCCGGTAAGGGGCGATGGCAATGGCATGACGTAGAGGTGACGTTTGCGCCGTTCGCCGGGATGCGGCGGCGGTAGGGCCGGTCCGGGACTACCAGCTGTAGCGGACGGTGTACTTCACCACGGCTTCCTGGTCGGGGCCGACGGTGACAGGCATGCGAATGGTCCGGGCGTCCTGCTTGTCGTACGCATTCGAGGCGGACGTGATCCGCCAGTTCGTCCAGCGATAGAGGTTCTCCTTGACCAGGACCTTCACCGGAACGTCCTTGCGATTGCGCAGGCGAATCTCGATGTCCTCGCTCATCGTCTTGCGGGCCGTGTCGATCCGGAAGTCGGTCTGACGTCGCTCACCGACGACGTCGAACGCCGAACCCAGCTGGAGTCGCAGCGTTTCGTTGCGTGGCGTGTGGTCGATGCGATCCTCCCCGATGAATTCGAGGGAACCGTCGGCGGGATCGCGCTTGCTCACGCGAACGCGACCGGCGGGCAGCGGGACGCCCATGCCGTTCTCGCGGTCGTTGCGGAACGACAGGTAGACGTCGACCTTGCGATTGCCCGTGCTGCCGAAGCCGCGATCGGTGTAGGGCTCGCCGCCCAGGCCGTAGTCGCCGGCACCCTGATAGACGAGGGTGCGCTCACACGCGACCCCCGACGCGGCCGGGAACAGTTCGATCTGCTTCGTCGAGCGGTCGGGCAGCGATGTCGGGCGGCCGAGGGTGTACAGGTGGTACTCGAAGAACTGCTTCTCCTCGAAGCCTGCGGGTGCCTCCATGGCCGCCTCGGCGGCGCGCATCGCCATCACCTTGGCACGCACGGGAGATGCGGCCGGCGCGCGGTGGACGTCCCCGGCGATCAGCTTCAGGCGCGCGTCCGGGTAGCCGGCGCCGGACTGGTTGACGATGCTGACCCAGGCACCGACGTCGAGACGGCAGGCATTGCCGGCCATCTCGGTGTACGTCAGGTTGTAGTCGGTCCACCAGGTGATGCCCGCCGTCTGGTAAGAGACGCGGGACACATGGCTGCCGGGCTTCTGCGTGAAGACATCCCAGACGAGCGTGGGGCGGGTGATGAGGCC